>Ga0209281_1000576_pt1 | contig 43355 bp, 29 predicted proteins | sample MedtruBG_FD_187514 | JGI IMG/M metagenome (GOLD analysis project Ga0209281, IMG submission 187514) | Root nodule microbial communities of legume samples collected from California, USA - Medicago truncatula BG (SPAdes) (version 2) | ecosystem: Host-associated > Plants > Roots > Nodule | place... | reverse complement strand
GCTGCTAAAGCGTAGTTTTCGTCGTTTGCGACTATTTTTTTGCGGCTTTTTACGAGGCCAACCGCCCCTCGGCATGCACCTTGGGTTTCGCAAATCCCGTCGAATCCAGAATCAGCCCCAATGTGTACCGGCGAGTATAACAGATTTATTACGCGCGTGACCAGCCGTCTAAAGAGAAATCCCGCCGAGTGCCGGTCGTACAAAATTCCTTCAGCACCAGCGGGATAGACGGTCAATTAACGTTCGCGCAGCGCCTCGCGGGCGCGGTTGAACGGCTTAATCAGATACTCAACGATGGTTTTCTGCCCGGTTTTAATGTCCACGGTCGCTACCATCCCCGGTGAGATGGAGAAATGGTGGCCGACTTTGTTCACCAGGTAATCCTGGTTAGTGCGGATAAACACCCGGTAGTAGACGATTTCCGGCTTCACCTTGTCCTGAATGGTGTCCGGGGAGATGGTTTCTACGGTGCCTTCCAGCCCGCCGTAAATTGCGTAATCGTAGGCGGTGATTTTCACCAGCGCGCGCTGCCCGGGGTGAATAAAGGCGATGTCGCGAGGGGAGAGCCGCGCCTCAATCAGCAGGTGGTCGTCCACCGGCACAATCTCCATCATCTCGCCGTTCGGCGGAATAACGCCGCCGATGGTAGTCACCTGAATGTTCTTCACAATACCGCGAACCGGCGAGCGCACGGTCATGCGGGTCACCGAATCCTCACGCCCTTTGATGATGGAGGTCAGCATGTCCACTTCGGCATTGGCTTTCGACAGCGCCTCACGTGCCTGCACGTAATACTGCGAGCGCAGGTCGGTTATTCTCAGGCCCAGGTCACTTTTCTGCCGCTGCAGGCGCAGCACTTCCACGTGGCTCGCCGCGCCGCTTTTCACCAGCCGCTGGGTGATATCCAGCTCTTTGTTGACCGACGTCAGCGCGTCCCGCAGCTCTGATTCGGAGTCGTTCAGCTGCGCCCGGCGGGTTTTATACAGCCGGGTTTCGGAGGCTACTAGATCGGGCGAGGCCTTGAGCGAGTCCGGGAATTTCAGCGGCTGGTCGTTCACCTCCGCGTAAAGCCTTGCGCTGGAGGCGAGCGAGGCGCGGTAGCGAGCCGCGCTTTCGCCCACGTTGGACTCGGAGCGCGTCGGGTCGAGGCGGGCGACAATTTGCCCGGCCTGCACCTTATCGCCCTCGTGCACCAGCAACTCGGTGACTATCCCGCCGTCCAGCGACTGCAAGATCTGCTCGCGGGAGCTGGGCACCACTTTACCGGTGCCGGTGGAGACTTCATCCAGCGTGCCGAACCACGCCCACACGCCAAATAGAATAAACAGTAGCGTGATGAGCAGGATGATGCGGCTCGCTCCGGAAAATTCGCTTTCGCGCTGGATGTCCGGGTCATCGTTGGTGACGTCATGCTGACTGGTTTTCATTATTCCACTCCCGCGGTGGTGTCTGGGCGGCGGCCGGGGCCTGAGCCGGTACCGGTCTTGCGGCGCCGAGCGCCTGAGCCTTCGGTGCATCCATCACAAGCTGGCCGTCTTTGAGTACCAGCACGCGTTCGACCAGTTCGAGCACCGGCACGCGGTGGGTGGCGACCACCAGGGTGCGATGGCCGAGCCACTGGTTAAGCCGCTGAATAAATTCGCGTTCAGTGTGGTCGTCCAGCGAGGCTGTGGGTTCGTCGAGCAGCACGATGTTGGGCGAGCGCAGCAGCATACGCGCCAGCAGGATCGACTGACGCTGCCCGCCGGAAAGCCCGCTGCCGCCTTCCATGATTGGATGATCCAACCCCTTCGGCAGATGTTTCACAAAGTTACTCGCACCGCTGACTTCTAACGCCTCGAAGATCGCATCGTCGCTGGCGTGTGGCGCGCCAAGGGTGAGGTTTTCCCGCAGCGTGCCGTAGAACAGCCGGGCGTTCTGGCTCAGGAAGCCGATGTTGCGGCGCAGATCCGCCATGTCGATTTGGGTCATTGCCAGATCGTCGAGCCGGGCTTCGCCGCTGGCCAGATCGACGCCGCCCGCAAGCGCCTGCAGCAGTGTGGATTTGCCCGCACCGTTGCGCCCTAGCACGGCAATGCGCTCGCCACGCTGGATCTCAAGGCGGGCGATACGCAGCGGAATGCGCGGATCTTCGCTGTGGTATTTGAACTGGGCGCTTTCAAACAGGTAGTGACCGTGGAAAATGTCCTTATGAATGAGGTTTTCATCGCGCTGGGTTTCCACCGGCAGCTGCATGATGCTGTCCAGCCCCTGCTTGGCGGCTTTAACCTGCTGCCAGCGTGCAAGCACGCCGCACAGGTTTGCCATCGGCGCAATCATCCTTGAGGCCAGCATGGAGGCGGCGACCATTGCCCCGGTGGTCATCTCGCCTTCAATGACCAGCGGTGCCCCGAACAGCACCACTACCACAAACACCAGGCTCTGAATGGTGATCCCCCAGCTGATTAAGCCCTGGGTCAGTTCGCGGGTTTTCAGGCCGGATTCGGCGGTAATGCGGATGTAGCTGTTCCATTGCTGGAGGAAGCGGTTTTCCGCCTGCATCAGCTTGATGTCTTCCAGCCCCTGCACGCTTTCCACCAATACGGCGTTGCGCAGGGTTGATTCGTGGGCGGCCTGGTTTGCCAGCGTGGCGAGCTTTTTCTGCAGCAGCAGGCCGGGTAGCACCATCACAATGGCGGCAACCGGGGCGATCCACGCCAGCTGCGGGGCGATGATCGCCAGCACGCCGACAAACAGCAGGAAGAACGGCAGATCGACGATCGTGGAGATGGTCGAGGAGGTGATCATCTCGCGGATCTGCTCCAGCTCGCGCAGCTGGGAAATAAAGCTGCCGGTGGAGCGGGGCACGGCGCTGTTGCGCAGCCGCAGGGCGTGGCTGAAGACGCGATCGGAAATGCGCATATCGGCCCGCTTGCCTAGCACGTCCATGATGTTGCTGCGCGTGACTTTCAGGATGAAGCCGAACACCACGGCGATCAGCACGCCGGTCGCCAGCACGTACAGCGTCGGGTAGGACTGGGCGGGGATCACCCGATCGTATACCTGCATCGAGAACAGGATCCCGGCCAGCGACAGCACGTTCACCCAAAAGGCCGCCAGCATCACCGGGCCATAAGGGCGAACGTCGAGCATGATCAGCTCTTTCATCCAGTCGGGGCTGAAGCGTGAGATATAGGCGTCGACGCGGCTGTCTTTCAGGGCCGAGAGCGGGCGCAGGGCGGCCACAAAGCGAATTTCCGGCAACAGCTTGCTGAGCGACTGGCGGTTGGTGTGGCGTTCGTCGTCAAAGTAGCAGATATCTACGGTGTCCTCGCCGTCAAACTGTTCGATCACCGCGATCTGGCCGCTGGCTAAGTCCACCACTACCGGCAGCCGCCACTGGGCAATGGCTTTTTCGGTATTGCCGAGCAGGTGGAAGGAAAGCCCGGCCTGGCGTGAAAGTTGGGTCAGCGCGGCGACTTTGGTTTTGTCTTTGAACCACGGGGCGTTGGCCTGAATGGTGCCGGGCGAGCAAACCACGCGGTAATGCCCGGCAACGTGACTGATGGCGTGGGCCCATTGGGTCAGGGCCTGTTCGCTTAAATACTCCCCGGCGGGAGAGGCTGTCTGGCTCATGGCTGAATCTCCAGGGACTGGATGTTGCGGTGTTCCAGACCAAATGCGTTGCGTAGTCTGCCGGTGTTGTACAGGCAGTTAAGCTGCAGTTGATGGAGCTGGCTCAGCGTTTGTTGTTGGGCGAATCGCGCCTGGTAGACTTCCTGCTCGGCGTTGAGCACGTCCAGCAGCGGGCGGGAACCCAGGTCGAGATATTGCTGTTGGTAAAGCTCGCGGGTGCGGGCGCTTAACTGTTCCTGGCGCTGCAGAACCTGGAGCGCGGTGACCAGGCTCAGCGCCTGGCTGCGTGACTCCATCAGTTTTTGGCGTACGTCGAGGCGAACCCGGTCGATGCCGGACTGTGCGGCTTCCACAGCGTGGCTGGCAGCGTTGCGTCTCGCCGTCAGGCCGCCGCCCTGGTAAATCGGCATTTCGACGCGGATATACGCCGAGTATTGCGTGCGGTTCAGCACTTCGCTGCCGGAATAGTTTTTGTTCAGGTAGTGCTGCACGGAGGGTTCCAGCGAAATCGTCGGGGTCATCTGCGCATTGGCGTAGTCGAGGTTGGCCTGCGCGACGTTGGCCTGCGCCCAGGCTGCCAGCACGGCAGGCACCAGACGGTCATCCGGCTTAGCCACGTCGCAGCTGTTGTTCAGCTTCTGCGGGAAATCAGGGCTGATTTTGTTGAGGCTGGTCCAGCCGAGCTGGCTCATTAGCGTGGCCTGGGTGCTGTCGAGGTTCGACTCGTACTGGATGAGCTGTGAGCGGGCGGACTCGATTCGCGCGTCGGTTTGCACCACGTCGGACATCGAGGTTGCGCCCTGATCGTTGCGCTCTTGAGTCAGGCGGCCAACGGCGGTCAGCGCATCCAGTTGTTCTTTGGCGATGTCGACCATTTGCTGCCAGAGCTGCACTTGTACCATCGCCGAAGCGGTGTCGTGCCCGACGGTATCAATACTTACCAGCACGTTGGCCTGGGCCTGGGCTTCCCCGGCGGTTTCGGCGCGAACCTGGCTGGCAACTTTGCCAAAGTCATACAGCATCTGGGACAGGGAAAGCACCAGCGACGGGCTGTAGCCGCTGTTGCTGTAGGTATTGGTGTAGCCGTTGTTCATCCCGGCGCTAATTTGCGGGTAGTACTTGGATTTGGCGACGTTTATCTGTTCGGACTGACCGTAAAGTTTGCCGATGGCTTCACGAATGCCGGGATGCCAGCTGACCGAGCGGTTGACCGCATCGTTCAGGGTTAAGGTTCCGGGCGCAGGGGCATTGAGCGGGAGGGCGGTTGGGCCATCGAGTGAGGGCAGCTCTTGTTGCTGAGCGAGGCCCTGGGTCGTAATAGAGGCAGGCGTGTCGTCGGCCAGAGTCTGGAGTGAAAACAGGCCGCAAGCCAGCCATAACGCAACAGGCTGTAATTTTCCCATGTTCTTTCCCTAATAAATGGCACTGCGTTTTTGTCTTATTCCCCGGGCGTCTGCGCGCCCGGGGATTTTTCGCTTCTACTATCAGGCAACAATATGGTTGTTCTGGATCAGCTCATCGAGCGTGGTGTGTACGTTCTCCAAAGTAACGAGAGTGGTTGAATGGAACGTGCCGGCGGAGCCATCACGGTCGATGGAGATGACCGTGTTGTTGCCGACGGTAGCCACGCTCAGGTAGTTACCTAACGTTGAGGCCTGGCCGTTCCAGCCGACCAGCAGGTCGTGGACGTTGATCTGGTCGCCCTGGGCGAGCGAGAAGTTCTTCCAGACGTCCGCGCCGTTGCCGCCCGTGCCGTCGTTCGCCCCGCCAGTAAGGACGTGGTACACCAGCGTGTCGGCGTAGGCCGACGACCCGTTGATGATGTCCCCATAGGCGGTGCTGACGAACTGCGGGTTCATGTTGATGGTCAGCGTGGCGGTGTCCGAATGCCCATTCTGGTCGTTCAGGGTGTAGGTGAAGGTTTCCTTATTGACGATCGATCCCGGCGCTACGCCCGCATTCAGGGTGTAGGTATAGTTCCCGCCGATGTCGATGGTCAGCGTGCCATACTGCCCCTGAATCGTCGCTACCGCGCTGCTGTTGGTGAGCGGGTTCAGGGTGGCCGTGCTGCCGTTGGCACCGTTGATCGTCAACAGGGTGTGGACGCTGCCAAGCTGGTCAGTCGCACCGGAAGAGTCGCTGCCGTCGTACAGGTTGCCGTGTACCACGGTGCTTTGCGCGGTGAAGCTATCCAGCAGGTGCGAGGTCCCGGTCACCGTCGGTGTGACGGTAATGTTCCCTACGCCTAGTGGGCCCATGTTGCCGGTGTAGGTCAGCGTCCAGGTGCCTGAATGCAGATCCGTGACCGGAACAATGGCCGTGCCGCCCAGCAGTGCGCTGCCGCTAAAGGTGCCGGTGTAGGTATGGCCGAGACCGTCGGTCAGCGTCCAGCTTACGGACAGTCCGCCCAGCGCCAGGAGCGAGGACACTTTGAATACCAGGGCAGCGCCGCTCAGGATGGTGTTATCCGCAATGGTGAACGTACCGCTGCCGTTGCCGTGGGTAGACGCCAGCAGCGCGGCGTTCCAGGAAGCCGAGCCGACGTTGGCGCTCGCGTAAGCCGCGGTGTTCTGCGTTGACGCGATAGCCATAATCGAGCTGATGTCGTTCACGGCATCCACGGTGTGCGGCGTGGCGGTGATGTTCAGCGACGCGGTACCGGTGTCTCCGTTTGGCGCGGTGACGGTATAAACGAAGCTGTCTGGTGTGTTGATGCCGTCGGCACCCACGCCTGCTTTCAGCGTATAGGTGTAGTTGCCGTGGGCATCAATGGTAAGCGTCCCGAACTTGCCGACGATGGTGGTGGTACCGGTCGCCGACACTGCGACGCCGTTCACCGCCGTCAGCAGGCTGCCCGCCGGAGCGATATCGTCCTGCATCACGTTACCGGTAGTTGTTGCCGCCAGGCTGTCTACCGCGTAGGTGTGATCCTGGAGGATATTCAGCGTGTAGCTGGTCAGCAGCGAGACTCCGCTCGCGTTCATCAGCAGGAACAGGTAATCCCCGCCGCCGAGGGTGACGGTCAACTGACCTGACGAACCGCCCAGCAGCGGCGCCGTCAGCCAGGTTTTCTGCACCTGGAACTGTTCATACTGCTGGGTGGCCACGTTGAACTTGTAGATATACAGGTCGAAGGTGGACAGCAGCGCCACCCCGCCAACGCTCGCCTGCAGCGTCATGGTCCGAGTTGACCCGTCTGCGACATCAAACAGAATCGGGTTGCTCATATTGGCCAGCAGGTTGAGGTTAACCACGTTGCCCAGGCCTACGCTCAGCACCGACAGGCCGGTTTGCTGAGATGCGCCGTGGTCAACGGCGACAACGTCCGTGCCGTAAGTCAGCGACCCGGTGTTATCCGTTGCCGTAACCGTGCTGGCCGGCGCGCCGTTACCCAGGGAGACAATCAGCTGTGCAGAGTCGCTGACGCCGTTGTGGGTAATGGTGTAGGTGAAGTTCTCCGTGCGTCCCAGCACCGTGGCCGATGTATTGGTTAAGGTGTAGGTATAGCTGCCGTCCTGGTTGATATGCAGGGTGCCGTATTTACCCTGAATATCCAGCCCGCCAGCGCCCACGGTGTGGCTGACGCCGTTGGCATCGGTAATCGCCGTCACCACGGTGCCGGTAGGCGCGTTATCCACCGCACCGCCAGGGCCTGCATCGGTAATCACGTTCCCGTTGGAGGTGGTAGTGCCGCTAACGACGCCTGCGCCGGTTTGCTCGACGGTGACCGCAAGGTTCGTCGTCGCCCCGGTCGCCAGCAGGCTGGTGTTGTAGCCGAGTACGCGGTATTGCCCTTCGCCCAGTCCGTCAAGGTTCAGGGTCACGCCCGTCGCGCCCAGGGTTAACAGGTTAAGGAACTGCGGCAGAGAAGAGTCGACGACCGTGGTCCACGAGTTGGTGGCCGCGTCATATTTCTGAATGGCGATTTCCAGCGTATTCAGCAACGACAGCACCACGCCGGTGGCGGCGGCATTAATGGTGATATGCCCGGTAGCGCCGCTGCCGATGGTGAAGCCAACCTGCGCGGTATTGCTGCCCAGCACCGAAGCCACGCTCCCCAGGGCGCCAATCAGCAGGCTGCCGTAGCCGCTGTAGTGCTCGGTGGTAATTTCTGCGTTACTGGTCAGCGCTAAATCGACTACGTTGCTGCTCGCTGCCAGAGGCAGGACTGGCGCGGTAATAGACAGCGACGGCGAAACGTTTCCGGCGGCGTCGGCGGCAGAAATCGACAGCGACTGGCCTTCAATCTGGCGAGTCGGCAGCGTGATGCTGAAGGCACCAGAAGCGTTAGCCGTGCCGGTGACGGTGATCCCGCCTGGCAGGGTGATCGTCACGGTGCTGTTGGCTTCAGCTACGCCGGTAATTGTTGCCCCGTCGGCGCTAATAACCCCGGTAGGGATCAGCGGTGGAACGGTATCGACAATTACCGAGGTTACCAGAGACGCAGCACCTGTCCCGTTGGCGTTGGTTGCCGTGGCGGTAAAGGCATGAACGCCATCACCCAGCGCGCCAGTTGGGGTGAACGTCCAGACGCCGCTCGCATTGGCGGTTACCGTGCCGAGCAACGAACCGTTGTCGTAAATCTTAACGGTGGCGTTGGCTTCGGCGGTACCGTTGAGCGTCGGCCGCGTATCGTTGGTGCTCTGGCCGTTGCCCACAATGCCGGTCTTCGGCAGTACATCGTCAACGATGCTGGTGATAACCGGCAGCCCCGGCACGCCGGTGAACGGTGCGGTGAAGCCTGCCGACACGCCGACGTTCCCCGCCGCATCCTGAGCAAAAGCAAGCAGAGACTGGCCGCTGGTTTGCGCAGGCGAGAGCGTAATGCTGAAGTTGCCGCTACCGTCCGCTTTCGCCGTACCCAGTACCGTTCCCGTTGCAGAGGTAATGGTGACGGTGCTGTTGGCCTCGGCAAGGCCGGTCACCACCGAGCCGGTGGCGTTGACGGTCAGGCCGGTTGGCGCCAGCGGCGGCACGGTATCGACGACGATACCGGCAGGCACGGAGGTGACGCTGACGTTACCTGCCGCATCCGTTGCCGTGACGGTGAACGAATGGTTGCCCTGGAGAAGCGGCAGCGTTGGCGTAAACGTCCAGACGCCGCTGCCGTTCGCCGTCGTGGTGCCCAGCAGCACGCCGTTATCAAAGATATTGATAGTGGCGTTGGCTTCTGCGGTACCGTTCAGGGTCGGGCGAGTGTCGTCCGTTGGCTGGTTGTTGCCCACCGGGCCGGTGATTGGGCCGATGTCATCTACCACCGAGGTAATCACCGGCTGGCCAGGCGCCACGGTATCCACAACCACGGTGAAGCCAGCTGTTGGGCTGCTGACCACGCCTGCGCCGTTGGTGGCGGTAATGGTAAAGGTGTGCGAGCCGTTTGCCAGCGTGCTCGGCGGCGTAAATACCCAAATGCCGAGTACGTTAGCGGTGACGGTGCCAATCAGGTTGCCGCCATCGTAAATTTTGATGGTGCTGTTGGCATCGGCCGTCCCGTTGAGGGTCGGACGCGCATCGTTAGTGGCCTGGCCGTTAGTCAACGGACCCACCACTCCGCCGACGACGTCATCCACCACCGAGGTCAGCACCGGCGTATTCGACACGCCGCTGACGATGTTCAGGGTGAAGTCGGCCGAGGCGACGCTGGTGTTACCGGCGGCATCGGATGCCGTGACGGTGAACACATGCTGGCCCGGGGTTAATGCGGTGCCCGGCGTGAAGCTCCAGACGCCCAGCGCGTTAGCGGTGACGGTGCCAATCAGGTTGCCGCCATCGTAAATCTTGATGGTGGCGTTAGCTTCCGCAGTGCCGCTGAGCACGGGCAGGGTATCGTCGGTACTTGAACCACTCACCAGCGGCCCCTGAACCGGCCCAACGTCGTCAAACGCCTGAATCACAATCGGCTGGGTTGGCGCGATGGTATCCACTACGACGTTAAACGGTGCCGAAGGCAGGCTGACGTTGCCCGCGGCGTCTGTCGCGGTGACGGTCAACGCATGGCCGCCGTTAACCAGCGGCGTACCCGGCCTGAAGCTCCATGCTCCGCCCGCATCTGCCTGAACGGTGCCGAGCAGAACGCCGTTGTCGTACACGCTGACGGTGGCGTTGCCCTCGGCGGTACCCGTCAGCACTGGACGCGTATCGTCGGTGGCCTGGCCGCTGGTCAGGTTGCCGGTGATTGGCCCTACCGCATCCGCAACGGTACCGATCGCTGGTGCATTCGGTGCAATGGTGTCGACGGTCAATGCGAAGCCATTAGACGGATTACTGACGTTGCCCGCTGCATCGGTGGCTGTCACGGTTAACGTATGCGAACCGTTGCCGAGCGCTGCTACGGGGGTCAGGCTCCATGCGCCAGAACCGTTGGCAACGGTGGTGCCTATCAGGTTGCCGTCGCTGTATACCTTGATGATGGCGTTAGCTTCAGCTGTCCCGCTCAGTGAAGGCCGGGTTTCGTTGGTGGCCTGGCCGTTGGTGATTGGCCCCAGCACCGGCGCGGTGTTGTCCAGCACGGTGACGATCGCCGGCGGATTTGGCGCAACCGAGTCAATATTCACGCCAAACGAGGCCGTGTTACTGACGTTGCCTGCGGCATCGGTCGCCGTGACGTTCAGGGTATGCGTCCCCTGGCCCAGCGGCCCGGTTGGCGTGAACGTCCAGTTGCCCAGTCCGTCTGCCTGAGTCGTACCCAGTACGTTATTGCCGTCTTTCACTGTGATAGTGGCGTTAGCTTCTGCCGTCCCGCTCAGGGTTGGCTGGGTGTCCTTCGTCAGCTGGCCGTTAATCAGCGGCAGGTTAGTGCCTGGCTGCGTCTGGTCGTCTATTACCGAGAGGATAATCGGCACAATCGGCGGTACGGTATCCACCACCACGTTGAAGCCGACGCTTGGGCCGCTGGCGTTACCCGCCGCATCCGTAGCGGACACGGTGATGTTATGGCTGCCGTCCAGCAGCGGAGCCGTTGGGGTGAATGTCCAGCTTCCGCCCACCGGTACCGTGACCGTCCCGATAACGACATTCCCGTCCTTAAAGGTCAACGTTGTACCTGCCTCGGCTGTGCCGCTGAAGGTTGGCGTATTGTCGTTAGTTGGCTGGCCGGAGGTGATTGGCTGCGCGGTAATGTCGTTGGTGACCGTCAGCACGACAGGCGTACCCGGCGCGACGGTATCCACGTTCACCACAAATCCGCTGGAAGGCGGGCTGACGTTACCGGCGGCGTCGGTCGCCGTGACGGTAAGCGTGTGCGCGCCTTCGCCAAGATTCGTTCCCGGCGTGAAGGTCCAGATGCCCAGTGCGTTCGCGGTGACGGTACCGATAACGGAACCATTATCGAGAATGTTCACCGTAGCCCCGGCCTCTGCGGTGCCGCTGAGCGTTGGTTTGGCATCGTTAGTGGCCTGACCGCTGGTCAACGGCCCGAGGGCACCACCCACTACATCGTCCACCACGGAAAGGATAACTGGCTGTGCTGGTGGCGTGGTATCGACAATGATGCTGTAAAGCGGTGACAGACCGCTGGTCTCGATACCTACCGTCTGGCTGACCGCAAAGGTGTGTGGCCCCTGGCCTAAAGGAAGGATAAATTGATAGGTCCAGCTACCGCCAGCGCCTACAGCGACACTGGTAAACAGCAGGCCATCGACATAGATATTGACTGTCCCTCCAGCTATCCCTCCAGAGCCGCTCAACGTTGGCAGCGTATCATCAGTGGTTTTCCCGTTGCCGACATTACCGGTTATCGTGCCAACGTTGTCGTCCACCAGATCGATGGTTGGAGGGTGAGGGATAATCGAGGTCGTTGCGTTAAAGTTCACGCCACCACTCTGGTTACCCGCTGGGTCCTGTGCCACGGCAGTAAGCTGTGCGCCAGTCGTCTGGGCTGGTGAAAGCGTTACGACCCAGGCACCGGTTATTGGCGCCGCCACTCCCGTTCCCAGGACGTTGCCGCTGGAATCTTTGATAATCACCGTCGCCCCGACTTCAGCGGTACCGGAGACCAGGGTCCCGGTCGGGTCAATGACCAGAACCGTAGGATTTCCTGGCGCAGTGGTATCGACGTCAATCACAATTGGCGCAGATGGCCCAACGCTATGGCCGACATCATCGGTCGCTTGGATGGTAATGCTGTGCGGGCCTTCCGACAGCGCGGAAGTGGTTATGCTCCATTTGCCGTCCTGGCCTACGGTACCGGTACCCAGAATGGTTGTGCCATTAGTGTCGTACAGCGTAACTGTGCTGCCGATTTTCCCGGTGCCGGTAAATGTTGGCGTTGTGTCATCGGTGACGCTGCCGTTAACCAGCGGCGTCTTGATTGGGCCAACGTCATCAATGATTTCAACGACGACCGGCGCGGTAAGCGGTACGGTATCGACGGTCAGTACGTAATCGGTTGACGGCCCGCTGATGTTACCTGCCTTGTCGGTTTGAACGGCGGTGAGGGTATTTTCGCCATTGGCCAGGGCGGTATCTGGCGTGATGGTCCAGTTACCCGTGCCGTCCACGACCGCAGAGCCTATCGCCGTGGTGCCGTTGTACAGCGTGACGGTTGCACCGATTTCCCCCGTACCGTGGAACACTGGTTTCGGATCGTCGGTGATCCCGTTGGTGATAGTACCGGTAACCGGGCCAACGTTGTCATCCACGGTGCCAATAGTCGGTGCCCCAGGCGCCGTAGTATCTACGGTAATGGCAATCGGTGCTGACGGCAGGCTGGTGTTGCCCGCCGGGTCGGTCACCTGCACGGTAATGTTATAGGTCGTTTCGCCAAACGGCGTGGTAGGCGTCACGCTCCATGTGCCGTCAGAACGCACGGTGGTGGTGCCGACCAGCTCGTTCCCGTTGTTGTAGACGTTGATGGTAGAGCCCGCGACGCCGGTGCCGCTAAAGGTCGGCGTCGTGTCGTTGGTGCTGCCGCCAGGGGCGACGGTGCCCACTACCGGCGGCACGTTGTCAGTCACCGTAGGCGCAACAGGCTGAGCCGGAGGTGTCGCGTAAACCGACAGCGTAAATCCGCTCGACGGTGCCCCGACGTTGCCCGCCGCATCCGTTGCCGTGGTCGTGAAGATATGAGTCCCGCTACCCAGCGGAGAATTTGGAGTAATACTCCAGTTGCCGTCGGCGTCAACGACCGCGCTGCCGATTGGCGTTGTTCCGCCGTCAGCGTACAGCTTGATGGTGGCGCCTACTTCGCCCTTACCGGAGAGCACCGGTTCGGTACTTTGGGTGCTGCCGCCGTTAACCAGGGTGATTGGCGTGCCGGCGACGTTGCCCAGCGCACCGTCAATGGAAGGCGCTCCCGGAGGTGCGGTGTCGATAATCACAATCTGTGTTGTGGCAGAGCTGGTGTTTCCGGCCGCATCCGTCACGTAGACATTAAGCGTATGCGAGCCTTCGCTCAGCGGCTGGCCTGGCTGGAATGTCCAGGCGCCGGTGCCATCCGCCGTAACGGTACCGATAAGCGTTGTGCCATCGTATATTTTGACGACCGCATCAGCGGCTGCTGTCCCGTTGATAATGGGTTGCGGATCGTTGGTTGAGCCGCCAGGCAGTACCGGGCCAAGATCCGGGTTAACGTTATCCACTATCTCGCCGATCGTCGGCGCGTTTGGCAGGGTGGTTATCTGTTCAACGTTCCACGGCGTGGAATGCGCGGTGACGTTTCCTGCGGCATCAGAAGCCGTGACGGTAAAGGAGTGAGGTCCATCCAGCAACGGCGTGCTTGGCGTAAATGTCCAGGTGCCGCTGCCGTTCACGGTGGTGGTGCCCAGTACGTTCAGGCCATCGTAAACCGTGATGGTGGAACCTGGCTCGCCGCTGCCGCTGAGGGTTGGCGTTGGGTCGTTGGTCGCGCCGTTATTGCTGACCGGCCCTGTTACGGTGCCCACATCGTCATACACCTGAGTAATCGTCGGTGCCGTAGGCGCGATAGAGTCTACTTTAATGTTAAAGGCGTCGCTTGGCTGGCTGACGTTACCTGCGGCGTCGGTAGCGGTGACGGTCAGGTTATGAGAACCCTGTCCGAGAGCCGCCGTTGGCGTAAATGTCCATGCGCCGGTACCGTCTGCATTTACAGTGCCAATAAACGTGCCATTGTCATAGATCTTCACGGTTGAGTTGGCCTCAGCCGTACCGGAGAGCGTCGGTTTATCGTCGTTGGTCAGGTCGCCGCTGTTCAGGTTGCCGGTATGATCCGGCACGTTATCTACCACTGAGCCGATGATCGGCATGTTCGGCGGGGTGATATCCGGCGCGGTAATCGGGGCGTCAGGGCCGATGTTCCCTGCTTTATCCGTGGCGTTTACTTCCAGATGCTGGCCGTTAGCCTGCGGCGTAGTCAGGGTGATGGTAAAGCTGCCGTCCGGCCCGGCGACTGCCTGGCCCAGCGGGTTACCCTGGTCATCGGTAACTTTTACCGTGCTGCCTGCCTCCGCTTTACCGGTCACAATAGTGCCGTCTTCGTTAACCTGCAGATTAGTTGGTGCCAGTGGAGGAGTGTGATCCTGGGCAATAACTGCTGCTGGTGAGCTGGTGTTGTTCGCGGCATCCCTGGCGGTGACCATCAGCGTCTCGCCGTTAAGCTGCGGCGGCGTGAGCGGGAAAATATCAAATGTGCCGGTGCCGCTGGCGACACCGGTGCCAATCGCGTTGCCGTTACCGTCCCAAATGGTGATGGTACTGTTTGGCTCTGCGGTGCCGGTCACGTGCAGGCCATCCGCGCTGACGGCAAGCCCTGTCGGTGCATTCGGTGCAGTATGGTCCGGTGCAGGCACGGTTGTACCCGGGCCGGTATTGCCCACCGCATCGGTGGCCTTCGCGGTCAGAACTTCACCGTTCAGTTGCGCCGGGGAAAGCGTCACGCTGAAGTGGCCCGTACCGTCTGCCGTAGCGGTGCCGAGTACGGTACCGCTGGCGTTAGTGATGGTCACTTTGCTGTTGGCTTCAGCTGTCCCGGTCAGCGTTGTCCCGTCGTTGGAAACGGCCAGGCCGGTCGGCAATCCAGGAGGAACAGTATCAACCTCTACGCCAAACGGTGCGGACAAGCCGCTTGTGCCGCTGCTATTCGTTGCGGTGAAGGTGAAGGCATGCGGGCCATCCAGCAGAGGCAGTAACGGCGTAAATGTCCAGTTACCGTTCGCGTCAGGTACCGCGTTCCCAATAAACAGGCCATTATCATAGATATCGATGCGAGTTGTGCCCGCTTCGGAGGTACCGGTCAGCGTTGGGCGGCTGTCATCCGTGGCCTGGCCATTGGTCAGCGGGCCCTGGATAGTACCGACATCGTCTGTCACTGAAACCAGAACCGGCACGGTCGGGAAGCCGGAGTTTGAGGCCGGGAAAGTCGCATCCGGGCCTGAATTACCCGCCGCATCCTGTACCTGAGCGGTTAATGTTCCGCCGTGGGTTTGAGCCGGAGAGAGCGTCAGCGTGAAGTGCCCGGTTCCATCAATTTGTGCCGTACCGAGCACTACGCCATTTGGACCGACAACTTTGACGGTATCGCCAATTTCGCCGGTCCCGGTTACGGTCGTCCCGTCCTGGCTCACGGTGTCAATGGTGACGGCAACCGGTGCAACTGTATCGACGGTGAAGGTTGGGCCGGCGGTAATGGTACTGACGTTGCCAGCAGGGTCGGTCTGCTGCAACGTAATCGTGTGTGGGCCTTCACCCATTGCGTTGGTTGGGGTAAAGGTCCAGTTCCCGTCATTACCGACGATGACCACACCAATCGGAAGAGCATTATCAAAGATGGTGAGTGAACTGCCCGGTTCACCGGTGCCGCTGAAGACAGGCTTGCTGTCATTCGTGATGCCATTATTGGCGATTGGCCCGGTAAAAGGTTCAGCCGTATCGAGGATCTGACCAAGTACCGGCGGATTTACGACGGTATCCACCACCACGGTATAAGAAGCGGAATCACTGCTGTCGCCGCGAATGTTAGAGGCGGTGGCGGTGAAGTTATGCGGGCCGTCGAGCAGATTTACGCCTGGCGTAAAGCTCCATGTACCGCCGGGAAGCACAACGGTGGTGCCAATCTCAAGCCCGTTATCAAAGATATGGATGGTTTCACCGGCTACGCCTGTCCCCTGAATAGTCGGGGTCTGGTCATTGGTTGGCTGATTGTTTGGTACTGTGCCAACGATTGGCGGTGCGTTATCAATGATGGCGGTGATCGTCGGCACCGTGGGTAACGGGAAGAATGGCGCAGTCGCCTCACCTGGCAGGCTGACGTTGCCTGCCGCATCGGTCGCCGTGACGCTAAGCTTGGAGCCGTCCAGCTGCGGCGTGGTCAGGATAATATTAAATATACCGGTCACAGGGGCGGCGGTGCCGGTACCAATCACGTTGCCGTTAGCGTCTTTGATGGTGACGGTGCTACCCGGCTCGGCAAGCCCCGTCACTGTATCACCATCAGCGCTGACTATCAGGCCGGTGGGTTCGGCTGGCGCGCTAGTATCCACGGTAACGGTGTAGCTACCGGAAACGCTGCTATCACCCCGGACGTTGGAGGCCGAGGCGGTAAAGGTGTAGGTGCCTTCGCCCAGCGGGCTCTGTGGCGTAAAGCTCCAGGTACCGTCCAGCCCAACTTTGGCGGTACCAATCTCGCCGCCGTTAGACAGAATATGGATGGTATCGCCGGGCTGGCCTGTGCCCTGCAGCGTTGGGGTGGTGTCGTTGGTGGTCTGGTTATTCCCTACGTTGCCGGTGTTGGGCGCCGCATCGTCAATGATGGCGGTAATCACAGGCTCTACCGGCGGCAGAACGTTTGGCGCCGTCGCCGTGGCCGGTGGGCTGGTATTCCCTGCCGGATCGGTGACGACCACGGTCAGCGTTTCGCCGTCTACCTGAGGCGTTGTCAGAGTGATGGTGATGTTACCGTTGTTATCGGCAGTGCCGGTGCCCACGATCGCGCCATTCGGATCTTTAATGGTTATCGAGCTACCGGCTTCTGCGTGCCCGGTAAGAACTTCGCCATCCGGGCTGACGACCAGGCCCGTTGCCGCCGCTGGTGGGGCGGTATCAATGGTGACGGTGTACGCCGGGGAAGTGGCGCTTTCGCCTCTTTCGTTAGTCGCCACAACGGTGAATGCATGGGAGCCGTCCGGCAGGGCGGTGCCCGGCGTAAAGCTCCAGGTGCCGTTAGCGCCGACAACCACGGTGCCAATCTGCACGCCATTGTCGTAGATATGAACGGTTGTGCCCGCCTGACCGGTACCCTGCAGGGTTGGAGTATTGTCGTTGGTTGGCGAGTTATTACCTATGTTGCCACCGTTTGGCGCATTCACATGATCGTTAGTGAGGCCGGTAATGCCTGGCTCGCCGGGCAGGGGAATATTAGGGGCGGTGACGGTGGCACCCGGCCCGGTGTTGCCTGAAGGATCGGTCGCCGTGGCGGTTAGCGTTTCCCCGTCCAATTTCGGAGAGGTTAATGTGATGGTAAAGCTGCCGTCGCTGCCCGCGGTGCCGGTACCGATGACATTTCCGTTGGCGTCTTTGATGGTGACCGTGCTGCCTGCTTCGGCGTTACCGGTGATGGTTTTACCGTCCGCCGATACGGCGAGGCCGGTAGGGGCTGCCGGTGGCGTGGCGTCTGGTCTGCCCGGATTCCCCGGGTTGCTGCCGCTGTCCGAATGGCCGCCGCCGCCGCTTGATGCGGCGGCAATGGCTCCGCCGGCAGCAACCGCCAGTCCACCCAATATCCATGGCCATGCTGCCCCGCCTTCAGCGTGGGCGCCTGTGGCGGCCATCAGTGCATCAATATTGGCAATTTGCTCATAGTGAGCCGCAGCCTCTGGATCCTGAACCCACCAAAGCACGCCGTCGTGGCCTTCCAGTACCAGCTGATTGCCGCCCTGGTCGGCAAAGGCGTAGTAGTTTTTGATGGTAATGGTTTCGCCGGAATGGAGTTTGATCACCAGGTCCTGGCCTGAACGAGTGAAGCTGGCGACCTCTTCACGTTCAATTTTTAGCTCGACAATTGAGGGACCTTTTAAGGTGATTTCAGAGGCTTCGACGTTATTTTTTACGCCGGTTAATTTAGAGATAATTGAAATTGAACGCATTGTTATCACTCCATTCGCGATGAACGTGGTGGTAGTCTGATGCCCGGCATAAGGTGTTAATTACCGTTAGCAAAATGTTTAAGTGAGCGGGGTCCTTCGCTATGAAGAAGCGAAAAAGGAATCCGGCATCAAAAAATTGATGACAGTGATTATTAATAAATAGAGCGTTTCCGTTGCGGAATCGAAATTAGTTAATTCTCAGGGTCATAGGCTCGTCGTTTAATAAATAGAGACTATTGATGATATAGACAGGAAAAAATGAAAGCGCAACTTAAGCCATGTTTAACAATATGTAAGTAACTCTAAAGTACCAGCGTTGGCAGAGACCTCACCCAAACGGCTGACGTCAACTGGCCTGCAGGCTGGAGATTGACGGTAACTTTATCGCATTGAAAAGTTTAGGGTAAGTTTTGAGGGGCGATCGCGTGATGGGGTATTTTGCTATGACTGTAGATATGAAAGACCTTGTGTCATATATGGGTATGGTGATTTTTTTAGTGAGGTATTTTCTGTTGTAAGTCAGAAATTAATAGAAGGGATTGTCTATTTTGTGAGGGGCGTTAGGTCAGGACTGGCGCTAGCAGAAATATTATATATTTGAGATTTATTATTTCTAAGGGAATCGATAATAGTGAAGGAAAGTAGCATATATCATTTAGCATAGCTTAATTAACGGCGATGCGGCTTTTTAGACCGCGCAATAATAGCTGATAATTAAAAATGCGTGAATATTTTTATACTGGCCCTTCGCATGAAGAGCCAGTGAGGGAGCAAACCGCGCCTTAACGGCCAGCGTTCTTCATGATACGGGCTTTATCAACCGCCCATTCGCGATCTTTAACGTCGGTACGCTTATCATGCTGCTTCTTACCTTTCGCCACGCCAATTTTCACCTTGCACCAGGCGTTCTTCCAGTACAGGGACAGGGCGATGACGGTGTAGCCGTCCCGGCTAACGCTGCCGAAGAGGTTATCCAGCTCGCGCTTGTTCAGCAGCAGTTTACGGGTACGCGTTGGATCGCAGACTACGTGGCTCGAGGCCACGTTCAGCGGGGTGAAGTTGGCGCCAAAAAGATAAGCTTCGCCATCTTTAAAGATAACGTAGCTGTCGCCGATGTTCGCCTTCCCGGCGCGCAATGATTTTACTTCCCAGCCCTGCAGCGCAAGGCCCGCTTCAATCTCTTCTTCGATAAAGTATTCGTGGCGGGCACGCTTGTTTAGCGCAATGGTGGCTGAGCCTGGTTTGTGTGCTTTTTTCTTAGTCATAGTGCTGCTCAGTATACGTAATCCAGGAGTTCAAAGACACCCCGCAGCCTGCGCGAGGAGGAAGCGCTTATCTTAGCATGAGCGGCAGAGAGTTTTTGTTTGCGCGGTGATAAATGTTATTATTTGTCCGATTTATGACTCCCAGGAATTGTTATGCCGCAGATTAGCCGTACTGCGTTGGTGCCCTACAGCGCCGAGCAGATGTACAAGTTAGTGAACGACGTGAAGTCCTACCCGGAATTTTTACCTGGCTGTACCGGTAGCAGGGTGATAGACGCCTCGGCTAATCAGATGACGGCGGCGGTAGACGTTTCAAAAGCCGGGATCAGCAAAACGTTTACTACCCGTAATACGCTTACCGACAATCAGACCATCCTGATGCAGCTGGTGGACGGGCCGTTCAAGAAACTGATGGGCGGCTGGAAGTTCACCCCGCTGAGCGAAGACGCCTGCCGGATTGAGTTCCAGCTTGATTTTGAATTTACCAATAAGCTGATTGAGCTGGCCTTTGGCCGCATCTTTAAAGAGCTGGCGGGCAACATGGTTCAGGCATTCACTACCCGCGCCAAAGAGGTTTACCGTGTCGCGTGAGATTCAGGTAGAGGTGATTTATGCCCTGCCGCAGAAGCAGTACCTGCGCCAGGTTAAGCTTGAGGAAGGCAGCACGGTGGAGCAGGCGATTATCGCCTCCGGCCTGCTCGAGCTTCGCGACGATATCGACCTGAAGAAGAACAAAGTGGGTGTTTACAGCCGTCCGGTGAAGCTGGGCGATAAGGTGAATGACGGCGATCGGGTTGAGATTTACCGCCCGCTGATTGCCGACCCTAAAGAGCTACGTCGCCAGCGAGCAGAGCGCTCCGCCCAGAAATAATCCTGCTTTCAAGCATAAAAAAGCCGCTTTCGCGGCTTTTTTTGTCCATTGAGTAAACCTACTCCCCTTTGGTCAGGGCTGGTTTGTTGTCAATGTTGGTCAGCACGCCGCTGCTGTTGAAGGTCAGGGTCAGCGTCTGCTGAGTCACGTTCTCGTGGCCTGGCTGCTGGCGGAAGACGTAGAACCAGGTATTGGTGCCGAACGGATCGGACATCATTGGCGTACCCAGCGTGTAGGCAACCTGCTGCTGCGTCATACCGACGCGGAGCTTGGAGACGTCATTCGGTGCCAGATAGTTACCCTGGTTGATGTCTGGGCGGTAAACCACTCGCTCCAGAGTGGAACAGCCTGCGGTCAACATCAGAAGAACCGCTGCGGCAGCAGTCAGCATTTTACAACGCATAGTGATTTGATTCCTTTTCGGGCCCGAGTAGTGCGTGGCTCATTCGTATTATGCCGATGATAATAGACCTTTAAGCAGTTTAAAACCTTAAGGCGCTCAACTCTGACAGTGGGAGCGTAAAAAAGTTGGCTGAAAAGGGGACAGAAAGGCAGATTACTGAATGGGGTGGTCGTTTTTTGCACGATGCGCGGCATGCAATATACCGCGCATCGTAAAGCGTTATGCGGCCAGCAGCTCTTTGGCGTTCGCCAGAGTATTGCGGGTCACCTCGCTACCGCCGAGCAGACGGGCAAGCTCCTGCAGGCGAGAACGTTTGTCCAGCGGCTGCATATGGGTTTCCGTCATTTCGCCATCGGTTTCCTTGCTGACGAAGAAGTGATGGTGACCACAGCCGGCAACCTGAGGCAGGTGAGTGACACACATCACCTGCGTAGATTCGCCCAGCTGGCGCAGCAGTTTACCTACCACCGCGGCGGTAGGGCCGCTGATCCCCACGTCTACTTCATCGAAGATCAGCGCTGGCGTTTCCATTTTACGAGCGGTAATCACCTGAATCGCCAGCGCAATACGAGACAGCTCGCCGCCAGACGCCACTTTCGCCAGCGGCTGAAGCGGCTGGCCGGGGTTGGTGCTGACGCGGAAATCAATGCGGTCCGCACCCTCGGCGGTCAGGTGGTTTTCGTTAAAGTCGACATTTATGGCAAGTTTACCGTGCGGCATCGACAGGGAATGCATGCTCTCGGTGATCAGCTGGCACAGCTCATTGGCGTGTTTTACCCGACTTTGGTGCAGCGAGCGGGCTACGGAAAGCGCCTGCTGGTGGTGCAGCGCAACGGCCTGCAGTAATTCTTCCAGCGAGCCGGTCTGGTCATCCAGTAGCTGCTGTTCATCGAGCAGTTTCTGATGGAAGGCCGGCAGTTCTTCTGGCGTGATGTGGTGCTTACGCGCCAGGGAGATCTGGCGGGAGATACGTTGTTCCAGTTCGTACAGGCGGTTTGGATCCAGATCCAACCGATCGCAGTAATGACGCAGTTCGTCGCTGGCTTCGGAGATCTGAATCGCGGCTTCTTCCAGCATATTCAGTACGCCAGAGAGCTTATCGTCCATGCTCACCAGCTCGCCCATTAGATGGCGCACGGTGTGCAGCTGGCTTTGTAAATTCGTTTCTTCGCCGTCGGCCAGCACGTCAAGCGCCTGCTGGCTGGTAGAGAGCAGCTGGCCGCTGTTGGCGAGGCGTTTGTACTCTTCGTCGATCAGCTCAAACTCACCGGCGACGGGGGAAAACTCGTTCAGCTCTTTCAACTGATAGTGCAGCAGTTCCGCTTTGGCTGAGCGCTCCTGCGCCAGCTGTTGGTGCTGCGCCAGCGTGCGGCAGCTCTGGTGCCATTCACGATAGCGCTCCGCCATTTGCAGGGTCAGCGCCTGTTCACCGGCATAGCCGTCCAGCAGCGTTTTTTGATGCTCGGGTTTGAGCAGCAGCTGGTGCGCGTGCTGGCCATGAATCTGGATGAGCAACTGGCCGAGATCGCGCAGTTGGGAAAGGGGAACAGCGGTGCCGTTGATGAAACCGCGGGAGCGGCCATCGCTGCTGATGACGCGACGCAGCAGGCACTCACTGCCGTCTTCCAGCTGGTTTTCTTCCAGCCAGCGCAGCGCCGCCGGAGTGTCTTTCAGAGAGAAGCGGGCGCAGAGATCCGCACGGTTTGCACCAGAACGCACCATATCCGCTTCCGCGCGACCGCCCAGGCACAGGCCCAGCGCATCTATGGCAATAGATTTACCGGCACCGGTTTCCCCGGTGATGGCCGTCATCCCGTGATGAAAGTCGATTTCGAGTTCACGAACGATAGCGAAGTTACTGATGGTGAGTTGAGCGAGCATAGCCACCTTCCTGTATGAACTCGTCATACTTCAAGCTGCAGGGGTGTTGGCTGCTTTCACTTACCCCAGTCACTTACTCAAGTAAGCTCCTGGGGATGCACTCTCTTGCCGCCTGGCTGCAACTCGAATTATTTAGAGTTCGATTTGGTTACTGTGTTTTCATACAGTATAAACTGGTTTTATATACAGTAAAGTGGCCAGGTGGTTTTTTAGAACAATTTTTTCGACCAGCCGAGCTTCGAGCTTAATGTGTTGAAATAGCTGTAGTCTTTCGGGTGAATCAGATTGAGATGATAGTCGCAGCGGCGAATGAGCACGTCCTCACCTTCCTGTATCGGCAACGCAATCTGGCTGTCACAGCTGATTTCAAGGTCGCTGCGCATGTGGGAAAAACGCAGACGAATGGTGCTGCTGCTGTTGATGACCAGCGGGCGAGCCGAAAGCGTGTGCGGGAACATCGGCACGAGCGTTATTGCATCCAGCGACGGCGTCAGGATTGGGCCACCGGCTGAAAGCGAATAGGCGGTTGAGCCGGTCGGCGTGGAGATAATCAGCCCGTCAGAGCGCTGGGAGAAGGCAAAGATTTCGTCGATGTAAACTTCGAACTCAATCATATGCGCGACTTTACCAGGGTGCAGCACCACTTCGTTTATCGCCGTACTGAGGCGCGTGGGCGTATCGTGCTGGCAGACCTGAGCCTCCAGCAAAAAGCGGCGTTCGGTAATGTAGTGCCCCTCAAGAACGTCCGCCAGCTGCTGCTGGGCGTTGTCCGGGTCGAGGTCGGTCAGGAAGCCTAAATTGCCGCGGTTGATGCCGATAACCTTGATGTCATAGCGAGCCAGTACTCGCGCCGCGCCCAGCATGTTGCCATCCCCGCCAACCACCACGGCCAAATCAGCCTGCTGGCCAATCTCCGCCAGCGTGCCGGTTTTTACCTGCTTGAGGTTAAGCTCCTGGGCGATTTGCTGTTCCACCATCACTTCATAACCTTTGGCGCACAGCCAGCGATAGAGCATTTCATGCGTGGTCAGGGCGGTGGGGTGGCGCGGGTGCCCGACGATACCGATGCAGTTGAAATGTTTGTTCATTATCCTGGTGGTCCTTATTCGCAGAGGTTCCTGCGACAATATGACAGGTTCCCTTGAAACCCTGAAACTGATCCCCATAATAAGCGAAGCAGCGAGATGAATGCTAAAAACGCGGAGAATTTCATGAGTAGTAAAGAACAGAAAACACCTTACGAGCAAGCCCCGGAAGATATCGCCATGGATCAGCACGAAGAAGTCGAGGCCGTAGAAGGTGCCGATGTCGTGGATCCGCGCGACGAAGAGATTGCAAATCTGCAGGCTCAGCTGGCTGAAATGAAGCAGCGCGAGCGTGAGATTGAGCCTCGCCATCAGGCTGACTTAGCTAACCTGCGTCGCCGCACCGAACAGGATATCGAGAAAGCGCACAAGTTCGCCCTGGAGAAATTCGTGAACGAACTGCTGCCGGTTATCGACAGCCTGGATCGCGCGCTGGAAGTGGCCGACAAGTCCAACCCGGATTTAGCCCCAATGATCGAAGGCATTGAGCTGACCCAGAAGTCGATGCTGGATGTGGTTCGCAAGTTCGGCGTGGAAGTGGTGGGCGAGACTAACGTGCCGTTTAATCCGGACGTGCATCAGGCCATTGCGATGGTTGAATCTGCCGACGTTGCGCCAAATAACGTGCTGATGGTGATGCAGAAAGGCTATACCCTGAACGGCCGTACTATTCGCGCCGCGATGGTTTCCGTAGCGAAAGCCTGATCCGTTGCCCGAAGTAAAAAGCCAGCCCTGCGGCTGGCTTGTTTGTCTCTATTGCTCAACGCTTTGCCGCAGCGGCTTCACCGGCGTGACGCGTACCTGCTTAATCATGTTGTCCTGAACGTCGAGAATATCGATGTCGTACTGGCTCAGGCGGATACGGGTCCCGGCCGCCGGTATTTCCTGAATCTCTTCCAGGATCATGCCGTTGACCGTACGTGCGTCATCTTCCGGCAGCGTCCAGTTGAAGGCTTTGTTAAGTTCACGGACGTTGGCACTGCCTTCGATAATGACCGAGCCGTCGTTTTGCGGTGTCACTTCTTCAGCAAGCGAGGGGGACATTGAGGTGGTGAAGTCACCCACAATTTCCTCCAGAATATCCTCTACCGTGACCAGCCCCTGAATATCGCCGTATTCGTCCACGACCAGGCCGACTTTCTTTTTGTTGCGCTGGAATTTCACCAACTGCACGCTCAGCGGCGTGCCTTCCGGCACGAAGTAAATCTCGTCGGCGGAGCGCAACATCACCTCTTTGGTGAACTCTTTCTTCTCGGTCATCAGGCGGTAGGCTTCACGTACGCGCAGCATGCCGATGGCATCATCCAGGCTGTCGCGGTACAAGACGATGCGGCCGTGCGGGGAGTGGGTCAGCTGGCGGACGATGGATTTCCAGTCGTCATTAATATTGATGCCGACGATTTCGTTTCGCGGCACCATGATGTCGTCAACGCTGACTTTTTCCAGGTCCAGTACCGAGAGCAGCATGTCCTGGTTACGCCGTGAAATCTGCGAGCGTGATTCATGCACGATGGTGCGTAGCTCATCTTTGCTGAGCGCGGTGCTGATGATGTTATCGACCTTAATCCCGACCATACGCATCAGCAGGCGGGTAATGGTGTTGAGCAGCCAGACCAGCGGCATCATAAGGATCAGCAGCGGGCCGAGCAGCCAGCTACTTGGGTAAGCGACTTTTTCCGGGTACAGCGCGGCGATGGTTTTAGGCAAAACTTCGGCAAACACCAGCACGACGAACGTCAGTACCCCGGTGGCAATCGCCACGCCCGCGTTGCCGTAAAGGCGAATGCCGACGATGGTTGCCAGCGCGGAAGCAAGAATATTGACCAGGTTGTTCCCGATTAACACGAGGCTAATCAGGCGGTCCGGTTTACGCAGCAATTTTTCAACGCGCTTCGCTGCCCGGTTGCCCTGTTTGGCGCGGTGACGCAGGCGGTAGCGGTTTAGCGTCATCATGCCGGTTTCTGAACCGGAGAAGTACGCTGACACCACCACCATGATGATCAGGGTGACGATCAGCGTGGTGGTTGAAATGTGTTCCAAAAGAGGTTCCTTTAAAGAGAAGGGGTTAGCTAACGAACTGCTGCAGGACGCGGCTGCCGAAATAGGCGAGCGTTAGAATGCCCGCGCCGGCAACGTTAAACCAGACAACGCGACGGCCGCGCCAACCTTCATGATAGTGTCCCCACAGCAAAACGACGTAGACAAACCAGGCAAGAATCGACAGCACGGCTTTATCGACGTTCTCCATGCTGAACAGATTCTTCATGTAAAACAGGCCGGTGCATAGCGTCAGGGTCAGCAGAACCACGCCAACCTGGGTGATGTGAAACATTTTACGCTCGATAACCATTAGCGGCGGCATTTCTGCGCTGAACGCCAGTTTTTTGTTTTTCAACTGGTAGTCAATCCATGCGAGCTGTAAAGCGTACAGGGCGGCGATGATAAGCGTCGCGTAGGAGAAGAGCGACAGGCCAATGTGCACCATCATTCCCGGCGTCGCTTCGAGATGGGTGATAAATTCATTGGGCATAAAGGTCGCCAGCGCCAGATTTATCAGCGCGAAGGCGTAAACAATTGGCAACAGCAGCCAGCCGCGATTGCGGGAGGCGACAATCGTCATCACCGTACAAATCATCAGGCTGACGAGAGAACCCACGTTCAGCAGGCTAAGATTTTGCCCGCCGTCGACGGTGAAGAAACGGGCTTCCAGCGCCAGCGCATGGCTAACCAACGCGATAGCTGCGGATAAAATGGCAAAGCGTCGCCATCCGCTGTTCTTCCGCAGAAGACCGGGAATGATCAGCGCGAGGCTGACGGAGTAGGCTACAAGCGCAAGAATGGCGAAAACGGGCATATTAAGGTGTCGGTCAAATTGGCCAGAGAACGAAAAAGTCAGTATAACGTTACCTGTCGCCTGCTCCAACCGTTGAATCACACCCGAGGCGGCTTCATGATATAATCCGCCAAATTCAGTTTTGTGTCGCGAGCTGCGGCCCCAGTTACCACGTTAGGCAAAATACCATGTTTGATAATTTAACAGACCGTCTGTCGCGTACCCTGCGCAATATTAGCGGCCGTGGGCGGCTAACCGAAGAAAACGTTAAAGAGACGCTGCGCGAAGTGCGCATGGCCCTGCTGGAAGCGGACGTTGCGCTGCCGGTGGTGCGTGATTTTATCAGCCGCGTAAAAGAAAAAGCGGTTGGTCATGAAGTCAACAAAAGCCTGACGCCGGGCCAGGAGTTCGTCAAAATCGTTCGCGCTGAACTGGTTTCCGCGATGGGCGAAGAGAACAGCAGCCTGAACCTGGCGGCGCAGCCACCGGCCGTTGTACTGATGGCGGGCCTGCAGGGCGCGGGTAAAACGACCAGCGTCGCTAAGTTAGGTAAGTTCCTGCGCGAAAAGCAGAAGAAAAAAGTGTTAGTGGTTTCGGCGGACGTTTATCGCCCGGCGGCGATTAAACAGCTGGAAACTCTGGCCCAGCAGGTTGAGGTGGATTTCTTCCCGTCCGACGCTCAGCAAAAACCGGTCGACATTGTTAACGCCGCGCTGAAAGAAGCGAAGCTGAAGTTCTACGACGTGCTGCTGGTGGATACCGCCGGTCGTCTGCACGTCGACGAAGCAATGATGGACGAAATCAAACAGGTTCATGCCGCGATTAAACCGGTAGAAACGCTGTTTGTGGTCGACGCAATGACCGGTCAGGATGCGGCCAATACCGCGAAGGCGTTCAGCGAAGCGCTGCCGCTGACCGGGGTAGTACTGACCAAAGTAGACGGTGACGCCCGCGGTGGTGCTGCGCTGTCGATTCGCCATATCACCGGTAAGCCAATCAAGTTCCTTGGCGTTGGCGAGAAAACCGAAGCGCTGGAGCCGTTCCACCCGGACCGTATCGCTTCCCGTATTCTCGGCATGGGCGACGTGCTGTCGCTGATTGAAGATATCGAAAGTAAGGTTGACCGTGCGCAGGCTGAAAAGCTTGCCACCAAGCTGAAAAAAGGCGACGGCTTCGACCTGACCGACTTCCTCGAACAGCTTAAGCAGATGAAAAATATGGGCGGCATGGCGAGCATGATGAGCAAGCTGCCGGGCATGGGCCAGCTGCCGGACAACGTCAAATCCCAGATGGACGACAAAGTTTTGGTGCGCATGGAGGCGATTATCAGCTCGATGACGCTGAAAGAACGTGCCCAGCCGGAAATCATTAAAGGTTCCCGCAAGCGCCGTATCGCGCAGGGTTCCGGCATGCAGGTGCAGGACGTTAACCGCTTACTGAAGCAGTTTGACGACATGCAGCGCATGATGAAGAAAATGAAGAAAGGCGGAATGGCTAAAATGATGCGCGGCATGAAAGGCATGATGCCGCCAGGTTTCCCAGGCCGTTAAGCTCTTTTCGATTGCTTTTTACGCCGAAATGAGTAAAATTTTCGGGCTTTTAATATGACTCCGGGCTCCATCCCTCGATGGGGCCCGGCGTTTTATTCACTAAAGAGGATGTTATGGTAACTATTCGTTTAGCACGTCACGGCGCTAAAAAGCGTCCGTTCTACCAGGTTGTCGTTACTGATAGCCGTAATGCACGTAACGGTCGCTTCATTGAGCGCGTTGGTTTCTTCAACCCTATCGCTAACGAGAAAGAAGAAGGCGTTCGCCTGGATCTGGATCGCGTAGCTCATTGGGTTGGCCAGGGCGCAACCGTTTCTGATCGCGTTGCTGCGCTGATCAAAGAAGCTAAGAAAGCAGCTTAATCTGTCACGGTGGTCATGATGAGCAAGCAACTCGCCGCACAGGCTCCTGTTAACCCAATTGTGTTGGGCAAGATGGGCTCCTCCTACGGTATTCGTGGTTGGCTCAGAGTGTTTTCCTCCACCGAAGACGCCGAAAGCATTTTTGACTACCAGCCCTGGTTTATCCAGCGCGGCGGTCAGTGGCAGCAAGTACAGCTGGAAAGCTGGAAGCACCACAATCAGGATCTGGTCATCAAGCTGCAAGGCGTTGACGATCGGGATGCCGCGAATCTTCTGACCAATTGCGAAATTGTCGTGGATTCAACGCAACTGCCGGCTCTTGACGCAGGTGACTATTACTGGAAAGACCTTATGGGTTGCCAGGTAGTGACCACTCAGGGGTACCAGCTCGGTAAAGTCATCGATATGATGGAAACCGGCTCGAATGACGTTTTCGTCATCAAGGCAAACCTGAAGGATGCATTTGGCATCAAGGAGCGGCTGGTTCCGTTCCTCGATGGGCAGGTTATCAAGAAAGTCGATCTCGCTACTCAAACCATTGAAGTAGATTGGGATCCTGGTTTTTAAAACTCCGAAATCATACGGTAGTCGTTAGCATAGTGGGGATTGGCTTGTGTTTATTGGTGTCGTTAGCCTGTTTCCTGAGATGTTCCGCGCAATTACCGATTACGGGGTAACTGGCCGGGCAGTAAAAAATGGCCTGCTAAGCATTCAAAGCTGGAGTCCGCGTGACTTCACCTATGACCGGCACCGTACCGTGGACGATCGTCCTTACGGCGGCGGACCGGGAATGCTGATGATGGTGAATCCTTTGCGGGAAGCCATCCACGCAGCGAAAGCGGCGGCAGGAGAAGGTGCTAAGGTTATCTATCTTTCACCTCAGGGGCGCAAGCTTGATCAAGCGGGCGTCAGTGAACTGGCAATGAACGAGAAGTTAATTCTGGTTTGCGGCCGTTACGAAGGGATCGATGAGCGCGTGATCCAAACCGAAATTGACGAAGAATGGTCAATCGGCGATTACGTTCTCAGCGGCGGTGAGCTGCCAGCGATGACGCTGATTGACTCAGTCTCCCGGTTTATTCCGGGCGTGCTGGGACATGAAGCTTCGGCAACCGAAGATTCGTTTGCTGAAGGGCTGCTGGATTGTCCTCACTATACCCGTCCTGAAGTGTTGGATGGCATGGAAGTACCGGCGGTCTTACTGTCGGGGAACCATGCAGAGATTCGCCGTTGGCGCCTGAAACAGTCGCTGGGCCGTACCTGGCTTAGAAGACCTGAACTTTTGGAAAACCTGGCTCTGACTGAAGAGCAAGCAAGGTTGCTGGCGGAGTTCAAAAAAGAACATACGCAACAGCAACATAAACATGATGGGCAGGGTTAATCCTTCCCAAAGCCCCTAAATAGTTGGAGTTGCAGCAAGATGGCAAGCGAGTGAATCCCGATGAGCTTACTTTGGTAAGTGACTCGGGTGAAGGAGAGCAGCCAGCGCAGATGCAGCTTCAAATATGACGGGGATATATCAGTTTACCCAGGATAAGAGATAAATTATGAGCAACATTATTAAGCAACTTGAACAAGAACAGATGAAACAGGATGTACCTTCCTTCCGTCCGGGCGACTCCGTGGAAGTGAAAGTATGGGTCGTTGAAGGTTCTAAAAAACGTCTGCAGGCATTTGAGGGCGTGGTTATCGCTATCCGTAACCGCGGTCTGCACTCTGCATTCACTGTTCGTAAGATTTCTAACGGCGAAGGTGTTGAGCGTGTATTCCAGACTCACTCCCCAGTAATCGACAGCATTACTGTTAAACGTCGTGGTGCCGTTCGTAAAGCTAAACTGTACTACCTGCGTGAGCGTACTGGTAAGTCTGCTCGTATCAAAGAGCGTCTTAGCTAAGATTCGCTTAGGCGACATCCAAATAAAAGGGCTGCCATCTGGCAGCCCTTTTTTATGCGCTGAATTTGTTTAGATTATGGGGCGGTAATCACGACCGCGACGCGGCGGTTTTCGGCACGTCCCTCGCCGGTACTGTTGCTGGCAACCGGGTATTTCTTACCCAATCCTTGCGTGGTGAGGTTACTGCGCGGGATTTTAGCGCCTTCGGCCCAGGCATCCGCGACGATGTTCGCGCGCTTGAGAGAGAGCTGTTCATTGTAGCCGTCTTCGCCGTAGTTATCGGTGTGGCCATCAAGACGGGCGTGCTTCAGGCCGGTTGCTGAGAGCTTAGCGGCCATCGACTGAATGGTTTGATAGCTTTCAGGCTGTAGCTTGTACTGGTTTTTACCGAACAGAATTTTATCCGACAGCCCAAGCGACCAGCCGTCGTTTGACTCTGAGAAGCCGTAGGAGCGCATGGCGGCAACTTGCTCAGGGGAGAAGGTTGACGGTGGTGCCTGACAGCCGGTTAACAGGAATGAAAAGAGCATTGCTGGTGCAAATAAGCGCGAAGCTATCATAATGAATCCCTTTGGTGCTGTTTTGTAAGCAACTCACGCTGCTTGTGTTTTTCTATGTACATGTTGCGATCGGCCGTTTCCATGAGGGTTTCTGCTGACGTAATGTCTTTCGCGAGCGCGACGCCAACGCTTAGAGTCATGGTGACCCAGTGTTCGCCCGGTAAGAGAATCGGCTGCTCAATAATTTCCTTTAGCTGCTTTAGCACTCCTGCGGCCTGTCCTTCATTGCAGACTGCGTGAAGCAGCATGGCAAATTCATCTCCGCCGAGACGGAATGCAAGATGGCGGGTATTGGCAAACATCAGCAGCCGTTTTGCGACCTCAATAAGTACTGCATCGCCGGCAGCGTGCCCCCAGGTGTCGTTAATAAATTTGAAATTGTCGCCGTCCATAAATAGCAGCGCGCTGTTCTGGAGCGTATCGGCGTCCTCAATTAGCTTATCCAGCGCCGTGCGGAAGGCTGCGCGATTTGCCAGTCCTGTCAGCGGATCCTGAAGGGCAGTTTTTTGCAGCGACGCGTTCTTCAGCTGCAGCTGTCTTTGCCACTCTTCCATCTCGTCCAGCAGACTATTGAAGTCCAGGGCAAAAAGGTGAAACTCTTCAATCTTTTCCGGCGACACGCGGCGAGAAAAGTTACGGTTACTGCGGACGTCGTGAACAACGTCGGTAATATTCTGCAAAGCGGCGTCGATATCACCGTGCAGATGGCGTGAAATACCCAATGCGATAATGGAGGCAAGCAAAATGCAGGCCGTCAGCACGCCTAGCGAAAGCCAGACGAACAGGGTAACGGTGGCATCTGTGCCTATGAGGCGCATTTCACCGATGATTTTGCCGTTGTGCCAAATCGGCTGTCTTATAGGGTGAGGGTAAAGCCACCGCGTGACCAGGCCGCCAACCATGTCATGTTGAGACGGCTTATCTGCCTGCCAGTGGGTCAGTTCCCTGCCTTCAGAATCTACCACCTTCGCGGCGGTGAATTGCCCTTGCCTGCCCAGCACCGAAAGGGTTTCATTGGCGGAGGCACTGTCGCGGAAAACAACGGCAGCCTCCAGGCTGTGGCTCACGGTTACCGCCAGTAACTCGAGGTTTTTTTGAGCGTATTGTTTTAGCGTCAGCATCGAGGCGACGGAAAGCAACAGCCAGACAATCAGCATGGCGACAACCACGCTAATGATGCTGATTCTGCGTAATGTTCCTTTAAACGTCGGACGTGACGAGGGGGTCAAATCCTTATTCATGACTATTATTCCCTGGCCGAGCCAGCAGTAATACATCCGGGCTAACCCTGACGCCGCTGCGCGTAAGGGCATCAAGGTTTACCGAAAAAGAAACTGCGTCATTATGAATATTCAGGCAGAAAGCGCTGCCAATTATGCATTGCGGGTTCTGCTCGGCAATTAACAATAAAGGTCGAGATTGATAACGTTCTATTAATTGCAACTGCTGTTGTGGTGACTCGTTACCAAAATAGATCCCGTCACACTGGGCTCTTAATGCCTCTTCGTCAGACTTAACGAGCAACGGTTGGAACGATATATCGCTATTTTTATCGCTTAGCGTGGCGGCATAGGCGGCGGTTGAGAAGATACACAGCTTGGGAAGCCCCTGCGTCTGGGGCCAGCGCGTATAGCTTACAATGCCGGAAACAATGGTGCGAACCTTGTCGGACAGTACCGGACTTGCCGGCGGTGAGGCCAGCGTTCTGGATATAAATAGCAGGCAGACGATAAACGTCGTAAATAAAGGCATCCCGCGAAAAATAGGCGAAGTTTTCACGCGCCACCAGCCCTAAAGCATCGTAGCCGCAGTAAACAGCTTTTATTATTTATGATGTCGCCGTTGAGCATATCACTCCTGCATAATCCCGTCATTCATTCCTGAGTGTGATGATATTCCTGATTATCAAAAATAATAACGAGAATAGCCCTGGAATGATGGCGTAAATCGTTATCCTTCTCCTCTTAAAAAAATGTTCTCACGAGGATAATATCAGCATAGAAGGGGGAATGAATTTTTACGCGCTGTTTTGTATGTTAATGCAATTTTGCCCACAAAATACGCACTTTTATGCCGCGTGTAATTTAATGTTTACGGTTGTTGCGCTTTTAAGCGCTATTAAATCATTGGTGTAACGATTAATTTACGTATAATGGATTGCAATCTTTACTGTTGGCGGTTACAGTAAGTCCTCCTCCACGAGGAAACGACTATCGCAAACGAGCTAAACACAGGACTGCCATCATGCAAAAAGACGCGCTTAACAATGTTCATATCTCTGACGAACAAATACTCATCACTCCGGATCAGCTGAAAGCAGAGTTTCCACTCACCGCAGCGCAGGAAGCGCAAATTGAGCAATCACGTCAAACGATTTCCAACATTATTGCTGGCCGCGATCCGCGCCTGTTGGTTGTCTGTGGACCTTGCTCGATCCACGATCCGGAAGCCGCGATTGAATACGCTCGTCGTTTTAAAGCTCTGTCTGAACAAGTTAGCGATAGTCTGTACCTCGTGATGCGCGTCTATTTTGAAAAGCCTCGTACTACCGTTGGTTGGAAAGGGCTTATCAACGACCCGCATATGGATGGCTCGTTTGATGTGGAAGCAGGGCTGAAAATTGCGCGTCGCCTGCTGGTTGAGCTGGTTAGCCTTGGTCTGCCGCTGGCAACCGAGGCGCTGGATCCGAATAGCCCACAATACCTGGGCGACCTGTTTAGCTGGTCCGCAATCGGGGCTCGCACCACTGAGTCCCAGACTCACCGCGAAATGGCTTCTGGCCTTTCTATGCCGGTTGGTTTTAAAAATGGTACAGATGGCAGCCTGGGGACGGCGATTAACGCCATGCGCGCTGCCGCTATGCCGCACCGTTTCGTGGGCATTAACCAGGCCGGCCAGGTTTGCCTGCTGCAAACTCAGGGTAACCCGGATGGGCACGTGATTTTGCGCGGTGGCAAAGCCCCTAACTACAGCCCGGCGGACGTTGCCCAGTGTGAAGCCGAAATGCAGAAAGCAGGCCTGCGCCCGTCCTTGATGATAGATTGCAGCCATGGCAACTCAAACAAAGACTTCCGTCGTCAACCGGGCGTGGCAGAATCCGCCATTGCTCAGATTAAAGATGGTAACCGCTCTATTATTGGCCTGATGATTGAAAGTAATATCCACGAGGGTAATCAATCGTCAGAGCAGCCGCGTAGCGAAATGAAATACGGCGTGTCCGTGACCGATGCATGCATCGACTGGGAAACTACGGACAGCCTGCTGCGTGAGATCCACAAGGATCTGAGCGGTGTGCTGGCGGCTCGTCAGGCATAAGAGGTTTACTATGGTGGCTGAATTGACCGCGCTGCGCGATCAAATCGATGAAGTGGATAAAGCGCTACTGGATTTGCTGGCTAAGCGGCTGGAACTGGTAGCGGAAGTCGGCGAAGTGAAAAGCCGCTTCGGTTTACCGATTTATGTGCCGGAACGCGAAACTTCAATGCTGGCGTCGCGCCGTAAAGAAGCCGAAGCCTTAGGGGTTCCACCGGATTTAATTGAAGATGTTCTGCGCCGCGTGATGCGCGAGTCGTACTCCAGCGAGAACGACAAGGGTTTTAAAACCCTGCATCCTTCACTGCGTCCTGTGGTGATTGTGGGCGGTGGCGGCCAGATGGGGCGTCTGTTTGAAAAAATGCTGACGCTTTCTGGCTACCAGGTTCGCATTCTTGAAAAAGAGGACTGGGACAAAGCGCCTGAGCTGTTGGCCGATGCGGGCATGGTGATTGTGAGCGTGCCGATTCACATCACCGAGCAGGTTATTGCCAGTCTGCCTCCGCTACCTGCGGACTGCATCCTCGTGGATCTGGCTTCGGTGAAGAATGGCCCACTGCAGGCGATGCTTGCCGTGCACTCTGGCCCGGTATTGGGTTTGCACCCGATGTTTGGCCCGGACAGCGGCAGCCTGGCAAAACAGGTCGTGGTTTACTGCGACGGCCGTCAGCCTGAAGCGTATCAATGGCTACTGGAGCAAATTCAGGTTTGGGGCGCGCGTTTGCACCGCTCCAGCGCCGTGGAGCACGACCAGAATATGGCATTCATCCAGGCGCTGCGTCACTTTGCGACCTTCGCATATGGCCTGCATCTGGCGGAAGAAAACGTACAGCTGGAGCAGCTGCTGGCGCTGTCATCGCCGATTTATCGCCTTGAACTGGCGATGGTTGGCCGACTGTTTGCCCAGGATCCGCAGCTTTATGCCGATATTATTATGTCGTCAGAAAGCAATCTGGCGCTGATCAAGCGTTATTACAAACGCTTCGGCGAGGCGATTGGCCTGCTGGAACACGGCGACAAGCAGGCGTTTATCGACAGCTTCCGTAAAGTGGAGCACTGGTTCGGGGATTACGCTCAACGTTTCCAGAATGAGAGCCGCGTCCTGTTACGCCAGGCAAATGATAACCGCCAGTAAGTGGCAAAAGGTTTTATAATCAAAAGCCAGTGGGAGTTTGCCCGCTGGCTTTTTTGTTTGCCAAAAGGATACCTGAAATGGCTGAGCCGCAGCTGCTGTTCGACTATACCGGTCACTTACCCGAATGCCCTACGTGGAGCGCAGAAGAAGGCAGCCTCTATTGGACGGACATTCTTGAGAACGAAATCCACCGCTACCATCTTGCCAGCGGCAAACATGACGTTATTCAGTTTTCTGAAGAGGTGGGTTGCTTTGCCCTGCGTGAGTCCGGCGGGTTCATCGTGGCGATGCGCAGCGGAATCTGGCTAACCAATAAAACCGGGCTTATCGTGGGCAAAGTCTGTGATAACCCAAGTAACCCGGATTTGGCCCGTTTCAACGACGGCGGTACCGACAGGCAGGGGCGTTTTTACGCCGGCACGTTTTGGGGCCCCGGTGACTATAATGGCGCGTTACTTTGCCGGGTGGATAACGACCTGACGCCGCATGTGATTCAGCATGATATCCACGGCGCTAACGGGCTGGCATTTAGCGCGGATGGAAAATGGATGTATACCTCGGACACGCCAAATGCCGTGATTTACCGCACGCCGCTGGATGCCCATGGCGAGCCGGGCATACGTGAAGTCTTTAAGCGATTTGCCCAAGGCGAGGGCATGCCTGACGGCGCGGCGATGGACAGCGAAGGGCATTACTGGACGGCGGTGTTTGATGGTTACCGCATTGCGCGTATTTCTCCACAAGGGGAGATAGTGGAAGAGCACCGCTTGCCCGTGCGCTGCCCAACGATGGTTTGCTTTGGCGGCGATGATATGAAAACGCTATTTATCACCACTACCAGAGAAAACATGGACGATGAAGAAGTGGCTCGGTTACCGCTGTCTGGGGCACTTTTCACCCTCCGCGTTGAAGTGGCCGGAATGGAAAAGCTGAAGTTTCGGGAAATGTGATTTATCCAGCCCGGTTGAAGCCGGGCTGGCATTGTTATCAGGCCGGGTCGACCGGTACTACGTTTTCGCTTGGGTAGCTGCCGAGTAGTTTCAGGGAGCGGGTGATTTCGCCCAGCTCTCGTAGCGCCTTACGCATGGCCTCATCTTTCAGGTTGGCCTGAATATCCAGATAAAACATCTCTTCCCACGGGTTGCCGTTGATTGGGCGTGATTCCAGCCTGGTCATGATCAGATTGTGGTTGCGTAAGACCAGTAACGCCTCTACCAGCGCACCGGCCTGCTGGCCAGTTGCCATCAGCAGAGTGGTTTTCGCGGGGACCTGATCGGACACTTCAACGGCCTTACGCGCCAGCACGATAAAGCGAGTAATGTTCTGGGTCTGATTTGCAAGGTTGCGTTCCAGCACCTGCAGGCCGTAAAGAGCGCCACCGGCTTCACTGCCCAGCGCGGCGACGTGAGGCGAGTTAGCCTGTGCGACTTTTTCCATCGCCGCAGAGGTGCTTTCCGTGTATTCAATTTTCCAGTGAGGATAGCGATTAATGAACTGGCTGCACTGCTGGAAAGGCTGAGGGTGACTGTAAACAGTCTGGATCTGTTCGAGGTCGGTAGAGCCGGAAACCAGCACGCAGTGGTCAATCGGCACCGTCATTTCGGCCACGATCGACAGGCTGGTGTGCTGCAACAGGTCGTAGACGTCGTTGATAGCCCCCGAGCTGGTGTTTTCAATCGGCACGACGGCGTAATCCGCCTGGCCGGTTTCCACCTGGTTGAAGATATCGTGGAATTTGGCGCAGCCGCTTTCGATGAACTGTTCAAAGTGGCGAGCGGCGTACTGGCGAGCGGCCAGGTGAGAGTAAGAGCCTTTAGGCCCAAGGAAAGCGACGCGGGCAGAGTGAGGGTTAGTTTTATTCAGGTGCTGCTGCAGCAAGGTCTGCTGGGTAAGAACTGAGTCTTCAATAATGAGCTGGAACAGGCGCGTGATGTAGTGGGCATCGAGATGGTGGTCTTTACCGAGGGTAATCAGGCGTTCCAGTAAGTCTCTTTCTCGATCGATATCGCGTACCGGGCGGTGAGAAGCGAGCTTTGCTTTGCCAACCTCAACCGCCAACAGGCGGCGCTCTGCCAGCAGGGCTAACAGCTTTTCATCCAGCGCGCTGATTTTATCGCGCAGGGCCAGCAACGGATTAATTTCGGTCATAACGCTACCTTTTCGATGTCCATAAAAAAAGCCTCCCGCTTGGGAGGCTTGTTTGTTCGTCTTCGCATTCTTTATCACACGACGAATTGCCTCCCAGTCAGGGGAAGGTAAAAAAGAATGCGAAGAAAAACGGGAAAAGTTTCATGTCAGGTTTCCTGAGGAATCTGAGAGGTAAAGTACCTGCTCTGTTTTCGTTCTGTCAATAAAAAACGCGCCCGAAGGCGCGTTGCGGTGAGTGGAAGGAGAGTGATGTATTACTCTTCGTCAGCTTCTGCTTCTGCGAAGGACACGTCTTTCACTGAACCTGCTGCGCGACGTGCTTCACCTTTGTGTTGCACTTTATTTAACTGCCGCTCCAGTTTGTTGATTAAATCGTTGATAGCCGTATACATATCTTCATGTCTGGCACTGGCTACGAGGTGCCCATTCGGTGTGTTAATCGTGGCATCGGCCACAAAACCCTGAGGCTCTTTGGACAAGATAATATGTGGATTAATTAGATGAGTTTGCCACTTGTCCAGCTTACTGAGACGGTCGGCGACATGCTGGCGAATAGCTGGGGTGATTTCCATTTGCTTGCTGGTAATGTTCATTGTCATAAAGTTACCTCTTGTCTTTGCCGTCTTGGTAACTTCAGCATACCGTTCCTAATGTCAAAATGTGTGATGTAAATCACATTATTTTGTCACTTTTTGTCAAGGAAGGCTTTTTGTGAGGCAGAACAGGATATGTATTTTTAAGGCTTGTGGTTATCGGAAATCGCGTCCATATTTGATGGGATGACCTGACGCTAAACCGTTTCAGTTTTTGCGTCGGCAGATAAAAAAACGGCAGCCGAGGCTGCCGTTTTTCTTGCGATATCGTCGATCAGGTATTGCTGCTATTGGCGGCAATAATCTTCGCAACTTTGTCAGCCTGACCCGGCATCTGCATCTCGCGGTAGGCATTTTCCATCAGCTTCAGGCCGTCACGAGTGGCCTGAGTGTCCGGATAATCACGCAGCATACCTTCAACGCGATTAACTACTGCAACCCAGGCGCCGCGTTTCGTGTAATATTGCGCCACGGAAAGCTCATACTTCGCCAGGCGATCTTTGAGGAACACGAGGCGTTTGGTCGCATCGGTGACGTATTGGCTGTTTGGATAGCCGCGAACCAGCTTCGAGAAGTCGTTGAATGCGTCGCGAGCATGCTGCGGATCGCGGTCAGAACGATCAACGCCGAAGAAGCCTTGCAGCGCACTGTCATCCAAAGCCATGTCCGTCAGGCCACGCATGTAAAGTACGTAGTCGATGTTTGGATGAGTCGGATTAAGGCGCATGAAGCGATCGATCGCCGCCTGAGTCAGCGGTAAGTCCGCATTTTTGTAGTAGGCGTAGATCAGGTCGAGCTGCACTTGCTGAGAGTACGGGCCGAACGGATAACGGTTATCCAGCGCTTCCAGTTGCGTTATCGCCGCTTTAAAGTTACCGTCCTGCAGCTTTTGCTGGGCAGTCGCATAGATCTCAGAAGGCGGATTATCAGGAACCTCATCCTTGGAACTGGAGCAACCAGCCAAAGCCAGGCTCAACGTGGCCGCTGCCACCAGATATTTCATGCGCGTCATGACGTTTGACTTTCCTAAGTAATTTTATTTCCGGGAGAGTTCGTGTTCCAGCTCCCGATAAAGACCAGCTACAATAGCACATTATATTAAACGGCATTGCCGTAAAACCCAACGTTAACGAAAGAAGCTGTCTATGGCACAACTAGTACAACTCACCGAAACGGTGTCCGATTCACAACTGGGTCAACGCTTAGATCAGGCATTGGCCGAATTGTTCCCGGATTATTCGCGTTCGCGCATAAAAGAATGGATTCTTGACCAGAAAGTCACGGTCAACGGCGTTGTCTGGGACAAGCCGAAAGAGAAAGTGTTGGGTGGCGAACTCGTTGCTATCAATGCAGAAATTGAAGAAGAAGCGCGCTGGGAGCCTCAGGATATCCCGTTGAATATCGTTTATGAAGATGAAGATATTCTGGTGATCAATAAGCCGCGTGACCTGGTAGTGCATCCTGGCGCAGGCAACCCTGACGGCACGGTGCTGAATGCGCTTTTGCATTACTATCCGGCGATTGCGGATGTACCGCGTGCGGGCATCGTCCACCGCCTGGATAAAGACACCACCGGCCTGATGGTCGTGGCGAAAACCGTTCCAGCACAGACTCGCCTGGTTGAAGCACTTCAGCTGCGTGAAATTACCCGTGAGTACGAAGCCGTTGCGATTGGTCATATGACCGGCGGCGGTACGGTGGAAGAGCCTATCAGCCGCCATCCAACCAAACGTACCCACATGTCCGTGCACCCAATGGGAAAACCTGCGGTGACTCATTACCGCATTATGGAACACTTCCGCGTTCATACGCGTCTGCGTCTGCGTCTGGAAACCGGGCGTACTCACCAGATTCGCGTACACATGGCGCACATCAGCCATCCGCTGGTGGGCGATCAGCTGTACGGTGGCCGTCCTCGTCCGCCGAAAGGGGCTTCGGAAGAGTTTGTCAGCATACTGCGCAAGTTTGACCGGCAGGCGCTGCATGCCACCATGCTACGTCTTTACCATCCAGTCAGCGGTATTCTGATGGAATGGAGCGCGCCGATCCCGCAGGATATGGTTGACCTTATCGAAGCCCTGCGCGTCGATACCGAAACCCATAAGGATCAACTGGACTGGCTATGACCAAAACGATCGTCCCGCAGTGGCCCCTTCCTGAAGGGGTTGCCTCCTGTAGCTCAACCCGTATCGGCGGTGTTAGCGTCGCGCCGTATGACTCGATGAATCTGGGCGCCCATTGCGGCGATGATTTGGAGCATGTCGAAGTGAACCGCCGGCTGTTTTACACAGCGGCAGGCTTGCCTTCCCGGCCGGTCTGGCTTGAGCAGGTTCACGGCAAAACGGTGTTGAAGCTGACGGGCGAGCCTTATGCCTCAAAGCGTGCGGATGCTTCTTATAGCAATACGCCGGGGACGGTTTGTGCGGTGATGACGGCAGATTGTCTGCCGGTGCTGTTTTGTAATGAGGCGGGAACCGAGGTTGCCGCAGCACATGCCGGCTGGCGAGGCTTATGTGAAGGCGTACTAGAAGAAACAGTTGCCTGTTTCCAGGACGATCCGCAGAACATTCGTGCCTGGCTTGGGCCGGCGATTGGCCCCCTGGCGTTTGAAGTCGGGCCTGAAGTGCGTGAAGCTTTTATGGCAAAAGACGAGAAAGCGGTGAGCGCTTTTCGTGCCGCCGGTGAAAAGTACTATGCTGATATTTACCAGCTTGCAAGGCAGCGGCTGGCAAACGTAGGCGTCACGCAGGTGTACGGCGGCGACCGCTGTACCTGGACCGAAAGCGGCGATTTCTTCTCTTACCGCCGCGACAGAACCACAGGTCGTATGGCAAGTTTCATCTGGCTGATATAACCTATCGAATCAAGACGATCCAGTGCGTGTCGCTCGCGCTTCATATATTTCAGGTCATTAACCTTGAATAATTGAGGGATGACCTCATTTAATCTCCAGTAGCAAATTTGACCTGTTTATGGGAGGAGTTATGCGTCTGGATCGTCTTACCAATAAATTCCAGCTTGCTCTCGCCGATGCCCAATCTCTTGCGCTTGGGCACGACAATCAATTCATCGAACCTCTTCATCTGATGAGCGCTCTGCTCAATCAGGAAGGAGGATCCGTGCGTCCGTTACTGACCTCTGCGGGGGTGAACGCGGGCAAACTACGTACCGACATTGAGCAGGCCCTAAGCCGTTTGCCGCAGGTGGAAGGCACCGGCGGTGACGTTCAGCCTTCTCAGGACCTGGTGCGTGTATTAAACCTGTGCGACAAGCTGGCACAAAAACGGAACGATAACTTTATTTCGTCAGAACTCTTTGTTCTGGCGGTGCTTGACTCACGCGGCACTCTGACTGACCTGCTGAAAGCAGCGGGCGCAACGCCAGCGAACATAACCGCCGCGATTGAGCAAATGCGTGGAGGGGAGAGCGTGAACGATCAGGGTGCCGAAGACCAACGTCAGGCATTAAAGAAATACACCGTCGATTTAACCGAACGAGCTGAGCAAGGCAAACTGGATCCGGTCATCGGCCGTGATGAAGAAATTCGTCGTACCATCCAGGTACTGCAGCGCCGTACCAAAAACAACCCGGTGCTGATTGGTGAACCGGGCGTTGGTAAAACGGCCATCGTCGAAGGGCTTGCGCAGCGCATCATCAATGGTGAAGTGCCTGAAGGCTTAAAAGGCCGTCGGGTTCTCGCGCTTGATATGGGCTCGCTGGTGGCTGGGGCTAAATACCGCGGTGAGTTCGAAGAGCGTCTGAAAGGCGTGCTGAACGATCTCTCTAAGCAGGAAGGTAACGTCATTCTGTTTATTGATGAGCTGCATACTATGGTTGGTGCTGGTAAAGCAGACGGCGCAATGGATGCCGGGAATATGCTCAAGCCGGCGCTTGCTCGTGGTGAACTTCACTGCGTTGGCGCGACCACGCTCGATGAATATCGCCAATATATAGAGAAGGATGCTGCGCTCGAACGACGCTTCCAAAAAGTTTTCGTGGCGGAGCCTACTGTAGAAGACACCATTGCGATTCTACGTGGGCTGAAAGAACGCTATGAGCTGCATCACCATGTACAAATTACCGATCCGGCAATTGTGGCGGCAGCCACGCTGTCTCATCGCTATATTGCCGATCGTCAACTGCCGGATAAGGCCATCGACCTTATTGATGAAGCCGCATCCAGCATTCGTATGCAGATAGATTCCAAGCCGGAAGAGCTGGACCGTCTCGATCGCCGCATTATCCAGCTCAAGCTGGAGCAGCAGGCGCTGAAGAAAGAGTCTGATGAAGCCAGTCAGAAACGACTCAGCATGCTGAATGAAGAACTGGAAGATAGAGAACGCCAGTACTCTGAGCTTGAAGAAGAGTGGAAGGCGGAGAAAGCCTCTCTGTCAGGTACGCAGACCATTAAGGCTGAACTTGAGCAGGCGAAGATTGCGATTGAGCAGGCTCGACGCGTGGGCGATCTTGGGCGTATGTCCGAGCTGCAGTACGGTAAAATCCCTGAGCTGGAGAAACAGCTGGCCGCGGCGACCCAAAGTGAAGGGAAAACCATGCGCCTGTTGCGTAATAAAGTGACGGATGCAGAAATCGCCGAAGTCCTGGCGCGCTGGACCGGGATCCCGGTTGCCCGAATGCTGGAAGGCGAGCGCGACAAGCTATTACGTATGGAAAAAGATCTTCATCAGCGCGTCATTGGCCAGGATGAAGCCGTCGAAGCGGTATCCAACGCTATTCGCCGTAGCCGCGCAGGGCTATCGGACCCGAATCGCCCAATCGGTTCGTTCCTGTTCCTGGGACCAACCGGGGTAGGTAAGACCGAGCTGTGCAAAGCGTTGGCGAACTTTATGTTCGACAGCGACGATGCGATGGTGCGTATCGATATGTCCGAGTTTATGGAGAAACACTCCGTATCGCGGCTGGTGGGTGCGCCTCCGGGCTATGTGGGTTATGAAGAAGGCGGTTATCTGACGGAAGCGGTACGTCGCCGTCCTTATTCGGTGATTCTGCTGGATGAGGTCGAGAAAGCACATCCGGATGTGTTTAACATCCTGCTGCAGGTGCTGGACGATGGTCGCCTGACCGATGGTCAGGGCAGAACCGTTGATTTCCGTAATACGGTTGTCATTATGACTTCAAACCTCGGTTCCGATCTCATTCAGGAACGCTTTGGTGCGCTCGACTATGGTCATATGAAAGATTTGGTGCTGGGTGTCGTTAGCCAAAGCTTCCGGCCGGAGTTCATTAACCGTATAGATGAAGTCGTGGTGTTCCATCCGCTGGGTGAGCGTCATATTGCTTCTATTGCGCAGATTCAGCTGCAGCGGTTGTACAAACGTCTGGAAGAGCGTGGCTATGGCGTGAGCATCTCTGATGAAGCGCTGAAACTGATAAGTGAGAATGGCTATGACCCTGTTTACGGAGCACGTCCGCTGAAACGAGCTATCCAGCAGCAAATTGAGAACCCACTGGCTCAGCAAATCCTTTCCGGAGAGCTGATTCCTGGGAAAACTATTAAGCTGGAAGTAAAAGACGATCGCATTGTGGCAGTGCAGTAAGTCACACAACGTAAAAAACGAGCCCTTTTGGGCTCGTTTTTGTTTGTAAAATAACCACTCCTGGCCAGGATTTATACTCTTAGCCTGGAAAGTGAGCGGTCGGCAATTATTTTGTATTTTATACTTGTCAGGCTCTGAGAACTCCCTATAATGCGCCTCCACTGACACGGCAAAGCGGCTTCGAAAGCGGCTTAACAACCCGGTAGTCAGTCAGACGAAAGCGAAAATAAAC
>Ga0209281_1000575_pt1 | contig 43357 bp, 46 predicted proteins | sample MedtruBG_FD_187514 | JGI IMG/M metagenome (GOLD analysis project Ga0209281, IMG submission 187514) | Root nodule microbial communities of legume samples collected from California, USA - Medicago truncatula BG (SPAdes) (version 2) | ecosystem: Host-associated > Plants > Roots > Nodule | place... | reverse complement strand
CAACCGGGAGGTCGTATGGCCGACCTGTCGAACGGGTATACCAAGGTCGCTAACGAGATCCAAAAGCTCAAGCCTCGTCTGAGAATGTCAGGCCGGGAATGGCAATGTTTTGAGGCGGTGATCTGGCTTACCTACGGCTGGAACAAGAAACAGGACCGCGTGACGAACACGGTGATTGCCGAGCTTACAGGGCTGAGTGATTCGCATGTTTCTGATGCGCTCAAATCACTCGCAGAACGCAAAATCATCTTCAGTCAAAAGCAGGGCGTAATGAAAATGGTCGGTATAAATACTGACCTTTCCGCCTGGATTTTAGACAAACCGAAAACGGGAAAAGTCTTCCCGAAATCGGGAAAAGTGTTACCGAAAACGGGAAAAACCTTCCCGGAAACGGTAGACACCCAAGACTATAACAAGAACAATAATAAAATATCCTCGTCTCGGAATTCTGACGAATTCCGAAACCAGAAAACTCAAAAGTTTCTCTCTCGCCATCCTGAAGCTGCCGACGGGATATACACCCCAGCAGGTAAATCATGGGGATCCGCTGACGACCTCAAGGCCGCCCGCTGGATTTACGACAGGCTCCTCACCGTCAACGCATCGCTCTCCGAACCCAACTGGGCTGAATGGGCAAACACCATCAGGCTGATGCGTATCCAGGACAAGCGCACACACTATGAAATTTGTGACCTGTTCCAGTGGGCCAACCGGGACGAGTTCTGGAAAGACAACATCCTGAGCCCTTCGAGTCTGCGCAAGAAGTGGGATCAACTCACCACCAAACGGCTGCGCGCAACCGGAGCGGTAAAACCTTCCCGGGGCGGTATCGACCTGCATAACACCGACTGGATTGACGGGGTGCTGGAATGAAACATCTTGCAGAGAGCATTCGCAGTTTTGACCGGGAACAGGCTCGCCGTGTGGCGCACAACCTACCTGAGCAGTACACTGAACGCGAACAAACGCAGCAGGTGGCGCAGATTATCAACGGGCTATTTGTACAGCTGGCGGCCGCGTTCCCGGCAAGCCTGGTTAATCGCAGCCAGGAAGACGTGAACGAGATCCGCCGACAGTGGGTGCTGGCCTTCAAAGAAAACGGGATAAACACCATGGAGCAGGTTGAAGCCGGTATGCGCCAGGTACGCCGTCAGGAGCGTCCATTTCTGCCGTCGCCAGGCCAGTTCATCAAGTGGTGCAGGGAAGGGCACTGCGTGCTGGGGATCACCACTGCTGACGTCATGGCTGAATACTGGAAGTGGAGGAAGCTGGTTTATCGGTACCCGAGCAGCGAGCTATATCCGTGGCCAAAGGCGGTTTATTACCACATTTGCCTTGAACTGCGGCGCCGTGGAACAAATGGTCAGTTGAGTCTTAAAGAACTCGAGCGTGAAGCCAGTGACATTCTGGATGTGTGGGAAAAGCGGGTGCTGGCCGGGAAGCCGATTCCGCCAGTTCGTAGAGCGTTGGCAGCACCAGTATCGTCGAAGGGACCGACACCTGCAGAGCGTCTCAAAGCCAAATACGAGCGGATGAAGGCTGAAGGAAGGGCATAGGAAAGAAATGGTCCGCTATGAGCGAGAGGTGTACGTACAGAACGAATTTCATTACATATGAATTAAACATTTCTTCCCTGGGAACGTCGATTGTCGTTTGGGATAGCCAGGCTTTAGCCTGCTGGTAATCGGCAGTTCAGCCAGAAGAAAGAGTGATCCGACAATGTATCCTGCACCTTTTTTACCATAATGATGAAGGCCTTCACCAAGTCACATCCTCAGGTGCCATTTCTGCATAAAGACTAAAATTGGCCATTCAAACAATCATCATTGTTGAATCAAAGTTAAACCCATATTAGTTTCATGGCATTCCATTTCTAACATGTCCTACGCGTTTTCCTCTTCTTTGTGTCTTTTTTATATGTCAATTTTGATTATGATGACTTAACACTGAAGTATCCATCAGTAATCCTTCTGAAGAAGGTGAGGCATATTTCCGTAGATAAATCAATCAAGTAACACTTTCTAAAGGAAAACAAATGAAACGTCCAAATTGGTTCCAGGTATCTGCAGAAGGCTCAAAAGCACTGGGAACGCTGCATCATTTCGCCACAACAGGAACAAATCTCCCGGAAGAGTTAATACATTTGGTTTTTTTAAGAGTATCTCAGATTAATGGCTGCGCGCATTGTATTGATATTCACACCCGCGATCTTATGAAGTGTGGCATGTCGGTAGAGAAAATAGTTCTGATTCCCGTATGGGAGGAGGCTACATATTTATTCTCGGATCTGGAGCAAGCGGCGCTGGCATGGGCTGAAGAAGTTACCAGAGTAAGTGAGACACATGCTTCGGATGAAGCGTATTCTGCAGCGCTTTCAGTATTTGGTGAAAAAGATTTGGTCGATTTGACCATCGTTATTGCAACAATGAATGCACTTAATCGTATGGGCGTCAGCTTTCGAATGAAGCCGCTGGCCAAGGCATAAATTACCATTCATTTTCTTCTCGCGATTGGTTACTCATTTCCCCAAAAGTAAAAACCGCCGAAAGGCGGTTTTTACTTTTTTAACAGCTAGCGATGAATATAATCGATCTTAATATTCTTTTAAGCATGTATAATATTAGGTTGAAAATACACTATGAATACTATTCGTGTGCGGTTATTACAGTATATGTAAGCTTATAATTAAAAAATAAAGCCGCCAACAAGAAGTGTTGTTGGCGGAAATTTATTAATGTAATTCAGCACGATCCAGACCGTAAGCGCTATCCATCGAGCCTGGTGCCATCTGCGATAAAATCTGCAGACGGTTCCAGGCATTAATTACAGCAACGGTGAATGTTAACTCTGATACTTCCACTTCAGAGAAATGTTCGCGCAATTCGTTGTAAAGCGCTTCGCTTACACCATTATTACCAATGCGGGTCAAAGCTTCAGTCAGTGCCAGAGCAGCTTTCTCTTTGGCGCTGAACAATGGCGATTCCCGCCAGATTGCAACGTGATAAAGACGCAGTTCACGCTCTCCATGCATTTTTGCTTCTTTAACATGCATATCCAGACAAAATGCACAATGATTTAGCTGTGAGGCACGGATATCCACTAAGTGCTTAAGTTTTTTATCCAGCGAGATTTTTCCTAATGCCATAGAAGCATCGGCAAGTGTTTTAGCCAGTGCCGGGATGGTTTTGAAATGATTCACACGTGACGACATATTGTAATCCTCTTTTTAAAATAAACGATCAATGGTTTGCAGTGCATGGGGTAATGCTGTAGTACGAGTTACGGGGTCATGCGTGCCGTCTACCCGAATAAATTGCACGTCGGTAATGCCAATATATTCAAGCGCTACGCGAATGTAGGGCGTGAACTGGTCATCTGCTACAAATGGACCGTGGGCAAATACGCTGCCGCTAGCGACAACGCAATACACTTTTTTGCCGCTGACTAGCCCTATTTTTTTGCCCTCTGGCGTAAAGGCGAAAGTTCGTCCGGCGCGGGTTATATGATCGAACCAGGCCTTCAGCACGGAAGGCAGGCCGAGGTTCCACATCGGTGATGAGATAACCAGTGTGTCGCAATCAAAAAGCTGATCTACCAGTTGTTCCGAAGTCTTAATAGCGGTGAGCTGAGCTTCACTACGTAGGTCTGGTGGGGTAAAAAAACCAGCAATGGTAAATGCATCAAGATGTGGTAGCGGCCGTTGAGCCAGGTCCAGAACTGATTCTTCAAGCTCGGCATGATGCGCGCGTAATTTTTCTACAAGGCGTTCAGACGCCGCGCGGGATGCCGATCCTGATAAATCCGGACTGACTTTAATGTGAAGCAGTTTCATCATTTTTTTCCTCAGGTGAGATCGCGATAAAAGTGCAGGCCGAGGGCGGTGTATCCGACACGCTGATAAAATGTCTGGGCTCCTGAATTACTAATGGCGGTATCAAGGACCATCTGACCACAACCGTATTCACGTGCGATTACCGCTAAGTGATTCAACAGCGTTGCACCCATCCCCTGACCGCGAGCCTCGCTCACTGTTACCAGATCGTCGACGTAACAGAATTGCCCGTGAATAAAATTTTCGAGCAGTCGATAACCGGCCAGCGCTATTGGTTTGCCATCCTGCTCCAGTCCTGCAAGCCGATAGCCTTGCGCCTGCTGGCGCTGTACCTGGGCGATAAATTGTTTCTCATTCGTCAGTTTGCTGCGTAGTTCCCGCATCAGCGCAAAGCAACGGGCAAGGTCAGTAGCGGTGTCGTAATGTTCAATCTTCATGACGCCTCATATTGAGTGGCTTAGTTAATAGCCATATCTTAATCTTGTATGTCTGGTTAAAAAGGGCCATTATTGCACTTAATTGATAGGACATCTAAAGGTGCATTTAATGGGGTACAAAGAGATTTATGCCCGCTATCGTCAGCAGATTCAGGACGGTCTTCTGAAACCGGGAGCGCGCGTTCCCTCGATTCGTTCGCTAGCAAGCGAGTTGCAGGTAGCGCGAAAAACGGTAGAAACCGCGTATGAAATTCTTATTGGAGAAGGCTATTTCGTGAGTCTGGGGGCAAAGGGGACCTATATAAATCCGGAGCTCAGGCTAACTTCAACGGTCAGCGCAGACAACGCTGTATCGTCTTGTTCACTTAACACACAGATTACTGAAAGGAAGGGTGATCTGAGGCTCGGAATCCCTGCCCTGGATGAATTTCCCCATAAAAAATGGTTACTAATATCGGGAAAAGCGGCGCGAAGTCTTCGTCCAGAAGAAATGCTCATGCCCCCGGTAATGGGCTTTCAGCCGCTACGTGAGGCCATTTCAAGTTATCTCAATATTTCAAGAGGAATGAATTGCCGACCGGAGCAAATCTTTGTTACCAGCGGCTATCGGGCCAACTTACGGTTAATTCTGTCGGTACTTGCACAGCCTGACGATAAAGTGCTGTTTGAAGATCCTGGCTACTTTTATGGTCAGCAATTATTGAAGCGAATGGCATCCAATCTGCACTATATACCTGTTGATCGGCAGGGCATGGATGTTGATTTTCTTCAGCGCTATCACAATGATGCACGCTTCGCTATCGTTACACCCACTCATCAAAGTCCGCTCGCAGTTAGCCTTTCATTACCGCGTAAGCATCAGCTGCTGGCCTGGGCACAGCAAAACAGTAGCTGGATAATCGAAGATGATTACGACGGAGAGTTTCATTACACACGAAAAGTAATCCCGGCGTTGAAAAGCCTCGATATGCATGACCGGGTTATTTATACCGGTACGTTTAGTAAAACGCTAATGCCAGCTATGCGTATCGGCTATATGGTAATACCACAGGAGACGGTAGCCCGTTTCAGTGAACTGGGCGAAATCCTTGAAACGGGTCTACCATTACTGCCGCAAAAAATACTTGCGCAATTCCTTAGCGAAGGGCACTTCTACCGGCATATAAAAAAGATGCGCTTACTCTATCAGCAGCGGCGTCGCATGATGCTTGAAGCAATTGAAACGAGCTTTCCAGGGTTATTTGAATTTGAGCTTACAGATGGCGGGATGCATATTGTTGCCTTTCTGCAACGTGGCATTGTAGATACCGCATTAGCTGCATTATGGACACAGCACGAGCTTTACGTCCGGCCACTCTCGAGCTGGTATGCGCAGACACAAAAACGTTATGGGTTAGTCATTGGATACACTAATATTCGCTCAACCGAAGAGGCGCAGAAAATTTTGGAGCGGGTTAAGGAAAAAACACTGGCGCTTATGCAGCATTAAGTTTTTTGATAGCCAGGCGTGAATAATAATCTCTTGTTTAGCCGTATCGTTGCCTGATAAAAATATTTAGTCGATCACTCCCTGTAAATGAGGGTCGACTAAATATGATCGTGATACTACATGTGTTTTTTAACAGGAATTTAGTCTGGTGTCGGTGCCATATATCTCCTACAGGATATTACGTATCGCTAACGGGAACACCGTTTCTAAGCCAGACGTTCAAAAATAGAGCGGTTTTTTGAGTGTATCTGGAATATTAGCGGATCTCAATTTCAGGAACGGCTGACATCCCGACGCGCAATAATTTTGCATCGGGTTGATTACCATCCAGCACTATTTTCACCGGTAAACGCTGGACGACTTTAGTAAAGTTACCCGTTGCATTGTCTGGCTGGATGGCTGAAAACGTTGCGCCGGTTGCAGGAGCGATACTATCGACATGTCCAGTAAACTTTTTGCCAGGCATGGCATCAATTTTAATTAAGACCTTCTGCCCCTGCTGAACATTTGCCAGCTGTGTTTCAAGATAATTGGCAGTGATGTAAGTTTGATGTAGCGGAACCACGGCCAGCAGACGTGTCCCTGCGTTAACGTAGGCACCGAGGCGCACCGAACGCTGGCCTACCATCCCATCGACTGGTGCAACAATACGCGTATAAGAAAGGTTAAGCCTCGCCTGACTGACCTTTGCCTGCGCGACTGCAACATCGGCTTCCGCCTGACGTAATGCAGCCCTCAACACGCCTACCTGTTTTTCTGCTGAGGTCAGAGCAGCTTCGTTCTGACGAACGACTGCGGATGCAGAACGCTGCGTTGAATGGGCTTTTTGTTGATCGTCCGCAGCGACGGTACCTCTTTGATAAAGTTTGTTAAAACGTTCAGCGTTCTGACTGGCGTACTGCGCCGATGCCTGACTGGCTAAAAGGGTCGCTTTAGTCTGAGCAATAATGGATTGTTGCTGCTCCAGTTGTGCAAGGCTGCTCAGGTGTTTTGCTTGACTAAGCTGCAAATTAGCTTGCGCCATTTCAAGCGCTATTGTGTAGTCTCGGTCATCCAGCGTGGCCAGTGTTTGCCCTGCTTTAACCCGTTGGTTATCCGCGACATAGATATTTTTGATATAACCCGATACTTTTGGTGCTACCAGTGTGTAATCCGCATTCACATAGGCATCATTGGTACGTGTATCATTATTCAGCATTGTCGACCAGACGAAAAATATCATCGTCATCATCAGAATTAATAATGCGCTGAGCAGAATCGTCCTTCTGGATACAGAAAATTTCATTTAACCACCTCTATTTAGTCATGGCAGGTTGAAAACGAGTCTGGGGCGGCCAGACACGTTTTGGCAACCAGACAGTGAGTAATAACAGCAGGACGGCAAAGCCAGTCATCAGCAGATAGCTGTCGCCCAGACTCAGAACAATTGCCTGATGTTTTAATAAGGTGATAAATCCCGCGATGTTCTCGGTGTTGCTGATGCTGCCGTCGTGTAATAAAGGGATGCTGCTGCTGGCCTGCTCACTGACCGGTGTCGATATCAACCATGGGCGGTTGGCTACGTTATTGACCAGAACATTAGAATGAAATTGTTCTCTGTGATTTATAAACCATTCCACTAATACGCCAGCAGCGATGCTTGAAAAACCCCGTACGGTATTGAACATAGCAGAGGCATAATGTCCTTCCGGGGGAGCCACAACGCTGGTTGCGCTCATAAGCAACGGTAAAATAATTGACGGTAATCCAATCGCCAGCAGAACCTGTATGGCCCAGAAATTCTGGCGTGCCCAGTCGCTGGTTATCTGCATACCCATCAGGCTGGCGAAAATCATCAGAGCAATCCCGAAAGCTATCAGCCAGCGACAATCAACCCTGCGCAGACTAAGCAGTGCGGCAACAAGTGGAGTGATAATTAACTGCGGGAGCCCAATGGTCAAAGCCAGCGGCGCAAATTGCGCTGTTCGAAAGCCCTCTACTTTGCCAAAGAAATTGGACGGCAAAGCCGAGCCAGCCAGCGCCAGTACCAACACTACAGCCAGCGCCATCAGGCCATATGAAAAGTTACTTCTCTCCAGCATCTGTAATTTGAACAAAGGGAGGGGATGAAACCATTCATTAATCAGAAAAATCGCCAGGCACACGATGGCGCTGGATAACAGACAATTAAATAACGGCGATTCAAACCAGTCCAGACGTCCACCCTGAGTGATGGCGATTATTAAAAACGCCATACCAGAACAGCCGGTAAGCATACCGAACAGGTCGATCTGTTTAAATCGGTCGAGATAAATCGGGTCCTGCGGCAAACCCCAGCCAATAAATATCATCGAAATCAAAATGGCGGGGACCGCTTGCCAGAACATGAACATCCAGCTCACTTCATCTGTCCAGAATGCCGCCAGTGAAGGTGCCACATTTGGACCTAAAGTCGCAGTCAGAGCATAAGCTCCAAGTCCATAAAGTTTTATAGATGGTGGCAGAAAACGTAGCGCCACAGTCATGAGTAAGGGAGGAAGTGCGCCGCTAAACAGGCCCTGTATCGTTCGCAAGAGAATAAACAACGGCGCATTCGGCAGTAAGGGTAAAAGTATGCCGCAAACCATAAAACCGCCAGCGCAAGCAAGCGCGAATTTACGCAGCGAAAAAGTCACAGCAAACCATGGTGCGATCATCATCGCCACTACTTCCGCGGCCTGGTAGGCAGATGTGAACCAGCTGGCTTGATCATAAGTCACGCCAATTCCGGCACGCACATCTGCAAGCGCTATATCTATAACCCGACCATTAAGTCCGGAGGTCAAGGCTGCAATCAGTACACCCACAAACCCCATTGCAAGGCGCCAGGTAAAGGGGGGCAAGGGTTGGGTAGAACGCTGTGCATTCATACAAAGTTCTCGTGCATTAAATCGATACAATGTACCGTATTGTGGTACATTGTGGCATCTTACATTGTGGTAGCGTCCATTGCAATGTGATAATTAAGACAAGAACTGAGATAACATGCTGTCCGTCACCGGACGATAAGGAGCTCTATATGGCCGTTAATGCTTCAAGCTTTGAGGATGAAAAACCCGGCGGGATTCAGGTTATCGCCCGTGCAGCTGCAATTTTGAATGTGCTGGGTAAACACCCAGGCGGCATGAGTCTGGGGGAAATTGCGCAGGAGGTTGCTCTCCCTCGTTCAACGGTGCAGCGTATTGTCGCGGCCTTAGACAGTGCTCAACTTGTGCGTAGCAGCGGTGCAGGTGGTCTGCGTCTGGGACCAGCACTACTCAAACTTATTTCCAGTGTGCACAGCGATGTAGTGGATCTTGTACGTCCCTTCCTGGAGCAGCTTTCGGCCAATATTAATGAAACAGTGACCCTGGCACGTGCCAGTGGTACCCAGCTGGCAATCGTCCATTACGTTGTAGCATCACGTGAATTACGTGTTGTACCTCGTATTGGACTTAATTTGCCGCTCTACAGTACTTCCGGCGGTCGTGTGTTACTGGCTATGGAAAGGGATGAAGATGTCCGCATACTGGTAGGCGATGCCTATGAAGATCTAACCGGAATGACAGTTAAAACTCTTCCACAGCTTCTGGAGCTGATCGCCGATGTTCGTGCCAATGGGCTGGCTATAGATCTGGGTGAAACTCTTGAGGGCGTCTGCACGATAGCAGTAGCGCTAGACACACTTTTTGGTCGTTTTTCTATCTCATTATTAGTTCCAGCGCCACGTTTCCATAAACATGAAGCCTTTTATCGGAAAGAACTCATGCAATGCAAGGAGGCGATAGTTAATGAAATTGGAAGAATAATTTCGGTAGGAGAATAACTAACAACAGGAATAAGTGTTCTCAACGAAATTTGTTAGGCCGCTTGCACAGCCCGGCCCGACCTGCCCCAATATTAGATACAACGATCAGTTGGTAATGGAGTTGACCAGCTTCCCGCTGATCAACACTAAGTACTGTTAGCTACGTCCGCTTTTGGCACAAAGCTGACATTCCAGCCTTTGTATGACTGTAAAAACTACCTTCACGTGATAAGCCGCTTCGGGTTATGACGAGGCGCTTGTGTGACATGCTGGAAAACCAACTTAGATGTTTACTGAAAGCCCGGTTACCCTGGCTAAACGACCCTTAGAAATTTCTAAGGCGAAATAGTCACATAAGTCTTCTCCACGTGTGTTATAACCGAGTTACAAATCGCCACCACTGGCGTTAAAGAGGCATCTCATGAAACTGCGCATCACAAGAGCAATCGGCCTCAGCAAGTTCTCGCCACGTTGGGTTAAGGTTATCTGTTTACGATTGACTAAAAACGATATTGAGCGCTCCCTCAACGCTTTTCTGACAACAATTGATGAATCTGAACTCACTTCGGAGCAAGTCAAAGCATTGAGGGAATGCATTGACAGAATTAACCTGGCAAGAGGAAAGGGGATTCAGGCGTGATCACCTTAGATGCTGACCGCATGATGATTTGAAGGCTCACTTCCTGTTCTTATATTATGTTTCTCATAATATAAATTTTCTAAGCATAAGAATTTTATGATAAGTAATGATAGAAAAGGGCTCAAAGCCAGAGCAAATCAAAAGCTGGAATGATTTTGATAAGAAAGACAAACACTATATTCGTCATCGTTAGCGGTTTTTCACAAGGATGAAGTATAGATTGAATAGAGATGATAGGGCACGGCATTTCTCCCGACAGCAAGAGTAGCGTGTGAATTTGATACTCTCCTCAAGCAAATTTATAACATCGTTGGATTGTAAATTTCCTCAGTAAATCGCTGACAAATCTAATCTTGCTTAATGTCTCGTGTGGGTTCACTATGTGTCCTCGGTTTGGCATACAGACCTTATGAAAGCAGTTTTAATAAAGCAGTTCTCATTTCAAGTGTTATCCTTAGATACTCTTCTGCATGAGCCTTCTCCAAATTGCCCAGTAAGTCCTCATTTGCAATCAGGCCATGTTCGCCACAACATGTGGCTCAATAAAATTAAAGGAAGTATCTATGTCAAATAAAATGACTGGTTTAGTAAAATGGTTTAACTCTGAAAAAGGCTTCGGTTTCATTAGCCCAACTGATGGTAGCAAAGATGTTTTTGTACATTTTTCTGCTATTCAGAGTAATGATTATAAAACGTTGGATGAAGGCCAAAAGGTTGAGTTCTCGATTGAGAATGGTGCCAAGGGTCCGGCAGCTGCTAACGTTGTTGCGCTGTAATACCTGAGAGTGACCTGAACACTTACGACAGCGATGACGGCACAAGCCAGAGCAGATAAGTGATAGTCATAAAAAACCCGCCCTGAGCGGGTTTTTTACGTTTCGTGCATGGCATGCAACAGAGGATGATCGTACTTTTTACGTCAACTGCTGGAGTGAAAAAACGAAACCGAACAGTGCTAACCCAACGATAGCGACAAAAAGAAAGCCAATAAGTAATTTCCAGCCCAACATCTTTCCTCCATAACTCTCCTTCCTAACTTTGAACGATATTAATATTAATGTTTCATAGATCAACCGGCACGGATGATTTTCAGAGAAGGGGCCGAACAGAGCTTTTGAGCGGGAATTACTGCCAGCCTATGTTCGTTTAGGGCCTTTGTTCAGACCTCTGGTATGCATTTTGTGCTCATAAAGCGTTGCAAAATCCGAGAGATACGTTTATAAATATACTGTATATGCATACAGTAATTCATTGCGGAGGGATAAATGAAAATCGAGCTAACCATTGATCGCATGAAGAAACTTCCTGATGGAGCAATACCTGCGCTCGAGTCAGAACTGCTCAAAAGACTCAGCAAGCAGTTCGATGAATGCCAGCTAACGATCAAGCGTGCCGGCAATGATGGTTTGACTGTTTTCGGGGGCGACAAGAAAGAGGTCGAACATATCGTGCAGGAGACCTGGGAAAGCGCGGACGAGTGGTTTTATTAATCGCGTGAATTTCACTGGAGCAGTTTCAAAGAGTATCGCTGTTTGCGTTCCCCTGGCTGTTCCCGATTACTGTTTACCGCGTCAATAAGTCGCTCTGGGGGAAATAGTGTGTAGTGCAGATGCCTTTAATGCAGATGATCAATGGTACGACGTGGTCAGAAGGGCCGATAACGCAGTTATCTATAGCTTCCCGGCGGAAGGGAGATATCTGGTTTATCGAGTAAATGGAATAGTTTCATTACGACCGTTACTCGAAGAGGAAGAGATATTCACCCTCAACGGGTTTATGCAATTTGCAAAACGACTGGGGTACCGAGTAACTCCACCGTCTGATATTATTCTTTCATAGGCCTGAACACCCTATACCTGATGCGCCACGGAGAGAACCATGGCGCTAGAATTACAACTTATCAAACACCACTCAGGAATACTGATCCCGGCTACGCCCGAGACCAGCGATTTCCTGCAATCCAAAATCCGACTCGGCGATGTTCTTGTTGCCGAGTTCCGGCGGGTACGAAACCCAGCATTTCACCGGCGCTTTTTCGCTCTTCTCAATCTCGGTTTTGAATACTGGGAACCAACCGGCGGGGCTATCTCTAGCAACGAGCGGAAGCTGATCACCGGCTACGCCAAGTTCCTGGCTTCTTATGGAGGGAACGAGGGAGCTCTGATCGATGCTGCTGAGCAGTATCTGGAACAGGTGGCGTACCGCCGGGTCACGAATGGCATTAGCCTGTGCAAATCCTTCGATGCTTACCGCTCATGGGTAATCGTTGAGGCAGGGCACTTTGATGCCATTCAGCTGCCAGACGGAACACTCAAAAAGCATCCTCGCAGCATCTCGTTTGCCAATATGGACGAGCTCGAGTTTCAACAGCTCTATAAAGCTGCGCTCGATGTACTCTGGCGCTGGGTGCTGTCCCGTTCTTTCGGCAGTCGTGATGAGGCAGAAAGTGTCGCCGCACAGCTGCTTGGCTTTGCGGGGTGATGGCCATGAAATACACCTGGTTTCATCACACCGACTGCAGCACCGAACAGGCCGACGAACTGGTTAAGCGCTACAAAGCGCGCGGCGTGCGAGTTGAACGCAGCCTAAACCCGGATTACGTGACCTGGACTGTCAGAGCATTCCTTCCAACCTCAAATACACCAGCGCGCCCGGATAGCCGCTGGCGAAACCGGATGTGGGGGTGAACGTGAAGACATATCAAATCACTTTGCCCTGGCCGCCGAGCAACAACCGGTATTACCGGCACAACCGCGGGCGCACTCACATTAGCGCAGATGGCGTCGCGTATCGCTATGCGGTCGCCAGTCTCATTCGAAGCGCCCGGCTTAATATTCGGACAGCTGCACCACTCAAAATCCGAATTGATTGTCACATGCCCGACCGCCGGCGGCGCGATCTGGATAACCTGCAGAAAGCTGCATTCGACGCTTTAACCAAGGCGGGATTCTGGCTGGATGACTGCCAGGTTGTCGACTATCGCGTTGTGAAAATGCCTGTCGTTAAGGGCGGGAAATTAGAACTCACCATTACCGAGCTGGAGACCGCATGAATCTTGAAAATACCCTCAAATATCACTTCGCCAAATCGACAATGATCAGCGACTCTCCGCGTGCAACGGCGTCAGACTCATTGACCGGAACGGATATCATGGCCGCTATGGGCATGACACAGGAACGGGCCGCCATGGGGTACAGTGCTTTTCTCGGGAAGTTGGGGATCAGCAGCAACGACCGGGAGAGGGCGATCGAATTGCTGGCCCAGTACGCGCTGACCAAGTGCGATCGGGTGGCTGCCCTGCGCAAACTGGATGCCAGGGTTAAGCCATTAGTGATGCACCAGCTGGCCACCTTCGCGTTTGAGGACTATTCCCGCAGCGCCGCCAGCGTGAAGCAGTGCGATGGCTGCAACGGGGAAGGGTTTATCGACGCTGAGGTTTTCAGCATGAAGTCTCACACTCCGGCAAGAGAGAAGAGGTTCGTGAAGTTGTCTTTGCAAATGGGCGTCGAAGATATTCGTCCTTCCGACTATGAGGTGCACAGGCAGGTTAGGGAAGTCACTCGAGTTCTATGTCCACAGTGTAAGGGTAAGAGGGTCGTTAGTTGTGCCTGTAATGACTGTCATGGACGCGGGAAAGCCATTAATCAGGCTCTTACAAAACAGCAGGGCGTTCCGGTTCTGGCTGATTGCAAACGCTGCAGCGGGCGGGGGTATGAAAGAATTCCATCAACTGAGGCTTACGCCGCGGTGTGTCAGATAACGGATGCAATCAGCCTCGATACTTGGAAAAAGTCTGTTAAGCCATTTTACGATCAGCTAATCACCAAGTTTGATATCGAAGAGGCTTGGGCTGATGCGCAGCTTAAGCAGATAACAAAATAGGGCATTATTTTATCGTGAGCTATTTACTTTTCTCGAATCTGTGGTAGTTTTCCTCTAACGATGGGTTATTGCCTTCGTTTAAAGCCCCGCGGTTAACCCCGTGGGGCTTTTTAAATTTCTATGTCTATACTGTGAGTGTTGCGAATCCCCCTCTGCGGTGGGGCGTTCCAGTAGTTACCTGAAAAGGAAACCTCTCAGACGCGGGAATGTTTACTGGAGTCATTCTCACCGGGAGGCACCCGGCGCAACAAATCATCTTCTTTCCTGATGAAAACTGAGCCAAACATTTTTCAAAGCTGCCTATCGGCGGCTTTTTTTGTTATCCCTCGTTTTAAGAGTGCCCATAGCAATGACGTATTGACCATGCGAATGAATTCATCGTAATTTATTCACGTGGTGAATCCTTTCTATGCGAAAGGGCGTACCAGTCAACTGCTGTCTGCAGGTATGCGCGCGTCTTTGCTGACTGGGGTAGAGTCACCGGGAGGCACCCGGCACCATGAAAACAACAACACAAGTTTCAAATTCCTTGAGAGCCTGCCATAAAACGCAGGCCTTTTTTTATGACTTGGAAAACTACTGCTACGCTTTAAGTCGTGAGAAGTTACTGAATGCTCGTTGGTTCTCCTGAACCTTATGTGAATCAGCCAATACAGCTTCACTACTGAGTCATTGGTTTCACTCACACCTACCTTACAAATAGTCAACTCATTGGCCCGCTTCAAAAGAGCGGGCTTTTTTTCTCTCCATTCAAATTTTCTGAATGGGGTAGCCAAAGTAAGAGGGGGCTAAGTGTCTGATCATGTTTCTGGCACTAATGTAATGGCTGGTGGACATTTGATAGCTAGCTCAGTGCACAAAAAAGTGCGGAGAATGACATCAATCTTCTCCGCATTAAAAATGCCAGTGCTACCCGCTTGTATTTCTTATATCCCTTTGAGGATAATTTTTTAACTTAACGCAAATGATAACATCTAAAAACTATGCGAATAGTTAATTGTTTTAAAGCTTTAAATAGTTCTTCTTAAGGATTATTTAATTTATTGCATTCCTCAGAAGAAGGACGCTCCAGCAGGTTACAACCCTCACAAGGCTGCCATTTGGCGGCCTTTTTTATTTCTAGCAATAGCACCCGCACCAAGCGAGGTGAGAGACCATGAAAATGAATGATTCAGGGAACATCTTCACGCAGTTCTTCGCGTGGGTAGCAGCTCTGGCGTCAGCAATTGGGTTTACCACTCAGGATCTGGTGTTCATGTTCTTTGGCGCTGCTGGTCTGCTTATCTCGCTTGCCTCCTACATTAACGGGCGGGTGGATGCAAACCGCAGGCGTAGAGAGGATGAGAAGCGAACAAAAATGGTCAATGACTATCTGAAAGGCGTTGGTGATAAACCCCTTCACGAGCGTCCTGCGGCTGCAAGCGTGGTCGTTGAGGCATTACAAAAGGAAGGTGAGTGATGGGATCCAGAGCAAAGTTAAGTGCGGCAGTTCTGGGGCTGGTACTTGCTGGAGCGCCTGCATCAGTCATTCTCGATCAATTTCTGAATGAGAAAGAGGGTAACAGCCTTACGGCGTACAAAGATGGCGGTGGTATTTGGACTATTTGCCGCGGCGCAACGGTGGTTGATGGTAAACCGGTTGTGCAGGGCATGAAATTGACACAGGCCAAATGCAATCAGGTGAATGCTATCGAACGCAATAAGGCTCTGGCATGGGTTGACCGTAATATTTCGGTACCGCTTACCGAACCGCAGAAAGCTGGGATCGCATCTTTCTGTCCGTACAACATCGGGCCGGGTAAGTGCTTCCCGTCCACGTTCTATAAGCGCATCAATGCCGGTGACCGCCACGGGGCATGCGAGGCAATTCGCTGGTGGATTAGAGACGGTGGTCGCGACTGCAGGCTAACCAAAGGCCAGAAGAACGGCTGCTACGGTCAGGTAGAACGGCGAGACCAGGAAAGGGCTTTGGCGTGCTGGGGGATAGACCAGTGAACTTTAATCTTTTACCAATCGTGGTTGTGGTTATTGCTGGTCTCTCAGTCGCACTCGTTAAAAGTTGCTCAGACGCCAACGGCCTGCAGAGTGATAACAAGGTTCTGCGCAGTGACAATGCTCTGCAGGAGCAGATAATCGCCACCCAAGCGTTCAACTTCAATCGGTTCAATAAGGTGGCGGAACAAGCCAACAGGCTGAATTCCCTGATCGACACCAGTACAGAAGAAACCATAATCGAATACCGGGAGATTCTACGCCGTGAAAAAACCTGTGATCTACCTGTTCCTGCTGATATCGCTGGCGGGTTGCTCGAATACGCGCACCGTTTACGTGCCAGCGCCTTGCGCACCGATACCAACAGACCTGACACAGCCGATGATCGTGCCGCTGCCACCAGCTCAATAACATACTGCCAGGCTGTGCTCTGGATTAAGCCGCTGCTGGCAGTGATTGAGAAGGGCAACAATAACCTGGCTGGTATAAGGCAGATAGAGCTGGAAAGGAAAAACTAGGGATGGCTCATCCTTGAGCACACGGGTATTTCTGAACGACGGCTTTACCTGACATAGCAAAGCCACCTTTTAACTTTAGAAAACACACAATATTTAGCAAGCGAAGCGCCACTATCCAAAAAAAAGCCCTCGCAAGGAGAGCTAAAGGAGTCTCAGTTTCACATGCTCTTTTTATCGATGATTCCCTGGAGTTGGCATTCTCCGCATCAGAGTCTTGACTAGCGTGGCACTCAACCGGGGATCAACAAGCGTAAGCGGAGGTGATTGAGAACTTCCTTAGGCCTAGCCTCGTGTGAATGCAACCAAGTCAAGCCGCCGACTGAGATTGCTGATGGTACGTTCTGGCGCAATGCACGCCGATTCTGTCAGTCCTGACGCAGTCGATGAGTGCATTGTCGCCACACCGTCATTGACGTCTAGTCAGTATGTTTTGTAGATTAAGTCGCTGCAGACTGGTATTGTGAAAGTTGACACCAACTTCACGGTCACTCGAGAAAAGTACGAAAGGTTTAAACCCCCTTGTGCAAAATATTGAGCGATACAAGTTACACGAATGTTCAACTTGTAGATATTGGATGGCAGGAGTTTATCGTTAGAAATGTTGCGGATAAACGCTATCATTAGTGCATAACCCAATAAAAGAGTAACATTCGAATGTTCATCTTCAATGAAGGCATCAATGACTTCTTATTTTTTCTCAGTCTTTCTATGGCTGTAATTTTTTTAAGCTTTATGCTGATTTCATATGGACTTCAAAAGAGAAGACTAACGTTCTTATGTTTATTTCTTTTTCTTATTTCAAGTGTCGCTTTGGTTATGCATTTCTGAATCATTAACCTCTGTTGCAAGGATGAGAAAGGTGTTGTCAGTCGTAAAGTATTCGACCTTAACAACTTTTTTTATTGGCCTGTCACCTGTCCTCTGTCTGATATTATTTGCAGAGTCGATTTACATGTTCAAATTAGGTTACAAGGTACTGGCTAAAACATTTTTGATTTTAACTTTATTGCTAGGTATACCAACCTTAATACTAACAAACGTGTTATCTACGTAATTGAATTAGGAAATTATCACGGATTTCTACTGAGTACCTGCAATAATGTTACGAAACATTGAGCAAGTGCGCGAAATTGCGGCAATATCGATCCGTACGAAGCGTGACGCTGCTATAAGCTGGAAACTCGTGTAGGCGGCCTATATCTTCTGGCTCAATGTTCGAATCCATTCCTGATTACTACCCCCAAGCCACTGGCATACGCTGGTGGCTTTTTTATTGGAATAAGCAATGGCTAAACCGGACTGGGGCGAGCTTCAGCAACGGTTCCTGTCCGAACATGCCACAACCGGCGTATCACCGAAAGAGTGGTGTGAAGCGCAGGGACTGAATTACGCGACTGCCCGACGATACATCAAAAAACCAGCTGCGCAAAAATCTGCGCAGGAAAGAATGCACACTGCGCAAAAATCTGCGCAGGAAAGAATGCACACTGCGCAGAAAGATAAAAGCACAGATGAGCTGGTGGACATAAAGCTCAGCGCGAAGGTAAAGCGCTTTATTGCTGAATACCTGAAGGACAATAACGCCACAGCCGCCGCTGCGCGTGCTGGTTATAGTGACCCAAACTACGGTCGTCAGCTCATAGCGAATCCTAACGTTGCGCAGGCAATTGCGCAGCAGCAAAAAGCCTCCATTGCTCGCACGCTTGGCAGTGCCGATGAAGTCCTCGCGCAGATGTGGCAGCTCGCCACTTTCGATGCAAACCAACTCTCACAATACCGCCGCGGCGCGTGCCGTTACTGCTGGGGCTTCGGTCATCACTACCAGTGGCGTGATGCCGTAGAGTTCGAAGAGAAAAGACTCGAGGCTGTTGAGCGTGACAGACGTGAACCTGAAGATTCCGGTGGTTACGGCTATGACCACAATAGAGAGCCCAACCCTGAATGCCCGCGCTGCAACGGCGATGGTATTGGCCAGCCTTACTTCCCGGACACCCGGAAACTCCCTCAAGTCTCACGGCTCGCATACTCCGGCGTGAAGGTCGGCAAGAATGGCGTCGAGATAACCGCAATCAGCCGTGAGCGCATGTTCGAAGCGGTAATGAAACGGCTTGGCCTTGCTGACAGCGAGTTCGCCCAGCGCCTGCAGCAGATTGAAATCGAACGCCGGCAGCTGGAGGTTGAGAAACTCCGTAAAGAGCTGGCCGGTGAGGGGGAGGACGACGAGCCACCCCCAGTACAGATCAATATCAACGTAGTGGACGCGAGGGCGGACGATGGGGATCAACCCGACACTTAACATTCCTCAGGCGCGCTTCCTCGCGATGCAGCACAAATTCAAAGCCTACGTTGCCGGGTTCGGTTCCGGTAAGACGTGGGTGGGCTGCGGCGGCATCTGCAAAGGAATGTGGGAGCACCCTAAAATCAACCAGGGCTATTTCGCGCCAACATATCCGCAGATCCGTGACATCTTCTACCCGACGATTGAAGAGGTAGCCTTTGACTGGGGCCTAAGTGTCAAAATTAACGAGGGGAACAAAGAGGTTCACTTCTACGAGGGACGACGGTACCGCGGGACTACAATCTGCCGCTCAATGGAAAAGCCCGGCTCGATAGTTGGTTTCAAAATTGGTAACGCGATGGTGGATGAGCTGGACGTCATGGCGGCTGCCAAAGCGCAGCAGGCCTGGCGAAAAATCATCGCCCGTATGCGTTATAACGTTGATGGGTTACGTAACGGCATTGATGTTACGACCACACCGGAAGGTTTCAAATTCGTCTATCAGCAATTCGTGAAGGCCGTACGTGAAAAGCCAGAGCTTGCGGCGCTGTACGGTCTGATACAGGCCAGCACGTTCGACAATGCGAAGAATCTACCGCCTGATTACATCCCGTCGTTGCTGAGTTCTTACCCTGACGAACTGATTCAGGCATACCTGCGAGGGAAGTTCACCAACCTTAACAGTGGGACCATTTACCACACCTTTAACCGCAAGCTGAATAACTGTTCTGACGAGATTCAGGACGGGGATTCGCTGTTTATCGGTATGGACTTCAACGTTGGAAAAATGACCGCGATTGTTCACGTTAAGCGTAATGGCCTGCCGCGCGCGGTTCGCGAGCTGGTGAAGGTCTACGATACTCCGGCGATGATTAAGCGCATTCAGGAAGAGTTCTGGCGCTATGAGGACGGTCGTTATGTGAAGAGCCGGGAGATTTACATCTATCCGGATGCGTCTGGCGACTCCCGCAAGTCCCAGAACGCCAGCAAGACCGATATTGCTCAGCTCAACGATGCCGGATTCAGCGTCATTGTTGATGATGCCAACCCGCCAGTTAAAGACCGCATCAACTCGATGAACGCCATGTTCTGCAACGCCAACGGCGAACGCCGCTACCTTGTGAACGTCCAGAATTGCCCGGTTTACACCGAGAGCCTTGAGCAGCAAATCTGGGCGGCTAATGGCGAACCGGACAAGTCAGCTGATAACGATCACCCCAATGATGCTGGTGGGTACTTCATCGTGAAGGATTACCCGATCGTGAAACCGGCATATTCAATCACCATGGACACCACTTTCTGATATGGCAAACGACGACATCACCTGGGTTCGACCAGAACACCGGGCGGCTTCTGCTGCCTGGCGGAAATACAGAGACTTCTGCAAAGGAGCTGAGGCCGTAAAGGCAGCGGGTAATAAGTACCTGCCTTATCTCGACCCAACTGATAAATCCACGCGAAACCGCAAACGTAACGAAGACTATCTGAGCCGCGCGGTGTTCTATGCGATTGCAGGCAATACGAAGATCGGTATGCTTGGGATGGCGTATCGCAAAGACCCCACGTTTAACGGTCCGGAGAAGCTGAAGTACCTGTTGGACAATGCTGACGGGGCCGGAACCAGCATCTATCAGCAGTCACAGCTGGTGGCTGAGAACGTGCTGGAGGTGGCGCGAGAGGGGCTTTATGTCGATTACGCAGAAGCCTCCGATGAGGCGATCATCCTCCGCTATCCGGCAGAGAACATCATCAACTGGAGAACAAAGCGCATTAACGGGCGCGATCAACTGGTGCTGGTGGTGCTGCGCGAATGCGTAGAAGAGCCGGATGGTTACTCTTACAAGGATGAAATCCAGTATCGCGAGCTGGCGCTGGAAGAAGGGCGGTTCATCTGCCGGGTATGGCGCCGGGCAGGTGGCACCGCAAGCGGAACCTACACAGTTGACAGTGAGTACCACCCTAAGCCGAAAGGAAAGGACTACTGGGATGAAATCCCTTTTACCTTTGTCGGTGCTCAGAACAACGATCCCACTATCGATGATTCACCGCTGGCCGCGCTGGTGGAGATAAACCACGGACATTACCGTAACAGTGCTGATTATGAAGACAGCGTGTGGTTCTGTGGGCAAGTGCAGCCGTACATGACTGGGCTCGATACCGGCTGGCGCGATCACCTCGAGAAGAAGGGCGTGAAAATTGGTTCCCGATCACCGCTTTTGCTTCCCAAGGAGGGCTCGTTTGGTTATGCCCAGGCACAGCCGAACATGCTGGCTAAAGAGGCCATGGACAGTAAGCGCGATTACATGGTGCAGTTGGGCGCCCGACTGATTGAGCAGAACGCCACAGCGAAGACTGCGACGCAGGCGAGCGGTGAGCAAACATCCTCAACGTCGGTGCTCGGTATCTGCGTATCAAACGTTTCTGAGGCCTATACGCTGGCGCTTGGCTGGTGTGCGAAATACCTCGGCATCAAGGGCGAAACGACGAGTTACACCATCAATCAGGAATTCATCGCGAAGGTTGCCGAGTCGGGCATGGTGACGGCGATCGTTAACGCCTGGCAGTCCGGTGCGCTGCGCGATAGCGATATGATTCGCGCGCTGCAGAAGCTCGATCTCATTGACCCAGCCGACAGCCCGGACGAGGTTATTGATGCACTTCGCAATCAGGCACCAACGTTGACAGGAGGCTGATATGCCCACCATTAACGAAAGTCTGCGCGATGAGTCGATCGCACATTCCGTCTGGTTAAGCCGCTACGCCACCGGCGTGGCAAACCGGATGGTGAAGTTGCTTAACGAGACGGATGCTGACCTGTTGGCACGTCTACTGGATGCGCTGGACAGATTGCCTCCTGAGAGCTTCACCGTTAGCCGTCTGCAGAGTTTACTGGGCAGCGTGCGCGATCTTAACCATCAGGCCGTAGCCACCATGCAGGCAGGGCTCGAGACTGAGTTGGTGGCGCTGGCAAAGAACGAAGCCAGTTATCAGCTGAGCCTGTTCGATTCCCTTCTGCCATCACAGGTCCTGTCTCACTATCCGCTGCAGGGCATTACAGCCGATATGGTGTATGCCGCGGCGATGGCGCAGCCCTTTCAGGGGAGGCTGCTGAGTGAGTGGGCGGAGAATCTGGAATCGGACAGGCTGGCGCGTATCGTGAACGCCGTCCGCAGGGGTTATCTTGCCGGCGACACGGTAGAAACTATAGCCCGCAATGTTCGTGGCCACGCCAACAAAGACTATCGCGACGGCGCGCTGCAGATGAGCAGGGCAAATGCCGCCAGCATCGCTAAAACAGCCGTAAATCATCTGGCTGCCACGGCACGCAACAGCTTCACCAGTGCCAACAGCGATATCGTGAAAGGCAAACAGTGGCTGTCTACGCTGGACAATAAAACCAGCCACGACTGCATTATTCGTGACTTGCTGCGCTATACCCTGGATAACAAACCGGTCGGGCATAAGGTGCCTTACCTGCAGGGACCTGGGAAGATTCATTTCTGCTGCCGTTCTACTGAAACCTTGATCCTCAAGTCATGGCGAGAACTCGGCATCGATATCGACGAAATGGACGAAGGTACTCGTGCCAGCATGGATGGGCAGGTACCGGCGAAAACCACGTATCTGGAATGGCTCGAGCGTCAGCCTGCTCAACGGCAGGATCAGGTGTTGGGTGCCGAGCGTGGCTGTCTGTTCCGCGCGGGTGAAATAGGCCTGGCTGATATGTTCACTGACAAAGGCGAATGGATATCCCTGGAACGTCTGAAGCAGCTCTCAGGCACAGACAACTAACAACCACATCTTACTTCACGCCCTGGCATCCGCCGGGGCTTTTTTATGGGCTAGGCCCGGCAAAATCCCGAGGGGAAATTATGTTAATTCGAAACATGCTTCTGAAATTTTACGCACCTGAAAGCGGCGGTGAGGGCAGCGGTGGCGGTGGTATCGAAATCACCCCAGAAATCCAGAAGCTGATTGATGAGCGCGTGACCAGCGAAGTCACTGGCCTGAAATCGAAAAACTCTGAGCTGCTGGGCACCATCAAGCAGCAAAAAGAAGACCTGTCACGCTTCGATGGTATCGACCCTGATGCTGTGCGCGGGATCCTGCAGCGTTTTTCCGACGACGAAGAAGCGAAGCTGATTGCCGCCGGAAAAATCGATGAGGTGCTCGATAAGCGCACCGAGCGTCTGCGTGCTGACGTTGATAAGCAGATTAAAGCCGCAAATGAACGCGCGGACAAAGCCGAAGCGTTCTCCAACAAATTCCGGGATCGAGTTCTGGGAGATGCAATCCGTGCAGCAGCGTCCAAAGCTGGCGCGCTGCCGGAAGCATCTGACGATCTGATTCTGCGTGCCAAAGGCACATTCCAGCTCAACGACGAAGGCGAGGCCGTAGCAGTTGATGCAAATGGCGACGTTCTTTTCGGTAAAGACGGCAAAACTCCACTAAGCCCGCTCGAGTGGGCGGAGTCTCTTAAGGAGACGGCTCCGCATCTGTTCCCACGCGCAGAAGGCACCGGCGCGGGCGGACATAAACCAAACGGCGGTGGCAGCCTGAAACGTTCCGAAATGAGCGCCAGCGACAAAACGGACTACATCCGCAAGCATGGCCAGCAGGCCTTCCTCAAACTTCCGAAATAAGGGATTAACCCATGTCTACCACTGTTAATAGTGACCTGATCATTTATGACGATCTGGCGCAGACCGCTTTCCTCGAGCGTCGCCAGGACAACCTGGCAATTTTCAACGCGTCCTCCAACGGCGCGATCCTGCTGGATAACGAACTGATTGAAGGCGACTTCCGCAAGCGTGCCTTCTACAAGGTGGGCGGCTCAATCGAATCGCGTGACGTTAACTCCACCGAAAAGGTGACGGGTAAGAAGATTGGCGCCGGTGAAGCCGTATCCGTCAAAGCACCGTGGAAATACGGTCCATACGAAACTACCGAAGAAGCGTTCAAACGCCGCGGCCGCTCGGTTGACGAGTTCTCCGAAGTGATCGGCACTGATGTGGCTGACGCTACGCTGGAAGGCTACGTGAAATATGGCCTGAAGGCGCTAACGGCAGCAATTGGCGCCAACGCGGATATGGTGGTCACCGCCGATATCGAAACAGACGGCAAGAAGACCCTGACACGCGGCCTGCGTAAGTACGGCGACAAGTTCAACCGTGTCGTGCTCTTCGTTATGCACTCCGCCACTTACTTCGACATCGTGGATGAGGCGATCGCCAACAAAATCTACGAAGAAGCAGGCGTGGTGGTCTACGGTGGCCAGCCAGGTACGCTGGGTAAACCTGTGCTGGTGACCGACACCATGGACGCGGATGCGATTCTCGGGCTGGTGACCGGGGCGGTGACTGTTACTGAGTCTCAGGCTCCGGGGTTCCGTTCCTACGACATCAACGATCAGGAAAACCTGGCGATCGGGTACCGTGCTGAAGGCGTGGTGAATGTCGACCTGCTGGGCTACAGCTGGGATACCTCCAAAGGTGATAACCCGGACCTGACCAAAATCGGCACTGCAGGTAACTGGAAGAAGCACTTCACCAGTAACAAATCCACGGCTGGCGTGCTGATTAAGCTGGGATCCGCAGCGGGGGAGTAACGCTGTCAGCGGATAAAACCTCCGCAACCGCTGACAGCACCGATGCGGTCACCATTTCTCTGAAGTACATGCTAAACGGCGCAGGTGTTTCCGGCAAAACCGTTGTCTGGAGTTCAACGGGCGGCGCGCTTAGCACGGCCAGTTCTCAGACCGGCTCTGCTGGTGGGGCGACGGTCAAACTTACCTCTGATACGGCAGGTACTTTCACAGTCACTGGTACTGTTGATGGTATTGCTAACTCGAGTCAGCAAATCACCTTCACCGCACCTGCTGCAGGCTAACCGATGGGGCGTAAGCCCCATTCACCGGATGCTCAGATGATTAATACTGATATCACCGCCGCTGACGTTAACAGTTACGCCAGCGAAGATGAACTGGCGTCATTTGCCGCGCTGAGAGGGATTGAGCTGCCTGAAACGCTCGCACCGTTACTGATTAAGGCGATGGACTACCTGGAAGGGCTTGATTGGGTAGGTTCCAAAGCAAACCCTCGACAGCCGCTGGCATGGCCACGCGTGAATGTCGTTCTGGATGAACATGATTTCCCACCGGATGAAGTACCACGGCAGGTTATAACCGCGCAGTGCATGCTGGCGGTAGAGGCAATCGACGGCGATTTACTCTCCAGCGTACGCGAAGCCGCTGTGAAAACCGAACGTGTCGAAGGCGCCGTAACCATGACTTATGCGGTTCCCGACGGTGAGGTGTTTACGCCAACTTACCCGGCGGTAATGGCTATTCTTGGCGACCTGGCTGGTGGGCGTGGTTATGCAATCAATGCTTTCGCGGAGCGCGCGTAATGGCCATAAACTATCAGCGAATGCAGGCGACAACGACTCGTATGCTCAAGCAGAACGGCATTGAATACAACGTCACGCGTAAGGGCACGTTAATCGTCATCGGTGGTGTGGAGCATCGTTCCGAGGATATCCAATTCACCGCCACAGGAGTTAAGACGGATTACGCGCCAGGCGAAATTGATGGAACCGTTATTGAAAACGGCGATATTCGGATTGTCTTTACCGCTGAGAAGGAAATTAAAACCGGCGATCTGATCGTCGTGGACGGCGTAAGCCACCGCGTAGTTAAACCTAACCCCGTGAAACCGGGGGCTGTGGTGCTCTGCTACAAATCTCAGTTGAGGACATAGCATGAGCGATAATAAGGGGTTCACGGCTGCCATCACCACGTTCGTGGACAAAGCCAAATCGAATCAGGAAGCGGTCGTACGTGCTGTCGGCATTCGGATCCTTAATCAACTGGTGATGATGTCACCTGTCGGCAACCCGGAACTCTGGGGCATCAACCAGACGGCAGCATCTTACAATCAGGCGGTATACGACCATAACGAAGCGCAAAAATCGGACCCTGCCAACCTGACTAAAACCGGACGGCTTAAGAAGAAAGCTCGACTGGTGGATGGGATGGATATCAAAGCGCCACCCGGATATACCGGTGGACGGTTTCGGGGCAACTGGCAGTTGTCTTTTGATGCACCGACCACAGATGAAACGGGCCGTATAGATAAAACCGGAAATCTGACAAAAGCCGCAGGGAATTACATGCTGTCTCTGTTCAAAGTCGGGATGAAGGCTATTTATTTCTGCAACAATGTCCCTTACGCGTATCGACTGGAGATGGGGCACTCTTCCCAGGCTCCGGGAGGGATGGTACGCATCACTGCTGCTGAGTTTCAGCGCTTTTTTGAGGAAGCAGTAAGGGAGGTGACTAAATGATTCCCGATATCGCGGCGGCGCTGGCCGCCAGGCTCGGCGAGTGGGCTGATGCTGAAGGGATCCCAGTTGCCTGGGAAAACGTGCCTTTCACACCGCCATCTGATGGGCTCTATCTTGCTGTCCATGACATGCCCGCCACGCCGCGTACGGTAGACCTTGGATTGCGCTGCCGCATTTATTCAGGTGTATACCAGATTAATGTTGTGGCCCCAGCAGGCACTGGCCGTACCGATGTAGTGGCTCTGGCTGACTGCGTGGCTGAATTGTTCCCCGAGGGGCAGGAGATTGAAGGCAGGGGTTTTACATGCTGGATAGATCAAACGCCTGGTGTTTTCCGCGGTATCACTACATCTGTCTCTTATACCGTTCCCGTTAGTCTCAATTATCGAGCCGATATCTCCAGCTAATCCTCACAACCTTCTAAACCTGACCGGCTCTTTGCCGGTTTTCCCGTTTCTAAAGGAGTAACCAATATGGGCTTTGCATTGCCTAACGGCGCTCACGTCTATCTGGCATCGGGTTATGGCCCAGCCATTCCTTTCACCGGGGCGACAAACGCCGAAAACATGGTGATCACCGTGAGTGAAGCTGATGCACTCAAGGTGGGTGATATTGTTCATGTGAACTGCAACTGGTCCGGTGTTGATAACGTCATTGCAAAAATTGATGCGATTGCCGAAAGCGCCGTAACTCTTCGCAACATCAATACCACCAACAAAAACAAATATGCCGCTGGTGGCGGTACCGGTTCGATCCGCAAGGTGCTTGAATGGACCGAGCTGCCGCAAATTACTGAGGTGTCGAAATCTGGTGGCGATCAGAACACCACACAGATTCAGTTCCTGAGCGACGACCGCCAGCGAAACCTGAACACCTATAAGTCTGCAGTCTCCCAGACCTACTCGATCGCGCATGACTCCACTCTCCCCGTATATCCGCTGCTTCGCCAGTTGGATGAAGACGAAGAAACGGTTGCGGCTTACATGTACGTGCCGAAGGCGAAGGAAAACCGTTACTGGGCGGCCACGGCGTCCTTTGACGATACGCCGACTACTGCGGTTAACGAGGTAGAGACAGTGAGTGTGGTGCTGAACCTGCAGTCACCGGCGATGACGTTCTACAAGGTGACTGACGCTGCAGCCTGACCCGTCAGCGCTCTCACTATTCCATGCCTCCCATAACGGAGGCTTTTTTTTTCGTTAAGAGGTATCGATGGCGACCAAATTCACCCTTCAGCCCAAACCTACATTCAAGGCCAATGTCTCGATCCCCCGAGCCGGCGATGAGGATGGCGTGCTGACGTTCACGTTTAATCACAAGCCACTTAAGGAACTGGCTGACCTGGAAAAACTCGAAGGCAAAACCGCCACTGATTTTCTGATGGAAATCATTTCAGGCTGGGCACTTCCTGATGCATTCAACGTGGAAAACCTGTCGGTGCTGCTGGAAAACTATCCGGCGGCGATGAAGGCCATCCCGGAAACCTACTACCGCGAGCTCATGGGGCAGCGTGAAAAAAACTGATAGCGGTTGCCTCTGCGTTTTATACGCCTGAACCCACAGCGGCAGACCTGGCGCCTTACGGGCTTACGCCGGATGACTATGACGATAATTTCGTAGATGTCTGGCCCGATATCTGGCCTTCATTCCTTGTATTTCAGGCTGTCAGCACGCAATGGCGAATGGGAATGGGCGGCGCGTCCGGGCTCGACTATAACGTTTTGCCTTGGGTAATGCGTCTGCACAACGTCGACGACGAGGCAACCGCGCTTTCGGACATCCGGGTGATGGAAAGTGCTGCGCTAAAAATTATGCATAAAGAGAGGGCGTAATGAGTAACGATATCGCCACGATTTCCCTGCGTGTAAATACCAGTGAGCTGGAGCGCGGTAATCAGGCACTGGATCGCTTTCAGGAGACCGCGTCCGCCGCGGCAGGTAAAGCGGATGACCTGAACAGTACGTTCCGCACCGGTATCGACAACCAGAAGAAGAACAGCGAAAGCCTGAAGCAGCAGCGTCAGGAACTGCAGAACCTGCTGAATAAAATTAGTCCGGTAAATAAGGCGCTGGATGAGCTGGACACTATCCAGGAGAGTCTGGCGAAGTTTCGTGGTAAAGGGCTGGTGGGAGACGAGGATTTTACTCGTTACAACAGCGTGCTTGAGACGACGCGGGCAAAACTGGCACAGGTAATGGAGTCTGAGACCGCAGAGGGGCGGGCTCGTATTGAGCAGGCCCAGGCAGCGCAGCGGGCAGCTGCAGCGGGCAAAACCTTTATCGATTCGCTGGAGGAGCAGGTCACAGCGATCGGAAAAACGCGCGCAGAACTGTTAGAGCTAAAAGCAGCCCAACTTGGCGTGTCTGACCGTGCTGCACCAATGATTGCAAAGCTGAAAGAGCAGGAGGAAGCGTGGAAGTCAGGAGCGATCAGCGCGGGGCAATACCGCAACGCGATGCGTTATCTACCAATGCAAATGACCGACATCGTAACTTCATTGGCGTCCGGTATGCCGGTTTATATGGTAGCCATTCAGCAGGGTGGCCAGCTGCGCGATTCGCTTGGCGGTGTAGGCAATGCTCTGAAAGCGATGTTATCGATGGTGACTCCTGCCCGAGTGGCCATTGGTGGCCTGGCCGGTGCTGTTCTGATTGCTGCAAAAGCGGGAGCGGACTACTTCACAGCCTACGACGAAATTAACAAGGCCATTATCAGGACTGGCAACATTGCAGGCACGTCAGCGCTCCAGATAATGGCTTCCTCCCAGTCGATTGCTGCCTCTACTGGCGCTACTGTAGAAACCGTTCAAAGTCTGATGACTGAACTGATTAGCATGGGATCGCTTACACAGCAGCAGCTTGAAAAAGTGGCAGGCTCTACGGCACTAGCAGTTCAAACCGGTATTGTTTCGGCGCAGGACATCACCAAGGCATATCAGGATATAGAAAAGGATCCGGTTAAAGCCCTTCAGAGTCTAAACGAACAATACAATTTCCTGACTGTTTCGCAGCTTAAGCACATTGATGAGCTGGTGAAACAGAAGGACCAGACCGCGGCCGTTACACAGGCTATGGACCTGTTTGGCGATACGATGGCAGAACGTGGAGAGCAGGCTTACGACTCGCTGACACCGTTTGGTCGCCTGTGGCTGGATATCAAAGACTGGGCGTCTGAGGCCATGCAGAATATCGGTCAGTGGGTAGCTGAGCTGGCATCAAACACACTGAAGGAATTCAACGCAATTTATTACAGCGTTGCGATAGTTTTCCAGAAACTGAACCAGATCATTTCTTCCTCTATCGCTGCCGCGATTAATCTCGTTCCTGACTGGGCGAAAACAGATACTCTGCAGGGATGGCAGGACTATAACGAACAAATGGCCGGTGCTTATGGCGACAGCGTTTCTCAGCTGAAAAAAGACTGGGATGCCGCAGACATTAGTGCAAGTAAATACCTTGATACCACCCGCAAGATAAAAACCGCGACCACACAGAAGGATCGAGAAGAAGTCGCTGCTTTTGGCAAAAAGTCGAAAACCGGAAAGCAGGGCACTATATCGGCTGGCGATCGCAGCACGGATGCTGTTCAGGCCGAGTTACTGGCGCTTCAGGCACAGTTACGCGCGCTGCAGCAGCATAAAGGGTTGAACGACACCATCAGCCAGCAGCGCAAAGATCTGTGGACGACTGAAGCGAAATTTCAGGTGCTGGAGGAGGCCTTGCGTTCACGTTCACTGACAAAGCAGGAACAATCCCTGCTGGCGAGTAAAGACCAGGCGCTGCAGTTAGCGCGGCAGAAAGCCCTGTTGGGTGATCAGATTTCCGCGCAGGAACTGCTGAACAAGCGCATGGATACCTCGCAGAAATACGTCACGCAGATGGCTGAGAAACAGGCCGCATTACTGGGTGGCGCGGGGATGAGTGACCGCCAGGCGCAGCGAGAGCTGGCAAAGAGCCAGCTCGCCGCCGGCTGGAAAAATTCAGGTGGTTCGCTGGATGATGGCGGATATAAGAAGCAGCTTAAAGCGGCGAATGATTACTATGATGCAGAGGACAGGTTGCGTGGCGACTGGTTGACCGGCGCGAAAAAGGGCTGGGCTGATTTCGAAGACAGCGCGACCAATGTCTACTCCCAGGTGCAGACGGTTACCAGCAACGCATTCACCGGCATGGCCAGCACCCTGACTGATTTCTTCACAACAGGTAAATCTAACTTCTCAGATTTCCTTTCCACTTTCCTCAAGGGCATCGCCCAGATGCTGACCCAACTGGCTCTGGTTAATGGAATGAAGTCAGCGTTTGGTGGAACCGGTATCGGCGCGTTCTTTGGTTTCTCAGGTGGTGGTTTGGTCCCCGGTTTTGATGGAGGCGGCTACACGGGAGATGGCGGTAAATACCAACCGAAAGGCGTTGTACACGGCGGTGAGTTTGTGTTTACGAAGGAAGCGACAAGTGCATTAGGTGTTGGCAATCTCTATGCGCTTATGCGTGGAGCTCAGGGGTATGCAAACGGTGGTTATGTTGGCACAGCCCCAATGTATGGGCTGCAATCGAATGCAGCTGGCGGCGTAACCGTTCAAACTTCCGTGGTCGTTCAAAACCAGAACACTCACCAGCAGACTTCCGGCAATAACGATGCTATTTCTCGGGCTTACAAACAGACCATCGATCAGTCTGTTCGTACTGGAATTGCCAAACAGCTTCAGCCTGGTGGTCTAATCTGGAATGCGACGAGATCGAGATGATGAATAGTGACCGTTATTTGTTATATCCCTTTTTGGTAATCGTGCCATAAATAACCACCATCCGGGCATTTTGACTGGTATGATTATGTCACTGAAATTAATGGCTTAAGGGACACGAAATGGCTTCAGTTAAGGTGACGGCTCTATGGGTCGGGGATGAAAAATCGAGTATTTCATTCGTTTCTCCAGTTCTGAATGACAAAAAACTCAATTATGACAATGCTTCCTTCGGTTTTGGCGTTGTAGAAAACTACGAGGCATGGGGAGTCGAACGATACCCATTTGTAATGGAAGAATTTGGGAAAGGTTTAGCCCTTCTTGATTGGGGGTCAACAATCCACAAAAACATAGCCACAATTGATGTATTGGATGTCCCTCTAAATGTTGACGGCATCATTACATACAACGAAATTGACGAGAACGGATCGCAACGTGGGCCTTATGTCTACCGAATTTCGACTGTGGAATCGTTTTAATAATAAATAGGATCTCACGTGATTAACCCAGCCTTCGCTGGGTTTTTTTATGCCCGGAGGAAAGGTGGCGATCGAAACATTTACCTGGCGAACCCAGATTCAAGCGGGAATGGAAGGGGAGTTCACTTACGCAACACGCTCTGCATCCTTCGGAGACGGCTTTGAACAGATCGTCGGTGAAGGCATCAATCCTGGAAAACAGTCATGGCCGATGACCTTAACGGGAAAAAAGGCAGAGATGCTCGATGCGCTGAGTTTTTGCCGCAAGCACATCACAAAATCCTTTATCTGGACGTCTCCTGTTGGCGAAACCGGTTTATACCGGATTGAAGCTGATTCCATTAAAGCCCAGCCGCTATCCAGCAAAGTGATGACCATAAAAGCAACCTTCAAACAGGCATACGCACCATGATTACTGAAGATTATCAACGCCTCGAACCTGGTGAAAAAATACGTCTTCTTGAGGTAGACGGTTCTGTGTTTGGTCTGGACGACGTTCTGCGCTTTCACGCTTATAACCTCCCGCATACTGAAGAAGAGATTGCGGCTGCTGGTGGCGACGAATCAAAGTTAAAGGCGAAGAGTATCTGGTGGCAGGGCGAAGAGTATGGTGCCTGGCCATATAAGCTCGAGGGACTGGAAGCGTCAACCGATGGCAGTAGCGCCCAGCCGACGCTCACCGTTGCTAACATTGACAGCTCTATCACTGCGCTCTGTCTGGCCTACGACGATATGCTGCAGGCCAAAGTTACGATTCATGACACTTTTGCGCATTACCTGGATGCGCGCAATTTCCCGGATGGAAATCCAACAGCAGATCCCTTGCAGGTGAGAAAGCGGGTTTTCTATATCGACGGTAAAAATAGCGAGCTTCCCGGTGAAAGTATCGAGTTTGTTCTTACCAGCCCGATGGATCTGCAGGGGTTGATGATCCCGACCAGGCAGCTGCATTCCCTTTGCACATGGTGCATCCGGAATAAGTACCGAACCGGCGATGGGTGCGATTATGCCGGCACGCTTTACTTCGACAAAAACAACAATCCGGTAGGCGATCCCTCATTGGATCAATGCAACGGCACGCTCACCGCCTGCAAGCTTCGGTTTGGTGAACACAATGAACTTCCTTTCGGTGGTTTTCCGGGAACATCTTTGATCAGGAGTTAACATGCGTCAGAAAACAATTCAGGACATCCTGGCGCATGCTGCGAAAGAATATCCCCGCGAATGCTGTGGTGTGATAGCGCAGAAAAGCCGGGTGGAACGTTATTTCCCATGCCGTAATCGGGCTGCCGAACCAACGGAACAGTTTCACCTTGCGCCAGAGGATTACGCTGCTGCAGAAGACTGGGGGACGATAACGGGAATCGTACATAGCCACCCCGACGCGACGACCCAACCAAGCGAACTGGACAAGGCTCAATGCGATGCAACGTTGCTGCCCTGGCATATTGTCAGTTGGCCTGAAGGAGACTTTCGTACCATTGCTCCCCGCGGCGAATTACCGTTGCTCGGGCGCCCGTTTGTGCTCGGACACAACGACTGTTGGGGGCTGGTAATGAGCTATTTCCGGCAGGAGCATGATGTCGAACTTAAGGATTACCGTGTTGATTATCCGTGGTGGGAGGACTCCTATCCGGATAATTTCTACCAGGATTGCTGGTACGAATGTGGGTTCCGAGAATTCAGTGGATCACCGATGCCGGGCGATTTGATCATCATGCAGGTGGAATCGAATAAGTGGAACCATTCAGGAATATTGCTGAAGGGGAACATGCTTCTCCATCATCTTTATGGTCACCTCAGTCAACGTGTGCCATATGGAGGGTACTGGATGGAGAGAACCATGAAAATTGTCAGGCATAAAAGCCTAATCATGCAGGAGGGATAATGTGCGAATCCGTCCGTACTGTTCGCCTGTACGGTGTTTTGGGTACTACGTTTGGCCGCGAATTCCAACTTTCGGTAGCCTCACCAAAAGAAGCCATCCGCGCATTGTGCGTTATCGTACCAGGCTTCGAGCGTTTTTTGAATACCAGCAAGCAGCGAGGGCTTACTTATGCTGTATTCAGTGGAAAGCGTAACCTGAACGATGATGAACTCTCTATGGATCAGAGTACCGCTGATATCCGTATCGCACCGGTTATCCTCGGGAGTAAACGTGGTGGAATATTCCAGACCATCTTAGGCGTGGCTTTGGTCGCAGTAGGTGCTGTGGCGTCATACTTTGGCGGTGGTGCTGTTGGCGTTCCTCTAATGCAATTTGGCGCTGCGATGGCCCTTGGTGGTGTCGTACAAATGCTCTCTCCACAGACAACCGGACTTGCCAGCAAGCAATCGGCAGACAACAAGGCAAGTTATGCCTTTGGTGGAGTAACCAATACGACAGCCCAGGGTAATCCTGTGCCGCTCCTTTACGGTAAGCGCCACATCGGTGGAGCGATCATCTCAGCCGGAATCTATGTGGAAGACAAAATGTAAAAGTGTTATAACCATATTATAATTACAGATGGTTATTAACTATGAATCAAGATGCTCTCATTATTGCCAAATCTATTTTGGAACTTAAACAGGAAAGTGATGTAATAAAGGATTATTTGTTTCCCTTTTTTGTTGCATTTTTTTCAGCATTGCTGGGTGCTGGAGTTGCATATATATTTAATAAAAGGCATGAGAGATTTCGTGTGGAACGGGAACGTTTTGATTTGGCAAATAAACTCTTAACGGATGCTGTGTCTGGGCTGAATTGTCTTGTGGCCGTAAAGTCTAACTATTTAGGCTTGACTTCCCCCGATCCTCTACAAAGGGCTTTCGAAGTTCCTATTATTTTGATGAATGAAAAGCCTCTTAACATTGATGTCTCAAGATATTATTTCATTGGTCCAGTTCAAACCAGTAATTTTACTTTTAAACAAAAGCTTGTGAGATGGATTAATTATAAAGTTATTCATGTTAAACCTTTCCAGCCAACGACCGAGGAACTGGGGAGAAGTTGGCGAAACCTAATGAGAATTTCAGCTTTTGTAAGTAACTACAACTACATAATGACAACTTTAGAAAAAAGGAATAGGTTGGATGAGGAAATTAAGAAAGATATTCAAAAGGCTTGTGAGGTCTATGGATATAATCCTCGCAAAGTGACTCTCGATTTCGTTTGTAAACATATCGATGGTGCGAAAATATCTCAGCACGTTCACTTGACAGAATTTCTTATCGCTCTTCTCGACCATGTTCTGAAAGAAATGGATTCGTTTGTCACTCAGTTTCCAGAAATAGCTGAAAGTAATATTGAAATGAAAATGATAGGCTCTAGAGCCAAGGTTGTTAGAATAGTTAATGATAGGCCTGCTTATTTGGCAAGCTTGATACCTATTAAGCCTCCAGATTATGTTAGATTATCTGCTATAGTTGGTAGAGATCTCAAGGAAACAAAACTAGTTTATACTTTTTCAGATTGGTATTAATCAGCAATCTTCATCAAATATTAATATTTTTATATATAGGCCATCTTCGGGTGGCTTTTTTTATGGGCGCAATATGGCTATAGCAACCGCTATTAAAGGCCGCAAGGGCGGCAGTTCAAGCTCAAGAACTCCTACAGAACAGCCAGACGATCTGCAGTCAGTAGCCAAGGCAAAAATCCTTCTCGCGCTGGGAGAGGGTGAATTTGCTGGTGGCCTTACTGCGCGCGATATTTATCTCGATGGCACCGCACTTGAGAACGCAGATGGTTCACAGAACTTCAGCGGTGTGACGTGGGAGTTTCGTTCTGGAACTCAGGCGCAAAAATACATTCAAGGGATCCCGGGTACCGAAAACGAAATTAACGTGGGTACCGAAGTTTCCAGCACCACCGCATGGACGCGTACTTTTACCAATACGCAGCTTTCAGCTATTCGCCTGCGTCTAAAATGGCCTTCTCTCTTCAAACAGGAGGACGATGGCGATCTGGTTGGCTATTCGGTCAACTACGCAATTGACCTGCAGGCAGATGGCGGCACCTGGCAGACAGTGCTGAATACCAGCGTGACCGGGAAAACGACGTCAGGTTACGAGCGCAGCCACCGTATTGATTTACCTCATGCTGGCAGCACCTGGACCATCAGGCTGCGCAAGATTACAGCCGATGCCAATAGCGCGAAGATTGGCGACACGATGACGCTGCAAAGCTTCACAGAAGTAATCGACGCCAAACTGCGCTATCCGAACACCGCGCTACTGTACATCGAATTTGATTCGAGCCAGTTCAATGGCTCAATACCGCAAATTTCCTGCGAGCCTCGCGGGCGAGTTATTCGTGTGCCCGATAACTATGACCCCGAAACACGAACGTACAGCGGCACCTGGACGGGCGCATTTAAGTGGGCATGGACGGATAACCCTGCGTGGATATTTTACGATCTGGTGGTCACTGACCGCTTCGGCCTTGGTAATCGGCTAACGGCAGCCAATATCGACAAATGGACGCTTTATCAGGTCGCTCAATATTGTGATCAACCGGTACCGGATGGTAAGGGGGGTAGCGGAACTGAACCTCGTTACACCTGCAACGTATACATTCAGGATCGGAATGACGCTTACACCGTCCTGCGTGACTTCGCCGCCATTTTTCGAGGCATGACCTACTGGGGAGACGACCAGATTGTTGCCCTTGCAGACATGCCCAGAGATGTCGATTTTACCTACACGCATGCTAACGTTGTCGACGGCAAATTCGTATATTCCAGCAGCACAACCAAAAGTCGCTATACAAACGCTCTTGTATCCTGGTCTGATCCGGCAAATGGCTATGCTGATGCAATGGAGCCAGTCTTCGAACAGGAGCTGGTGGCGCGCTATGGTTTCAACCAGCTTGAGATCACCGCCATCGGGTGCACCCGACAGTCTGAGGCAAACAGGAAAGGGCGCTGGGGGATCCTGACCAACAATAAAGACAGGGTTGTAACGTTTGACGTTGGTCTGGACGGCAATATTCCTCAGCCGGGCTACATAATTGCTGTTTCTGACCGAAATCTTTCAGGGAGAGATTTAGGCGGTCGACTATCCGCGGTTAATGGTCGTGTACTCAAACTTGACCGGGTACCAAGTGCTAAGGCCGGTGACAGGATAATGGTAAACCTGCCGTCGGGTATTACCCAATCCCGTACGATTCAGTCCCTGTCAGGTGGAATGGTTACCGTGACAACCGCCTTTAGCGAGCTTCCACAGGCCGAGGCTGTATGGGTTATTGAATCTGATGAACTCTATGCACAGCAGTACAGGGTAATTAGTGTCACTGATAACAATGACGGGACATATACCATCACTGGAGCAAATCACGATCCGGATAAATATGCCCGAATCGATACGGGTGCCATCATTGATCAACGGCCGGTGAGTGTCATTCCTCCAGGTAACCAATTGCAGCCAGCCAATATCGTGATCGGCTCGTTTTCGGTGGTTCAGCAGAATATCAGCGTCGAAACCATGAGAGTGAGCTGGGACCAGGCACAAAATGCCATCGCCTATGAGGCACAATGGCGCCGCAATGACGGGAACTGGGTTAACGTGCCGCGCAGCTCCACCACGTCATTCGACGTCCCGGGGATTTACGCCGGACGGTACCTGGTGCGCGTGCGTGCTATCAACGCAGCGGAAATTTCTTCCGGGTGGGGATATTCAGAAGAGAAGACGTTGACCGGCAAAGTGGGCAATCCGCCCAAGCCAGTGGGCTTTATGGCTACGGCCATCAACTGGGGTATTCGTCTGAACTGGGGCTTCCCGGCAAACACCGGCGATACGCTTAAAACGGAAATTCAGTACTCCGCTAACAGTGACTTTTCCGATCCGTTGCTGCTATCGGACGTACCTTATCCATCTGCTGAATATACCCAGCTCGGGCTGAAAGCCGGGCAGGAATTCTGGTATCGCGCGCAGCTGGTTGACAGAACGGGTAACGAGTCCGGCTATACCGACTGGATCAGGGGAATGTCTAACGATAATGCTGATGATTATCTTGGTGAAATCGCAGACGATTACCTTACCTCGGCCGACGGCGACCGTCTGACCAGCGATATTGATACCAATCTCGAAGTTGCAATGCAGAACGCGCTGGCCAACCATGGAACAGTTGAACATCAATGGGCGCAATACGGAGAGGTACGCGCCGATATCCTCGTTGTGAAAACGACTATTGCTGAGGTGGATAGGGCAATGGCCGAAATGTCGACACAGGTGCAGGCGCAGATCGACAACGTCACCGCTTCCCTGGAAGACAAGCTCACAGCCGTCGTCGATGCCTCAGGTGCTTCGGCAATCTACACCCTCAAAACAGGCGTGAGGATAAACGGGGTGATGTACAACGCCGGGATGTCGATTGCTGTGCTTGCTGAGGACGGGAAACCGGTAGTTACCCGTATTGGGTTCAACGCTAATCAGTTTGTATTGATGAGTGGCAGTGGTGACGCCCAGTATTCACCGTTCGCGGTGGTTAATGGTCAGGTATTTATGAGTTCAGCGTTTATTCAGGATGGCACGATCACCAATGCCAAAATTGGCAATTTCATCCAGTCCAATAATTACGTTGCCGGACAATCCGGATGGAAACTGGATAAAGGTGGTAGCTGGGAAAACTACGGTAGTGACGGTCAGGGTGCAAGAAAGACCACGAACGTTACTGACAGCATCAGGGATGCGAACGGTGTCCTCCGCGTACAGATTGGCAAACTGACAGGAGTGTTCTGATGTCATGGGGTATACAAACATGGGATGCCAGTGGAAGGCCAAACAACTATGGCATTAAGCCAGTTTCGGTTGTTGGACGTATTCCACTAGCGGCAGGGCAGAACTCAGGGGCATGGAGCTTTAGCCTACCTCAGGGGTTTAAAGTGGGGTTTGTTGTTTCTCTTGACGAGGGGGGAAACAGTGTCGGACGCAGAATTGTAGCGAGCGGGAACACCATTGCTGTGACACCCGCATCAGAAACGGGCTTGGGCAATTATCCGGCATCTAAATGCGAGCTGATTATTTTTATGGAGAAAGCATAATGGCTGATTATGGTGCGATGATATTGATGGATAATGGAAATCCCTTCGTTACGCCGCAATCAACTCCATTCTGCCTCTACGGTAAATACACCTTTAGCTCCTCACCTAACGGCAGTTCACAGCAGGTGACGCAATATCTTTCTATACCCGCAGATTATCCGGTAATGGTGTTTATCAAAACTACTGATACGGCGCAGCCGACACCAGTCATGTCATATCGACTCGGAGGAAATGTATATATTGGTGGTGTGAACCCGTATAACCAGAGCTTTACGCTTACTGCATACGTCTTCGCAATATTCCCGCAAACACTACCAGCGTGGGGATTTGCAATCTGGGATGCTACGGGAAAACTTGTTCTGACAAACGAATCAAGGGTTCTTTCTGATCTGCAAACAGTGGGCACTGCAGGTGCAAACGGAGGCATAAACATAGACCAGACATTGTCTGGATCTTGGGCTGTAGCTCCTGTACAGCTTGGTCAGACAATTATCACAAATAACGCGACCAAGCCTCCGACCATTTATACGATCAACGCGTATTCATCGTGCAGATTTAACGGAGGCAGTACAAGAATAAACGCAGGTGGGACATCTACCGGGACAGGCTCACCAGGCGGTGGTACCAATACGGGGATGTCTTTAACCGCCATCAATACAACCGCTTACGATTAAACGATCGTTCAAAACGATCAATCTAAAGATATTGATCTATAAAATCTATTTTCATTGTTTTTTCCTCTAAGTTAACGTTTTAGAGCGTTTATTTTTCTCAGGGATGAATGATGAAACCTTTAATTGGCTGTGCACTTATATTCTGTCTCCTTTCCGCTTGCTCGTCACCCCTTATCGAGAAACAAACTCCCGTTTGCGAAGCCACCGCATTGATCGGGGGAAATGAAGAGTCGGTGCAGATTTACGGCGTGCGTAAAGTAGCTAATCAGACAGAATATAGGGCAGGCTACCCCTTCAACTGGCGATGGGTAAGCAAAAACAACTTCACCAGGTCGACCTGTTCAAAATGAACAACACGAAAACCCGCTTCGGCGGGTTTTTTATTTTCTGAATTAAGGAGTCCTATATGTCGGAAGGAACAATAACTCTGACAAATGGTTCCGCTATTGTTGGCGGTTCCGGAACCTCTTTTACTACCGAACTTGCCGCAGGTGACTTCATTGTCTCAACTGTGAGCGGTGTGCCCTATACGCTGCCAGTGAAAACAGTCGACAGTGGCACGCAGCTCACGCTTGTCAGCAACTTCACCGGGCCAACGCAATCCGGCGCTGCCTGGTCAGCGGTCCCGCGCGTGGCGCTGAACATGGTAACTGCTGCGCTGGTGGCGCAAAGTGCTGAAGCGCTGCGTGGACTGAATTACGACAAACAGAACTGGCAGCAGGTTTACAGCGCCGCTGGAAATATCACAGTGAAGCTGCCAGACGGTACTATCTTCACCGGCCCATCATGGAAGTATCTGTCAGAAAATATGGCGACTAAGAGCGGCGGGGCTGTACCAGTTAATCAGGGCGGTACCGGATCGACAACCGCATCAGGCGCTCGCACGAACCTCGGTTTAGGCACATTCGTTACCCAGGAAGATCAGAGCATCGTCTATGGCCCGTCGCAGGATCATGCGCTTGTCGTACGAAAAGACGAATGGGGCGTCGTTGTTTCGGATAATGGTAATCCGGTACCACTCGGAACCCGTTATGGTGGAACGGGTGCAACCACCGGAGATTACTGGGGAGCCTGTACTAATATTGGAGCCATAAGACAAAAGACAGCACGGTTTGCGCCTGGTGATACACCGACGAACATTTACTGGAAAAACAGTACCGGTTTTATTACTGGCCAGGTTGAAGGTGGAGCCGTAGGGGCATGGATTGATATTACTTCTGCCGATGAAGCCGCCCGAATGCAACTAATAGGTTTTTATGGCGACAATAATGGTAAACGTGGGTTCGGTTATAAGGTTTATAACCCCAACTCTCAGTCCTGGTACAATCTCGCCGTAGTGCGTGATACAAGCAACACAACCGTAGATAGCAACGGGTTTATCAAAATCGCGTCACCAATTGTGAAGATTTACGGTGACGGACGATATGAAACTAACGATGAATCAGAAGGCGTTACGGTCACTCGTCTGGATGTAGGCCAATATCTCATTGATGGGTGTGAATCACTCAATTCAGACGCTGCCTGGGGCGGTATCAACGGAGGGTTTGAGATTCCCACAGACCGGAATAAACAACCGCTGATTTGGCTGGATTATGAGGTTAATGCCGATGGTTCTGTGTTGGTCAAAACCTATCATCGTACACACTCTGATGCACCAGCATTCGCCAGGAACGAACAGGACGGTATAAACGATGGAGATCCTGTTGATATCCCTGCTGATCAGTTCGTCTGCGTTCGGGTAGAAATGCCGACTGATTGTTTATTCAACCAAAAAAATAAAGTTGCTGAGACAGCCCCGACTTAAGTTGAAAAATTTACAAACGGCATAATTCGAAGCGCGTGAGAAACTTAGAAACGAAACGGCGAAGCTTTAAGCAGAGACGGTAGGGTCTCCATCTTGCGGACACTTACAAATAAAACTACTGTATATAAAAACAGTGTTTGAGGTGTGTGCAATGGAACTCATCAGGCCAACAGAACTGCGAGAAATTATCGCTCTTCCGCTTTTCAGTGACTTAGTACAGTGTGGTTTCCCAAGCCCCGCTGCTGATTACGTTGAACAGCGTATCGATCTCAATGAGTTACTTGTCGCTCACCCGAGCTCCACATACTTCGTTAAAGCCGCGGGTGATTCAATGATCGAAGCCGGGATCAGCGACGGTGATCTGCTGGTGGTGGACAGCTCACGCACTGCTGAGCACGGTGATATTGTCATTGCCGCGGTGGAAGGGGAGTTCACTGTTAAGCGATTGCAGCTGCGCCCGACCGTCCAGCTCATGCCGATGAACAGCGCTTACTCTCCGATCATAGTCGGAAGCGAAGACACGCTCGATGTATTCGGCGTCGTGACTTTCATCGTTAAAGCTGCGAGCTGAATATGTTTGCTCTCTGTGATGTGAATTCGTTCTACGCATCATGCGAGACGGTGTTTCGACCTGATTTGAGGGGGCGGCCGGTGGTCGTGCTCTCGAATAATGATGGCTGCGTAATCGCGCGCAGTGCCGAGGCTAAGGTCGCTGGAATTACCATGGGTGAGCCATTCTTCAAGCAAAAAGAGCTATTCCGGCGCGCTGGTGTTGTTTGTTTCAGCAGTAACTACGAGCTCTACGCTGACATGTCGAACCGGGTAATGACGACGCTGGAGGAGATGAGTCCCAGAGTCGAAATTTACAGTATCGATGAAGCTTTTTGCGACCTGACTGGCGTTCGCAACTGCCGGGACCTGACTGACTTCGGGAAAGAGATCCGCGCTACGGTTCAAAAGCGTACGCACCTGACAGTTGGGGTCGGCATCGCGCAGACCAAAACCCTCGCTAAGCTCGCAAACCATGCCGCCAAAAAATGGCAGCGGCAAACGGGCGGGGTAGTGGACCTATCCAATCTTGATCGCCAGCGCCGACTGCTTGCTCTGGTTCCGGTGGAGGACGTCTGGGGCGTCGGCAGGCGCATCAGTAAGAAGCTGAACGCCATGGGCATCAAAACGGCTCTCGACCTCTCAGAGCAGAGTACGTGGATTATTCGAAAGCACTTCAATGTCGTCCTGGAGCGAACTGTCCGGGAACTGCGCGGCGAACCATGTCTGGATCTGGAGGAGTTTGCACCAGCTAAGCAGGAAATCGTCTGCAGCCGGTCATTCGGCGAACGCGTTACTGAGTATGAACAGATGCGCCAGGCTATTTGCAGCTATGCCGCCCGTGGTGCTGAAAAACTGCGGGGTGAACATCAGTACTGCCGCTTTATCTCTACGTTCGTGAAAACCTCTCCCTTTGCGCTTAACGAGCCGTATTACGGTAACAGTGCGTCCATGAAGCTTCTCACCCCCACTCATGATTCTCGCGACATCATCAACACCGCTGTAAAGTGTCTGGACAAAATCTGGAAGGATGGCCACCGGTACCAGAAGGCAGGGATCATGCTTGGGGATTTTTTCAGCCAAGGCGTGGCCCAGCTCAACCTGTTCGATGAGAACGCGCCGCGTGCTGGTAGCGAGAGGTTGATGGAAGTTCTGGATTATCTGAACGGGAAAGATGGAAAGGGAACGCTTTATTTTGCCGGGCAGGGCATACAGCAGCAGTGGCAGATGAAACGGGATATGTTATCTCCACGGTATACTACGAGGTATTCAGACCTAATAAAAGTTAGATGATCCTTTAAACGGTATATTCATTCTAACCTAATTATCGGCTATGAGTATTAAGATTAATATGTCTACTACTATGCTTTTGTAATGTAAATAAGCCCCTGCAATTATACAGGGGCTTATGGGTATGATGCCGGGTGCCTCCCGGTGAGTCATTGAACTAACCACTCGTGACTCGCTGCTTCAGAAATTCAGGATGAGCCGCTGGATATATAAATCATCAGGTTAATTAGCCCTGCCGCTGAGGAGGATTCATCATTAAACCGAATGTAACAGCAATGCTTAGCAAATGATACAATATTTACTGATGTGCCTCATGATTTTCTTTCGCAGTTTTCACGGTCACGGAATTTTCAGATGGTGAAGGTTAAAATATCGATGTTTATTTCTTTACTTTAAGTCTTGAGACAAAGGTTAAGGTTTTATCTTCTGGGCAAATCATTAGAAAAATTGCTGTGGGAGATTTTTCTAAACGTGTAATTCCATGCAGCATCTGGTAGAGTCTTTTTTTTAGTTTTTCTGCTCCATCTTTTTCAGACTCCCACTCTAAAACTGCCTGACCCTCTGAACCAATGAATGCATGA
>Ga0209281_1000574_pt1 | contig 43559 bp, 42 predicted proteins | sample MedtruBG_FD_187514 | JGI IMG/M metagenome (GOLD analysis project Ga0209281, IMG submission 187514) | Root nodule microbial communities of legume samples collected from California, USA - Medicago truncatula BG (SPAdes) (version 2) | ecosystem: Host-associated > Plants > Roots > Nodule | place... | reverse complement strand
CGTTCAAGCACCCAGCGGATGGAGCTATCGTCATCGACGATCCAGACTATCCCTCGTTGCATAGAAAACCTCACTGGCGAATAGGCAGGTAAACCGAGAATTCGGTATGTCCTGGCCAACTGTTAAATTCAATTTTTCCGCAATGCTGATCGATAAGATTACGGGCGATGGATAACCCCAGGCCGGTCCCGCCTTCGCGGCCGCTGACCATCGGGTAAAATAGCGTGTCCTGCAACTGCGCCGGCACACCGGGGCCGTCATCTTCTACGTCGATACGTGCCGCTAACCGGTAGCGGGTGCCGTGCAGGGTGATCTGGAAAGCGGTACGAGTGCGCAGCGTGATGGTGCCACCTGTTTCTCCCAGCGCCTGCAGCGCATTGCGGGTGATGTTCAGCAATACCTGTTCGATTTGATCCGGGTCGTGCGCCATTTCAGGCAGGCTCGGGTCGTAGTCCCGCACCAGCGTCACGTTATCCGGCTTCTCAAGCGACACCAGTTGGCACACACGCTCTGCCACCTGATGAATGCTTTGGGTTATGTGCTGGCCCGGTCGCTGCGGGCCGAGCAGGCGATCGACCAGGTTGCGCAGGCGATCGGCCTGCTCAATGATCACCTTGGTGTATTCGGTCAGCGACGGATCGGGTAGCGCCTTGGCCAGCAATTGAGCCGCACCGCGCAACCCGCCAAGCGGGTTTTTAATTTCATGCGCCAGGCCTCGGACCAGATCGCGGGCTGCCACCTGCTGGGCGTGCTGAAGTTGTTCCTGGCTCAAACGGCGTTGGTTATCCATTGGTGCCAGCTCGATCAGGATATAGCCATCAGGCAACGCCTGAGCGGTCAGGGAGAGGATATGCGCACGCCCGTCAACCACCAGGGTCACTTCGTTATCGGTAAAGCCCTGACCGGCATGCAGGCTCTCACGCATCAGATCGACGTTCAGTGAGAAATAACCGAGCAAATCGGGTAACGGTGTACCGAAAAGTTTACGAGAACTTTGTGCCAGCAGTTGTTGTGCTGCCGGATTGGCGTAATGAACCGCCAGTGAGTCATCCAACAGCAGGATGCTGTTGATGAGAGAATTGAGGATCTGCCCTGCGTCGGGCAGCTTGCCAGTTGCCATATATGCCCTTTATCTTTCAAGACGCAGCGTTGTTGGCTGCTCTTACTCACACCAGTCACTTGGCAGACCAAGCTCCTGTCGGTTCGCTCGGTTGCCGCCTAGCTGCACCGTGAAATCTCTTGGGCATAGCAGACGACTGCACCTTTTTAGTGCATTTATCCTACTCCATCCGTTATGCACGCGGTATGGAATAGTTTTGCAGAAAATACGGTGGAGAAAAAAACCCATCCGAAGATGGGCTGAAAGTTTCCACGGCAACAAAAAAAGACAACTAAATCTGGGCGCCGCCCGCAGACGGCGCGGTAAAACTTAAACGCTGTAGTACAGTTCGAATTCAACCGGGTGTGGCGTCATGCGAACGCGGTCCATCTCTTCTTTGCGCAGATCGATGTAAGCATCGATAGCGTCGTCGGTGAATACGCCGCCACGGGTCAGGAACTCGCGGTCTTCGCTCAGTGCTGCCAGCGCTTCATCCAGGGAGCCTGCAACTTTTGGAATTTCAGCTTCTTCTTCCGGTGGCAGGTCATACAGGTTTTTGTCCATGGCGTCGCCAGGGTGGATTTTGTTAATCACACCGTCCAGGCCTGCCATCAGCAGGGCCGCGAAGCACAGGTACGGGTTAGCCGCTGGATCCGGGAAACGGGCTTCGATACGGCGCGCTTTCGGGCTGGCAACCACTGGGATACGGATGGAAGCGGAACGGTTACGGGCAGAATAAGCCAGCATGACCGGAGCTTCGTAGCCTGGGACCAGACGCTTGTAAGAGTTGGTGGTCGGGTTGGCCAGGGCGTTGATCGCTTTAGCGTGCTTGATGATACCGCCGATGTAGAACAGGGCAGTCTCAGACAGGCCGCCGTATTTGTCGCCGGCGAACAGGTTAGTCCCGTTCTTGGACAGCGACATGTGGCAGTGCATGCCGGAACCGTTATCACCGAACATTGGCTTCGGCATGAAGGTCGCGGTTTTGCCAAATGCGTGAGCCACGTTGTGAACCACGTATTTGTAGATTTGGATTTCGTCGGCTTTCTTGGTCATGGTGTTGAAGCGGGTTGCCACTTCGTTCTGACCTGCGGTTGCCACTTCGTGGTGGTGCGCTTCAACGACCAGGCCCATTTCTTCCATGGTCAGACACATGGTAGAACGGATGTCCTGTGAAGAATCGACCGGAGGAACCGGGAAGTAACCGCCTTTGACTGCCGGACGGTGGCCTTTGTTGCCGCCATCGTATTGGGTGCCGGAGTTCCATGCGCCTTCGATATCGTCGATGGCCACGTGGGAACCGCGGATGCTGCTGCCGAAACGAATGTCGTCAAACAGGAAGAATTCTGGCTCTGGCCCGAACAGAACGGTGTCCGCGATGCCGGAAGAGCGCAGGAAATCTTCTGCACGCTTGGAGATGGAGCGTGGGTCACGATCGTAGCCCTGCATGGTGCCTGGCTCGAGGATGTCGCAGCGAATGATCAGGGTAGATTCTTCGAAGAACGGATCCAGTACCGCAGTGCTGGCGTCTGGCATCAGCACCATGTCAGATTCGTTGATGCCCTTCCAACCGCCGATCGAGGAACCGTCAAACATTTTACCTTCTTCGAAGAAGTCGGCATTTACCTGATGAGCAGGGATGGTGACGTGTTGTTCTTTACCCTTGGTGTCAGTGAAACGCAGGTCTACGAATTTCACTTCATGCTCATTCAGCATCGTCAAAACGTGTTCAGCGGACATACTTAACTCTCCCGGATTTATCATTGTCGTCGTCGTGGAACGAATCTGTGAAACTGGCTTTTTTTGCCTTGAAAAGACTAAAGCGAAAACTGTGCCAACTTTGCTAAAGCGCTTTAATCGCCTTTCTGCATGGGTTTTGCACAGAATCAGTATGCACCATCAGTGACGTTTTGCACTTAAATGGTGCAATCAGTGCGGGGTGGGGCACTGTAATGGTGCAAAAGTGCACCGGATGCTGCTTTTTGCACCGTGAAAGGGATCACATACTGACCTGTACACAGTTGTTTATAAGAGACTGTTGTGATCTTGTTTAGTCCCTCGCTTAATACGTGTACAATAGCGCGCTATTTCTAATGCCTGAGGCAAAGCTGTGATCGAAAATTTGCGTAACATCGCCATTATTGCCCACGTTGACCATGGTAAGACCACCCTGGTTGATAAGCTGCTGCAACAATCCGGTACTTTCGGAGAGCGTGTAGAAGCCACCGAACGCGTAATGGACTCCAACGATTTGGAGAAAGAGCGTGGGATTACCATCCTCGCAAAAAACACCGCCATTAATTGGAAAGACTACCGCATCAACATCGTGGATACCCCAGGACACGCCGACTTCGGCGGTGAGGTTGAGCGTGTGATGTCAATGGTTGACTCGGTGCTGCTGGTTGTGGATGCAATGGATGGCCCAATGCCGCAAACCCGCTTCGTGACCAAAAAAGCCTTCGCTAATGGTCTGAAGCCGATCGTGGTAATCAACAAGGTTGACCGTCCGGGCGCACGTCCTGATTGGGTTGTTGATCAGGTCTTCGACCTGTTCGTTAACCTCGACGCAACCGACGAGCAGCTCGACTTCCCAATCATCTATGCTTCTGCATTGATGGGGATCGCCGGTACTGACCACAATGAGATGGCGGAAGACATGACTCCGCTGTATCAAGCGATCGTAGACCACGTGTCTGCGCCGCAGGTTGAGCTCGAAGCGCCATTCCAGATGCAAATCTCCCAGTTGGACTACAACAACTACCTGGGCGTGATCGGTATCGGCCGTATCAAGCGCGGTAAAGTGAAGCCAAACCAGCAGGTCACCATCATCGATAGCGAAGGTAAAACTCGCAACGGTAAAGTGGGCAAAGTGCTGGGCCACATGGGTCTGGAGCGTATCGAGTCTACCCTGGCTGAAGCGGGCGACATCATCGCTATCACCGGTCTGGGCGAGCTGAACATTTCCGACACCATCTGTGACACCTCTGCAGTGGAAGCACTGCCGGCGCTGTCTGTAGATGAGCCGACCGTAACCATGTTCTTCAACGTCAACACCTCACCTTTCTGCGGTAAAGAAGGTAAGTTTGTGACTTCGCGTCAAATCCTTGAGCGTCTGAACAAGGAACTGGTGCACAACGTGGCACTGCGCGTTGAAGAAACTGAAGATGCTGATGCATTCCGCGTATCTGGCCGTGGTGAACTTCACCTGTCGGTTCTGATCGAAAACATGCGTCGTGAAGGTTTCGAACTGGCGGTATCCCGTCCGAAAGTAATCTTCCGTGAAATCGATGGTCGTAAACAAGAGCCGTTCGAAAACGTGACCTTGGACATCGAAGAACAGCACCAGGGTTCAGTCATGCAAGCCATGGGTGAGCGTAAAGCTGACCTGAAAAACATGGATCCAGACGGTAAAGGCCGTGTGCGTCTCGACTACGTGATCCCAAGCCGCGGCTTGATTGGCTTCCGTAACGAGTTCATGACCATGACTTCCGGTACCGGTCTGCTGTACTCCACCTTCAGCCACTACGACGACGTGCGTCCGGGTGAAGTTGGCCAGCGCCAGAACGGCGTGCTGATCTCTAACGGCCAGGGTAAAGCGGTAGCGTTCGCCCTGTTCGGTCTGCAAGATCGCGGCAAGCTGTTCCTGGGTCACGGTGCGGAAGTGTATGAAGGCCAGATCATCGGTATTCACTCACGTTCCAACGACCTGACCGTGAACTGCCTGACCGGTAAGAAGCTGACCAACATGCGTGCTTCCGGTACTGACGAAGCCACTACCCTGGTTCCGGCTATCAAAATGACTCTGGAGCAAGCTCTGGAATTCATCGATGATGACGAACTGGTAGAAGTCACGCCAACCTCGATCCGTATCCGTAAGCGTCACCTGACGGAAAACGATCGTAAGCGTGCAAGCCGCGGTCCTAAAGAAGCCTAATCGCCGATTTAGTCTGCAACACTTAGGGCGCGCCAGCGCCCTGAGTTTTTTCCTCTGTCTTTTCTCATTTCTGCCGCGTGCTATACGCTTTTCCATCCGCTCTCTATTCAGCCTCTGCTTTTCCCGCTACAGTAAAATCTCACCGGCCCATCAGGAGAGGACTATGTTGTATATCTTTGATTTAGGTAATGTGATCGTCGATATCGATTTCAAACGTGTACTGGGTGTATGGAGCAGTTTGAGCGGTACGCCATTGGCGGTCTTGTCCGAACGTTTTGCTATGGGCGAATTGTTTCAGCAGCACGAGCGCGGTGAAATCAGCGATGAAGACTTTGCCGAAGGGCTGAGTGCCGAAATGGGGATTGCCCTCAGTTTCGAGCAGTTCGCTACCGGTTGGCAGGCGGTGTTTGTCGCCCTGCGTCCAGAAGTGATCGACATCATGAAGCGCCTGCGCAGCGAAGGTCACCGGGTGGTGGTGTTATCGAACACCAACCGCTTGCACTGCAATTACTGGCCGCAGCACTACCCGCAGGTGGCCGAAGCCGCCGATCATCTCTATTTGTCGCAGGATCTTGGCATGCGTAAGCCGGACGCCAACATTTATCTGCACGTACTGGATGCAGAAAATACCTCGCCGGACGACGCGGTGTTCTTTGACGATCACCCGGATAACGTCGCCGCGGCACAGGCGCTTGGCATCAAAACGGTTCACGTGACCGACCGCGACGTAGTACCGGCTTATTTTGCCCAATGACCGCAAAGGGTTAAGCTTAAGGCGTACAAACTGACATCAAGGAGTGGCCATGTCGTTTTTCCGCCGCAAGAAGCTGCCCGCTTCGATCAAACCCAGCGTCACCTTTTTACGACTGCTGATTAAACGCGTCGACAGCGATGGCCTGACCATGTTGGCGGGCCACCTGGCCTACGTCTCACTGCTGTCACTGGTACCTCTGGTGACCGTGGTGTTTGCGCTGTTTGCCGCGTTCCCGATGTTCTCCGACATCAGCGTTCAACTGAAAAGCTTTATCTTTTCCAACTTCATGCCGGCCGCCGGCAACGTAATTCAAAGTTATCTGGAGCAGTTTGTCGCCAACTCCAACAAGATGACCGCCGTCGGGACCTGCGGCCTGATAGTCACTGCGCTGTTGCTGATCTCGTCGGTGGACAGCGTGCTCAACACCATCTGGCGCAGCAAGAATCAGCGTCCTATCGTGTTTTCTTTCGCCGTGTACTGGATGGTGCTGACCCTGGGGCCGCTGTTGGTGGGGGCCAGTATGGCGATCAGTTCCTATCTGCTGTCGCTTAACTGGCTGGCGCAGACCGGCGTCAACAGCCTGGTGGATCAGGTGCTGCGTATTTTCCCGCTGATCCTGTCGTGGATATCGTTCTGGCTGCTGTATTGCATCGTGCCGACGGTTAGGGTGCCACCCAAGGATGCGTTGATTGGCGCACTGGTGGCCGGTTTGCTGTTTGAGCTGGGCAAGAAGGGGTTTGCGCTGTATGTCACCATGTTCCCGTCTTATCAGCTGATTTACGGCGTGTTGGCGGTGATCCCCATTTTATTCCTTTGGGTCTACTGGAGCTGGTGTATCGTGTTACTCGGTGCGGAAATCACGGTTACCATTGGGGAATACCGCGACTACCGACAGCAAAAGGCACAACAACAGGAACAGTCATCAGAAGGGCAGTTATGATTGCGTTAATTCAACGGGTATTAAATGCCAGCGTCACGGTGGAAGGCCAGACGGTAGGCAACATAGGCCCCGGTTTGTTAGTGTTATTGGGCGTGGAGCAGGACGATAACGAACAGAAGGCCGAGCGCCTGTGTGAGCGCGTATTGGGGTACCGCATCTTTGGCGATGAGAACGACAAAATGAATCTCAACGTCCAACAGGCAGGGGGCAGTTTGCTGGTGGTCTCGCAGTTCACGCTGGTGGCCGACACGCAAAAAGGTATGCGTCCGAGTTTTTCTCGCGGTGCGGTACCGCAAGAGGCCGATCGGTTATACCAATATTTTGTTGGCCAGTGCCGCGAACGCGGTATCGAAACCCAAACCGGTGAGTTTGCGGCCGACATGAAAGTCGCGCTGGTGAACGACGGGCCGGTGACGTTTTGGCTTCAAGTCTAAGATTCTGAGAGAGAAGGCGTCTATGTATCACCTACGAGTACCGGTAACAGAGCAAGAACTGAAAGAGTATTACCAGTTCCGCTGGGAAATGCTGCGCAAGCCGTTGCACCAGCCGGTGGGGTCGGAAAAGGATGCCTACGACGCCATGGCACATCATCAGATGGTGGTGGACGAGAGCGGAAAAATTGTCGCCATTGGGCGACTGTACATCAATGCCGATAACGAAGCCGCGATTCGTTTTCTGGCGGTAGACCCGACGGTGCAGGACAAAGGCCTGGGGACGCTGGTAGCCATGACGCTGGAATCCGTGGCGCGCCAGGAGGGCGTGAAGCGCGTAGTCTGTAGCGCCCGTGAAGACGCGGTGGATTTCTTTGCCAAGCTGGGTTTCATTAATCAGGGTGAGATCACCGCGCCGCAAACCACGCCGATTCGCCATTTCCTGATGATCAAACCGGTGGCGACGCTGGACGACATCCTGCATCGGCCCGACTGGTGCGGTCAGCTGCAGCAGGCCTGGTACGATCACATTCCGCTCAGCGAGAAGATGGGGGTGCGCATCAGCCAATATACCGGCCAGCGCTTTGTCACCACCATGCCGGAAATTGGCAACCAGAACCCGCACCACACGTTGTTTGCCGGCAGCCTGTTCTCTCTGGCCACCTTGACCGCCTGGGGCCTGATCTGGCTATTGCTGCGTGAGCGCCATCTCGGTGGCACGATCATTTTGGCTGATGCCCATATTCGTTACAGCAAGCCCATCACTGGCCGACCGCGTGCAGTGGCGGATCTCAGCTCGTTGAGCGGCGATCTGGCCCGTTTGGCCCGTGGCCGCCGCGCTCGCGTGCAGGCGGAAGTCCATTTGTTCGGTGACGACGACAAAGGTGCGGTATTTGAAGGCACTTATATGGTGTTGCCGGCCGAGCCGGAAGTGCCCCTGGATCAGGGCGGCTGTGAGGCGATAGACAGTTAATACCCAGGCCCTCTCTATGCGGAGAGGGCCTATCCAGAATTAAGGCAGTTGCTGGTTGACCGTTTGGCCATCGGCGGCAGTGGCCTGCAACCTGCCCTGCAATGAAGCCTTAAATGGCCCATCGCTGTTCAACAAACCTTTCAACTGTAATTGCAGATTACCGTCGCCTTCCAGCGGTACTGCTTGCCATCCCCATTGTTGTAGCGTATTCAGCGGTACCGAACGCCCATTCAACGACAGCGTAAAAGGCTTGCCCGGCAGCTGCTCGACGGTGGCTTTGGCATCCAACAACCCCTGCGGCATAAAGGCGCTGAGCTCGGTGACGTTGATCTGCTCGTCATTGGCGTTCAGCGCCAGCGATGGTCGGCGCACGTCAATTTTGTTGAAGGTAGCTTCACTGCCGTTCAAATTCAGCGTGCCGGACCAGATGCCCCACTGGTGATCGCGCGCCAGCAGCAGGTTGCTGCCATAACCGTCCAGTGCGGTGATCTGGAAAGGGAAGGCCGGGTTGATATCGATGATCAGGTTACGGTTGGTGGTCAGTTTATTGACATACACCTCCGCCAGCCAGTTCGGCAGCGGTTGTAACCACAATGCGCGCCAGTCTATAGGCAACGTATATTCCAACGCAGCGACCGCGACCTCATCCAGCTGCAGGCGGTTGTTGGCACGCAGCCAGTTGCCCGAGGTGCGCAATAAACCACCTTCCCAGCGGGTGGTGAACTGCTGAATGGCGATGCCGGCCGGCGAGAGTCGCATATTCATGATCGGATCAATCAGATGGAAACTGCCATTGATCAGGTCGCTGGCGTTAAAGTTCAGCGAACCGTCCTGGCTGCTCCAGCCGCCCTGTTGGAAGGTGACATTTTGCAGTGACAGGTCGAGATCGTTAAATGCCCACTCCTTGCCTTCCAGCCGTGCATCTATCAGATCAAAACGTTTGAGCGTGACGGGGGGCAGAGCGGTAAAACGTTGCCAGAACTGTTCCAGTGTCAGGGGAGTTTGCATGCGCACGCCGCTGAGCCTCAGTCGCTCTACCTGCCAACTGCCGTCGGCGGCGCGAGTGGCTACGCCGGTCAAATCCCCCTGCGCCAGGTCGGCGCCGAAATTGCTGAGCAGCAGCTGATTTTGTTTCCGCTCGCCCTGAACCAGCACCTGAGAGGCCGGGATGCCATTGAGCGTCATCGAGCCGGCACTGAACTGGAACTGATTGTTATCACCTAATGGATGGCCGGCTTTGGGTTGCCATGGCGTGATGCCGGCGTTGACCTGCTGCGCGTTGAGCTGCCAGGTTTCATCGTTGGATTGCAGCGCCATATTGCTCAGTTGCAGCACGTCGGCCTGTATTGGCGTTGCTGCGTCCTGCTGCTGCAGATTCAGCGTGCCGTCACGCAGCGTGACGCTATGGAAATGACGAGGTTCGGTAATTTGGCGCAGGCTGAGACCGAGGTCCAGACGTTTGGCCACCAGTGATTGAGGCTGATTTTTTTTGGCCAACTGAACGTCTTCCAGGCTGATTTGGCCCGGCTGGTTCCATGAGTGCGAGATTGCCGCCACCGACAGGCGGTAGTCGCTGTTATCGCTGACCCAGCGGCTGACCCAGCCCGCGGCCCAACGGGTTTGCCCTATGACGTACAACAGTGCAACGGCCAGCACGACCAGCAGCAGCAACGTCAGCAACAGTTTTCCGATAAATTTCATCGTCTACATCCGCGTCGGTCAAAAAAGATACCCTGTTTATGCCGCAATTGGCCGGGCATCTCAAGTGCAATGGTCTGATAGGCAATAAAAAACGGCCGCAAGCGGCCGTTTGTCACAAGGCAGTTCGATGGATTATTGTTTCTCGTGTTCCTGCGGGAACAGCAGGTTCAGCGCGATGGCAGTGATGCCGCCGGCAGCAATGCCTGAGGAGAGTAATGTTTTCAGCCAGTCCGGTGCGAACTGCAAGATCAACGGTTGCTGGGAAACGCCCATCCCCACGGCCAACGACAGCGCCATGATCATGATTGCACGGCGGTTCAGACGCTCTCGCGACACGATACGCACACCGGATGCGGCGATGGTGCCGAACATCACCAGGGTGGCGCCGCCCAATACCGGCTCAGGAATGTGTTGTACGAAGCCGGCCACCGCCGGGAACAGCCCCAGCGCGATCAGCATCAGTGCCACCACGAAGCCGACGTAGCGGCTGGCGACGCCGGTCAGTTGGATCACGCCATTGTTTTGACCGAAGCAGGAGTTAGGGAAGGTATTAAACACCGCCGACAGCATGGAGTTCAGGCCGTTGGCCAGTACGCCGCCCTTAAGGCGCTTCATATACAGTGGGCCACTGACAGGTTGTTCCGACACGTCAGAGGTCGCGGTGATATCGCCGATAGTTTCCAGCGAGGTGACCATAAAGATAAGCATCAGCGGCAGCAGCAGATTCCAGTCAAAACCCAGACCGTAATACAGCGGGGTCGGGATGATGATCGCCGCCGTCTCGGGGGTGGGCTGGCTTTCTGGCAGCATGCCCATGGCCCAGGCCAGCAGATAACCCACCGCCATGGCAATCACCAGTGAGGCGACGCGCAGGTAGGGATTGCGCTGACGGTTAAGCAGAATAATGACCAGTAATACCGCGCCGGCCAGCAGCAGATTTTTGGGGGCGCCGAAGGTACCTCCGTTCATCGCAGCATAGCCGCCGCCGATGGAAGTCAAACCGACCTGAATCAGAGACAAACCGATAATCATCACCACAATGCCGGAGACCAGCGGGGTGATAATGCGCCGTGCCAAGTGCAACACGCGTGACAGCAGGATCTCGGTGCAGGAGGCGACCATCAGCGTACCGAACAGCGCAGCCATCATGGTGGGAACGTCCGCGCCGCCATTTTTCAGCGCCAGCCCGCCCATGATCAGCGGCGAAACAAAGTTAAAGCTGGTGCCCTGAATAGACAGCAAGCCCGAGCCGACGGGTCCCCAGGTTTTGATTTGTAAAATAGAGGCCAGGCCGGAGGCGAACAGCGACATGCTGATAATGTGCTGAGTGTCCTGCGCCGGCAGACCCAGTGCCTGACAAATCAACAGGGCCGGTGTGATCACGGCAACGAACATCGCCAGCAGGTGCTGACCGGCGGCGAACAGCGTTTGCGGCAGCGGTGGGCGATCTTCCAGGCGATAAATCAGTTCACTGTTGCGGGGAGTGGCGGATGCTTTTTGCGCAGCATCGAACTCGGCGGATGGCTGGGTCATGGTGTGGCATTTCCAGAAACGGCAAAGCAGGCATTTTAATGATTTGGCCCATAAAAGCAAACGGTTGCGCGTTAATGCTTTGTTAGCAGTATCGTCACTTATGTCGCATTTTCGTTCATTTTTTCTTGTGTTATCAGCGTTTTTTACTTCTAATCCTGCACTCATCAAGTTTTAAAAACTAAGCGGTTTTCTCTAACTTATTATTTATTAATTGGATCTTTTCCCTTACATGGAGTAACTGGATGTTTCATCTTGATACTTATGGCACGTTAGTCGCAGCAACATTGGTTCTGCTCCTTGGGGGCAAATGCGTCACCAGCATCCCCCTGTTGAGGAAATACACCATTCCCGCTCCTGTCGCCGGTGGTTTACTGGTGGCACTCCTGTTGTTAGCCCTGAAAAAGTTCGTTAACTGGGAAATCAGCTTCGATATGTCGCTGAAAGACCCGTTAATGTTGGCCTTCTTCGCCACCATCGGTTTGAACGCCAACCTGTCGCGGTTGCGCGCGGGTGGCAAGGCATTAATGGTATTCCTGTTTGTGGTGCTGGGCCTGCTGCTGGTGCAGAACGCTATCGGCATCGGCATGGCGAAAATGCTGGGTCTGGACCCGTTGATGGGCCTGATCGCCGGCTCGATTACCCTGTCCGGCGGTCACGGTACCGGGGCGGCCTGGAGCAAGCTGTTTATCGAACGCTACGGCTTTGAAAACGCCACTGAAGTGGCGATGGCCTGTGCCACCTTCGGTCTGGTTCTGGGTGGCCTGATCGGCGGTCCGGTGGCGCGTTACCTGGTGAAGCACTCTTCCACCCCGGAAGGCTCGCCGGATGACAGCGTCCAGCCAAGCGGTTTTGAAAAACCGGAGAGCGGCCGTTTGATCACCTCGCTGATCATGATTGAAACCATCGCGATGATCGCCATCTGCCTGAGCCTGGGGCAGTTTATCTCCGGCTTGCTGAGCGGTACGGTATTTGAATTACCCAACTTTGTTTGCGTGCTGTTCGTTGGGGTGATCCTCAGCAACACCCTGGCCTTCACCGGGTTCTATACCGTGTTTGAGCGTGCGGTGTCGGTGCTGGGCAACGTTAGCCTGTCGCTGTTCCTGGCGATGGCGTTGATGAGCCTGCGTTTGTGGGAGCTGGCTTCTCTGGCGCTGCCAATGCTGGCGATCCTGGCCGTACAAACGCTGGTGATGGCACTGTACGCAATTTTCGTTACCTACCGGGTGATGGGTAAAAATTACGATGCAGCGGTGTTGGCTGCGGGCCACTGCGGTTTCGGCATGGGAGCCACGCCTACGGCGATCGCCAACATGCAGGCGATTACCGATCGCTTCGGTCCATCGCACCTGGCGTTTCTGGTGGTGCCTATGGTGGGGGCGTTCTTTATCGATATCGCCAACGCGATTGTGATTAAGCTGTATCTGCTGTTGCCGGTGTTTCCGGCGATTGGCTGATTAACCGGTCGTAATAACGAAAAAGGCGCCTATCTGGCGCCTTTTCTCTGCCTGAAAATCAGGCGTTGGAGTAACGTGCTTTCTCCGGTAGCCAGCGTTCAATCAGGGCTCTGGCATGCTCCTGGTACTGCTGGTGTATATGGCGGGCGACGCGTTGTACTTCCGGGATCATCGCCTGATCGCGCAGCAAATCCGCCACTTTGAACTCCGCACTGCCGGTTTGGCGGGTGCCCAACAGTTCACCGGGACCGCGGATTTCCAGATCGCGCTGGGCAATAACGAAACCGTCATTACTGTCGCGCAGCACCTGCAGGCGCTTTTGCGCCGTTTTGCTCAACGGGGTTTTGTACAACAACACGCAGTGAGACGCTACGGCGCCACGACCCACGCGCCCCCGCAACTGATGCAGCTGAGCCAGCCCCAGTCGCTCCGGATTTTCGATGATCATCAGGCTGGCGTTGGGCACGTCGACCCCCACCTCGATCACCGTCGTCGCCACCAACAGCTGCAGCTCACCCTGTTTAAAGGCCTGCATTACCGCCTGTTTCTCTTGTGCTTTCATGCGACCGTGCACCAGCGCCACTTTCAGCTCTGGCAGCGCGGTTTTCAATTCTTCCCAGGTGGCTTCGGCTGCCTGGGCTTCCAGCAGTTCGGATTCTTCGATCAGCGTACAAACCCAGTACGCCTGGCGGCCTTCTTCCATGCAGGCGCTTTTCACCCGCTGAATAATATCGGCGCGCCGGGTGTCTGGAATGGCAACGGTAGTGACGGGCGTTCTGCCCGGTGGCAGTTCGTCGATCACCGAGGTGTCGAGATCGGCATAGGCGGTCATTGCCAGCGTGCGTGGGATTGGCGTGGCGGTCATGATCAACTGATGGGCATGGAAGCCTTGTTCTTCGCCTTTCTCCCACAGTGCCAGCCGCTGGTGTACGCCAAAACGGTGCTGTTCATCGATGATCACCAGCGCCAGACCGGAAAATTGCACCTGTTCCTGGAAGATGGCGTGGGTACCGACCACCATGGAGACCTGCCCGCTGGCAATTGCCTCTTGCTGTGCGATACGCGCCTTGCCTTTTTGCTTGCCAGCCAGCCAGCCAACCTCTAACCCCAGCGGTTCAAACCACTGACGGAAGTTATTGGCGTGCTGTTCGGCCAGCAGTTCCGTTGGGGCCATTAACGCCACCTGCTTGCCGTGAGCGATAGCGCGCAGTGCTGCCAGCGCGGCCACCAGCGTTTTGCCGGAGCCAACGTCGCCTTGCACCAGGCGCATCATCGGGAAGCCTTTTTGCATATCGGCTTCGATATCGGCCACTACGCGATCTTGCGCGCCGGTGGGGGCAAAGGGCAACTGGGCGAGGAATTGCTTTTTAAGCCGGTCGTCGGGCATTAACGGCAGGGCCTGATAGCTCTGCGCACCGGCTCGTACCGCCAGCATGCTGAGGTTATGCGCCAACAGCTCTTCCAGGATCAGGCGTTTTTGCGCCGGATGCTTGCCCTGTTCCAAATCCGCCAATTGGATATCCGGCGGCGGGCGGTGCAGTGTATGCAGCGCCTGTGGCAGGCTCATCAGACCGCCGCTCAGTTCCGGCGGCAGCAGTTCGGCAATAGCGCAGGTATCCAGCAACTCCAGCGCCTGATCGGTCAGCTTGCGCAGCGTGGCCTGGCGTATGCCTTCGGTGGTGGGATAAACCGGTGTCAATGACTCTTGCAGCTCAACTTCGCTGCTTTCCCCTTGAATGCGATATTCAGGGTGAATAATTTCGGCGCCGTGGTTACCGCGTTTGACTTCACCGTAGGCGGTCACGCGACGGCCGGTGGCCAGGCTGTTTTTCATCGCAGCGTTGAAATTGAAGAAACGCAGGGTGAGTAGGCCGGTACCGTCGCTGATCTGGCAGGTTAGCATCCGCCGGCGTCCAAAACTGATGTCGGTACGCAGCACTTCGCCTTCCACCGTGGCAAAAATGCCAGGCTGCAGATCGTTTATCGGGTAGAGGCGGGTGCGGTCTTCATAGCGCAGCGGCAGGTGCAGCAGCAGATCTTGAATGGTTTCCAGGCCAATCTTGGCCAGTTTGCCCGCCTGGCTGGCGCCAACCCCGGAAAGCGTAGTGAGTGGGACAGCATCCAGCAGACGGCCTTTCATTTGCGTACCGTCGCCTGCATGGCCGCCCACCATTCGGCATCGGCGACCACCTGGCCCTGTTGATCGATATGAGGGCGCGGCAGCTTTTTACGCTTGGCCACGTTGGCCAGCACCGGGTAGCCGCCTTCAAACAGCAGACGTTGTTGTTCTTCTGCGTCGAGCATACTGTGCTCACGGCGATACAGGCCGGCATTTTGCCGCTGGCGTTGCGCTTCGTACAGGATCAAGGCTGAGGCAACCGACACGTTGAGTGACTGCACCATACCGATCATCGGAATGATGATGTCCTGATCGGCAAGCGCCAGCGCTTCTTCGGTAATGCCAGTTTTTTCCTGGCCCAGCAGGACGCAGGTAGGGCGAGTGTAATCCACTTCGCGAAAGTCTACCGCCCGGGCGGAAAGGTTAGTCGCCAGGATCTGCATGCCCTGGCCTTTCAGATGAGTTACGGCGTCGCCGATAGTGCGATGGGTTTGAACATTGACCCAGCTGTTGCTGCCGGCGGCGGAGGAAACCAGGGTTCGCATGCGTGTAGTTGGCCACACGGCATGCACCTGATGCACGCCGACAGCGTCGGCGGTGCGGATAATGGCGGAGACGTTATGCGGTTTGTGAACCTGTTCCAGGCAGACGGTTAAATCCGGCTGCCGGGTGGCCAGCATTTCACAAATCCGCGCATAGCGTTCAGGGCTCATAAGCGCTAATTTCGGTTACGGTTAACTTTGATGACATCCGGCATGATACGGATTTTACGCATAATATTTGCCAGATGGATGCGATCGCGGGTGGTCAAGCGGATAAAGGCGCTATAAACCCGGCCGTCTTTCTCTTCGGTATTCAGGCTTTGAATATTGGACTCAGCTGCATTGATGGCTGCCGTCAGGTTGGCCAGTGCCCCCTGATGGTTAAACATGTCCACTTTGATCTCGGCAATGAATTCCTGCTCGATGTCTTTATCCCACTCTACCGCCATGAACTTTTCAGGCTCTTTCTGGTAGCCGCGGATATTACGACAGGATTCATGGTGGATCACCAGGCCTTTACCTGGGCTGACGTGGGCGATAATTGGGTCACCCGGAATAGGTCGGCAGCATTTGGCAAAGGTGATCAGCACGCCGTCTGCGCCCTTGATCGCCAGGTTACGAACGCCGGAAGAGGTGCCCAGATTGGACTGATCGCCCTGCAGGTTTTTCGCGACCACGACGCTCATGGCATTGCCCAGGCCGATTTCAGCCAGCAGATCGTCCAGCGTCGCCAGCTTCATGCGATCCAACTCGTGTTGGATATTTTCCGGCGGGATCTCGGCCAGTTTGCGACTGCCGCCCAACGCATGGTTTAACAAACGGCGGCCGAGGCCAACCGAATCATCGCGCTTGAGGTTTTTCAACATCTGGCGAATTTTAGCGCGCGCTTTGGAACTGACGACAAAGTTCAGCCAGGCGGCGTTTGGTCGTGCGCCCGGAGCGGTGATGATTTCGACCGTCTGGCCGCTGGTCAGTGACTGCGACAGCGGGTATGGCTGACGATCAACCCGTGCGCCAACGCAGGCGTGGCCGATATCGGTATGCACCGCGTAGGCGAAATCGACCGGGGTGGCGCCCGCAGGCAATTCAACGATGCGGCCTTCCGGGGTGAAAACGTAAATCTCATCCGGGAACAGATCGGATTTGACGCTCTCAATAAATTCAAACGAGCTACCGGCGCTCTGTTGCAGCTCCAGCAGGCTCTGCATCCAGCGCTGGGCTCGGATTTGCGCGGTGGTGCCGGTTTCACCCTGTTCTTTTTCTTTATAAGCCCAGTGCGCGGCGACCCCCATTTCGGCCATCTGATCCATATCTTCGGTACGGATCTGCACCTCTACCGGAACGCCATGCGGGCCGATAAGTGAAGTGTGCAGCGATTGATAGCCGTTGGCCTTGGGAATGGCGATATAGTCTTTGACCCTGCCAGGGCGCGGTTTATACAGGCTGTGAGCCTGACCCAGCACGCGGTAGCAGGTATCCACCTCTTTCACGATCACCCGGAACGCATAGATATCCATAATCGAATGGAAGCGCTGTTCTTTCAGGTGCATCTTGAGGTAAATGGAATACAGATGTTTTTCTCGCCCGCTGACGCGGCAGGGGATGCCGGCTTCGGTCAATCGCCCCTCGATTTCGGCGAGAATCTTCTGGATCATCTCTTTACGGTTACCGCGGGCGGCTTTCACCACTTCTTTGATTACGCGATAACGGTTCGGATACAACGCCTCGAAACCCAGCTCTTCCAGCTCGGTTTTCAGGTGGTGAATACCCAGACGATGGGCCAGTGGGCTGTAGATTTCCAGGGTTTCACGCGCAATACGCCGCCGTTTGTCGGGGCGCAGCGAACCTAAGGTACGCATGTTGTGCGTGCGGTCGGCCAGTTTGATCAACACGACGCGGATATCCTGCACCATCGCCATGATCATCTTGCGGAAGTTTTCCGCCTGGGCTTCTTTTTTGTCCTGGAATTTCAGTTTGTCGAGCTTGGATACGCCCTCAACCAATTCGGCGACGCTTTTGCCGAACAGCTGTTCCATATCCTGATAGGTGGCCGGGGTGTCTTCGATGACGTCATGCAGCAGGGCTGCCATCAGCGTCTCATGATCGAGACGCATTTCCGCCAGAATACAGGCCACAGCAACCGGGTGAGTAATGTAGGGCTCACCGCTGGAGCGTGTCTGTCCCTCGTGAGCATCACGTGCAACGAGGTATGCCTGTTTGAGGCGCTTAATCTGCTCCTCAGGCAGGTAACGTTGAATCAGCAGATTCAGGCTTTCAAACAGGTACAAGGCAGGCTCGCAGTCTAATTAATTAACGACGACCTTCAGCAATCGCGGTAACCGCTTGAATTTCTGCGGCTTCCTGCTCTTGCTGCTCCTGACGATCGCGAACATCGAGGATCTGGCTGGTGATCAGGCCTTCTTCGATTTCGCGCAGTGCGATAACGGTGTACTTGTCGTTTTCTTCCGGAACAAGTGCATCTTTACCGCCAGTCTGGATTTGACGTGCCCGACGAGCAGCGACCAACACCAGGTCAAAACGGTTACCAATTTTCTCTACAGCGTCTTGAACAGTTACGCGTGCCATATTTGTGCTACTCCACAGGTGACGAAAAGACTGGGCATAATACTGAAACTGTCTTCAGTCTGCCAATAGTTTGCTGATTAAAGCGTCATGCCGCAGTAATTGGCGGCCTAAACGCAGGCGTTCGGCGCGAATTATGGTTTTCAGATCGGACAGGGCCAGATCGAAATCATCGTTCACGATTAAATAATCATACTCCGCGTAGTGCGTCATTTCCGCCACGGCTTGCGCCATGCGTTTGGCGATCACTTCATCAGAGTCTTGTCCGCGTCCACGAAGGCGACGGCCAAGTTCTTCCTTCGACGGCGGCAAAATAAAGATGCTGCGCGCCTGGGGCATTTTGGCACGAATTTGTTGCGCGCCCTGCCAGTCGATATCCAGGAAAACGTCTACCCCGGTCGACAGCACCTGCTCAATGGCAGCGCGTGAGGTACCGTAATAGTTGCCGAACACTTCGGCGTGCTCAAGAAACGCATCCTGCTCAATCATTCGGCAGAATTCTTCTTTTGAGACGAAGAAATAATGATCGCCATGCTGTTCACCCGGGCGGCTGTCGCGCGTGGTGTGCGAAACCGAAACCTGCGTGTCGTACAGCGGTTGCGTCTTTAACAAAGCCTGAATCAGACTTGATTTCCCTGCGCCACTAGGGGCAGAGACAATATAAAGCGTGCCTTGAGCCATGATGATATTCGTTGATATGCCAATAACAGCGGATGTGTATTTTCTCCGCACAGTATACACGGCTAACGTGCCGGATGCAGCGTTAGCTCGCATTTTGCCCGCCGCTTTATGCTGAAAAAACCTCAAACAGGGTGGTTTGCGCAGCGTATCGCCAAATTTTGACGGTTTTCTGCAATGCCGGCAGGCGTTAATCGAACCGCTGCGCAGAACGCCTCATGGGCCATTGTCTTGCTTTCCTCTTCCGGCTTTACTGCCGGTTATCAGGGAGGTGAAAGATGCGCAAAAGTGTCATGAGAATAGGGATGATGCTGCTGGTCGGTTTGCTGTGCAGTGAGACTGTTCGGGCGCAAGCCTGTCCGGCGTGGCGCCCGGTGCGGATGCAACTGGAGATAACCGCCTTAAAAAACCAGCTTGAACGCTGGGACGTAGCTTATTACCAGCAGGGCAGCAGTTTAATTGAAGATGAAGTCTACGACAGCCTGCGCGAAAAGCTGCGGTTATGGCAGCGTTGCGCCGGGGTAGCGCCGGAGGAGGGGGCTGGCCCGCTTTTACCCGAAGGCAAGGTGCCGCACCCGGTGGCGCATACCGGGTTGCGGAAATTGCCGGATCTTGCCGCCGTCGACCAATGGTTAAAGGGGCGTAGTGATGTCTGGGTTCAACCCAAAGTGGACGGTGTCGCCATCACGCTGGTTTATCACGACGGAAAACTGACGTCGGCGATCAGCCGAGGGAACGGACTGAAAGGCGAGAACTGGCTGGAAAAAGTGCGGACTATTCCTGCGGTGCCGGTCAGTATTAAGGGGGCCCCGCCAACGTTGATTCTGCAGGGCGAGCTGTTTCTGATGGTGAACGGTCATCAACAAAAGGTCAGCGGCGGCATCAACGCCCGTGCCAAGGTCGCCGGTGCGCTGATGAAAAATAAACCCTCGCTGCTACTCCAACAGATTGGGCTGTTTGTCTGGGCCTGGCCCAACGGTCCGCAGGAGATGGCGCAGCGTTTACGCCAGCTTGCTGAAATGGGTTTTCCTCTTGCCCTGACTTTTTCGCAGCCGGTGAACTCCTCGGCGGAGGTGCAACAATGGCGAGAGCATTGGCATAAAACCGCTTTGCCTTTCGTCACCGATGGTGTGGTGATCCATCAGGCACACTCACCCCAGGGGCTCTACTGGCAAGCCAGGCCCGGTGATTGGGCCGTTGCCTGGAAGTATCCGCCCGCGCAGCAGGTGGCGCGAGTAAATGGCATTGATTTCAATATTGGCCGCACCGGAAAAATCGCCGTGGTACTGCGGCTTGACCCCGTCAGGATGGACGATAAATGGGTAACGCGGGTTAACCTCGGCTCGCTATCACGTTGGCGAAAATGGGCGGTTGTGCCCGGCGATCAGGTTGCAATCAGCCTGATGGGACACGGCATTCCACATCTTAATAACGTGGTCTGGCGCGTAACGGACCGGTCGCTACCCAGTGCGCCGTCTGCTGAACGTTATCACGCGTTGAGTTGTTTCAGTTGGCGGCCGGATTGCCGTCAGCAGTTTCTTGCCCGACTGGTGTGGTTGAGCGGCCCGCAGGGGTTAAGTTTGCGCGGCGTTAGTGAATCCACCTGGCAGACGCTGATCGATCAGGGGTTAGTGCGGAATTTGCTGGATTGGCTGTTGCTGACGCCGGAACAACTGATGGCCGCGCCCGGGATCGGCGGTAAGCGAGGGCAAAGCATTCACCGGCAATTTCAGCAGGCGCGACAACAACCGTTCGCGCGTTGGCTGCTCGCTTTAGGTATACCGCTCTCCCCGCAGCAAACGATGGCGCTGACAAACTGGCATCAGGTCCAGCAAATGTCCCCCGTGGCGTGGCGGAAAATCGTCGGTATTGGTGCAAAAAGGGCACAACAGATTGCCGATTTTCTCCAGCACCAGCCAGTCTTGGCGCTGGCCAGCACCCTGGGCTCACAAGGGATTGTGGGTTTTGCCGGCGCGCCTTGATGTGATGTTTCTCTTGGAGTCCATCAACAACGGGATTGCCTATGCTGTTATGGTGCCCTTATTAATGATCCGGATGCTGATAGTTAAACACCGGCAGACCCAGCCGAAAGCGCAGAGCAATCAGTCGGGCGCTGAGGCCGGCCACCAAAGTGATGATCACCACCATATTATGTGGCAGGCTGAAATGTTGCAGACCGATGTACAGCCAGGCGGCGGCGAAGGAGATACCGGCGTAGATTTCTTTCTGGAATACCAACGGAATGCGGTTGCAGAGCATATCGCGCAGAACGCCGCCGAACACGCCGGTGATTACAGCGGCAATCGCGGCAATGATGGCGCCGTGGCCCATGTCCAGCGCGACCTGCGCGCCGATGATTGAAAATACAATCAGCCCAACGGCGTCCAACACCAGAAACAGACGACGCAGGTGGCGCATCAAGGGGGCCAGCCAGGTGGTGACGATCGCGGCAATGGCAACGATAACGATATATTCAGGATGTTTGACCCACCCCAGGGGGAAATGCCCGAGCAACATGTCGCGTACCGAACCGCCACCGATTGCTGTGGCAGAGGCAATAATAATGACGCCAAACATGTCCATTTGGCGGCGGCCGGCAGCCAGTGCGCCAGTCATGGCTTCGGCAGTAATACCGATGATATAAAGAATGCTCAATAACATAAGATATTCACAGGGTAGGCGGGAATGAGAGTCATGGTGGCAGGGTAATGGCCGCGAGGACATAGCACCACTGAGTTTTTCTAACCGATGGCAATTCGGATTACTTTAGTTAATCCATTTTTTGTTTTATTTGCTTATCCATTGCCTTTTTGAACCTTATTCGTTTCAAGAATGGATTAGATATTTCGCATTGGTTTCTATTGCTGACTATGCTTTTTGCATGCGATCCCGAGACCGCTTGGCGGTGAGGGATCTCTGGCTGATGATGGTGTTTACTGAGGAACATGAAGATAAATGAAAGCTACTTCCCTGCTGGCGGCGGCTGCCGCTGTGACCATCCTGTTGAGCGGTTGCGTTGCGCCGGTTCAGAACGCTGGGCCGCAAAAATCGGCGACCTGCCAGGTTGGCGATCCTATGGTCCAAACTACGCTTTATTTTGGCCTTAATCGCCCTGCGGGGCCGGCGATCGGTGCTGCCGAATGGCAGAATTTTGTCGATCGGCAAGTGACGCCGCGTTTTAAAGATGGGTTATCGGTATTTGATGCCAAAGGACAGTGGTTGGGTAATGACGGCAAGCTGGCGCGCGAAAACAGCAAAGCGCTGATGCTGATTCATGCGCCAGGCAAGGAAAGTGAAACCCATATTGAGGCATTGCGCAGCAGCTATAAACAACAGTTTGCACAGGATTCCGTGATGCGGGTTGATGCGCCCGTGTGCGTCGCGTTCTGATAAGCTCCCGGCCCGCAGGCCGGGATAGTGTTTACAGTACCAGTCCGGTGATGGCTGCCGAAAGCAGGCTGACCAGCGTGGAACCATAAACCAGCTTCAAACCAAAACGAGAAACCACGTTACCTTGTCGCTCGTTAAGCCCTTTGATTGCCCCGGCGACGATGCCGATAGAGGCAAAGTTGGCGAAAGACACCAGGAATACCGACAGAATGCCCAGGCCGCGCGGTGACAGCTCCGTAGCGATTTTCTTCAGTTCGATCATTGCCACAAACTCATTGGCCACCAGTTTGGTCGCCATAATGCTGCCCGCTCGTAGCGCATCCGGTGCCGGGATACCGATCAGCCAGGCCAGTGGATAGAATACATAGCCCAGGATTTGCTGGAAGCTGATGCCGAACACGGCGGAGAACAGAGCGTTTACCGCTGAAATCAGCGCAATAAAGCCAATCAGCATGGCGGCGATAATCATCGCGATTTTGAAGCCCGCCAGGATGTACTCGCCCAGCATTTCAAAGAAGCTCTGGTCTTCATGCAGCTTGCTCAGTTTCAGTTCGGGTTCATCGTCCAACTGATAAGGGTTGATGATCGACAATATGATGAAGGTACTGAACATGTTGAGGATCAGCGCGGCTACCACGTATTGCGCATCGATCATCGACATGTAGGCACCGACGATGGACATGGATACCGTCGACATGGCGGTGGCTGCCATGGTGTACATGCGACGCGGCGAGATATCGCCGATGATGCCCTTGTAGGCGATAAAGTTTTCAGACTGGCCGAGCACCAGCGTGCTGACGGCGTTGAAAGATTCCAGTTTGCCCATGCCGTTAACCTTGGACAGCAGGGTGCCGACCAGACGGATAATCAGCGGCAGAATGCGGAAATGCTGCAAAATACCGATCAGCGCGGAAATAAAGATAATCGGGCATAACACGCCCAGGAAGATAAACGCCAGCCCGTCTTTACTCATGCCACCAAACACAAAGTCGGAACCCTGTGCGGCGTAGGTCAGCAGCGTTTCAAAGAAACCGGCAACGTGCTTGATGACGCTCAGGCCGCTTTCTGAATGCAGGAAGAAATAGGCGAGTGCGCCTTCAATGACTAAAAGCTGAATAATATAACGCAGGCGGATTTTCTTGCGGTCATTACTGACCAGTAGTGCCAGGGCGATGATCACCACCAGGGCAAAAATAAATTGCAGAATTTGCGGCATAAAGAGTCCGTACGGCTTAACGGGCAGGAAAAAACACATTTAGCCACAGCTCTCCCGGCCTTTCATTACATTACGTGATAATTAGAACAAAATACTTTCGGTAAGCCGGGTAAGTTGCCGATTGTCATCCTCTCTTACTTATCGGCAGTTTTTCATAAATAAATTCAACGCGAATTTCACGGCGAGAGTCGCTTGTGACCCGGTTTTTTACGGCTGTACTATACTTCAGTCTTTGCGATGGCTTATAAATCGCATGGTTATTTTTGGCTTCACGACACATCGCGACATCCGGTTCTATAACGGAGGCTTTATGGCCTTTTTGCTGAGGAGAACTGTATGAACCAGATTTCAGGCAAGGTTGTGATTATTACCGGCGCCAGTAGCGGATTGGGCGAGGCGACAGCTCGCCATCTCGCCGCTCGGGGCGCAACGTTGGTATTGGCAGCGCGTCGCAAAACGCGTCTTGATGCATTGGCGAATGAAATCATCGCGGCCGGGGGTAAAGCGCTCGCGGTAGCGGTAGATGTCACTCGCCGTAACGACGTGGAGGCAATGGTCGATGCCGCAATAACGGAATTTGGGCGCGTTGATGTGTTGGTGAACAACGCAGGGTTAATGGCGATAGCCCCGCTGAGCGCCACCCGGGTCGACGAATGGGAACGGATGATCGATATCAACCTCAAAGGCGTGCTGTATGGCATTGCCGCTGCGCTACCGGTGTTTGAGCAACAGCAGAGCGGTCACTTTATCAATGTCGCCTCCGTCGCCGGTCTGAAGGTGCTTAGCCCGGGCGGCGCCGTTTACAGCGGCACCAAGTTTGCGGTACGTGCTATTTCCGAAGGCTTGCGTTATGAGGTGGGGGCACATATTCGCACCACCATTATCTGTCCGGGAGCCGTGGATTCTGAACTGAAGCTCGGCACCTCAGACCGTGAAAGCGTGAAGTTCGTTGAGGAGTTTTATCAACAAGCCATCCCGGCGGATTCCGTAGCGCGTGCCATCGCTTATGCCATCGAGCAACCGGCGGAGGTGGATATCAACGAAATTGTTTTGCGGCCAACCCAAGAGCTGTATTAAGCCGCATACCACCGCCGCCCGTTTCAGGTGTAGTCTTCTGCGCCATAAAAAAAGCCCGCGGGTGCGGGCTTAAGCGAATGAAGCAATGTATTACTCGATGTTCTGGATCTGTTCGCGCATCTGCTCGATCAACACTTTCAGCTCGATGGCTGAAGTGGTCACTTCGGCATTGATGGACTTGGATGCCAGCGTGTTGGATTCGCGGTTGAACTCCTGCATCATAAAGTCGAGGCGACGGCCCACGGCTTCTTTCTTCTTCAGGATGTTGTGCGTTTCTTTTACGTGAGCTTCCAGGCGATCCAGCTCTTCGGCAACGTCAATACGCTGCGCCATCAGCACCAGCTCTTGCTCCAGGCGGGTGTTTTCCAGCTGCACCTGGGCTTCTTCCAGTTTGCTGACCAGGCGCTCACGCTGCCATTGCAGAATGTTGGGCATTTGGGCGCGAACTTTGATTACTTCAGCGCTCACGCCTTCCAGACGCTGTTCGATCAGCGCTTTCAGTGCGGTGCCTTCGCTTTCGCGAGCCACAATGAAGTCATCGAGTGCACCATCCAGCGCTTGCATCAGTTGTGCACTGATGGCGTCCAGATCCTGCTCTTGAGCAGACATCACGCCAGGCCAACGCAGGACGTCGATAGGATCGATTTCCCCTTCGTCGCTCTGCATTTTTACCCAGTTGGCGGCTTCAACCAGCTGCTTGGCCAGTTTTTCGTTCAGGATCATCGAGCTTTGCGCGCTCGGATCCAGCTCAAAGCGCAGGTTGCACTCCACTTTGCCGCGGGTCAAACGACCACGAATGCGTTCGCGGATCACCGGTTCCAGGCTGCGGAATTGTTCCGGCAGACGGATGTAGGTTTCCAGATAGCGTTGGTTAACGGAACGCAGCTCCCAAGCTGCGCTGCCCCATTCACCCTTGATTTCTCGCCGAGCGTAGGCTGTCATGCTGCGGATCATTGATGCGTACCCGTAATAGGAAAAGATGGAGCGATTATAGCGTTGGACCTTCGGGCAGGATAGGCATTACGTCACGAAGCCCGTATAATGCGCAGCCAATCGTTGATAAGAAGCCGGAGAGAGCCCATGCGTCCTGCAGGCAGAGCACCACAACAAGTTCGCCCACTGACACTGACCCGTCATTATACCAAACACGCAGAAGGCTCAGTGCTGGTTGAGTTTGGCGATACCAAAGTTTTGTGCACCGCCACGGTAGAAGAGAGTGTGCCGCGCTTCCTGAAAGGTCAGGGCCAGGGTTGGATCACCGCTGAGTACGGCATGTTGCCGCGTTCCACCCACAGCCGTAACGCCCGCGAGGCCGCAAAAGGCAAGCAGGGTGGCCGTACGCTGGAGATCCAGCGCCTGATCGCCCGTTCGCTCCGTGCAGCGGTAGATCTGAAAAAACTCGGTGAGTTCACCATCACTCTCGACTGTGACGTATTGCAGGCCGATGGCGGTACCCGTACCGCGTCCATTTCCGGCGCCTGCGTTGCGCTGGCCGATGCGTTGAATGCGCTGGTGGCCAACGGCAAGCTGAAAGCCAACCCGATGAAAGGGCTGGTGGCGGCAGTTTCCGTCGGTATCGTTAACGGCGAAGCGCTGTGCGATTTGGAGTACGTTGAAGACTCTGCAGCAGAAACCGACATGAACGTGGTGATGATGGAAGATGGCCGTATGATCGAGGTGCAGGGCACCGCCGAGGGCGAGCCGTTCAGCCATGATGAACTGTTGGCGCTATTGGCGCTGGCCCGAGGGGGCATCGATACCATCTTCCAGGCGCAGAAAGCGGCGCTGGCAGACTAATTTTTTAAGGCGACTCAAGAGTCGCCTTTTTTACGCCCGGCGATCGGGCGGCAGTATTAACAGATCTAACCGACCAGACGAGGAGAAGCAGTAATGAAAGCCTATCAGCGCCAGTTTATCGAGTTCGCGCTTAACAAGCAGGTATTGAAATTCGGCGAGTTCACCCTGAAATCCGGCCGTACCAGCCCATATTTCTTTAATGCCGGCCTGTTTAATACCGGGCGTGATCTTGCGCTACTCGGGCGTTTCTACGCTGAAGCTCTGATGGATTCCGGTATCGAGTTCGATCTGCTGTTTGGTCCTGCTTACAAAGGTATCCCGATTGCCACCACCACGGCGGTGGCTTTGGCAGAGCACCATGAGCGCGACGTGCCTTACTGCTTTAACCGTAAGGAAGCCAAGACCCATGGCGAAGGTGGCACGCTGGTAGGCAGCCCGCTACAGGGCCGCGTGATGCTGGTGGATGATGTGATCACTGCCGGTACGGCTATCCGTGAATCCATGGAAATCATCGGTGCCAGCGGCGCAACGTTGGCCGGCGTGCTGATTTCACTCGATCGTCAGGAACGAGGTCGTGCGGATATTTCGGCCATTCAGGAAGTTGAGCGTGACTATCACTGCAAGGTGATTTCCATCGTGACGCTGAAGGATTTGATTGTTTATCTCGAAGAAAAGCCAGAAATGGCGGATCACCTGGCGGCGGTGCGCGCCTATCGTGAGCAGTACGGGGTCTAACTCAGTATCTACGTTACCGGGCGCGTAAAATGCGCCCGGTAACGGGTTTATTGCAGCTGTGCCGCCAGCAGTGGCCAGCGGCCATCGAACTCTTGGGTTGGGCGATAGCGGAATTCAGATCGCACGTAGCGCGACAGCATCCCCTCGCAGAACGCCAGCAGCTGGCTTGCCAGCAGCGTTTCGTCCACGATAAAGCCTTTGCCTTCCCGCAGTTTTCGCTCTTTCAGTACCTGACGCAATTGCGCTTCAATGCGTTCAAACAGCTGGTTGATGCGGCCTTGCAGGCGATCCTGTTCAAACATCAGCGCATGGCCGGTCATGATTCGCGTCAGGCCAGGGTTGCGTTCGGCGAACCCCAATACCAGCAGCAAAATCAGGCGCAGACGGTTAAAGGTCTCTTTTTCATCCTGCAAAATCAGGTTGATGCGCGTGATCAGGCTGTCTTCAATAAACTCGATCAGGCTGTCGAACATCCGTGTTTTGCTGGGAAAGTGCCGGTACAGTGCAGCTTCGGAGACTCCGACGTTAGCGGCAAGTTTAGCGGTGGTAATACGTTGGCTACCGTCGCTGGACTCCAGCATCTGGGCTAATGCCTGCAGTATTTCCTCGCGCCGATTCCTTTTGATATTTTCTTTTTCTGCCATGTCTGATTAGACCCTTGCTAAAACTGCTTAGACTTTCGGAAACCCGGGCACCGGCCGTTGCAGAGAACGCTCTGTGCGGCTTATGTGATAGCTTTTTTACGATGCTGGGGTCAGCGGCCTTAACGACCTGTATTCTCCGTGCGCCCTGGTGTGCGCTGTAATCGTAGTCGGCCAAATCTTGCCATGGAGCTGTCCTTCTCTCCGGGGTAGCAAGATTTAAGGCGACAATTCCTTGTCGTCGGTCAGGTATCAGGCAGCGCTTAGTGGCGGCCTGAGTGGCCAAAGCCACCGGCACCGCGTTCGCTGCTGTCGAACTCTTCTACCAGATTGAATTCAGCCTGTACTACCGGCACGAACACCATCTGCGCGATACGTTCACCTGGCTCAATAGTGAAGGATTTCTGACCACGGTTCCAGACGGACACCATCAGCTGGCCCTGGTAATCGGAGTCGATCAGGCCGACCAGATTGCCCAGCACCACACCGTGTTTATGGCCCAGGCCGGAACGCGGCAGGATCACTGCGGCAAGATCGGTGTCGGCAATATGAATAGCCAGGCCCGTTGGCAGCAGCGTGGTTTCACCCGGCGCCAACTCGACAGCGCTGTCCAGGCAGGCACGTAGATCAAGGCCTGCGGAACCTGGGGTGGCGTAGGTCGGTAAAGGGAAGTCCTTCCCGATACGCGGGTCGAGGATTTTAACGTCGATTTTTTTCATCATAACGGCTGACTATCTCGTCTATTAAACGTTGGCCAAGGAGTGCCTTGTCGCTCAGCGGCAGGCGCTTTTCTCCATTCTGCCAAAAAAGGTGCAAGGCATTGGTGTCACTGTTAAACCCATGCTCTGCAAGCGATACATCGTTAGCGCAAATTAAATCCAGTTTCTTACGCGCCAGTTTTTGTCGCGCGTATTCTTCCACATTCTGGGTTTCGGCAGCAAACCCCACGACAAAAGGCCGATTTTTGGTCATCGCGGCGACGCCGGCAACGATATCGGGGTTTTTTACCATTTTGAGGATGATTTCATCACCCTGTTTTTTTATTTTTTCATCGGAAATCTGCTCGGCGCGGTAATCGGCCACGGCAGCGCAAGATATAAAAATATCCTGTTGGCCGGCACGTTGCTGGACCGCCTGCTCCATTTCCAATGCGCTGTTCACGTCAACCCGAGTGACCCACGGTGGCGTCGACAGAGTGACCGGCCCCGCGATCAGCGTGACCTGTGCACCGCGTACGGCAGCGGCGCGCGCTATGGCAAAGCCCATTTTACCTGAGCTGTGATTACTGATGAAACGCACTGGATCCAGCGCTTCGCGCGTTGGGCCGGCGGTGAGCATAATCTTTAAATGTTTCAGATCTTGCGGTGCGGAGAAATGGCTGTTCGCCAGTTCGACGATTTCCAGCGGATCGAGCATGCGGCCTGGGCCGACGTCGCCACAGGCTTGGCTGCCGCTGTCTGGCCCCCATAGCAGCATTCCGCGCGCTTGTAGCGTTTGCAGATTGGCCTGGGTGGCGACGGCGCGGTACATCTGCTGGTTCATGGCGGGTGCGGCAGCGATCGGTGCCGCCGTGGCCAGGCAGACGGTGGTCAGCAGATCGTTGGCCATTCCGGCGGCGACGCGCGCCAGCAGATCGGCGGTAGCCGGCGCCAGAATCACCAGGTCCGCCCATTTGCCGAGCTCAATATGGCCCATGGCCGCTTCGGCGGCGGGATCCAGCAGATCGTCCGATACCGGGTAGCCGGAAACGGCCTGCAGCGTCAGCGGCGTGATAAAGGCTTTCGCCGCGCCGGTCATTATCACACGCACTTCCGCGCCTCTGTCACGCAGGCGGCGTACCAGTTCTGGGCATTTGTATGCGGCGATGCCGCCACTGATGCCAAGCACAATATGTTTGCCGGAAAGTCCCGTCATCATGATTGTCCGATTGAATCCGAAAGATGTGGCATTTTAGCATAACCGCCCGACAGGTGAGTGATTCCGCTATGCCTGCAACGAGTTACATTGTGCTTTGCGCAGCACTTCGCAATGTTATCAAACACCTGTCGTTGGCCGCGTCACTGCGTGGCATGCTGTGGCGTTTTCGGGAGGGTGTTAATGAGCAGTCAGGTAATCACCCTGTGGCCGGGTACGTTGGCGCCACGGGAAAAATTGTTGCGTTACGGGGCCTCGGTATTGTCCGACGCGGAACTGCTGGCCATTTTCCTGCGCACCGGCTTTCCCGGCGTGCATGTTATGCAGTTGGCGGAGCAGTTATTGGAGCAGTTTGGTTCGCTGTATCACCTGATGTCGGCGGAACATTCGGTTTTTTGCAGTCACAAGGGGCTGGGTAATTCCAGTTATGCCCAACTGCAGGCGATTTCGGAGCTGGCGTTCCGCTTCTTTTCCAGCCATCTGGCCCAGGAAAATGCCATGCTCAATCCGAAGATGACCCAGCATTATCTGCAAAGTTTGTTGGCTCACCATGAGCGAGAAGTGTTTTTGGTATTGTTTTTAGACAATCAGCACCGTGTTATTCGCCATCAGGAGATGTTTGCTGGTACCATCAGCAGCGTCGTCGTATACCCGAGAGAAATTGTGCGCGAAGCGTTGAAGGCTAATGCGGCCGCCATTATTCTGGCGCATAATCATCCTTCGGGTAAGGCTGAACCCAGCCACGCCGACCGTTTGATAACTGAGCAAGTGGTTAATGCCTGCCTGTTATTGGAGATCCGAGTGCTCGATCATTTGGTTATAGGTCGGGGTGAATGCGTCTCTTTTGCCGAACGCGGATGGCTTTAAGCGATTTTTTCGCGATCCTTATGGGATCTTTAGCTGTTCGGGACTTGAGCACTTACGCTTCAGAGCGTATACTACGCCACCTTTGAGAATCTTGGGTTTGGCGCAAGAGCCTATCTCAGCAGGTTTCTAACCTGATGTGTGGTTTCTGACCTGATGACGAGAGTCTCCTCAGTATGAAGTTTGCTGAGATGGGCTCTAAAAGCCTGACGAGGCGGCCATACCCTATACGAAGCTCGAGCTGATTTGATTTTTGGAGAATAGACATGTCCCGAGTCTGCCAAGTTACTGGCAAGCGCCCGGTGAGCGGTAACAACCGTTCCCACGCAATGAACGCGACCAAACGCCGTTTTCTGCCGAACCTGCACTCACACCGTTTTTGGGTTGAGGCTGAGAAGCGCTTTGTAACTCTGCGTGTATCTGCTAAAGGTATGCGTGTTATCGATAAGAAGGGTATTGAGACGGTCTTGGCCGATCTGCGTGCCCGTGGTGAGAAGTATTAAGGAACTGAATCATGGCTAAAGGTGTTCGCGAGAAGATCAAGCTGGTTTCTTCTGCTGGTACTGGTCACTTCTATACCACCACGAAGAACAAGCGTACTAAGCCGGAAAAATTGGAACTGAAGAAATTCGATCCAGTTGTCCGTCAACACGTACTGTACAAAGAAGCTAAAATTAAATAATTTTAGTGGATTAATAAAAACCCGGCCTCGGCCGGGTTTTTTGTTTTATAAAGGTAGGAAATCAACGGGAGAGCGCCAGATGCCTGAATTACCAGAAGTTGAAACCAGCCGACGCGGGATTGAGCCTTATCTCGTCGGTCACAGCATTCAATATGCGGTGGTGCGCAATGCCCGCCTGCGCTGGCCGGTTTCCGAGCAAATTCTGGCGCTGAGCGACCAATCGGTGCGCAGTGTGCAACGCCGTGCCAAGTATCTGCTGATTGAACTGGACCACGGTTGGATTATCGTTCACCTGGGCATGTCCGGCAGCCTGCGCATGCTGGCTGAGGAAACCGAAGCCGGCAAGCACGACCACGTCGATCTGGTGATCAGCAATGGCATGACTCTGCGCTATACCGATCCCCGCCGTTTTGGCGCCTGGTTATGGTGCGAGGATCTGGCGGCCAGCAACGTGCTGGCGCACCTGGGTCCGGAACCGCTAAGCGAAGCCTTTAACGGCGCTTACCTGTACGAAAAGTCACGCAACAAGCGCACGCTGATCAAACCCTGGTTGATGGATAACAAGTTGGTGGTCGGGGTAGGCAACATCTACGCCAGTGAATCGCTGTTTACCGCCGGGATCTTACCAGACCGTCCAGCTGGCTCGCTGAGCAAAGCGGAGGCGGAGTTATTGGCGGAGACCATCAAGGCGGTGTTGCTGCGTTCAATCGAACAGGGGGGCACCACGCTGCGCGATTTCCTGCAGTCAGACGGTAAACCGGGTTATTTCGCGCAGGAGTTGCAGGTGTACGGCCGTGCGGGGGAGCCTTGTCGCGCATGCGGCACGCCGATTGAGTCTGCGAAACACGGGCAGCGCAGCACATTTTTCTGCCGTCGCTGCCAGCGCTGATTAGTGTTCGGCGAGCTTTTCGAACAGTGCCTGAGTGACTACGGCCGGCAGGAAAGGTGAGATATCGCCGCCGTGCCGTGCGACTTCCTTCACCAGGGTGGAGGAGATGAACGACCACTCTTCGGAAGGCATCAGAAACACGCTTTCCAATGTCGGCATTAAATGGCGGTTCATGTTCGCCAACTGCAATTCATATTCAAAATCAGAGACCGCACGCAAGCCGCGTACCAGAATATTGGCATTCTGATGGGCGGCAAAGTGCGCCATCAGTTCACTGAACCCCAGCACTTCCACGTTATCCAGATGCGACGTCACCTGGCTGGCCAAGGCTACGCGTTCATCCAACGTGAACAGCGGCTTTTTGCTCGGGCTGGCGGCGATGGCCAGGATGACGTGATCGAACATCAAAGATGCGCGTGTCACCAAATCCAGGTGGCCGTTAGTCATGGGATCGAAAGTACCGGGATAAATGGCTTTACGGGTCATGATTCACTTCTCTGAATAGTTGCGGCCCAATGCCCAGAGTGCGGCATATTTATTGAAGGTATATTGCGCGTTGACCACGGCTAACAGCAACCCCTGTTTACCGTCTAGGAAGCCGGCACGCAGCAGCCAGGTTTTGCAGAAGGCGCCAAGGGTGTGGGTCAGTATCGACAGATAGCTGCAGCGCTTGCCTGCCTGGTGGCGTTGAATGGCCCACTCTTCGGCATAACGCAGCTGTTTGCGTTGAAAGGCAAAAAAGTCACGGCAGGTCAGGTGCAGCAGGTCGCCGCTAAGGGGCACCACTTTCGCCCCGTCAGTATTGAGCGACTCGTGCACCAGATTGTCGTTATAGCGATAACGCCGATTGGCATACAGGCGGTTGACGCGGTCGGGATACCAGCCGCTGTGGCGCATAAAGCGCCCCAGGAACAGGTTGCGGCGTGCGCAGCTGTAGACCTTATTCTCATCTGGCGCGGCCAGCGCTTGTTCAATAGACTGGCGCAATTCCGGCGTAACGCGTTCGTCGGCGTCAATCATCAGAATATAGTCGTGGCTGGCGTAACTTTGAGCCAGTTGGCGCTGTTTGCCGAAGCCCTGCCAGTCGGTATGGGTGAATACTTTGGCACCCAAGCTTTCGGCAACGGCGACGCTGTCATCCTGGCTGCCAGAATCGAGCATGATGATTTCGTCTGCCCAAGCAACGGAGTGCAGGCAATCCGGCAGCAGCCCGGCCTCGTTCTTGGCGATAATCACCACCGACAGGCTTTTACGGTCGCTCATTTAATGGCTCCGAGGCGGCAGGTGCGGTTCCAACAGTTGCAGCAGGCGTTGCAGCGCTCCCTGATTTTGATACAGCACTTCCACCGCGTGGCGGCCGTAATAGCGACGATAGTCTTCGTCGGTGAGCAATGTAGCCACTTCCTTGACCAGTGATTCCTCGTCGGTCACGGTGATCAACCCTTCCGCTTGCGACAGTTTGGCGCAAATGTCCTTGAAGTTGAAGGTATGGGGACCCATCAGTACCGGAATGGCATGTGCCGCGGCTTCCAGCGGGTTGTGTCCGCCACGTTCCACCAGGCTGCCGCCAACGAAGGCCAGATCGGCAATGCCGTACAGCAGCATCAATTCGCCCATAGTATCGCCGATCACCACCTGAGTACCGCCGGAAGGGATTTCACCGCTGCTGCGCAGGGTGTAACTGAAACCAGCTTTTTGTACCAGATCTTTAGCGGTAGCGAAGCGTTCCGGGTGGCGAGGCACCAGGATCAACAGCAGGTCAGGGTGTTTCTCCAGCAGTTTTCGGTGTGCAGCCAGCAGAATGCTTTCTTCACCTTCATGGGTGCTGGTGGCGATCCACACCGGGCGACGCGGCGCCCATTGACGGCGTAAAGTGACCGCGCGTGCGGCCAGTTCCGGAGTAACGGAAATATCGAATTTCAGGCTACCGGTAACGGTAAGCTGTGAGCGCTTCAGGCCTAGTTCGATAAAGCGCTCGCCATCTTCCTGATTTTGCGCGGCGATCAGCGTAATACGGCGCAGCATATCGCGGACAAAACCGCCGATTTTTTTATAACCGGCGGCTGAGCGGGCAGAGAGACGGGCGTTGGCGATCACCAGCGGAATTTGGCGCTGATGCAATGCGTTAATCAGGTTGGGCCACAGCTCGGTTTCCATGATGATGACCAGCTTGGGATTCACCTGATCCAGGAAACGGCGCATCGAGCCAGGCAGATCGTAAGGCAGATAAACGTGGTGAACGTCTTTACCGAAGGCGGACTGCACGCGTTCTGAACCTGTCGGGGTCATCGTGGTCACAGTAATCGGTAAATAGGGGTAGCGGTGGCGTAGCGCGCGGACCAAGGGGATGGCGGCCAGCGTTTCACCCACGGAGACGGAATGCAGCATAATCCCGCCCGGCGCGACTTTACCGGCGCAGAAGCCATAGCGTTCTGCCCAGCGTTTACGGTAGGCTGGAGCTTTGCGGCTGCGCAACAGTAAGCGGAGCCAGATCAGGGGTTGGATAAGGTAGAGTAGTACCTGATATAAACGCAGCAACATTCTATCAATTTCATTTATATGGGTTATTCAGAATAGTACCATAACTGGAAGGGAAAGGCGCTAATTTGGTAACCTTGGGTGTCAGTTTCAGACAACAGGCGAGAGATTTCGCTGATAGGCTTGGAATGAAGAATATTTTAATTATTCGCCGTGACAATATTGGCGATCTTGTTTGTACAACCCCGTTGATCGAAGGGGTGAAAATTGCCTATCCGGACGCCAAACTTTATCTGTTAATCAATAAAGTTAGCCAGGATGTCGTTAAAAATAACCCGTATCTGGAAAAAGTCTTTGTCTATAAAAAAGCAAAGCATAAGGTGAAAAATGAAACCACGCTGGGGGTTTATTTCGAACGGCTGATGATTTTTCTTCAGCTGCGTAAAATAAAATTTGACGCGGCCATCCTGGCCAACCCGGTACCCTGCAAGTACAGCCTGCGATTGGCAAAAATGGCCGGGGTCAGCAATATCATTGGTGCAGATTTAGGCACGCCAGATATTCATCATCCTTTCCGCAAGGCGAATTTCAGCGGAAAACATCAGGTAGAACATACCTTCAGCTACCTCTCGGCTATCACCGAACAACCCATCCCTATCCCGCCGGTGCGGGTGTTTCTGACCGCGGAGGAGCGTCAACAGGCAGCGCAGCGGTTGCAAGCCAGCTTACCGTCGGTCGAGCGGATTTGTGCCGTTCATATCAGCAGCCGCAGCCCTAAGCGGCGCTGGCCGATCGAACGCTATGCTGAAATTATCAATCGCTTAGTTGCTGAACCCAACACGGGAGTCCTGATTTTTTGGTCGCCCCAGGGCACGCTGACGCCGGATGATATTGGCGATCAGAAACGGGCCGAGCAGCTGTTGGCGCTGTGCCAGAACGAGCGTGTGGCGCTGTACCCAACGGCGTCGGTGCGGGAATTACTGGCCGGTTTTGATTTATGCGACAGGGTGTTGTGCAGCGATGGTGGGCAGATGCATCTGGCTGCCGCGTTGAATAAAGATATGGTGGTGTTCTTTGGCGATACGGATAAAGAATCCTGGCACCCATGGTCCGGCCGCTATCACATTTTGCAGACCGAATCGGGCGACTGTATTGATGTGCCCGTTGATGATGTGTGGGAAAAAATACAGGCGTTTAATTAATTAAAAATAAGGCAGGGTTTCCCCTGCCTTAATTATTTTTTGAGCGATAAATATTGCTGACAAATAGGCTGTAACCCATAGCTCAGCAGCTGTTGGTGATTAATCTCCGGGGGCGAGGCATACATTTCCGCCATTTTTTCCGCCAGCGATTTTTCATTGAGATCCGCCAGCGCGTTCTCCATTCCCGCTTTTTCCAAAATTTCCGCAGGACCACCCGGGCAACGGGTGCTGACCACCGGCGTATCGCACAGCAGCGCTTCAACCAGTACGTTGCCAAAGCCCTCACTGTCGGAGCTCAGCACCAGCAGGGATGCGTGGCGAATAAACGGGTAGGGATTGGCCTGGAAGCCGAGAAACAGCACGCGGTCGGCAATGCCCAACTGGTTCGCCAGTTGCTTCACCTGTGCGATATGGGATTCGCTGCCGGTGCCGATCAGCGCCAACGGCGCCTGTATACCCGATTGCGCATAGGCTTTCAGCAGGCGATCGTGCCGTTTGTGCGGATGAAAACGCCCAACGTGCACCAGGTAATCTTTGCCCGCCAACTCGCAGGGCTCTGCCGACTGCTGCTCGATGTTGGCAATGTCGAACGGATTATTGATCACTTCCAGTCTGCTTGGCTGGATCGGCAGGTTCCGCTGTAAATCGTCCCCGACGGCCTTTGATACCGCAACGATATTTCTGCCTTGGTAAACCGCCGCGATTTTTCGCTGTTTCAACCAGCGATCCAGCCCCTTGCGGTGGCCCAGATAAGAGGTTGAAAGGATGCCGTGAATGCAAAACCACAGGCGATCTGCCGAGAGTACTTTGCTGCGGCTGACGATGCGATCGGTTTTATGCAGGTTGGAGAACACCAGATCATAGGCACCCTGTTGGCGTTCGTTATCTGCGATGGCCTTGTCCAACGCGGCGGCGCGGCGAGACAGCTCTGTCAGTTTACGCCATGGCGAACGGCTGCTGTCCGCCACCACCTGGTAGTGAATGCCGGTAGGGATAGGGTAGTTACAGACATCGCGCAATGAAATCAGACTGACGTCATTGCCCATTTGCTGCATGCCCTGGCACAGCGTCAGCACCACTTTTTCTGCGCCGCCGCCGGGCAGACCGTCGATAATCATCAGAATACGCATAGTTAATCCAGCAGCCGGTTATAAAGGGATATCAGCTGTTCCGACAGGTGTGCCGGGGTAGCCGACATGATACGTAATCTTGCGGCTTCACCCATGGTGGAACCCTGAGCCTGACGTGGCAACGCGGTGATCGCCTCGATCAGCGCTGGTACGTCGAGGGCATCGGTCACAAACCCATTTTGCCCCTGAGTGATAAACTCGGCACCGCCACAGGTGGTGCTGGTGATCACCGGAAGGCCACAGGACATGGCTTCCAGAATCACATTGGGGAACGGGTCGTACAACGTCGGTAATAACAGCGCATCGGCGGCCTGGTAGAAGGGCAGCGTTTGTTTCTGCACTCCCATAAACCGCACCCGTTCGCTGCAACCGAGCGACTGCGCCAGCGCCTGATAGCGTTTTTCAGCCTTATCCTTGCCTACCACCAGCAGATAGCTGTCAGTGGCCGCGACGGCGCGAATGGCGGCGGCCAGCCCCTTGCGTTCAAAACCTGAGCCGACAAAAATCAGGCAGTGCGCCTGTTGCGGGATCTGGTATTGCTGACGTAGCTGCTGTCGCTGTTCGGCATTGGCGGGCAGAAATTTTTGATTATCAATGGCGTTGTAGATCACCGTGATTTTATCGGCGGGAACGCCGAAATCATCGATGATTTCCTGTTTAATCATTTCGGCGTTGCAGATAACCGCTTTCAGCTCTGGAGCGGCATACATCGCCCGTTCCGCACACATCACGTAACGGTGGTAGCGGTTGGAGAACAGCCATTTGCGGCGCCATTCCGGCAGCAGGCGCGCGCGCTGCAATAACCAGCGGCGATGCACGCCATCGCCGGCGCGATAAATATCGCAGCCCGGAATGCGCTCATGGCTTTGCACCAAATCGAAGCGTTCCTTTTGCCACAGGGCTCTGGCCGCATCGGCAAAGCCGCGTTCACGGCTGATGCGGCCAAATTTCATCGGATTGCACAGGTGGATGTGCCAGTTCGGGTTGGCATCACCCTGCCATTCGCGGGTGATGACGTTAAGATCCAGGTCCTGCTGTTCCAGCGCCTCCAGGGCGCGTGAGACGAAACGCTCAGCTCCACCGTCCGGGCGGTATTTTTGGCGAACGATCGCCAAACGAAATGCTTTCATGCCAGCGTGCTCCGCGCGGCTGCAATCACCGCGTCTGTAGGAATAAGGTCCAGATAACGTTCATCGGTGCCGGTATCAATGGCGTCCGGATCGGGCAAGGTGCCATAATCACCGGCCCATATCACATGGCCAATGACCTGCCATGGACGCCAGAACACCAGCTTGGAAGGGCCAAATAGCGCGACGCAAGGGGTCTGCAGCGCGGCGGCCATGTGCATAGGCACCGAATCTACGCCGATAAACAGTTTAGCGTGGTCGATCAGGGCGGCCAGTTGCCGCAGCGTCAGTTGCCCAGCCAGGGACACTACGCCATGTGGCGGACAGCGCGCCAGAATGCGTGCCACCATTTCGCGTTCTTTTTGATCCGGGCCAGAGGTGATCACCAATGAGTGACCGTCGGCCTGCAACGCGCTGATGGTGGCGGCCATTTTTTCTTCGCTCCAGCATTTGAAGAACCAGCGGGAAGTGGGTTGCACCACAATGTAATCGCCGGTAATGCCCTGTTGCTGCAACAGCTGCTCGCAGGTTTGCCAGTCCTGCGGTGGATAGCTCATGGTGACCTGCTGACTGACGCCTGGCAGGCCAAGCGGCTGTAACAGCGACAGGTTTTGTTCAACGGTATGCAACCGGGCATGATCGCTGACCGGTACCAAATGCGTGTGGCAGTAGCGCCATAAAAAGCCCTGACGCTTGGGGAAATCAAATCCCAGCCGGATACGTGCGCCGGTCAGCCGGGCGAGAATAGCGCTACGCCACTGATCGGCCAGGTTGACCACCAGATCGTAATGCCGGGCCTTAAGCTGTCGGATCAGATTCAGTTCATGACTCAGGTGCGCTTTCGTACCCTGTTTTTTCCATTGACGATCGATCACGAAGACGTTCGACAAGGCCGGGTGGCTGGCCAGCATTTCCTGGGTTTCTTTATACAGCAGTACGTCGATCTGCGCCTGCGGGTAGTTTTGCTGCAGGGTATTGATGACCGGAGTGATCAGCAACATGTCGCCGTGGTGGCGAAGTTTAACGATCAAAATACGCTGTATCGAGGTATCAGGAGCAAGGGCTGGCGCGTCGTTCATCATGAGTCGCTTTCAGGGAAACCAATCTTTGATTCTAAATGACCCGATCGCATGTGGCTACTGTTGCACGGTTTTCTTGCCGTGAAGAGAAAAAATAGGCTTGGGAAGTGACAAATTGCCTTCAACGTTGTCAAAACCAGGCACTAAAGTCGTTTGCCCTGGCGAAACGCCCTGCGTAACATAATGCATTCTGTTGATATCAGGCCCGATATTTATGACCAAACCGGCATTTCTCATCACCATTGATACCGAAGGCGACAATCTGTGGCAAAACCACGATCGCATTTCGACCGATAACACGCGCTTTTTGCCGCGCTTTCAGGCGTTGTGTGAGAAATATGGCTTTAAGCCGGTGTACCTCACCAACTATGAAATGGCGATGGATGCAGAATATGTCGAGTTCGCTCGCGATGTGATTGCCCGCGGCACCGGCGAAGTGGGGATGCATCTGCATGCCTGGAACAGCCCACCGCTGACGCCGTTGACCGAAGATGACTGGCGACATAAACCTTATCTGATCGAATACCCGGCCGAACAAATCCGCGCCAAGGTCGATCACATGACCAAACTGTTGGAAGACAGCTTCCAGACAAAAATGCTCAGCCATCGCGCCGGGCGTTGGGCGTTTAACGAATACTATGCCGCCTTGCTGCTGGAGTATGGTTATCAGGTGGATTGCTCGGTTACGCCGCGCGTTAACTGGCAGTACTCACCGGGCAACCCGCAGGGTAACGGCGGCACTGACTATCGCCATTTCCCATCGCAAGCCTATTTTATCGATCCGGAAAATATCGCCAAAGCGGGTTCCTCATCTCTGCTGGAAGTGCCGATGAGCATTCAATATAAGCATTCTGCGCTGATGAATACGCTGAAGCAGGGTTACGATCGGCTGCGTGGCAAACAACGTTCGCCGTCGGTTAACTGGCTGCGCCCAAGCGGCGGCAACCTGGAAAAAATGAAGCTTGTGGCTGAGCGCTGTTTGGCGCAGGGGCATGATTACGTGGAATTTATGCTCCACTCTTCCGAGTTTATGCCGGGGGGCAGCCCAACCTTTAAGACCGAGCAGGATATTGAAGTGTTGTACCGTGATCTAGAGCAACTGTTCGTCTGGCTGCAGCAGCGTACGGTTGGTATGACGCTGGCCGAGTATTATCAACTTAAAGTGAACTGAGATGTCGAAGCAATGGAAATTAAAGTTGGCGAATGCCTGTCTCCGACTTTATACAAAACTTGGTAGTAATTTTAAAGATAAGCGTTCGTTTGATAAAAGCCGTGAGTTTGAGCGTATTGTTATTTTCTCGACAACCGCGCTGGGCGATTTGATGTTTAATACTCCGGCGATTCGCGCTATCCATGAACGCTATCCCGCTGCGGAGATTACTCTGGTCTCAAGTCACAAGAATAGAGGTCTGGTAGGAACTAGTCCTTATTTTAGTAGTGTGATTTATTGGGATCACAAAGCAAAAGATATGCTCAGCGTGATCTGCCAGCTGAAGAAAAAAAGACCGCAATTGGCAATAATTCTGCACTCTAAAGCGCCTTATGATGTCATCACTGCGATATTCGCGGGTTGTGAATACGTATTTAAGGACGTCTATAAGAACGATTTGGCGGGCATGGACCAGTGGCTGACGGGCATTAGCATTCGTGGCAAGGGTCATTTGATTCAGCGTAAACTGGAGCTAGTGGGGTTATTAGGTTGTGACACTGATAACCGAGAAATGTTTATCCCTGTAGATTTTCCGCAACAGCAAAAGCAGCTGAATAAAATTGTGGTGGGCTTCCAAATGGGGGCTTCTGAATCACTACGTTGTTGGCCAGTAGCCAGATTTGTCGGCTTGGCAAAAATGCTGCTGGCGCATTCTCCAGATTACAGTATCGCCCTGATTGGAACGCCGAAAGAACAAGATATTGAGTGTGAATTTATGGCGGGGTTGACGGCGGAAGAGCGAGAGCGAGTGGTCAGCTATATTGGAAAAACTACCCTACCACAACTGTTGGCGGTGATGAAAAACATGGACGTACTGGTTACCGGCGATACCGGTCCGTTACATCTGGCTATTGCGTTGAAAACGAGAACTGTCAGCCTGTTTGCGAGTGCAAATCCAGAACAAACGGGGCCCTATCAGAATCCTGAACTTCATCGGGTGATACACGTCCCGGTAGAAACACAGCAGCTGGGAGCAGAACAACGTTATCAACCCTTAAGCATCATTACCAGTCAAGAGGTGATGGAGAAGGTAATAAAGTTGCTCGGTGAAAAGTCAAAGGTTTAGATAATTACAACAGAATAGCGCCATCATTGATAATGATGGCGCTATTTGATTACGGTAGGTGAGGTTTCAGTCTGGTGGACATAATGACACCCAAAGGGAACCAGAATAGATACCAGGATTCAGATGGGTTACCTACGACGAACATGCCCTGCGAGGTATAAAATAGCAGCATGAAAATAAACAGCGCTGCTTCCAATCGCATGCCGTTGCGCCGGCGTCGCAGTGTTAACATGCAGCTATAGCCCAAAACCGCGAATAACATACCCAATCCGACTAGACCACCCTTCAGTAATGATCCCAAATAAAGGCTGTGTGTAGTGGTTATATTTTCACCAGAGTAATTGGTGAAAGCCAGCTCTGAATTGAAGCCATAACCAAAATAAGGTGCTTGGCTTACCAGGTCGAAAGTATGAAGCCAGATGCTAAAACGTAAGAAACTCTGCACATGTATCTCTTCAAAACGGGCTAACACTAATTGCCCAATTTCGGATGAAAAAATTGTTATCCCAATGGCTATTAAGGCAATGAAGAAACAGGCGACATGTTTGAGTTTCAAATGTTTATAGGGTAATACCACCAGCATCGCAATCAGTAATGAAAGCACGGGTCCACGGCTTTGAGTGAGCAGCATCGTGCCTAAAAATATTGGAATGGTGAGCAAAATCATCCGGCTCTTTTTTTCGCGGAATATGATCAGGCTTAGTATCACCCCGATTCCGGCTAACCCTGCCAGATCAATCACATTTTCTGGGCCTGGATTACTTTTTGATACTTGTCTGCTGATCAAGATATCGTGATAATCAAAAGTGATTGAGAACAGGCACAGACTAGTTAATCCTAAAACAATGCATATAAACAATAAGTTACGTTGCATTCCATTAAGTATGGAGATCAGCATGGCCAAATAAATTAGCAGGTAAACGCTGTGCGTCAGGGTTGATTCGATATTGGCAGGATCGTTTGACCACAGGTTGCTAAAAGAAAAGTAAAGCAGCATTGCAGCAGTAAGGCCCAGGCCGCGACGGATTTCATTGCTACGGAAGAAAGTCAGCCGAAAGTCTTTATCAAAATAAAGAGTAATGACGAAAAAAATAGCCGAAAGATGAAACAAATTATTAACTTTCGTATAGCTATAGAAAATAGCGCTGAAAAATGAAAAAAGGAAAAAAAATACCACATACAATTTTTGTACGTAGTAAGGGTTATTTGAAAATTTCATCCGGGTCGACCTTGTCGAAAATATCATTACTGATGGCACTGGTGATGGAAAGGTTTTTTATAATAATATTCTTGGCCTTCATCAATTTGCTGGCATGGCTGAAAGAAGGCATAACTTGCACGGTAACCTTGTTTTCGAGCTCGGTTGGCAATTTATTATCTGCAGACTCATAAAATCGCGGCTGGTGGAAATTATTCATATCCAGCCCAATGATATACAACCGTTCAAAACCTAAGAAAGTCAGGATCTGTAAAGCCCAGTAAGCTACCGTTCCAGCGTCGAAGATGCCGCTGCGAATATCGTGATTGAAGGCAATATCCTTTCGATCAGTGGCGAAAATGACATCACGATTATCTTGGTAGACTGACCAGAGTTCATCATTGGTAATTTTGGGTTGATAGATTTTGTATGCAGCATCCTCTATCACAGCAAAGCGGCATTTCACTCGCTCCAGCCCGAACCTGTCGATGATTTTAGCCACGCAGTGCACCGTGGTAAACAGCGTCAGCCGTTGATCATCGATAATATCGCTGATGATTTCCGGTTTTTGATCTATAAAGCCTATATCGACAATGACATAAAATCTAAAATCCACTCTGTCATGCAGAAAATAAGCGCCATTGACGCCCATTGCTGGCATGCTCGGAAATTTTTCCAAGTGAAGATTTTTCACTGACGGACCGGTGGCTGTTAGCAAGATATCACCAGCGAATTGTCCCTTTAAATCGGCTAACTGTTCTAGCGGTACATGTTGCTTTTTGTACCCTAGTTCGACGATTTCTCCGCTGGCAGCGCGTTTAATTTTTACGTAGGGCCAGAGATTTTCGTTATGCCGAAAAGGACGAGTGTGAGTATAGCGATATATCTGCTTGAAGAATGTTCCCATTATACGGCCATCCTTTCACAAATGAGCTCAGCAACTTTTTGTGCGGTAATGTCTGCCATACTGTTGCCATGAGTGGGGCGACAGGCGTATTGATTCTGACCGTAACCACCGATCAATCCTGGATCGGTGGGACCAAACAGCGTGATATTCGGCCTGTCTAGCGCGGCGGTCAGGTGGCTGAGGCCGGTATCAACCGAGACCACGCATTTCGCACCG
>Ga0209281_1000573_pt1 | contig 43668 bp, 57 predicted proteins | sample MedtruBG_FD_187514 | JGI IMG/M metagenome (GOLD analysis project Ga0209281, IMG submission 187514) | Root nodule microbial communities of legume samples collected from California, USA - Medicago truncatula BG (SPAdes) (version 2) | ecosystem: Host-associated > Plants > Roots > Nodule | place... | reverse complement strand
CGGTCTCTCTGAAGGTGTGATGCGGAAGTACTACAAGACGACAGGTGCCGACATCGTCATGCCAGGCAACGGTTTCACGGCTATCCCCGTCGCCGATGTCGAGAATCTCGTCGCCACCATGAAGGACCTGATCCGTCGTTCCGAAGCAGTAAAGATCCTCGGCGTTACGAAGACGGGCTTCAATCTGCTCTTAGACAGCGGGTTGATCGTGAGTGCCATCAACCGCGACGGAGCAGCGCAGTTCGCAGCCAGATATTCGAAGACGGCCGTTTCCGATTTCCGGGATACGCTGCTGGCGCGGGCAACGACGCAGGACCTCACTGGCCTGATGCCTCTCAGGGCCATCCCAAAGAAGCTTCTCACCACGACGGTTTCGATCATCAGGATCCTGCTGGGAGGAAGCCTGAAGAGAGTTGGCATCGATCCCGCTGAACATGGCATCATGTCGCTGATGCTCGATCCTGACGAGGTAGCGGGCCTGCTGCCAGCGCCTGCGAAACCGGAAGATGGCTTTCTCGTGCCCGCTGACATGGTGATCGCTCTGGGGGCTAGCGCCGCCTCGATCGGTTTCCTTATCCGAGAATGCCACATCGAAACCGTTCCCAGAGCGCATGCGAAGACAGGCTACCCCCAACGCGTGGCTACAGAGCAGACCGTCAGGATGTTTCGGGAAAAGCATGTCACGCTTTCGGAATGCTGCCATCGCTTAGGCCGACGCCCCCCGACCGTGCGCAGCATCCTCACTGCCGCCGGGGTCGAGCCCCTTTTTCCGAAGGACATACTGCGGGAGCAATTCTACCCGCGTATGGATGCAATGACAGCGCTGGGGCTGACCGATCCTGAGGAAGCCGAGATGACCTCATGAATGATTTCAGACGGCTGCATTCCAAAGCCAGAAATCGATTGCCGGAGATCGCCTCCGGGCACACCTTGCCGTCAGCCATAACGAATGGCGTGACGGTCTTCGGCGATCAGTCTCATAGCCCCCGCTGCGAGTGACATAGCCGTCGGCAACGATCGATCCCGAAGAAGATCTCGATCCCCCGAAACCTGCGGCCTGACCATCTCGCTGCCGAGTTCGGCGTACCGAATCCAGGCTTGTACCGTCCGGCTTCTGGCTCGCAGCATGGAGCCTAGATCCCGCTCCACGGTTTCGTCGTCGGAAGAGCACGTGAAAGTGAGCATCGCTCCTCGCTCGCCCCCGAGCTCGGCTGGCTCAATGAAGAATCCGCTCAAATGAGCCTGTCGCTGGAGATTTGCGCCAGTCAGCACGACCTCGCCCAGATGGACGTAGCAGATTTGCATGAGCGCATCAGTCGACAGTAGATCTGCAAACGGGTCCGTGCAGCAGGGCAGGATCTCGTCTCTCCTGTCTTCGACATCGTAGATGCGGCCGCCTCCCTGGCCCCATTTGAAGCAGACATCCTCAAGTCGATCCGCAAGGAACCCACGATATCGGCGCTCCTGCGCCCCGAGGTCTCCGAACGAGGAGTCAGTCAGCGCGCCCAGAACCCCGACATAGGCCTTCTCCATTCGGGCTTCGGTCTCATGTGCGACGGCTGCAACCGCCGTCTTCCTGAGGCGCATCATCGCGGCATCGTAAGCCTCCGTCAGCTTGGCAAACTGCTCCGGAAAATAGATCGGCATCGCTAACTCCTGCACGTGGATCCCATGCAGGGATGATCGGATGCCGGCGCGCAAGGTTGAACCGACGGCGACATAAGATAAGGCCGTCGCTCGATGGCGCAACATGTGGCGTAATGTCATTTCTAATGGCGCGAGGTCGAAACATAGGCATTGCTTTTACAGGTTTATTAGCACCATTGAATGGCAAACCTAGTGTCGCGGTACAGAACTTCGGTCATGAATTTTGGAAAGCCCGGGGATCATATCCCTGGGCTTTCGCCGTCTGAGGGACTGAAACACATAAAGGAATGCGCATCTGCGCAACTCCTAAAAACACCAAAGCCGAGACTTGGCGGTCTCGGCTTTGGATACCACGAACAGGCTGTCGCTCTCGTGGGGCAAAGAGAAGCTCTCTACCCTGTAGCAAGGTCACTGTATGGGGAGTCTTTCTTGGAGTCGAGTTGGGTGGCAGCATTCCTCCCATGCGCAAAGCGCAAAAGGACAGCCGAATGAAAACCGACAAAGTAATAAGCGCTCACAAGCTGATTGAGTATGCATTTGCAAGCCCGCAAAAGCGTGTGACTATTATCGAGAATGCTCTTCAGCCACCGACATTCATAATGGATACGATGTATCCCGACATCGAGCGGGCAACCAGCCCATTCCTTGTCTCACTGTGCAGCGATTCAAGTCGCCTTGATAGTCTGGACAGAACTTACCAGCATCGAGAGGCTAATACGGATCACCAGGAACAGCGTCTCCTAAATGCGATGGACGCAATCTCTCATGTTAAATCCATGTCCTGGCACTTACCTAAGACCTGCAAAATCGAACTTGCCGGAAATATGCCAAATAGTATGGAGCTAGGTGGCATTAATGTGCGGATAAAAGCGCCTGTAATTTTGAAGAGAAGGCAGACAGGCTTCCGAGACCCCTTCATCGGCGTAGCCAAGCCCTACTTCGGGAAAAACTGGCCGCTGCGCTCTGCTGAAAGTGCAGAACGCGGCGTACTTTTCGCAACGCTGCTTCATTGGTTTGCCGAAAACAGCCTCAGCCATTTGGGCGATGCGGACATCGGTATGTGCTTGATCGCCGACGTTTTTGCTCAAGAAGTGCATGTTGCGCCAAAACGCTACGCACAGAGGCGAAAGCAATTGCAGGCACTTGCGCAAGAGATCGCGGACAGATGGGGTCCCATTGCGGATCGCTTACAGTCTAAGTCAGGTGGTAGCTCTATCTCGACTAAAAAGTGATCGATATGCCGGCTGTTCACTCAGAACGGCCGGCACATTATCGAATTTAGGTTGGCCGGCAGGCATTTTCCTTCCCGATCACGGAATTGCCTCGCTGAGGCATTGCCTGAAGGATGCAACCGGGCACCCGAAGATGCCCGGCGCATTTATCGATCAAACAACCTTCGCCAGTGCATCCACCGCAAAGATCGCGTCAGCGACTTCTTCCGCCGTGAAATCGCTGCGCAGGTTCTGCAGCGTGTCGTCCTTGCTGTTTGCGAGTTGGCCGACCTTGATCAGGTCTTCGCGGGAAACGCCTTCCAGATGCAGTTCGGCGAGCGTCACCGGCATTTTGATCGAGCGGTAGAAGTCGATATAGCCGGCGATCTCGTCGTCTTCGCGCTGTTCGAGGATCATGTGGGCGAGCGTGCCGTAGGCGACCTTTTCGCCGTGGGTCAGGTGATGGATATCGCCGTGGAGCGCGGTGAAGCCGTTGTGGATCGCGTGGGCGGCGGCGAGACCGCCGTTTTCGAAACCGAGGCCGGAGAGAAGCGTGGCTGCCTCGACGACCGCTTCGACGGCCGGTGTCACAAGCTTCTTTTCGACGGCCTGATAGGCGCTGATGCCGTAAGTGAGCAGCGTCTTTTCGCAGGCTTCGGCAATCGCCATGCCGGCGATGGTGGCCGAGCCGCCGACCATGGTTTTGGAATTGGAGCGCTGGACGGCGAGTGCCTCAACGTAAGTGGCGAGACCATCGGCAATGCCGGACGCGAAGAGACGTACCGGTGCCTGGGCGCAGATCCAGGTATCGACCAGAACCAGATCCGGGTTCTTCGCGTAGAAGCGGTATTTTTCAAAAACGCCGTCATCGGAATAGATGACCGAAAGCGCGCTGCAGGGCGCATCTGTCGAGGCAATGGTCGGCACGATGATGACGGGGGTCTTTAGCTCGTCGGCCACGGCCTTGACCGTATCCAGCGTCTTGCCGCCGCCAATGCCGACGACGAGGTTGGAGCCGTTCTTTTTTGCCACTTCGACGAGACGATTGATCTCGTTGGTGGAAGCTTCACCGCTGAATTTTTCGCGGGCAAATTCGACCTTGCCGGAGACGGCAGATTCGACTTTCGTGCCGATCAGGCCCCAGACGATATCATCGGAAACCAGAAGGGCCTTGGTGCCCATTTCGGAAAGGTAATCACCCAGTTCGGCAATGACGCCGCTTCCTTGAATATAACGGCCGGGGGAGGCAAAAATTCGCTTGGTCATGTCTGTCACTTCCAGTTCATCAATGGAAAAACTACCACGCGGATATCGACCGGCTGGCCATCCAAGGCAAGGCTTTTGGGCGCAACCAACGAAACCGTTACCGACCAGCATGCAGCGGCAGGCGAAGAGTTCCTTGAGCCAGATCATTGCAGGCAGGGGAATTAAATCGAGCAAAAACAACGAAATGGGGTTTCGCCTCGTTTGCGGACGAGCGCGGACAACCGGACGACCATCATATGATGGACGCTGTGTTTCCAATCTGGAACATCTATCTCTTAAAGGTAGGAGGGCTCAATCGGCGGCCGAGAGGAAATGCTGTTTGAGGCGGGCGACGTCATCGGGCGACACGGCCGGATCCGTCAGCGGAATCCAGGCATCGATATAGTGTTCCGGCGCATAGACGTGGCCATGGCCTATCGGTGAACTGGTGGCAATCGCCATGTCGACCGCCAGCTGCAGGCCTGTCACGACCGGGATCCAGGTGAAGCTTTGCGAGACATCCGGTCCGCGCTCACCTCTCAGCCAGGCTGGCTCGCGGAAGAAGGAGGACGGATCGAAAAAGGTAACGGGGTCGCTCGCATATTGCAGATAGATCATGCGGATCGGCCCCCAGGGCGCAAAGCCGTTGGACGCGGTTTCGAGCTGGTTTGCGAAACGCACGACCGATCCGTCGCGGAATTTCGGCAGCCAGGCGGGCGAGCCCTTCTGGCGCATTGCGGTGATCGCATTCCATCTGGCGCTGCGGAAGGGCGGGCCGCTCCACAACGCGCCCTGGAACGGATCGGCCACGACATCATAGATGTCGGTGGAGAGCTGCGAATTCAGCGCGCCAAGGCTAAGACCATGCAAATAGAGGCGTGGCCGCCGATCCTTCGGCAGTGTTTTCCAATGGTCGTAGACGGCCTGGAACAGCGCCCGCGCCGCATCCTGTCCGTTCTCCGGCTCGACCAGCAACGATAGCCAACTCGAGAGGTAGGAATATTGCAGGGCGACGCTCGCGACATCGCCATCATGCAGATATTCGAGTGTATCCATGGCGGCAGGATCTACCCAGCCGGTACCGGTGGGCACGACAACGACCAGCAGCGAGCGCTTGAACCCGCCCTGCCGCTCGAGTTCCTGCAAGGCCAGGGCCGCACGTTCCTCGACCGTTTCGGCGCTGTTCAAGCCGGCATAGACGCGTATCGGGGCGAGCGCCGGCTTTTGCCAGAATTCACCGATGGCTTCCGCTTTCGGGCCGGTCGAAACGAATGCCCTGCCCTGCCGGCCGAGCGTATCCCACCCGACCAGCGATCCCGACCCACCGGTGATGGCGGGGCTTGTCGGCGGCGTCTCGTCCGGTTCGATCAGTGCGTCGGCCTTCTGAAACGAAGCGTCGGTCGCATCGAGCGCCCATTGGACAAGCAGCCCCTGGCCGACCAGCCAGAACACCGCGATTGCCAGCGTCAGGCCGAGAACGTTGGAAACCTTTCGCGGCATGATGGCGTCTAGCCAATGGGAGAACCGGCTTGCAGCCAGCTGGAAAAGCCAGCCGAGCGCCAAAAGAACCGCGAAGGTGATTGCGGCTATCCCTGCGAGACGAAACGGATCGGCGCTTTGCTGCGGCTGCATCTGCCAGAGCGTGCGGATCGAATTCTGCCATTCGACGGCGTGCCAGAGGAACACGACCGATACGATGATAGCGAAGAGAAGCGTGGTCGCCCGCAAGGGGGCCGCTTGTTTCGAAAACCACGGGAGTTCCAGATAACGCCAGAGCCAGCCGATGAAGACGCCGAACGCATAACCGGTCGCAGCGCAGGCACCGGATAAGACGCCTTGGATGAACCACGACCGTGGCATGAGGCTTGGCGTGAGGGAGGCCGCAAAAAAGAGAAGTGCGAGCAGCACGCCCGTTGCGCTCAGGGATCCCATAAACCGCAAAACAAATCGCAATATTCGCCCGCCCAACTGCTCGAAAAACCCCATATGTCGCCATCAAGGCAAATAGCGCTCGAGGTCATGAGATCCAGCGAGCCACGGCCACTCATCTGTGCAACCTGCACGACTTCAGCTGGAAAATCCACAAGCCTCTGCCGGCATCTTGTCGGAGGCTCAGAGAGAGGCCGGCCCGGCCAAAAATTGGCGCAAAAGCTGCCCGTGGCTTCACGAATGCGTGTCGGATCGGCACGGCTAATATTTCGTCAACCTCCTATTAGCATTTCATTGACCATAATCACGGCTTCGTTGCCGGGTTTTCGTCGTTCTTCCCGGTTCTGGTGATCTTGGCGTAAAGCGAGTTGTATCGTGTTCCAGCCCCTGTCGAATGCCCTCTTCAAGAGTGCGATCCGCACGCTTCTGGGCCACGCCGCAGATACGGCATTGACCATCGCCAAGGCCTCCTGCGCCGTCGTTCTCGCCTTCTCGGCATGCGCCGGAACTGCAGCAATGGCATTTGCCGAAGACCGGACGCTGAAACTTCATTTCACCCATACCGGCGAACGGGCGGAGATTACCTACAAGCGCAATGGCCGGTTCGACCAGAAGGGGCTCGCTCAGGCCAACCGGCTGCTGCGCGACTGGCGTCGCAACCAATCGACGCGCATGGACCCGCGCCTGCTCGATCTCGTCTGGGAGGTCTACCAGCGCAGCGGCGCGACGGAGTACATCCGCGTCGTTTCAGCCTATCGTTCGCCGGCCACCAACAACATGCTGCGCGGTCGCTCGCGCAGTACCGGCGTTGCCAAGAAAAGCCAGCACATGCTGGGCAAGGCAATGGATTTCTACATTCCGGGCGTGAAAATCTCGACGCTGCGCAGGCTTGCCATGCAAGCTCAGGTCGGCGGCGTCGGCTTTTACCCGACCTCCGGTTCACCCTTCGTGCATCTCGATGTCGGCAGTGTGCGCGCCTGGCCGCGCATGTCGCGCAAGGAACTGGTGGGTGTTTTTCCGAACGGCAGGACGATGCATGTGCCGGCAGATGGACGACCGCTTCCCGGTTATGATCAGGCAGTGGCCGACTATAAGCGTCGCATCGGATCGCAATCGATCCAGATCGCCAGCACGGCACCGGATGATGACGAGGATACCGGCAGCGCGAAACGCAGCGGCAGCGGCCTGTTGACCGCGATGCTGCCGACACCGAAGAGCCGTGCGGCGGAAGCACTTGCGGAACAGACTAGCCCAACGGCGATCGCCAAAGCAGCGAACCGCAAGAGCGATCCCGAATTTGCCGATCTTGCAGCTCTCTCCGCACCATTGCCAATTCTGCGGCCTTCGAAGGCTGTCGATGTCGATCCCGTACAGACCGCATCGCTTGCGCCGACACCGAGCCTCGCGCCCGTCATTGCGGCAAGACCGGTAGCGGCTTCGGCGCCTGCAAGCACGCCGGCCTTAAGCGCCCTTGCGGCACTTGCTGCACCAGACGGGATGAAATTGCTGCGAGCACCGGAAGGCTCGATCGCATTGCTGCCGATCTCGGGACCAGATCTCGATGTCGAGGACGAATTCGATGGCGAAGACACGCTTCTGTCATGGGCGCTCGCTGCCCCTGCCGAGAATGTCGGCATGGCCGCGCCGGTTGTCATCGGCAGAACATTGACGGACCTGACGGCAGAACCGGAGAGCACAACGCCGTTGCCCCTTTCGATCGCAGAAGAATTCGATCACGACCGATTCTGGTCCGGTGGCTAACGGAGCCAGCGGAAGTCAGCCACAAGCACAACCGGATCCGCACATAGATACACCTAATAGCTGCATCCGCTTCGTGGAGCGGTCCTGTCGAATCGCCTAGCGTTCTCGCTGTAACACTCGGGAGGACGACATGCCGAATTGCAAGGACAGCAATGGGGATACTTGGGAAATCTATCAGAGTGGCAGCCAGTGGCGCTGGCGCCGCACGGCATCGAATGGCCGCATCGTAGGCGCTTCGGCAGAGAGCTACGTCAACAGGAGTGACTGTGTCGACAATGCCCGACGCAATGGAATGAAGTGCAATCCCATCTGACGTGATCAATCCGCAAAATGATTACGGGCCTTCGCTACAAAGGTTCGAAGGCCCGTTCAGATTTGGCTAGTTAGAGAATCCTCAGAACTCAGTCCATTCCGACTCTTTTACCGCAGCGGCTGATGCCGAACCGCCACCGAATGCGGAAGCGAGTTTTCGCCCCAGCGAACGAGCCGGAGACAAGCGAGGCCGTTCATCCTGTTCGGCGACGTGCACCGGTGCGGATACACGCGAGGCCTGCCGATCGAAACCAGATCGCTCGGCGGAGCGGAAAGATTGCGGACTTTCGCTACCGACCTGGAACTGGCCAAGCAACGTCATCAAGGCCTCGGCATCCTTCGCAAGACTATGGCTGGCAGCGGTCGACTGCTCAACCATTGCCGCATTCTGCTGTGTTCCCTGATCGATCGTATTGACGGCAGTACTGATTTCCTGAAGTCCAAGCGACTGTTCGCGTGACGCTTCTGCGATCGCCTGAACATGCCGATTTATCTCATGGACTTCAGCCACGATTGCATCAAGTGCCTTCCCTGTCTCGCCGACCAGATTGACGCCCTGTTCGACATGGCTGCCGGAGGTATTGATGAGCGTCTTGATTTCCTTGGCTGCTGCGGCTGAACGCTGGGCCAATTCGCGGACTTCCTGAGCCACTACGGCGAAGCCCTTCCCCGCATCACCGGCGCGTGCGGCCTCGACCCCGGCATTCAAAGCCAGAAGGTTCGTCTGGAAGGCGATATCGTCTATGACGCCTATGATGTTGCTGATTTCAGACGAGGAACGCTCGATCTGATGCATCGCATTCACTGTGTCCCGAACGATCTCGCCGGATTTCTCCGCCCCTGCACGTGTACGGGCAACAAGCTGGCTGGCTTCTTCGGCACGGCTTGCCGCGTCCTTGACGGTGGTGGTGATCTCCTCGAGCGCTGCAGCCGTCTCTTCGACAGAGGCAGCCTGCTGCTCCGTGCGACTGGACATATCGTCGGCCGAAGCAAGGAGCTCGTTGGCACTGGCGGTAATTGCCTTCGCATTGAAACCAACGGATTGCATCGCCTCGCGAACCTTGCTCAGCGAGTCGTTGAAATCCTCGCGAACAACATCGAGATCAGCCACAAACGGCGTATCGATACTTGTCACCAGATCACCAGCGGCCAGCCGCTTCAACCCATTGCCCAGCGACTGAAGCGCGAACTGGACGTTGCGGGCCTCCGAGGCTTTCTCGATTTCCTGACGCGCTCTCTCGCTTTCGGCGTTGCTCCTGGTGGCTTCCGTCTGTTCTTCCAGACGAGCACGCTCAATCGCATTTTCTCGGAAGATCGCGACTGTAGCCGCCATTTCCCCAATCTCGTCACGTCGATCGCGACCGACGATCTCGCCGGATGTCTCTCCGCGCGCCAATTGCTGCATCTGCGCGCGCAGGCCATTCATCGGCTTGGTTATTCCTTGTTGGACAAAATATGCAGCAAGGACGAGAACGAAAACGATGCTGATGACCATAGCGGCCATGTTGGTAACGATTGTTTTGTGCACGAGTGCCGCCAGGCGATCCGTGCCGGCGGTCTGCACCGCCTGCAAGGCGCTATTGCTGTCGTTGAACTGCTTGGAGATCCGCGTTGTCAAACCTTCAAGCGCCCCCATCCGCGCCACCGCAGCCGGATACTGCCCGTCATTGCGCAGCTTCACGATATCAGCAAGAAGCTCCCGGACGCCGCTGATGTCGACCATAAGGTTGTCCATCGCCTGTTTGGTGCTCGGAACAAGTACCGAAAGCTCCTGCATGCGGCCGACGGCGATATCAAGAAGGGAATTGAATTCCTTCTGTGCCGTTTCGAATTGCGGCGCATCGGGCGAAAACAGCAAAAGGCGGCCTAGGCGAACGGCGGCGCCGTTGACGCCGGAGCTTGCTCTTGCCGACAACAGGGCAGCCTTCGCTTCGGTGTTTAGAAAGTCGTTATAGGCGAGACTGGCTTCATCGAACTTGTAAGTGAGATAGGACACTCCGCAGAGAGAGATAAGCGCCAATACACCGATGGACAGAAGGATCTTGGTTCTGATGCGTATATGCTTCAACATCGTAATAGTACCTATGAAATCGACAGGGTCGGAAATGCGCCATAACCGCAACTGAATGTGCAGCAGCTTCACAGAAATGACTGAGGATTGGGTGCGCGCATCATGCGACGGCTCAAGCAGGCTCACCTGCAGTGCCGACAGAAGAACCCAGATCAATTAATGCATCGAAAATAACCAGGCACAAATACTTGCAAAACAGTGACAAATATCAAGAGCAGTTCGATTTATTGGAGTTATTAGAATAGAAAAAACGTAATCTTATGAATCTATACTCAAGTATAATTTCTGTAATCAGAAAATCTAATTACTGCGGATCGCCTGATTATCGGCTTCAGCCGCCGCCCACCGCCTATTCATGCAGCAAACGTCCGTAGCCCACCACGCTTCGTTCGAGACAAACGAAAATGGCGCCGCAGACCCGAAGGTATGCGACGCCATCTTCATCTCATTGACGAGCCTTGAAGCTCGATATTTTTAGAACCGGTAGTTTACGCCGGCCTTGATCGTGTGGTCGCCGATATCCTTCTCGGAAGTCGTGCCAGCACGGAAGCTGCGAACATCATTGGTCTGGGTATAGTTGTATTCGACCCGACCCGATAGATTGCCGGTGATCTTCTGCTCGACACCTGCGCCGACCAGCCAACCAGGCTTCCAGCCATCCGGGCCTTCGGTCGCACCGTTGTCACGCAGGCTGGTCATTGCCACACCGGCAGTACCGTAAACCAGCGTATTGCCGAGCGGTGCACCGACCTTACCCTTGGCTGCAACGCGGTAACGTTCCTTCAGCGTACCGCCGCGCACACCAACTTCCGCATCACCGAGATGGGAAAGCTCGGCTTCACCACCAACCACGACACCATTGATTTCGGTGTTGTAACCGCCATGAATGCCGCCCGTGAATTCAGAGGAGCTCGAGAACGGGTTCAGCTTGTCGGAAGCGGTACCGGCATTCAGACCAACGTAAGCGCCACTCCAATCGGAGGACGGACCAGAAGGCTCGTTGTAAGCCGGCGGCTCATAGGAGTTGGTCAGGTCAGCTGCGGATACCGACATTACAGAGCCGGAAACGAAAACGGCGGCGAGAGCCAGCGCGAAGGGCTTGTTGTTCATAATAGATTTACTCCATACACAGCCTGCGTCTGGTGGATGGGCAGGCGATACATCCAGCTATTAAGCCTCGGGTCACTCATGCGGATTTGCCCTACCCCCGGCCGCATGTGCGATCCCGCACCGATTGGCTTCTAATTTCATGAATTTATAAACACTCCATTAACTGCGACAGGCATCACGACAGAAAGGCTCTCTCCGGACATTCACGACATCGCGAGCGGGATTGAGGGCCGCATTTCGTCTGGCAATTCACCGTCAGCTCAGACAAATTTCAAAAGCCAAATCAGCGAAAGATCTGGCCGGCGCAACGTTGGATACTATCTTGTGCGGAAACCTATCGAGTCCGCCATTCGGCACCCCGGGGTATTATGGAAACAGGGAAACGACCAGCCAGAGACCGTTTTATTCTCCTCGACGGGTTGAGGGGCATTGCTGCAATATTCATCATCCAGCGTCATGCCGAGGATCTGCTGGGAAACGCCCTGCCCTCCAGCTATCTGGGGGTCGATCTGTTCTTCGCTTTGAGTGGCTTTGTGCTTGCCCATGCCTACGGCGCATCACTTGCTGAATCTCGCATCTCGCCGCTACAATTCATGAAGGCGCGGCTCCTGAGACTTTATCCCCTCTATGCGATCGCCCTGGCACTGGTTACGGCTTACTACATTCATATGTATCACGCAGGCCTTCCGGTCATGGCAGACGAACATGTCATCCCGAGCGAACTTCTGCTTGCTTTCGCAACCGGGCTTTTCTTTCTTCCCTCGCCTGTCACCATCTCGTTCAACGCGGCGCTTTTTCTGGTCCACCCGGCATGGTCGCTGTTCAACGAACTTGTTGCAAACTTCGTCTATGCCATGCGCGGAGAGCGCGCTACGCTTTTGCAGGTCGGCATAGTGGTTGCCATAAGCGCCGTACTTCTCGTGATCGCCGCGCTGCAATTCGAGCGCCTGCATGCCGGTTTCCGCTGGCATGAAATGTATGCCGGTATGGCTCGCGTCTTCTTTTCATTCTCCGTGGGGATGCTGATCTATCGCTACCGTCGCAAGATGCCAGTGATGCGACCGGTACAGGCACTCTTTTGCCTTGGGATACTGATGCTCGTACTCGCGTTCCCGACACCACGGGACTGGCGCTGGATCTTCGATCTTCTTGTCGTCTTCTTCGTCTGGCCAATACTACTTTACTGGGCAAGTGCGATCGTGCCCGGCCCTAAAACCTCATCCGTCGCGAATTTTCTCGGGGTCGCCTCCTATGCCGTCTATGTGCTGCATACTCCATTGCTTGACTGGGCGCATGTGATCGCTCCCGGCATCACCAACCCGGGAATGATGCCATTTTCCGGCATTGCTCTCGTCACCTTGATCGTCGTCATTTCATGGTGCGTGACGATTTGGCTCGACCAGCCAATACAGAAACGCCTCAAGAGGCGAATCCTCCAACGGCCAGCGCTAGCTCAAAAATAAAAGATGTTTCAGCGGGAACTTTTTCCGTTCCCGGGAAATTGACAGGGATTCGCGCAAAAAAGAGAGGAGAACTGCATCCATGCCGAACGACGCACGCCAATCCGTCGCCTCGCCGAAAGACCATGTTCTCACGGTCCAGGAGGCTCTTGAGCCGCTGTTTCTGGCCCTTGAGCAGGAGGCGGAGCTCAAGATGCTTTCCGCTGCACTCAACGCGGGATGGCCTCTCGACGAAGCTGTGGTCGCGATAGACGAGTTGAGGCGAAACGAGCTCCTGCCAATACTTCGACCTCACTGACCTGCGGCGCTACGCAGAAATCGAATTATTACAAAAACCCCTTCGCCTTGCGGCCCTCGCTGCTCTACGCTGCCTCAGACAATTGGAATGCAGCGAGGGACGATGAGCATAAAGACAATTTGCATTTATGGCGCAGGAGCACTTGGAGGAGCGTTTGCGGCAAATATCGCACATGCCCTTCAAGGGAAGGTGGAAGTTTCCGTCATTGCCCGAGGGGCACAACTCGCCGCAATTCGAGAGCAGGGCTTGAGTGTCATATATGACAACGAGGCTTTTCCTGCGATTTCAACACGAGTTACAGCAACTGACGATCCTTCAAGCCTTCCACCGCAGGATCTCGTGATCACCGGCCTGAAGGGGCATCAGCTTTCAGCAGCAGCCGACGGTATCGCATCTCTGCTTCACCCCCAAACGCGGGTGATGATGATCCTCAATGGCATACCGTGGTGGTACTTCCATCAGGATGAGACAAGCGGATTCGCAGAACGACAATTGCCGCAACTTGATCCGGACGGCAAATTGTGGACGCTGATCGATCCCAAGCGCGTCATTGGTTGCGTGGCCTACCAAGGCGCCGAAGTGATCCAGCCCGGCCGTACGAAGCTCAACGGCAAGGGCCATTTCTTCCTCGGAGAACCAAACGGCAAGCTCTCCGCTGACCTGCAGGCAGTTGCTGACTTGCTCGGCCAGGCGGGTCTCGACATCCGACCGACTGCTCGCATCCGCGACGAGATCTGGGCCAAGCTTCGGGGCAATGCCGCGTTCAATCCGATCAGCGCGTTGACGCGGGCACTTATGGTCGACCTGATGGCCAATCCAGAATTGGCGCAGATGGTTCGCAAGATCATGAACGAGGTGCAGGCGGTCGGTATCGCGCTCGGCTGCCGGTTCCAACGATCCGCAGACGAACAGTTTGCCAGCGCCAACGGGTTTGGCCCGGTCAAGACGTCCATGCTTCAGGATCTGATTGCCGGCAAGGCGCTGGAAATCATTCCGCTCAACGGGATGGTGGTCGAACTTGGAAAGCTCGCGAATGTCCCCACACCAATCTGCGACACAATATTGACACTCGCTCAACAGCTCGATGTCGAAAACCGGAGATAACTCAGCGCAAAAGAAAACCTCGCCGAGGGGACGCGGCGAGGCTCTAATTATATGTCTCATTTTTATTGTTGTCGGGCGGCACAGGGGACGGGCACCACCGGCTTTATTCCTCTGGCAACTGCATCGATCACTCTCAGCTTCGCCATTCACCAATATAACCCACCAGCAAGGGTTAGGTTCCACCAATCCTTAACCCGACAGCCGCTAAAATTGCGCAAACCTGGACGGGGTAGCAAAGAGACTTACATGACGGGGCCAAATTTCCGTTTCACCCATTACGATCTCAAATCACAGCGCGCGGGTACCGCGATCGAGGTGACATTGAGCGCGGTAAACAATATTCGCCTCATGAATGCGGCGAACTATCAGCGATTTACAGAACGACTCGATTTCAAATATGCCGGCGGCGTAGCGCGCAAGTCGCCGGTTCGACTGGTCATTCCAGAAAATGGGCACTGGCACTTGATCGTCGATACTGAAGGCCACCATGGATTGGCGGAATCTTCTGTCAAACTTATCCCCGCTCCAGTGATGCAAAGCCCACAATAGTAGGTTTCGTGATCAAATCATACGGACGCTTGGGCGCATGATGCGTCAAGATGCGTAATCTCATCATCTTGATCGCCATGCGTTCTGTGAACACCATGCGGCCTGCTCTTCACCAGGTCGTGATGAGCATGCTGCATGGGAGGATACAGCTTTGGCGGAATTACAACATATCGAGACCAGCATGGATGGAAACGTTATTCCCCTCTCAAACGAGGCGGCTAACCAGCTGAGCGGCTCGTGGCCTGACCGGAGTTATGAGATTGTCCGGCGGCTGGAACTACATGTCTTTAAAGTTAAGAAGCCAAAAGCACAGGCATTGATCTATCCCGGCGGCGGATATCTGAAGCTGATGCATGACAAGGAAGGCGTTGAGGTCGCGCTCTGGCTGAATTCGCTTTCTATCGACGCCTACGTCGTGACGCATCGCCTGCCTGGCTCCCAAGCCGAGGAAGGGCTGCATCCCAAGGATATTGCACTAACCGACTCGCTTTCCTGCCTCGATTATCTGCATAACAGCAGCCCACATCTGCCGCTTTTCCATGTCGGCCTTTCGTCAGGGGGGCACCTTGCTGGCGTGATGGCCTGCCAAAATCATCCGCTTGCAGCAAAAGGTGCGATCATCGCCTATGCACCGGTGAACGCCAATCACCGGGATTACAAATCGCCTGCGGGAAAACCGGACTATCCTCCGGCTGAAAAACAGGCCTTTTACGATGACTGGCCGATCGGCATAGCGGAGATACCGCACGGAATGCCAAATATACCGCTATTTCTTGCCTATGCGTTGCATGATCAATCGGTGCCGGTGGATCACGTGCTCAACCTGATCCGATCGGCCCGACAGGCCAAGCGGGAGGTGGATGCCCATATCTTCGGGACGGCTCCTCACGGTTTTGCGCTCAGAGACAAGTCCGGCACGCATGCGTCCTGGGCGAGCCTCGCGGAGCAATGGATAGAACGGCATCTCTAGGCCAAGACATCAGGGTTCGCCGCGTTCCTTGCGCAGTTTCGACCACCACTCCAGCCGTTTCCGGATCTCACGCTCGAAACCACGCTCCACCGGATCGTAAAAGGTCTGGCGTCCCATCTTTTCGGGAAAATAGTTCTGGCCGGAAAAGGCGTCTGGTTCATCGTGGTCGTAGCGATATCCCTGACTGTAGCCTTCCTGCTTCATCAGTTTGGTCGGTGCGTTGAGAATGTGTTTCGGCGGCAGGAGAGAGCCGTTTTCCTTGGCAGCCCGCATTGCCGAGCTGAAGGCGGTATAGACGGCATTGGATTTCGGAGCGGTTGCGAGATAGACGCAGGCATTCGCAAGCGCCAGTTCGCCCTCCGGCGAACCGAGATAGTCGTATGCATCCTTGGCAGTGTTGCAGATCACCAATGCCTGCGGATCGGCAAGGCCGATATCCTCGATCGCCATCCTGACCAGCCGCCGGCCGAGATAAAGCGGATCCTCGCCGGCATCGAACATACGGGCGAGATAATAAAGTGCCGCGTCCGGATCGGAGCCGCGGACGGCTTTATGCAGGGCCGAGATCAGATTGTAATGACCGTCCTGCCCCTTGTCGTAAACCGGCGCACGGCGCTGGACGATCTCGGTCAGGCCGGAAGTATCGAAGACTTCCCCTGCCCTTGCTGCTCGCCAGACTTCTTCCGCCAGCGTCAAGACTGCCCGGCCGTCGCCATCCGCCATGCGAATGAGCGTCGCCCGCGCCTCGTCATCGAGCGGCAGCGGCTTCTTCTCCACGTCTTCGGCACGTTTCAGAAGCTCCGCAAGGCTCTCTTCGTCATGGGACCTGAATGTTAGGACGCGGGCACGCGACAGAAGAGCGGCATTCAGTTCGAAGCTCGGATTTTCTGTCGTGGCGCCCACAAGAATGACGGTGCCATCCTCCATGACCGGCAGGAAACTATCCTGCTGGGCACGGTTGAAACGATGGATCTCGTCGACGAAGAGTAGCGTCTGCCGCCCATCCATCCGGCGCAAGCGGGCCGTCTCGAAGACCTTTTTCAGGTCGGCGACGCCCGAGAAGATCGCCGAGATCTGTTCAAAGGCCAGGCCCGTTTCGCCGGATAGGAGCCGGGCAACTGTCGTTTTTCCCGTTCCTGGCGGCCCCCAGAAGATCATCGAGCCGAGCGTGCCGGATTCGATCATGCGGCGCAGCGCACCATCCTCTCCCGTCAGATGTGACTGGCCGGTGACCTCGCTGAGCGAGGTCGGGCGCAACCTGTCGGCCATCGGTCTCCGGCCGGCGACATCATCTGGAATACGGGGAGAGAACAGGTCGTTGCTCATCGAAAGAATTGCCGGATGCGCTGGCCGCCACGTTCGATTTCGACGCGCCAGAAGCTCGGGTCTGCGTCCAGCATGTCTTCGAGCGTCTTGGTGGTGTTGACCGTGCTGCCGTTGATCGAAACGATGATGTCGTTCGGCTGGAAACCGAGGCGCGCAGAGGGCGATCCGCGGGTGACATCGGTCACGACGACGCCAGTCTTTTCGGTCGACAGGTGCAATTCGGTTGCAAGCTTGGGCGACAGGTTGGCGACATGCAGGCCGGAGAACGGGTTGCGGCCCTCCATCAGGCGCTCATCACGCGGTGTGGTTTCCGGGGCGGTGTTCAGCACCAGCGTCATCTGCCGCTGACCGTCGCTCGTCTGTACCGTCAGATCGGCCTGCTTGCCGAGACCGGCGGTGGTCAGACGGTAACCGAGGGCATCGGGATGCTCGACCGCAATACCATTGACGGCAGTGATCACTTCGCCCGGCTTGAGGCCAGCCTTATCCGCCGGGCCACCTTCGACGGTGCGAACCACCAGCGCGCCGCGGGCGGCTTTCAGGCCAAGTGCTTCGGCGACATCGGACGTGACGGCATCAAAGGTCGCACCGACATAGGGCCGCTCGAACGTTGTCTTGCCCTCTTCGGCAGCAACCAGAAAGGCTTTCACGAGATTGGCGGGGATTGCGAAGCCGACGCCGTTGGAGCCGCCGCCACGAGAGAAGATCGCCGTATTGATGCCGATCAGTTCGCCATTCATGTTCATCAGCGCGCCGCCGGAATTGCCCGGATTGATGGATGCGTCCGTCTGGATGAAGAAGCCGAAATCACCGCTCGACACCTGGTTGCGGGCAAGCGCCGAAACGATGCCGCTGGTGACGGTCTGGCCGACACCAAACGGGTTGCCGATCGCCAGAACCAGATCGCCGACCTCGGTACGATCGGAATCGGCGAGCGCGAGCACAGGGAAATTCTCCTTGCTCTTGATACGAAGGACCGCGAGATCGACGCTCTCATCCTTGAGCACCAGCTCGCAGGGGAACTCGCGGCCATCGGCGAGCGCGATCTTGATATCGTCGGCACCCTGAATAACGTGATTGTTAGTCACCACCAGGCCGTTGTGCGAGAGGATCACCCCGGAACCCAGTGAGGACTGCTTTTCCGATCTGTTCGGCATGCGCTGGCCGAAGAACTGATCGAAAAAGGGGTCGCCGGTCATCATGTTCGGGCGCTGAACGAGACGTTCGGCATAGACATTGACCACGGCACCGGCCGTCTGTTTGACGAGCGGCGCGAAGGACAGCTGCATCTCCTGACGGCTCTGCGGGACCGCTTTGCTTTCCTGCGCATAGGCGGTTACGGGACAAACCACGGCCAGGACGAGAAGACCGACCGAGAGACGCTTGAGCAGGTTGGGCATATGATTCCTCTTTGCGAATTTCCGGATCGAGTTTTAGCGCCGGAGGCTGGAAAATAAAGGTGACCGTGCCAGACAAAACGGACATTCGTTCGTCTATGGGGCAGCGGCCTTAAACGGGATAAGAAGATGCTGAAAAAGGCAAAAGCATGGGCAAAGACCATCAAGCGCGATATCGTCGCCTTGTGGCTTGCCGCCCGTGACCCGCGCGTACCGCTGAGCGCCAAGCTGGTGGCAGGAGCGGTGGCAGCCTATGCGCTGTCTCCCGTCGATCTCATACCCGACTTTATTCCCGTTCTCGGTTATCTCGACGATCTCATCCTGGTGCCGGTCGGCATCCTGATCGCCATCCGGCTTGTGCCGCGGGAGCTGATGTCCGAGTTCCGTCTGGTGGCCGAACAACGATCGGGCCGTCCCGTCAGTCGGTCGGGTCTCGCCTTCATCCTTGCCATATGGCTTGCCTGCATCATCTTCATGGTCTGGAGGCTGACAGAGTTCTTCTGACCGGTCTCCAGTGCAAGATCAGGAGCATGGACGATGAAATCGAGACTGGCTGTTTTGGGCGTAATGAGCTTCCTCATAGCTCCCACCCTTCCCGTTCCCGCAGCTGCTGCGAGTTTCGACTGCGAACGGACCGATCTTGCTGCCGATGAAAAGGCGATCTGCGATACCCGCACGCTCAACGACGCCGACGTGAGGATGGTCACGACTTTCGATATCCTGACCAGCCTGCTTGCCATGGGAACACGCGATGCGCTTCGCGACGAACAAAGCGCCTGGCTGAAGAAGCGTCAGGCCTGCGGCGGGGACGTTGCCTGCCTGACGACCGCCTATGACGTGCGCATGAAGCAGCTCACGCAAGCCTTTGAAGGCCTCAGCCGACCGCTTTAATTCGGCATGCAATGATCTGTCGCAATCCGATCAAGTTAAGCCGTGCGGCTTTCCGCCGCATGTCCAAGCTTGACCGGTGCGGTGCAACCGACAATCGACTAATCTTGCTGCGTCGTCTGGTCGCGGACGAGATTCCCAAGGAGCGGACGGGAGCGCGGGTGTCTCAAGGCGGCGGATGACCGGGTCCGGCCGCGTCCGGAAACACCCCTCCCGTCGTCGACAATTAGCGTCGGCCAATTCGGCATTTCAGCATGATCATTCGTGAACGCCCCACGCTCGGGCAGCTCTTCTTCATCTACCGCGGCTCTGTCATCCAGCGGATCTTTCCCCAGATGCTCGTCGTCGTCGCCATGTCGGCGATCATCGTCATCGCGCATCGCCTAGCACCGCAATTCGTCCCGTCGGTTGCCGGCGCGCCGTTCACGCTGATCGGCATCGCGCTATCGATCTTCCTCTCGTTCCGTAACAGCGCCTGCTATGAGCGATGGTGGGAAGCGCGCAAGAACTGGGGAGAACTGCTGGCGGCGAGCCGCGACCTCGCGCGGCAGACGGAGCTTTTCGAGGCCCGCAGCGCAGAGGCAGGTCAGACGCGGCGGCTTATCCTGCTTCTGACCATCGTACTTGCCGACGAACTGGTAAAATTCCTGCGCGGTGGCGACTGTCCGAACAACAGTGCGGTACGCCTCTTGCCGAAGGGGATGTCCGACGCCATCAAGGCCTCCAGGCATCCGCCCGTCCATATCGTCGACCTTATCGGCCGCCAGCTGATCGAGCTGCAGCGAAACGGCATGCTGAGTGATGTGGAATTCTCGCTGTTCGACCGGACAATGACGCGACTGAGCGGCGCATTGGCGGCCTGCGAAAGGCTGAGAACGACACCGGTTCCGTTCGGCTATACGCTGCTGATTCATCGTACGGCACATATGTTCTGCTTCATGGTACCGTTCGGCTTTGCCGATGTGCTCGGTCCGGCGACACCGCTTGCCGCCGGTCTCGTCGCCTATACGTTCTTCGGGCTCGATGCGCTCGGCGATGAGCTGGAAGAACCGTTCGGAACTTTGCCAAACGACCTGCCGATTGCCGCCATTTCAACCGTGATCGAAATCGACCTGCGCAGCATGCTGGGAGATACAGATCTGCCTCCGATGCCCAAGCCGGTGGATCACATTCTGCTGTGATCTCCATCTCAGACAAAACGAAAAAGGCCGGCGCATGCGCCGGCCTTTTTCGTTGGCATCAAGAACTTACAGCACTCACTCCGGCAGTATCCGCACCGCGCCCTTGTCGGCGGAAGCTGCGAAGGCAGCGTAGGCCTTCAGCGCCGTCGTGACATTGCGCTTGCGGGGAGCGGCCGGCTTCCAGCCGAGCGCATCCTGCTCGTGACGGCGGGCGGAAAGCTCGGCGTCGGTGACCTTGAGGTTGATCGTCCGGTTTGGGATATCAATCTCGATCAGGTCGCCTTCCTGCACGAGGCCGATGGCGCCGCCCTGGGCAGCTTCCGGCGAGGCGTGGCCGATGGAGAGACCCGAGGTGCCGCCGGAGAAACGGCCGTCGGTGATCAGCGCGCAGGCCTTACCGAGGCCCTTCGACTTCAGATAGCTCGTCGGGTAGAGCATTTCCTGCATGCCCGGACCGCCCTTGGGGCCTTCGTAGCGAATGACGACGACATCACCTGCCTTGACCTCGTTGGAGAGGATAGCCTTGACGGAGGCGTCCTGGCTCTCGAACACGCGGGCCGGGCCGGAGAACTTCAGGATCGACTCATCGACGCCGGCGGTCTTCACGATGCAGCCATCGAGAGCAATATTGCCGTAGAGCACGGCCAAACCGCCATCCTTGGAGAACGGCTTTTCGACCGAGCGGATTACACCCTTCTCGGAATCGGTATCGAGTTCATCCCAGCGAGAAGACTGTGAGAAGGCAACCTGGGTCGGCACGCCGCCGGGTGCCGCCTTGAAGAACTCGCGGACGGTCTCGGAATTGGTGCGGGTGATATCCCAGCGATCGATGGCGTCGCCGAGCGTCGCCTCATGCACCGTGAAGCAATCACGGTTGATCAGGCCGCCACGATCGAGTTCACCGAGGATGCGCATGATACCGCCGGCGCGATGGACATCTTCCATGTGGACATCCTGCTTGGCAGGCGCGACCTTGGACAGGCACGGAACCTTGCGCGACAGCGCATCGATATCCTCCATGCCGAATTCGACACCGCCTTCATAGGCTGCGGCCAGGATATGCAGCACGGTATTGGTCGATCCGCCCATGGCGATATCGAGCGACATGGCGTTTTCGAAAGCCTGCTTGGTGGCGATGTTGCGCGGCAGAACCGACGTATCATCCTGCTCGTAATAACGGCGGGCAAGATCGACGATCAGGTGACCGGCTTCCACGAACAGGCGCTTGCGATCGGAATGGGTGGCAAGCGTCGAGCCGTTTCCGGGCAAAGACAGGCCGAGAGCTTCGGTCAGGCAGTTCATCGAATTGGCAGTAAACATGCCGGAGCACGAGCCGCAGGTGGGACAGGCGGAGCGTTCGATGGTCTCGACTTCCTCGTCCGTATAGCTCTCATCGGCTGCGGCAACCATGGCATCGACGAGATCCAGCGCGACCTTCTTGCCATGCAGGGTCGCCTTGCCGGCTTCCATCGGGCCACCGGAAACGAAGACAGCCGGGATATTGAGGCGCATCGCGGCATTGAGCATGCCGGGTGTGATCTTGTCGCAATTGGAGATGCAGACCATGGCATCGGCGCAGTGGGCGTTGACCATGTATTCAACCGAGTCAGCGATGATCTCGCGCGACGGCAGCGAATAAAGCATGCCGTCATGGCCCATGGCGATACCGTCATCCACGGCGATCGTGTTGAATTCCTTGGCGACGCCGCCGGCAGCCTCGATTTCGCGGGCAACCAGCTGGCCAAGATCCTTCAGATGCACGTGGCCCGGCACGAACTGGGTGAAAGAGTTGACCACTGCAATGATCGGCTTGCCGAAATCGCCGTCCTTCATGCCGGTGGCGCGCCAAAGGCCGCGTGCGCCGGCCATATTGCGGCCGTGAGTGGTGGTTCTGGAACGATAAACAGGCATAGGTCTTTCCTCGCTCGATCAGGCCACTAGTCTACCCGCTCCTCGGCAGAGACACAAAAGGCCGTATTTTTGAAAAATGTCCTAAACCAACTGCTGATCACTGTCACTGCCGGTTATCGGCAAATCAGTACGGTACGGTACGGTTCTCATCCATACCAATCCCCGCCTTATCGAAGATCCTCGCGGCGCAACTCGAAATGATCGAGAATGATATCGAGATTTCGGCGATGCGACTTGAAGAAAAGGTCGAACAGGTCACCCGCAACCGGCACGCTGCCGACGAAGGCATCCACACCGAGATTGCCGAGCATCTGGACGAGTTTTGCCGACGGCACACCCATGCGGCGCGCCTCGTTGATGAGATAGAGACCGACCAACGCACCACCCGCATCACCGATGACGGGAATGAGGCCGAAGACGGAATCGGCGCCGAAACGGATTTCGGTACCGGGAATACGGATCGCCGTGTCCATCAGCCGCGCAATACCGTGCAGCCGCCTCAGGCGCCGCAGTTTTTCGACGTGATCCAGATCATCCTTGACGAACCGCTCGCTGGCAGCATCCCAGGTCTTCGTCGCCATCCGGCAATTCTCCATCTTCATTCACAGCTACAAATGAGAATCGCGGGTGTCGGTTCCAAGATGGCTTGGCGGAGAATATGTGGTTTTTCTCACGCAAACGTGGTTCCGGCGAAAAATCCGGCATCTGTGAAACCGAGTGGTTTGGGATTACGTATAGTTCAAAGGAACGGCATCGCGCCCGAGGAGACATCCCATGCCCGCCTATCGTCCGCCGCATATCTCGCCATCGGAGATCACGCCGAAAGATATCTATCTCTCCCGCCGCAGCTTCATCGGCGCCGCAGCAGCCGCCGGGTTCGGTCTGGCAGCGGGTGGCGAAGCCTGGGCTGCGCCATTGAGCGCCGCGCCCGGCCCCTACAAGCTCAATGAAAAGCTGACGCCCAAGGAAGCGGTGACGACCTATAACAATTTCTACGAATTCGGGGTCAACAAGGAAGATCCCTCACAGAATTCGGGTGCTTTCAAGCCGACCCCATGGTCGGTGAAAGTCGAGGGCATGGTCGGCAAGCCGAAGGAATTCGGGCTTGATGAAATCCTGAAGATGAAGCTTGAGGACCGGACCTACCGGATGCGCTGCGTCGAGGGGTGGTCGATGGTGATCCCTTGGATCGGTTTTCCCCTTTCGGCCATTCTCGATCAGGTCGAGCCGCTCGGCAGCGCAAAATATGTGGCTTTCGAAACGGTGGTGCGGCCGGAGGAAATGCCGGGTCAGGGCGGCCTCTTCCAGCCCCTGCCCTGGCCCTATATCGAGGGCTTGCGGATGGACGAGGCGCGACATCCGCTGACCATTCTTGCAGTCGGCCTCTATGGCGAAACGCTGCCGAACCAGAACGGCGCGCCGATCCGGCTTGTCGTGCCGTGGAAATACGGTTTCAAAAGCATCAAGTCGATCGTCAAGATCAAGCTCGTGGAAGAACAGCCGCAGACCACATGGAAGAATTCCAACGCGCGGGAATACGGCTTCTACTCCAACGTCAACCCGGCGGTGGACCATCCGCGCTGGAGCCAAGCGACAGAACAGCGGATCGGTGAAGGCGGATTTTTCGGAACGAAACGCGTCGATACGCTGCCGTTCAACGGCTACGCGAACGACGTGGCGAGCCTTTATTCCGGCATGGACCTCAAGGCGAATTACTGAAAATGGCATCGATTTCCGCCGCCATCCCTGCCCTGCCCCGTAAATATCATGCGGCCAGCATCTGGGCGCTTTACGTGATCGGCCTCTGTCCGGCCGCCTGGTATTTCTATCAGGCGGCGACGGGCGGGCTTGGCTTTAATCCGGTCAAGGAATTCGAACACCTTCTTGGCATATGGGCCTTGCGCCTGATCATCGCGACGCTTGCGATCACGCCATTGCGCGACCTCTTCGGCATCAACTGGGTGCGTTATCGACGGGCGCTCGGGCTGCTAGCCTTCTATTACGTACTGATGCATTTTTCCGTCTATCTACTGCTCGATCTGCAGCTCAATTTTGCGGCGGTCGGCGGCGATATCGCAAGGCGGCCCTATATCACCATCGGGTTTGCCGCACTGCTTTGCCTTATTCCCCTGGCGGTGACATCCAACAACTGGTCGATCAGGAAGATGGGACAAGGCTGGATACGGCTGCACAAGGTGGTCTATCTGATCGCGATCGGCGGGGCGATCCATTATGTGCTCGCGGTCAAATCGGTGACCTCCGGACCATTCGCCCATATCGCGCTGATCGGCATTCTGGTCGCCTACCGCCTCTTCCGGCGGCCGCTCCTCAACTGGAAGCGTGGGCGACGTCAGCCGGCACAGCTTGCCCGCTGACGTCACCGAAAGGCGACAAGTTCACACGGAGCGGGTCAAACCGCCATCGACCTTGAGGTTCTGGCCGGTAATGTAGCCCGCGCCTTCGGAGGCCAGGAAAGCGACGGTCGCGGCAATTTCCTCGCTCGTGCCGTAGCGTTTCATTGGCACCCCTTCGCGCCGTTCCTCGGTAGCCGGCAGACTGTCGATCCATCCCGGCAGGACATTGTTCATCCGCACGTTATCGGCGGCATAGGTATCGGCGAAGATCTTGGTGTAGGAGGCAAGTCCGGCACGGAAAACGGCCGAGGTCGGGAACATGGACGACGGCTCGAAGGCCCAAGCGGTGGAGATATTGACGATGCTGCCGGATTTTTGTGCCTGCATGATGGGTGCCACGAGGCGCACCGGTCGGATGACGTTCATCAGATAGACGTCGAGGCCTGTATGCCACTGCTCATCGGTGATCTCGATGATTTGCGCACGCGGTCCATGGCCGGCGCTGTTGACCAGGACATCGATGCGGCCCCAGCTATCCATGACCGTATCGACAAGCCGCTTGAGGTCGTCATTGGACTGATTGGAGCCGGTGATGCCGATGCCGCCGAGTTCCTGCGCCAGCGCCTCGCCCTTGCCGGAAGACGACAGGATCGCGACCTTGAAACCGTCTGCCGCAAGTTTTCTTGCCGAGGCCGCGCCCATGCCGCTGCCGCCCGCCGTTACAATCGCTACCTTTGCTTCCGACATCTCTTAAAGCCTTTCGATACTATTGGATGACAATGGGTAACGCTGCAACGCGCAGAACGCCAGCGCGGTTTCTTGCTTATCAGGAGCGGCTTTTCGCCTTCATCCTTGTGGTATTCAGCGCCGCCGCAGTGCGGATCAGCGCCATGAAGGCTTGCTCGTCGATCGCCTCCCCTTCGCGCAGGTCGACTGCCCGGCGGGCATTGCCTTCGAGGCTGGCGTTGAAAAGCCCGGACGGATCCTCGACAGAAGCACCCTTGGCGAAGGTCAGCTTGACGACCGCCTTATAGGTCTCGCCGGTGCAGATGATGCCGTCCTTTTCCCAGACGGGTACCCCACGCCATTTCCATGTCTCGATGACATCGGGAACAGCCTTGTGGATGAGGGCCCGGACATGAGCGAGCATCTCTCCGCGCCAGTCGCCGAGCTCCGCTATGCGTTGATCGATCAAAAGGGAAGCATCCTTCGTCCCGCCTTCGGCATCTTCGTCCATGGCATCATCCTAAAGTTTTTCGCCGGGCAGCGCGCTGGCCTGCCTGATCCACGTTTCGAGCTGCGCCTCGTTCCACTCGTCGGTCTCGTGAATATGGAAATAACGCGTCTCGGGTGTTTTAGAATTTTCCGGTGGAACAGGATCCAGCGATGAGCCGCGAAAGAAAGTCAGTTTTACGTATCTGTTGAAGCAGTGAAGACCGAGAAACCAGCCCTGCCCTTCGATCCCGTACAAGGGTGTGTTCCATTTCACCGCCTTGGCGACATTGGGAACGCAATGCTCGATAAGCGCGTCGAGTTTTCGCCCGACCTCGCTTTTCCAGCCAGGCATCGCGGCGATATAGGCCCGAACCGGTTCGTTCCCATAGCCCTTGGCGATCTGGGGATTGCCGCCGGACAGGAGTTTCGGCTCCGTGGGTTTGGGCATGGCTTTGCCGGTCATGATATCGAACTCCTCCATACCGATCAGCTTTTACCATAATAGGGTCCGAGCGCGTGTGGTCCACCATTATCCCCTTGCGCTCTCGGGCCGCTCGTCTTGACAGCGCCCCATTCACAAGTTCCATTCCCGGCGCGAGACGGGGACACATCAATGACGACGACAGATGCGGTAGCGACTGGGGGGCGACTTTCGGTTCTGGATGTCTATCTTTGCGATCTGCGCCCATGGGGCGAATTGCGCGGGCTGACCCGATTCGTGGTCGAATTCCTCTATTTCGGCATCAAGGAAGCACGGGCCTGCCTGTTTGCCGGGCTTTTCTTCGTCTCGATCTTTCTGGTGCCCAAAGCAGGGTTTCTGGGATTGCCGCGCTACGATGTGCTGCTCGTCATCGCGCTTGCGATCCAGTTCTTCATGATCTGGAGCAGACTGGAGACCTGGGATGAGGCGAAGGCCATCGGCCTGTTTCATGTCGTCGGTTTTGCACTGGAAGTGTTCAAGACCTCCGGCAGCATCCAGTCCTGGTCCTATCCGGATTTCGCCTATACCAAAGTTCTCGGCGTGCCGCTGTTCTCCGGCTTCATGTATGCCGCCGTCGGCAGCTATATCATTCAGGCATGGCGCCTGTTCGACCTGCGCATCACCCATCATCCGAGCTACTGGATGGCGACCCTTGTCGCTCTTGCCATATATGCCAATTTCTTCACCCATCATTTCATCGGGGATTATCGCTGGTATATCGCGGCATGCGCACTCGGACTTTACGCCCGCACTACCGTCACCTTCAGACCCTATGATCGCGTTCGGAAAATGCCGCTCCTCCTCGCCTTCGTGCTGATCGGCTTCTTCATCTGGCTGGCGGAAAACATTTCGACCTTCTTCGGCATCTGGAGCTATCCCAACCAGCTCGGAGCCTGGTCTGCCGTGCATATCGGCAAATGGAGTTCCTGGTCGCTGCTGGTGATCATGACCTTCACCATTGTCGCTCATCTGAAACATATAAAGCGGCGCATCCACGTTCCGGAATGAAGCCGATGGCAGACATGCAGAAAGGCCGGTGCCAATGGCTCCGGCCTTTCCTAAATAATCGAATTCGATGGGTGTTCAGAACTGCTTCTTGAACAGAAGCCTGTCCAGCGACAGGTAACCGCCGCCGAAGGCTGCGAAGAGGAAGGCGCCTCCGGTCCAGAAAAGCGAATCCTGCTCTGCCTTTTCCTGAACCTGATGCAGGAACTTTGCGCCTCCATCGGCAAGACGCGCCACGCCGTTCGGCGTGAACAGATCACCACCAGCCTTCACCGCATCAATGCCTGCCTGCGTCAGAAGCGCGTCGCCATAGGGATGGGCGAAGTGGAACCAGAGGGTGATTGCCAGCATCACGCCGCTTGCCAGCGCGGCTGGCCGCGTGAAAAGTCCGACTGCGATCAGAATACCGCCGACGACCTGGATCAGTGCAAGCACCGGCGACCAGAGCCAGCCGGGATAAAAGCCGAGATTCTCGACGAAACCGACTTGCGCGAGGGGAGCCATCAGCTTCGGCCAGCCTTCCAGAACCAGCATGCCGCCGACGGCCAGGCGAAATATGCTCCAGGCCATAGGCTGGGCAATCTTCTCGTAAAAGCCGCCAAGGGCGGGAATTATCAAATCTTTACGTTCGTTCTCAAATACGGGTGTGTATGCCATTGTCGTCCCTCACAACCCCACTGGTTGATATGTTCCGACGCTACGCCTTCCTTGCGCTTCATCATTGATTCCGGTCAAGAAAACGCAGCCGCATCTCGATTGCCATGCCCAATCCGATGCCCGCGGCATAGGCGACAATGTTCCAGAGCGAGAATACCCGGCCGAGCAGAAGCTTTCCTGCCAGAGTCAGGCGAAATTCGTCGAGAGCCGGGGTCTGGTAAAGTCGGGAGAACTCGACAGAAACGGCTATCGCCAGTGCAATTGCGGCCATGATGGCCACGCGGCGGGACACGATGGCAGCTGCGACCAGCAGAAAAACCATGCAGCCCCAAAGAAGAGAACCGCCATATTTCACGACGCTGAAAGGCAGGCCCAGGTCATAACCGAAACCGCGAAGTGCAAGTCCGGCGACAATAACCGCGCCGACGCACAGCAGTCTTTGCAACCGAGCCCTCAGCATCCACCTTCCACCTGTCATGCCGTCTCCAGAAATGAAAAAGCCGGGCGTTTCCACCCGGCTTTTCAAATTTACGATCGAAGATCGAAAATTATGCGGCTTCTGCAGCATCTGCTTCAGCAGCAGCGCGAGCCTTGTCGGCTGCGCCCTTGGCAGTGACGTCGCGTTCAACGAACTCGATGACTGCGAGCGGAGCGTTGTCGCCCTGACGGTAGCCAGCCTTCATGATACGCAGGTAACCGCCATTGCGGGTTGCGTAACGGGAAGCGATGACGTCGAACAGCTTGCGAACGGCGTCCTGGTCCTGAACCTGCGAGATAGCCTGACGACGAGCGTGCAGATCGCCGCGCTTGCCGAGAGTTACGAGCTTCTCGACGATCGGGCGAATTTCCTTCGCCTTCGGCAGGGTGGTTACGATCTGCTCATGGGTGATGAGCGATGCAGCCATGTTCGTGAACATAGCCTTGCGGTGGCTTGCGGTGCGGTTAAGCTTACGGCCGGCTTTTGCGTGGCGCATATCTGGTCTCCTTCACTTGCAGGCATTCGCCTGCAGTATGATTAGTTAGTATTGGTCTTCGTAACGCTTAGCGAGATCTTCGATGTTTTCCGGCGGCCATGCAGGAACTTCCATACCAAGATGGAGGCCCATGGATGCCAGAACTTCCTTGATCTCGTTCAGCGACTTGCGACCAAAGTTAGGAGTGCGGAGCATTTCCGCCTCGGTCTTCTGGATGAGGTCGCCGATATAAACGATGTTGTCGTTCTTCAGGCAGTTGGCCGAACGGACGGAAAGTTCCAGTTCGTCGACCTTCTTGAGGAGCGCCGGGTTGAACGCGAGTTCAGTGACGGATTCCTCTTCCTGTTCCTTCTGCGGCTCGTCGAAGTTGACGAAGACCGACAGCTGGTCCTGAAGAATGCGTGCGGCGAAGGCTACGGCGTCTTCACCCGTGACCGAACCATCGGTTTCGATAGTCATGGTCAGCTTGTCGTAGTCGAGAACCTGGCCTTCGCGGGTGTTTTCCACCTTGTAGGACACTTTCTTGACCGGCGAGTAGAGGCTGTCGACCGGGATAAGGCCGATCGGGGCATCCTCTGCACGGTTACGCTCGGCCGGGACATAACCCTTGCCGTTGTTGACCGTGAATTCCATGCGGATCTCAGCGCCGTCATCCAGCGTGCAGATCACGTGGTCGGGGTTCAGGATCTCGATGTCGCCAACCGTCTGGATATCACCAGCGGTAACGGCACCAGGGCCCTGCTTGCGCACGACCATGCGCTTCGGGTCATCGCCGTCCATCTTGATGGCGATTTCCTTGATGTTGAGCACGATGTCCGTCACATCTTCCCGAACGCCCGGGATAGAGGAGAACTCATGCAGGACGCCGTCGATCTGGACAGCCGTAACAGCTGCACCGCGAAGCGACGACAAAAGCACGCGGCGAAGCGCGTTGCCGAGCGTCAGGCCGAAGCCGCGCTCAAGAGGTTCAGCAACAAGCGTTGCCTTGGTACGACCGGACGAGGTGAACTCCACCTTGTTCGGCTTAATCAGTTCCTGCCAGTTCTTCTGGATCATGACCTATACCTTCCGTTCGTTGCCACCATCCAATCGTGGCAACCGAGCACGAGGAACACCGAAAGTAACCCTCCGGCGATACGGTGAAAGCCGCCTCGGCTCCTGCAGGAGACAAAGCGGCTAACCCCGAGTTCAGATGGCACTCGCTTGAAAAGCGAGCCCCAATACGTCCATTAGACGCGGCGCTTCTTGCGCGGGCGGCAGCCGTTATGCGGGATCGGCGTGACGTCGCGGATAGAAGTGATCATGAAACCGGCAGCCTGGAGAGCGCGCAGAGCCGATTCACGGCCGGAACCCGGACCGCAAACTTCAACTTCGAGCGACTTCATGCCGTGTTCCTGAGCCTTCTTGGCGCAGTCTTCAGCGGCGATCTGAGCAGCAAACGGGGTCGACTTACGCGAACCCTTGAAGCCCTTTGCACCGGCAGACGACCAGGCAATAGCATTGCCCTGCGCGTCGGTGATGGTGATCATGGTGTTGTTGAAGGTAGAATTGACGTGGGCAACGCCCGACGTGATATTCTTGCGTTCGCGACGACGAACGCGGGTGGCTTCCTTGGCCATTTTATCCCTTTCGTTGATCTCTGCACCGCCGTAGTTCCAGCGGCTCCACCTTGAGAGGCAGTAAGACTTAGGCAGCAGGCAACAGAGCTGATCTCCACTGCCTATTGGCTAACGCCTCTAGATTACTTCTTCTTACCGGCGATTGCCTTAGCCGGACCCTTGCGGGTACGAGCGTTGGTGTGGGTGCGCTGACCGCGGACCGGAAGGCCACGACGGTGACGCAGGCCACGGTAGCAACCGAGGTCCATAAGACGCTTGATGTTCATCGCGGTTTCGCGACGAAGGTCACCTTCGACAGCGTAGTCGCGGTCGATGGTTTCGCGGATCTGAAGGATTTCAGAGTCCGTCAGCTGATGGACGCGCTTTTCAGCCGGAAGACCGACCTTGTCCATGATTTCCTGCGCAAATTTCGGGCCGATCCCGTGAATGTAGGTCAGCGCGATAACAACGCGCTTCGCAGTCGGGATGTTGACGCCAGCGATACGTGCCACGTCTATTCTCCTTCGTTCCGGTTGCCGTCCGGCAAGCGGTACTTCTTCCATGATAGCAGCCTGATCAAGGCCACCAGTTCAACAACACCAAACGAGACAGGTCAAAACGACCAGCCCCGGATATCCTTGCGGAAATCCGCGCCAATCGCTCAAATCTGTCGCGAGTTGGCGCGGTGTTTAACGGAATCAGCGTTGGATTGCAACCGCCGAGCCCGAGATTCTTTAACAGACCTATGACAGCTCAAAGAGCCGCCAGTGTCTTTTCGATTTCGGCGGTCACGGCCTTCACGTCAGCCATGCCGTCGATCGTCTTCAACTGACCGGTCGATTCGTAATGAGCCGAGAGCGGAGCAGTCTTTTCACGATATTCGACCAGACGCTTCTTGAAAGCCTCCGGCATATCGTCAGCGCGAACCTTGCCGCCAGCGGCAATGGTTTCGGCCACACGGTTTTCGATTCGGCCCATCAGGGCCCCCTCGTCCACCTTCAGTTCAATGACTGCATCCAGAGGGCAGCCCTTGTCCTGAAGCATCTTTTCCAGCGCGATGGCCTGGGGCACGGTGCGCGGATAGCCATCCAGGATGAAGCCATTCGAACAGTCGTCCAGATCGATACGCTCGGCGACGATGGCATTGACGATATCGTCGGACACCAGCTGGCCGGCATCCATGACCGCCTTCGCCTTCAGACCGATCTCGGTTCCTGCTTCCTTGGCGGCACGAAGCATGTCACCCGTGGAAAGCTGCGGAATACCATATTTCTCAGTCAGCAGCTTTGCCTGCGTACCCTTACCGGCGCCGGGTGGCCCCAAGAATATAAGTCTCATCGTCCCCTCTTTCCTCCGCGCAGCTTCGACTTCTTGATCAGACCCTCATACTGCTGCGCAATGAGATGTCCTTGAATCTGTGCGACCGTATCGAGGGTTACACTGACAACAATCAAAAGCGAAGTACCACCAAGGGCTAATGGCACGCCCGTACGGGCGATCAGAAACTCTGGCAGAATGCAGACGAACACGAGGTAGATCGCACCGATAACTGTGATGCGGGTCAGTACATAGTCAATATATTCGGCGGTCCGTTCGCCCGGACGGATACCCGGAATGAAACCACCGTGTTTCTTCAGGTTGTCGGCCGTATCCTTCGGATTGAAGACGATGGCCGTGTAGAAGAAGGCAAAGAAGGCGATCAGCAGTCCGTACAGCAGCATGAACAGCGGCTGGCCATGGCCGAGGGCAGCAATAGCAGCCGTTGCCCATGCAGGCAGGTCGGAATTGCCCGCGAAGCCGGCAGCCGTTGCGGGGAGAAGCAGCAGCGACGAGGCAAAGATCGCCGGAATAACACCGGACGTGTTGAGCTTGAGCGGCAGGTGCGAGGTATCGCCCTGGAACATGCGGTTGCCGACCTGGCGCTTCGGATACTGGATCAGAAGGCGACGCTGGGCACGCTCGACGAAGACGATCAAGGCAATAACGAAGATCGCGACGAGGATGACGGCGAGGATGAGGCCGGTCGACAGAGCGCCGGTACGACCGAGTTCCAGCGTGCCGGCGAGAGCCGTCGGGAGGCCAGCGGCGATACCTGCGAAGATGATCAGCGAAATGCCGTTACCGATGCCGCGCGAGGTGATCTGTTCACCCAGCCACATCAGGAACATGGTACCGCCAAGAAGCGTGACCACGGTCGACAGGCGGAAGAACATGCCGGGATCGTTGACGATGCCCTGCCCGCTCTCGAGACCGGCAGCAATGCCGTAGGCCTGGAGGGTGCCGAGAATCACCGTGCCGTAGCGGGTGTACTGGTTGATGATCTTGCGGCCGGCCTCGCCTTCCTTCTTGAGATTCTCAAGCGAAGGAACAACCGAGGTCATCAGCTGCACGATGATCGACGCGGAGATATACGGCATGATGCCGAGCGCGAAGATCGCCATGCGCTCGACAGCGCCACCGGCAAACATGTTGAAGAGGCCAAGGATACCGCCGGCCTGGCCGCGGAAGGCCTGCGCATAGGCTTCTGGGTTGAGGCCCGGAAGCGGAATATGCGTGCCGAGGCGGTAAACGAGGAGAGCAGCAAGGGTAAACCACAGCCGCTTCTTGAGATCCTCTGCCTTGGCGAAGGTTGAAAAATTGAGATTAGAGGCAAGTTGTTCCGCTGCAGACGCCATGCGTTTCTCCGCCCGATCACTTTCCCCGGGCGCAAAATGCCAGGTCAGGAAAGCAGTCGCAAATTCTGGTTCAAAAAACCGGGCGCGGAGATTGCGGGAGCAATCGGGTGCCTCACCCTGTTTTCATGTGATCGGCGCCCATCGGGGCCGCCAAATCGTGAGGCTCACATATGGACATAAAATCGCCCGGTGTGAAGCTCACACCGGGCGATTTTAAACGTTTTACTCTGCGGCAGTTTCCGCAACGACGAGCAGCTTGATAGAGCCACCAGCCTTTTCGATCTTTTCGACGGCAGCCTTGGAGGCACCGGCAACTTCGATCGTCAGCTTTGCCTTCAGTTCGCCATCGGACAGAACGCGAACGCCGTCCTTTTCGCGACGGATAACGCCGGCAGCCTTGAGAGCTGCTGCATCAACCGTTGCCTTGGCGTCGAGCTTGCCAGCATCGATCGCGGTCTGGATACGGCCAACCGAAACGGTGACGTATTCAGAAGCGAAGATGTTGTTGAAGCCGCGCTTCGGCAGGCGACGGTAGATTGGCATCTGACCGCCTTCGAAGCCGTTGATGGCAACGCCAGAACGAGCCTTCTGACCCTTGACGCCGCGACCACCGGTCTTGCCCTTGCCGGAACCGATACCACGACCTACGCGGATACGGTCCTTGGACGAACCTTCGTTGTCCTTGATCTCATTCAGTTTCATGATCAAACCCTCACTTCTCGTCGACGACGCGGACGAGATGCTGGACGGCCCGGATCATGCCACGAACGGAAGGCGTATCTTCCAGCGTGCTTACCCGGTGCATCTTGTTGAGGCCCAGACCAACCAGCGTTGCGCGCTGGATAGCCGGACGGCGAATAGGCGATCCGATCTGTTCGACCGTAACCGTCTTTGCTTCAGTCTTCTTCGTAGCCTTAGCCATGGGTCAGACTCCTCTTATTCTTCCGATGCATTGCCGGAAGCGGCACGGCGAGCCTGAAGCGTGGCGTATTTCAAGCCGCGCTGAGCTGCGATGTCCTTCGGATGCACCTGGTGCTTGAGAGCGTCAAACGTCGCACGGATCATGTTGTACGGGTTCGACGAACCGGTCGACTTTGCAACAACGTCGTGCATGCCGAGGGTTTCGAAAACTGCACGCATCGGGCCACCGGCGATGATACCGGTACCAGCCTTGGCGGAGCGCAGCAGAACCTTGCCGGCGCCGTGACGGCCATGAACGTCATGATGCAGCGTACGGCCGTCGCGCAGCGGTACGAAGATCAGGTCGCGCTTGGCGGACTCGGTTGCCTTGCGGATAGCTTCCGGCACTTCACGTGCCTTGCCATGACCAAAGCCAACGCGGCCCTTCTGGTCGCCGACGACGACGAGAGCAGCAAAACCGAAACGACGGCCGCCCTTGACGACCTTGGCAACGCGGTTGATCGCGACCAACTTGTCGACGAATTCGCTATCGCGCTCTTCACGGGCCTGACGATCGTCGCGGCCCTTTCTTTCCTGTGCCATTGTCCTTGTCCTTTTTCTTTTGCGGGTAGAACGGCAGGTTAAAGATAACCCAGAAGAACTGGGCGGTGCGGAGAAACCGCATTTCGCCCGGCCTTCCCTATTAGAGGAAGACCGGGCGAAAATTTATTAGAAGCTCAGACCGCCTTCGCGGGCAGCTTCAGCAAGTGCCTTGATGCGGCCGTGGTAGATGAAGGCGCCGCGATCGAACACGACTTCCTTCACGCCAGCCTTGGAGGCGCGCTCTGCAACCAGCTTGCCAACGGCAGCAGCTGCTGCAACGTCCGCGCCGGTCTTCAGCGACTTGCGCAGGTCGGCGTCGAGCGTGGAAGCGGCTGCAAGCGTGCGGCCGGCCACATCGTCGATGACCTGTACGTAGATGTTCTTGGACGAGCGGTGAACCGACAGACGCGGACGGCCGTTAGCGACCTTCTTGATCTGGCGGCGAACACGGCTCGCACGCTTGGTGAGTGCTTCTTTACGAGTAGCCATTGTTCCGCGTCCTTACTTCTTCTTGCCTTCCTTGCGGACGATCCGTTCCTCGGCGTACTTGACGCCTTTGCCCTTGTAGGGCTCGGGACCACGGTATTCGCGGATTTCCGCGGCAACCTGACCGACCTGCTGCTTGTTGATGCCGGAGACGATGATTTCCGTCGGCTTCGGCACGGCAATGGTGATGCCCTCTGGGGCTTCGTAGACTACGTCGTGGGAGAAACCGAGAGCCAGCTGCAGGTTCTTGCCCTGCATGGCTGCGCGGTAACCAACGCCGTTGATTTCGAGCTTGCGCTCGTAACCGTCCTTAACGCCCTTGAAGATGTTCTCGACCATAGTGCGGGACATGCCCCACTTGGAACGAGCATCCTTTGAATCGTTGACCGGGGTCACCGAAACGGCGTTGTCATTCAGCTCAACCTTGACTTCGTCATTAGCAACGAAGTGAAGTTCGCCCTTCGGGCCCTTCGCGGTGATCTTCTGGCCTTCGACCGAAGCCGTAACGCCTGCAGGAACCGGAACGGGCTTTTTACCGATACGAGACATTTTGTTATCCTGTCTGTCCGTTATGGAGATCCTTGCCCAGTCTTAGAAGACCGAGCAAAGAACCTCGCCGCCTACGTTCTGTTCGCGAGCCTGGTGATCGGCCATCACGCCCTTCGGGGTCGAAAGGATGGTGATGCCGAGGCCGTTCGCGACCTGCGGAATGGACTTAACCGAGACATAAACTCGGCGGCCCGGCTTGGAGACGCGGCCGATCTCACGGATCACGGACGCACCTTCGTAGTACTTCAGTTCGATTTCAATCTCGGACTTGCCGTTGCCGAAATCGGTCTGGGTGTAGCCGCGGATGTAGCCTTCAGCCTGCAGAACATCCAGAACACGAGCACGCAGGCGCGAAGCCGGCGTCGTGACGGAGTTCTTGCGGCGGGAAGCGCCGTTGCGGATACGGGTGAGCATATCGCCCAAGGGATCAGTCATGGTCATCGAACGATCTCCTTACCAGCTCGACTTAACAATACCCGGCACCTTGCCGAGGTTGCCGAGCTCACGAAGCGCGATACGCGACATCTTGAGCTTGCGATAGAAAGCGCGCGGGCGACCGGTGACTTCGCAACGGTTGCGGATACGCGTCTTCGAGCCATCGCGCGGCAGGGAAGCGAGCTTGATAGTTGCCTTGAACCGTTCTTCGATCGGAAGCTCCTGGTTCATGATGATTGCCTTCAATGCTGCGCGCTTGGCAGCATGGTCGGCGACCGTCTTGCGGCGGCGCTTGTTCTTTTCAACTGCGCTGGTCTTCGCCATATCGTAGTTCCTTTTTAACGCTCGTCGTTACGGTTACGCACGGAACGGGAAGTTGAACTCTTTCAGAAGAGCCCGTGCTTCGTCGTCGTTCGTAGCCGTCGTGCAAACGATGATGTCCATGCCCCACATCTGATCAACCTTGTCGTAGTTGATTTCCGGGAACACAATGTGCTCCTTGAGGCCCATGGCGAAGTTGCCACGACCATCAAAGGACTTCGGGTTCAGGCCGCGGAAGTCGCGAACGCGCGGAAGCGCGATGTTGACCAGGCGATCCATGAATTCATACATGCGGGCGCCGCGGAGGGTAACCTTCGCGCCGATCGGCATCTGTTCGCGAACCTTGAAGCCTGCAATCGAGTTGCGGGCGCGCGTGATAACCGGCTTCTGGCCAGCGATCGCAGCAAGGTCGGCTGCAGCAACAGTAGGCTTCTTGGAGTCGGCAGTTGCCTCGCCCACGCCCATGTTGATGACAATCTTGTCCATCTTCGGGATCATCATCTCGTTAGCGAACGAGAACTGTTCCTGAAGTGCTGCGCGGATGCGGGTGGTGTATTCGACCTTGAGCCGCGGCTCGTAATTTGCCTCAGCCATCGATGACATCTCCCGTACGCTTGGCTACACGCACCTTCTTACCGTCGACGACAGAGAAGCCAACGCGGGTCGGCTTGCCGTCTTTCGCCACGATCGCGACGTTCGACAGATGGATGGATGCTTCCTTGTTGATGATGCCAGCTTCCTGCGTCTGGGTCTGACGCTGGTGGCGCTTCACCATGTTGATACCGCGGACGACCGCACGGTCTTCCTTCGGCAGAACCTGGAGAACTTCACCGGTACGGCCCTTGTCCTTGCCGGCGAGGATGACGACGTTGTCGCCCTTCTTGATCTTCTGCATGGGTCCCGCTCCTTACAGTACTTCTGGAGCCAGCGAGATGATCTTCATGTGGTTCTTGGCGCGAAGTTCGCGCGGAACCGGTCCGAAGATACGGGTGCCGATCGGCTCTTTCTTGTTGTCGATGAGAACCGCTGCGTTGTTATCGAAGCGGATGACGCTGCCGTCGGCGCGACGGATGTCTTTAGCGGTACGCACAACAACCGCCTTCATCACGTCGCCCTTCTTCACGCGGCCGCGCGGAATAGCTTCCTTGATCGAAACGACGATAATGTCGCCGACCGAAGCGTACTTGCGCTTGGAGCCGCCCAGCACCTTGATGCACATGACACGACGTGCGCCGGAATTATCCGCCACGTCGAGGTTTGTTTGCATCTGAATCATGTCAGGTCGCCTTTTTCTAATGACCGGAACACCACACACCGAAGCGCGTGATGCCGGCTATGAACAGATTTTCAGTGTGCGCGGGATGGGTCTTGCCAAGGTGGTTTCCCTGAAAGGGACCTTCCGTGCGCTCAAAGCAAAAGAACGCCCGTTTCCGAGCGTTCTACGCCAGTGGCGTGCTTCATACAGGATTCTCCGCCAGACGCAATAGCCTGACGGAAATTCCTGGTCTTCTTAAGCCTGGGCGGCAATTACCGTCCAGCGCTTGTCCTTGGAGATCGGTGCGCATTCCTCGATGGAAACGACATCACCAACCTTGTACTGGTTGTTTTCGTCATGGGCCTTGTACTTCTTGGACCGGCGAACGGTCTTCTGAAGCAGAGGGTGAGCGAAGCGGCGCTCGACGCGGACAACAACGGTCTTTTCGTTCTTGTCGGAAACGACAACGCCCTGCAGAATGCGTTTTGGCATATTATTCTTCCTTAGGCCTTGGCTTCTGCCGCCTTCTGGCGGGCAATGGTTTTCACGCGAGCGATGTCCTTGCGAACTTCAGTGATGCGCGAGGACTTCTCGAGCTGGCCGGTGGCCTTCTGGAAGCGCAGGTTGAACTGCTCCTTCTTGAGCTCGGCGAGCTTGTCCTTGAGCTGGTCGGCGCTGAGGCCGCGTACGTCTTCGGCTTTCATCGTGCCTTCTCCTTACTCTGCGATGCGCTGAACGAAGCGCGTCGTGACCGAGAGCTTGGCAGAACCGAGGCGAAGTGCCTCGCGCGCGATTTCTTCCGAAACGCCGTCGATCTCGAACATGATACGACCAGGCTTGACCTTGCAAGCCCAGTATTCAACCGAACCCTTACCCTTACCCATACGAACTTCGGTGGGCTTTGCAGTAACCGGGACGTCAGGGAAGACGCGGATCCATACTCGACCCGCGCGCTTCATGTAACGCGTAATCGCGCGGCGAGCCGCTTCGATTTCGCGGGCGTTCACGCGGTTCGGTTCCTGAGCCTTCAGGCCGAATTCGCCGAATGCCAGATCAAAACCGCCCTTGGCCACACCCTTGATGCGACCTTTGAACTGTTTGCGGTACTTGGTACGCTTTGGCTGCAACATTTTATTACTTCTCCGAGCTTATCTTTCGCCAGCGATAATCAAGCGTTTTCGCGTTCGCGGCGACGATCGCCACGATCACGGTCGCGGCTTGCCGGACCCTGCGCATCGCCTTCCAGCGCGCGACGTTCGGAAGCCATCGGATCGTGCTCAAGGATTTCGCCCTTGAAGATCCAGACCTTGATGCCGCAAATACCGAATGCGGTTTCGGCTTCAGCCGTACCGTAGTCGATGTCTGCACGCAGCGTGTGAAGCGGAACGCGGCCTTCGCGGTACCATTCGGTACGAGCGATTTCCGCGCCACCCAGACGGCCGGCGCAGGTGATCTTGATGCCTTCGGCGCCAAGACGCATTGCGGACTGAACAGCGCGCTTCATCGCACGGCGGAAAGCCACGCGACGTTCGAGCTGCTGAGCGATCGACTGTGCAACCAGCGTCGCGTCAACTTCCGGCTTACGAACTTCAACGATGTTGAGGTGCGTTTCGGAGGAAGTCATTTCGGAAAGCTTCTTGCGGAGCTTTTCGATGTCTGCACCCTTCTTGCCGATGATCAGACCCGGGCGAGCCGAGTGGATCGTGACGCGGCACTTCTTGTGCGGACGCTCGATGACGACCTTGGCTATACCGGCCTGCTTCAGTTCCTGCATGAGGTATGCACGGATCTTCAGGTCTTCGTGGAGCAGCTGGCCGTATTCCGAGTTATCGGCGAACCAACGGCTGTCCCAGGTGCGGTTAATGCCGAGGCGGAAACCGATCGGATTAATTTTCTGGCCCATTATGCGGCCTCCCCTTTTTCCTCGACTTCGCGAACGACGATCGTCAGATGCGCGAACGGCTTTTCAATGCGCGATGCGCGGCCGCGACCACGAGCGTGGAAACGCTTCATGGTGATCGACTTGCCGACGTAAGCTTCCGCTACGATCAGGCTGTCGACGTCGAGGTCATGGTTGTTTTCAGCGTTGGCGATAGCAGACTCGAGGGTCTTCTTCACCGTGCCGGAGATGCGCTTGCGCGAGAACTCGAGTTCTGCGAGAGCGCGCTCTACCTTCTTGCCGCGGATCATGGCGGCAACCAGGTTCAGCTTCTGCGGGCTGACGCGAAGCGTACGGGCAACTGCCTGTGCTTCATTGTCCTTCAGCCGGCGTTCGGTCTTTGCCTTGGCCATGATTACTTCCTCTTCGCTTTCTTGTCCGCGCCGTGACCGTAATAGGTCCGGGTGGGAGCGAATTCACCGAACTTGTGACCGACCATGTCTTCGTTGACATTAACCGGGATGTGCTTCGAGCCATTGTAGACGCCGAAGGTGAGACCGACGAACTGCGGCAGGATGGTGGAGCGACGGCTCCACATCTTGATCACTTCGTTGCGGCCGCCTTCACGTACCTTCTCAGCCTTGGCGAGAAGATAGCCGTCAACAAACGGACCTTTCCATACTGAACGAGCCATTGAACGACTTCCTCTCTTACTTCTTCACGTGGCGCGAGCGCATGATGAACTTGTCCGTGGACTTGTTCGAACGTGTGCGCTTGCCCTTGGTGGGCTTGCCCCAAGGCGAGACCGGATGACGGCCGCCCGAGGTACGACCTTCACCACCGCCGTGCGGGTGGTCGACCGGGTTCATGACAACGCCGCGGTTATGCGGACGCTTGCCACGCCATACGGTGCGACCGGCCTTGCCATCATTGATGTTGCCGTGATCCGGGTTGGATACAGCGCCAATCGAGGCGAGGCAGGAACCCGGGACGAGACGCTGCTCGCCAGAGTTCAGACGAAGGATCGCCATGCCGCTATCACGACCGACGAGCTGTACGTAGGTGCCAGCCGAACGAGCGATCTGGCCACCCTTGCCCGGCTTCATCTCGACGTTATGAACGATCGAGCCAACCGGAATGTACTGCAGCGGCATGGTGTTGCCGGGCTTGACGTCGACAGCCTTGTCGGAAGCGATGACCTTGTCGCCGGCAGCAAGGCGCTGCGGAGCGATGATGTAGGCCTGTTCGCCGTCCGTGTAGGTGACGAGCGCAATGAATGCAGAGCGGTTCGGGTCGTATTCCAGACGCTCAACCGTGCCTTCAACGTCGAACTTGCGACGCTTGAAGTCGACCAGGCGGTAGGTACGCTTGTGACCGCCGCCGATGAAGCGGGCGGTGATACGGCCGTTGTTGTTACGGCCGCCGCTCTTGGAGAGACCCTCGGTGAGCGCCTTGACCGGCTTGCCCTTCCACAGGCCCGAACGGTCGACGATGACCAGCTGACGCTGGCTCGGGGTCGTCGGATTGTAGCTTTTCAATGCCATTGTTTCTTACCTCAAAGACCGGTGGAGACGTCGATCGTCTGACCTTCGGCCAGGGTGACGATAGCCTTCTTGACGTCCTTCTGCTTACCGATGAAGCCGCGGAAGCGCTTCGTCTTGCCCAAACGGACCAGCGTATTGACGGCAGTGACCTTCACACCGAAGAGAGCTTCTACGGCAGCCTTGATTTCAGGCTTCGAAGCAGTCTTGGCAACGTTGAAGACAACCTGGTTCTGTTCAGACAGAAGGGTCGACTTTTCGGTGATCGAGGGAGATACGATCACATCATAGTGGCGAATGTCGGTCACTTGAAACGCTCCTCGAGGGCTTCAACCGCAGCCTTGGAAAGCACGAGCTTGCCGCGACGCAGGATGTCGTAAACATTGATGCCCTGAACCGGCAGAACATCGATGTTCGGGATGTTCTGGGCTGCGAGCTTGAAGTTGCTGTCCAGCTCGGCGCCACCGATAACCAGAGCATTGGTCAGGCCGAGCGACGCGAACGTGCCGACGAGAGCCTTGGTCTTTGCTTCGGTCGCAACCAGATCGTCGATAACGATCAGATCTTCAGACTTCAGCTTAGCGGAAAGAGCATGACGCAGGGCCAGAGCGCGAACCTTCTTCGGCAGATCGAAGGCGTGGCTGCGGGAAACCGGGCCATGAGCCTTACCACCACCGCGGAATTGCGGAGCGCGAGCCGAATGGTGACGAGCGCGGCCCGTACCCTTCTGCTTGTACATCTTCGAACCGGTGCGAGAAACTTCGCCACGGGTCAGTGTCTGATGCGTGCCCTGCTGCTTCTTTGCAAGCTGGTAACGAACCATACGAGCGAGGATGTCCTCGCGGGGATCGAGGCCGAAGATCGCATCCGACAGGGAAACCTTGCCAGCGTCTTTGCCTTCGAGGGTCTTGACGTTGAATTCCATGATACTGGCTCCCTTACTTCGCAACCGACTTGACGGCGTCGCGAACTTCGATCCAGGCGCCCTTGGAGCCGGGGACGGCACCCTTGACGAGGATCAGGCCGCGGCCTTCATCGGTGGACACGACTTCGAGGTTCTGGGTGGTGACGCGCGTCTGGCCCATGTGACCAGCCATGCGCTTGCCCTTCCAGACCTTGCCCGGATCCTGGTTGTTACCAGTCGAACCGTGCGAACGGTGCGATACGGATACACCGTGGGTCGCACGCAGACCGCCGAAGTTGTGGCGCTTCATGGCGCCGGCGAAGCCCTTACCGATCGAAGTACCAGTCACGTCGACCAGCTGACCGGCCGAGAAGTGATCAGCCTTCAGCTCGGTGCCGACTTCGATCATGTTGTCTTCAGAAACGCGAAACTCTACGAGCTTCGACTTCGGCTCGACGTTTGCAGCAGCAAAGTTGCCACGCATCGCCTTGGAGGTGTTCTTCACCTTGGCAACGCCTGCACCGAGCTGAACAGCAACATAGCCATTCTTCTCTACGGTGCGGTGTGCAACGACCTGGCAGCTGTCGAGACGCAATACGGTTACCGGGATATGCTCACCAGCGTCGTTATAGACGCGGGTCATCCCAATCTTCTGTGCAATTACACCTGAACGCATCGGTTCAATCCTTCCAACTCAGCTCTGATTTCTCAGAGCTTGATCTCAACATCGACGCCGGCGGCGAGGTCGAGCTTCATCAGCGCGTCCACCGTCTGCGGTGTCGGGTCAACGATATCGAGAAGGCGCTTATGCGTGCGCATCTCGAACTGCTCGCGGCTCTTTTTGTCGACGTGGGGGGACCGGTTAACCGTAAACTTCTCGATGCGGGTCGGAAGCGGAACGGGGCCCCGGACACTTGCTCCGGTGCGCTTCGCCGTCGACACGATCTCGCGCGTAGAAGCGTCGAGAATACGGTGATCGAATGCCTTAAGGCGAATGCGGATATTTTGGCCGTTCATTCGACGTTATCCTTGTTTTCTGTTCTCCCGATACCAAACGTGATGGCACGGGTTGTTCGTTTACCTAAGGCGGATCACCGGTTTCAAAGATCGAAGAGGACACCGCTTCCAGCAGGCATCCCATTCCAGTCTTCAGGCCCGAAGGCCCACCTTAAATTCTGGGCAATTCCCTGCATCGCCATAGCGAAGCAGGCGCAAATTACGCTTGCGCGCCATTTGCTATGTTTTTGTGTCATAAGCAAGTCGCAAACCGCCACTTGCCTAAAAAAAATTGAAGCGGGCGGTATCAGAGGATACCGCCCTGCCCTAATCGATTACTCGATGATCGAAGCGACGATACCGGCGCCGACGGTACGGCCGCCTTCGCGGATAGCGAAGCGCAGCTTTTCTTCCATCGCGATCGGAACGATCAGTTCAACAGCAACCGTGACGTTGTCGCCAGGCATAAC
>Ga0209281_1000571_pt1 | contig 44022 bp, 38 predicted proteins | sample MedtruBG_FD_187514 | JGI IMG/M metagenome (GOLD analysis project Ga0209281, IMG submission 187514) | Root nodule microbial communities of legume samples collected from California, USA - Medicago truncatula BG (SPAdes) (version 2) | ecosystem: Host-associated > Plants > Roots > Nodule | place... | reverse complement strand
TTGCGCGTCTGATAAGACGCGCGGCGCTGTAGGGCAACCCCTCAAGCCTTCCCCGCCTCCCAGCCGAGGATCGCGCGCTTGCGCGTCAATCCCCAGTGATAGCCGGTGAGATCGCCGGTCTTGCCGAGTGCACGATGGCAGGGCACGACGAAGGAGATCGGGTTGCGCCCGACCGCGGCGCCGACCGCACGCGAGGCCGTCGGCTGGCCGAGGTTTTCGGCGATCCTGGAATAGGTCGTGGCCTTGCCGAGCGGAATCTGCAGCAGGGTCTGCCATACGCGGATCTGGAAATCCGAACCGATCAGGAAAATCCGGAGCGGCTCTTCCGCGCACCAGCGGTCGGGGTCGAAAATGCGTGCCGCATAGCGCGCCGTCGCCGCGCTGTCCTCGACATAGGTGGCGTTCGGCCAACGGGCGGCCATGTCTTCGAAGCTCGCGCGCTCCTCGCCCGAATCGGCGAAGGCAAGGCCGGCGAGGCCGCGATCGGTCACCATCACCAGGGCCGTACCGAAGGGCGAGGGGTGAAAGCCGTAGCGGATGGTGAGGCCGGCGCCGCGCGCCTTCCACTCGCCGGGCGACATGGCCTCATGGGTGACGAAGAGATCGTGCAGCCGGCTCGGACCTGAAAGACCGACCTCGATGCTGGTCTCGAGCAACGGCATGTCCTCCTGGCGCAGGAGGCGCTTGGCGTGATCGAGGGTGACCGCCTGCAGGAAGGCCTTCGGCGAAAGCCCGGCCCAACGGGTGAAGACCTTCTGGAGCTGCGTCGGCGACTGGCCGAGGCGCCGGGCGAGCGACTCGAGCGACGGCTGCTCGCGATAATCTTCGGTCAGCATCGCGATCACACGCCGGACCGTGTCGTAGTCGGTGCCTTCCGGGGTGATGTCGGTGGGAATGGATGTAACGACGTTCATGATCATCTCCTTGTGCCACAGATAATCATGCGGGCGATCCTATAACCACCCGATTCTTGTCGGTCGGCCGGCCGGCTCAGCGCGACCTGGCGGTCGCCAGCGCCCGTGCGAAGGCGGCGGCGAAGGTTTCGCGGTCGTCGCGGTTGAGGAAGGAGCCGATATCGGTCTGCCGGCCGCCGCCACTGATCTTCATCGACACGATGCCGATCTCCTGATGGCGCTTGATGCTGAAGCGCGCCCAGAAGGTGTTGAAGCGGTGTTCGATCATCCTCCCCGACGGCGCGAACTTCCTGACCGAAACGTCGGTGCGCGAAACGCTGATCTCCTCGCGGGCCCGCGCAGCGTGGTAGTTGAGCCAGAAGGCACCGAAGAGCAGGATCAAATCGAGGCCGAAGAAAAAGACGATCGGCCAGGCGCCGATGACCAGAAACACGACGATGTGCATCAGGCTCATGATGCCGGCGATCATCAGTAAAATCTTGAAGCCCCTGTATCCCAGCGAGCGGTAGGGGGTGAGTTCGGCCGCAAAGATCGGCTCGTCATCGATGTTTGGCGCGGCGTTGCCTTTGATCATGACCCTTGACTATAGATGCAGCATGAAAAACGTGAAGCTCAAATCGCCACCACAAGAGCCAAAGCCTGCGAAAGCGACAACGCGCCGCACGGGAGGCCGCACGGGGCCACGCAGTGCCTACCGCACGGCGGAAGTCGAGGAAATCTTCCGCCGCTTTTCGGTGCAGCGTCCGGAGCCGAAGGGCGAGCTCGAGCACGTCAATCCGTTCACGCTCGTCGTGGCGGTGGCCCTCTCGGCGCAGGCGACGGATGCCGGCGTCAACAAGGCGACCCGGCAGCTCTTCGCTGTCGCCGATACGCCGGAGAAGATGCTCGCGCTCGGCGAGGAACGGGTCCGCGACTATATCAAGACGATCGGCCTCTACCGCAACAAGGCGAAAAACGTGATCGCCCTCTCCGAGAAGCTGATCGCCGACTTCGGCGGCGAGGTGCCGCGCACGCGCGAGGAGCTCGTGACGCTGCCCGGCGTCGGGCGAAAGACCGCGAACGTCGTGCTCTCGATGGCCTTCGGCCAGCCGACAATGGCCGTCGACACCCATATCTTCCGCATCGCCAACCGTATCCGTCTTGCGCCGGGCAAGACGCCGGACGAGGTGGAGGCGCACCTCCTGCGGGTGATCCCCGAGCACTATCTGTTCCATGCCCATCACTGGCTGATCCTGCACGGCCGCTATGTCTGCAAGGCGCGCCGGCCGGAATGCGAGCGCTGCGTGATAGCGGACCTCTGCAAATCGCCGGAAAAGACCTGCGATATCCCGGCCCCGCTCGTGGAATTGCCGCCGCAGGCGATCTCCGTCGCCGCCAGATCACGATGATTTCAGGTCGGGTCGACCTAAAATCACGGGCGGAAAACCGCACACACTTTTCCTCATCCGCTCGCAATCACTTTCCTCATTGAGCGATCAGGCGGTCGATCAGCCTGTCGATGGCGTAAGCATAGTCGGCCCGTGCAGCGCCCGCATCGATCTCGAGCGCAGCGCGGTCGAAGGCGGCGGACAACAGGAATGCCATCGCCTTGACCGTCTTCTCCTCCAGGCGGTGCGGAGCCATGGCGGCGGCGAGGCCTTCCTCCAGCGTTCTGCCGCCATGGGCGGCGTCGAGAGCCGCCATTTCGGTGACGCCCAGCACGGCCGGCCCGTCGAGCAACAGCAGGCGTACCCTGCCCGGAACGGCCATGGCGTCGAAATAGGCCGCCGCTCCTGCAAGCAGTGCCTCGCGGGGTGGGAGGGGAGCACCGGCCAATTGCTCGATCATCGCCGCGACCTCGCGTGCTTCCCTTTCTACGATCGCCCGAAACAGCGCCTTCTTGTCCTCGAAGTGATGATAGAGCGCGCCGCGCGTGAGCCCGGCTGCGGCAACGATGTCCGGCGTCGCGGTTTCGGCGTAGCCCCTGGAGACGAAGAGCGTGCGTGCGGCATCGAGGATCGCCGTGCGGGTTGCATCGGAGCGCTCCCGGTTGGAGCGTCTTGTTTCTCTCTGTTGCATACATGCAGCCTGTATGTTATTGAAGGATACATGCAGATTGTATGTGATCGAACAACGGAGGGAAAGGATGAAATCCACAAGCTATTATCCGGTGATCATGACGCAGGACGTTCGGCAGACGGCGGACTTCTACGTCAGGCATCTAAGCTTCGAGGCGCTTTTCGTAAGCGATTGGTACATGCACCTCCAGTCGACCGAGAACGAACATGTGACGCTCGCGGTCCTCGATTACCGTCATGAGACGGTGCCCGAACGGCACCGGGCGCCGGTGCAGGGCCTGCTCCTGAATTTCGAGGTGGAAGATCCCGATCGGCTCTATACCCAGATGCGTGAAGCGGGCCTGCCCATCCTCAAGCCGATCTGCGACGAAGACTTCGGCCAGCGTCATTTCATCACGGCCGATCCGAACGGCGTGATGATCGACATCATCAAGCCGATCCCGCCAAGCGCCGAATTCGCCGCCGCCTATGACGCAAAGGCGTTGCCGACGTGATCGCCGGCATCCCCGGAATTTCCGCTGCATACGGGAGCCTTACTGCATTTGAAAAGACGCATAACGCTGTTGCGTCTTCCAAATGGCCGGAAAACCGCTATTAACGAACACCGGTCACTAAGGAAACCCGGACGGAGTTCATGGCAAAATACGACGTTCTGACGATCGGCAACGCGATCGTCGATATCATTGCGCGCTGCGATGACAGCTTTCTCGAAGAAAACGGCATCATCAAGGGCGCGATGAACCTCATCAATGCCGATCGCGCCGAGTTGCTCTATTCGAGAATGGGACCGGCAGTCGAAGCCTCCGGCGGCAGCGCCGGCAATACGGCGGCAGGCGTCGCGAGCCTCGGCGGCCGCGCCGCCTATTTCGGCAAGGTCGCCGACGACCAGCTCGGCGAAATCTTCACCCATGACATCCGCGCACAGGGCGTCCATTTCCAGACGAAGCCGCTCGACGGCCATCCCCCGACGGCCCGCTCGATGATCTTCGTGACCGAGGACGGCGAGCGCTCGATGAACACCTATCTCGGCGCCTGCGTCGAGCTCGGCCCGGAGGATGTCGAGGACGACGTCGTCGCCCAGTCGAAGGTTACCTATTTCGAAGGCTATCTTTGGGACCCGCCACGCGCCAAGGATGCGATCCGCGAAGCGGCGCGCATCGCCCATGCCCATGGGCGGGAAACGGCGATGACGCTGTCCGACAGTTTCTGCGTGCATCGCTACCGGAGCGAGTTTCTCGAGCTCATGCGCTCGGGCACGGTCGATATCGTCTTCGCCAACCGTCAGGAGGCGCTCGCGCTTTACGAGACCGAGGACTTCGATCGCGCGCTCGAGCTGCTGGCCAGGGACTGCAAGCTTGCGGCGGTCACGCTGAGCGAGGAAGGCTCCGTCGTCGTGCGCGGCGCTGAGCGCGTACGCGTCGGTGCGAGCGTTCTGGAGCAGGTGGTCGACACCACCGGCGCCGGCGATCTCTATGCCGCCGGTTTCCTCTTCGGGTATACCAGCGGCCGCTCGCTCGAGGAGTGCAGCAAGCTCGGCAATCTGGCCGCCGGTATCGTCATTGGCCAGATCGGCCCGCGGCCGCTGGTCTCGCTTGCAACCGCCGCCCGCCAGGCAGCTCTCGTCTGAGGCTCTCGTCCGAGCGACGAATGGAAAGCACGCGTTGATGCTCATCATCTTGGGAGGCTTGCCCGGATCCGGGAAGACGACGATTGCTCGCGCTTTGGCGAAGCGATTACGCGCGGTGCATGTGCGCGTCGATACGATCGAGCAATGCATTCGGGCTTCGGGCGTACCGGGTTCCGTCGTCGGCGCCGCAGGATATGTAACGGCCTACGGGGTGGCTGAAGACAACCTCACGCTCGGCCACACCGTCATCGCGGATTCCGTCAATGGCCTGGGTGTGACGCGAGCCGCCTGGCTCGCGGTAGCAGACCGGTCGGCGGCGCCGGCCGTCGAGTTGGAGGTCGTCTGCTCGGACAAGGCGGAACATCGCCGTCGCGCGGAAGCCCGGCTTTCCGACGTACCGGGTCTGACGAAACCAACCTGGGAACAGATCACCAATCGCGTTTACGAAGATTGGGGGTTGCGACCCCTCGTCATCGACACCGCGAAGAAGAGCCCCGACGAGCTCGTCGCCGAATTCATTTCGAAGCTCGAACGCCAAAAACCAGGGAGCTGACGCCGTCCCGCCCGAAACGCTTACTTGAAGGCCTCGCCGGGATAGGCTCCCCAGATCTCGCTCTGGGCAATCCAGCCTTCGACCCCTTGAGTTTCGGCGTGGCACCAGTCGCCGTTGCATTCGCCGATGTGCAGCATGACGCCTGGTTCGACGCGCGCGACGATCGACGCCGTCCCCTGCGGATCGCGCCGCATGTTGACGAACACACCCTCTCCCTTGCTGCGCATCCACGGGGCCGCCAGCGCCGTGCGGTCGCCGGACAGAAGCGCCTGGTTGACCCAGCCCTCGGTTCCGTCGGCGTCGCGGATACGGCGCCAATTGTCATATTCCTGGATGATCTCGACAGGCACGCCGGATTTGAGATAGCGGAAGGCGACGGCATAGTCGACGCTCGGACCGATTCTCAAGTTCACGCTTTTCGCCTTCAGGCTGACGAAGCGGGGGAGGGGAAGGCCGCTCGGCCCCTTCGCCGCCTGCGCCTGGGCGGTGCCGGCCGTCAAGACCACTCCGAGCAAGGCTGCCATCGTGAGGGTGGAAACTCGTGAAATGAAGTGACGCATGACGAAGCTCATCTTCCGAACGTAAGCAGGGCTTGGCGAAAGCCCTTGCGGTGCTGACCGGCCAGGCGCTCGCAAATCCCCGCACTTTTCAAATCCCCGCACGGGGCGGCGACTTTCAATTGTGTTCCCCACCGGGTCTGGTAGAAATTGCGGCTATGGGGAGAACTATCACCCGACTTGGTTAAGGACCCGTCAACGAGGGCGCCGCTCACAGCAATGACAAGCAAGAAAAAGCCAACGGTCTACATCACCCGCAAACTGCCGGATGTCGTCGAAACCAGGATGCGTGAGCTCTTCGACGCGGAGCTGAACATCGATGACACGCCGCGCAGCCAGCCGGAGCTGGTCGCCGCGGTCAAGCGGGCCGACGTGCTCGTGCCGACGGTGACGGACCGGATCGATGCGGCGCTGATCGAGCAGGCCGGGCCGCAGCTGAAGCTGATTGCCGCCTTCTCGAACGGCGTCGACAACATCGATGTGGATGCGGCCGCACGCAAGGGCATAACCGTCACCAACACGCCGAACGTCCTGACCGAGGACACGGCCGACATGACCATGGCGCTGATCCTCGCGGTGCCGCGCCGGCTCGCCGAAGGTGCGCAGGTGCTGACCGACCGCAAGGGGGAGTGGGCAGGCTGGTCTCCCACCTGGATGCTGGGCCGGCGCATTGCCGGCAAACGCATAGGCATCGTCGGCATGGGGAGAATCGGCACCGCCGTCGCCCGCCGTGCCAAGGCCTTCGGGCTTTCGATCCACTATCACAATCGCCACCGCGTCAAACCGGAAACCGAGGAGATGCTGGAAGCGACCTATTGGGACAGCCTCGACCAGATGCTTGCCCGCGTCGACATCGTCTCCGTCAACTGCCCGTCGACTCCGGCGACCTATCATCTGCTCTCGGCCCGGCGGCTGGCGCTGATGCGGCCCGACAGCTACATCGTCAACACCGCGCGCGGCGGCATCATCGATGAGGCGGCGCTGATCAAGAGCCTCCGCGAGGGCAAGATCGCCGGCGCCGGGCTCGACGTCTTCGAGAACGAGCCGTCCGTCAATCCGAAGCTCATCAAACTTGCCGGCGAGGGAAAGGTCGTGCTCCTGCCGCATATGAGTTCCGCGACGCTCGAAGGCCGTATCGACATGGGCGAGAAGGTGGTGATCAACATCCGCACCTTCTTCGACGGCCATCGCCCGCCGGACAGGGTCCTGCCGGGGCGGGACTGAACCTTTGCGCGTCCGATAGGACGCGCGGCGCTGTAGGAAACGCATCGGAGAACTGCAGTCTCCTCTTACCTCATCCCTGTGACGAGCACAGGATGAGGTAATCGAACAAGCCGCTGCGGGTACCCCGAATCTCGACAGGCCTTAATGCGCCTCGTCCCAGTTGTGTGCCGCGCGCGCATCGACCTTGAGCGGCACCCTCATGTCGAGCGCGGGCATCGCGGCGTTCTCCATCACCGAGATGATCACCGGAATGGTCCGCTCGATCTCGCCATCCTCCACCTCGAAGATCAGCTCGTCATGGACCTGAAGCAGCATTCGCGCGGAGAGCTTCGCCGCTTCGAGTGCCGGTTCCATCTTGACCATGGCACGGCGGATGATGTCGGCGGCCGAGCCCTGGATGGGGGCGTTGATCGAAGCGCGCTCGTTGAAGGCGCGCATCGACGGATTGGACGAGCGGATGTCCGGGTAGTGGGCCCGGCGGCCGAAAATCGTCTCGACATAGCCGTTCTCGCGGGCAAAGGCCTTGGTGTTCTCCATATAGTCCCGGATGCCGGGGAAGCGCTCGAAATAGCGTTTGATGTAATCCCCCGCCTCCGAACGCTCGATCGAAAGCTGGTTGGCGAGCCCAAAGGCGGAGATGCCGTAGATGATGCCGAAATTGATCGCCTTGGCGCGGCGGCGAATTTCGCTCGGCATGCCGTCCACCGGCACGCCGAACATTTCGGAAGCTGTCATCGCATGGATGTCGACGCCATCGGCGAAAGCCTGGCGCAGCTGCGGGATGTCGGCCACATGGGCGAGCACTCTCAGCTCGATCTGGCTATAGTCCGCCGAGACAAGCTTGTGTCCCGGCGTCGCCACGAAGGCCGTGCGGATCTTGCGGCCTTCGCCGGTCCTGATCGGAATGTTCTGCAGGTTCGGATCGGAGGAGGAAAGCCGCCCCGTCGTCGTCGCAGCCATTGCAAAGCAGGTGTGGACGCGCTTCGTCTCCGGGTGCACGAAGCCGGGCAGGGCGTCGGTATAGGTCGATTTCAACTTGGTCAGCTGCCGCCAGTCGACGATCTTGCGGGGCAAGTCGTGTCCGGCGGCCGCGAGGTCCTCGAGCACCTGCGCGGAGGTCGACCATTGCCCGGTCTTGGTCTTGGAGCCGCCCGGAAGACCCATCTTGCCGAAGAGAATGTCGCCGAGCTGCTTCGGCGAGCCGATGGTGAATGTCTCGCCGGCGAGGCGATAGATCTCGTCTTCGAGCGCCGCCGCCCCCTGCGCCAGCTCGCCGGAGAGGCGTGACAGAATCTGCCGGTCGACGGTTATGCCGCGTTCCTCCATCCCGGCAAGGACGGAGATCAGCGGCCGCTCCAGCCGCTCGTAGACGCGCGTCAACCCCTTGGCGGCGAGCCGGGGCTTCAGCACATGCCAAAGCCTCAGCGCGATATCCGCATCCTCCGCCGCATAGGCCGTCGCCTTGTCGATGTCGACGAAGTCGAAGGTGAGCGAAGACCGGCCGGTGCCGGTGACGTCCTTATAGGCGATCGGCGTGTGGCCAAGCCACCGCTCGGCAAGCGAATCCATGCCGTGGGCGCCGTTGCCGGCATCGAGCACATAGGACATCAGCATCGTGTCGTCGAAGCTTCGCATGGCGATGTCATGCCGCTTCATCACGAGGTAGCCGTATTTCAGGTTCTGCCCCACCTTCAGGACGGACGGGTCCTCCAACAGCTCCTTTAGCCGGCTTAAGGTCTCCCGGACCGGAACCTGGCTGTCGACAGGTCCACCCCCCAGGAGGTCGCTGACGCCGCTCTTATGGGCGAGCGGCACGTAGGCCGCCCTGATCCTCGAGCCCGACGGGTCGTTCGCGTAATCGGCGACCGCGAGCGAAAAGCCGACGAGGTCGGCGCGCATGGCGTCGGGCGACGTCGCCTGGGTATCGAAGCCGACGAGCCCCGCCTCGCGGGCGTCTGCGATCCAACGCTCGAGCGTATCGATATCGCGGATGGTGCGATATCCGGAATGGTCGAACGGGGCTTTGCCGAAATAGGCCGCACGCGCCTCGGCGAGGCCGGTGGGCGTCGCGCCGGTCGTATCGGCATCCTGGCCGGAGGAGAGGAACGAGACAGCCGCCCTGGCCGCATTTCCCCTAGGCGGCGTCGCGCTCGATGATTGCGGCGACGGCGGCGGGCCGCCGGCCTCTCCGACGTCTAGATCCGGCCCATGCGCTTGCGCGCCCCATTCGACCGGCACATGAGCCGGTTCGATCGCTTCTGCATCCGTATCCGTCGCCGCTGCGACGCGGCGCGTGAGCGTGGTGAATTCCATCGCCTTCAGGAATGCGATGAGCTTCGGGCCGTCCTGCGAATCGAGCCTGAAGTCCTCGGGCGGAACGTCGAGCGGCGTGTCTTTCTTCAGCGTCACGAGCTCACGCGAAAGGCGCGCCAGATCGGCATTGGCGATGATGGACTCGCGCCGCTTCTGCTGTTTGATCTCGCCGGCCCGCGCAAGCAGCGTGTCCAGATCGCCATACTCTTCGAGGAGCTGGGCTGCCGTCTTCGGCCCTATCCCGGGGATGCCCGGCACGTTGTCGGTCGAATCGCCGGTCATGGCCTGGAGATCGATCATCTTTTCCGGCGGCACGCCCCACTTTTCGATCACGTCCGGAACGGTGATCTGCTTGTCCTTCATGCTGTCGTACATCGACACCTTCGGCGTGACGAGCTGCATGAGGTCCTTGTCGGAGGAAACGATGGTCACGTCGGCGCCCGCCTCCTCGGCAAGCCGTGCATAGGTCGCGATGAGGTCGTCGGCCTCGTAGCCTTCCTTCTCGATGCAGGGCAGGTTGAAGGCGCGGGTGGCGTGGCGGATGAGCCCGAACTGCGGGATCAGATCCTCCGGCGGCGCTGTCCGGTTGGCCTTGTACTGATCGTAGAGCCCGTTGCGGAAGGTCTTCGAGGAATAGTCGAAGATCACGGCCAGATGTGTCGGCGTCACGCCCACGGAGGTGTCGCGCGCGTCGGTCAAAAGCTTCCAGAGCATGTTGCAGAATCCCGCGACCGCATTGACGGGAAGTCCGTCCGACTTGCGGTTGAGCGGCGGGATGGCGTGGAACGCCCGGAAGATGAAGCCCGAGCCGTCGACGAGGAAGAGATGATCACCGTTTTTCATGCGGCCATGGATAGCGCGAGGCAGGGGAAAGGTCCATTGCGCTTTTCCCGCACTACCCTATTAAGTCGAGCGGCAAAGGCATTGCCGGAGCCCTGAAGTTCGGCGCCGAACACTCACGCAAACGTTACGCATTTGTAATGCGCGATTCGGTCGGCCTATCCTTGAAATGCCACATTTCAATCCACAAATCATGTCGAGCGGCACTCATACAATGCCGTGAGTCTGGTGATTGGCCTGTCCCCCGCCCGCACCAGATGAGGACAAAGGCCTCATCCCCCTCTCCGGGCCTTTGTCCCGCTTTCAAAGAGCCGCCACGGCGCAGCCTCCGCGCCGTGGCGGTTTTTTGTTGCCTTTGCCCGACGGTCGAAAGCGTTTCGCCACGCAGTCTCAAATCCCCGTGAAGTCGGCGCAGTTCGGCTTCATTGCAGGCATTGTAACTTGTCTTCGCGCTCCTTCCCGCGTAGGCATAGGCATGGCCTTCAATCGTATGGAATCTGCGACTTACCTGGCCAGCTTGTTGGCGAGGGGTTTCTCGCGCGCCCTACAGGAGCGCGGTCAGAAACTCGGCTTTGCCCCCGGGCAGTTCCCGGTCCTCCTGGAATTATGGTCCGAGGAAGGGCTGACGCAGAGACAACTTCTCGACCGGCTCGACATCGAGCAGGCAACCATGGCCAATACGCTCGCCCGAATGGAGCGCGACGGCCTTATCGTCCGCCGCAAGCATCCGAACGACAAGCGTTCGCAGCAGATATTCCTGACGGAACGAGCCCGTAAGATGGAGGCGGCCGCGAAGGAGGCTGCCGCAGCAGCGGAGCAGTCGCTGCTTTCCGGCTTTCGCCGCTTCGAGAAAGAACTCATGCTCCAATATATGCGCATGGCGCTCGCGAATACGGCGCGCCACGGCGACGCCTCCTGATTCTCTTCATCTGACAATTTATCGTTGCATCAAAAGTTTTCGCTTAAAGCCGCCGGGTTTCGATTCTAGTTTTGCCGCGAAAACCAAAAAGGATTCGCATGATGGCAGATATCACCCCGGTTCTCGAGCGCGCCGACGCAAATCTCCCGCAGAGCCTCGAGCGGCTCTTCGACCTCGTCCGCATCAAGTCCATTTCCACCGACCCCGCCTTCAAGGCGGAGTGCCGCAAGGCTGCGGAGTGGCTGGTGGCGGAACTCGGAACGCTTGGATTCGAAGCCTCGGTGCGCGACACGCCCGGCCATCCGATGGTCGTCGCCCATCACGCTGCCGGGAAGGCGGACGCTCCGCACCTGCTCTTCTACGGCCATTACGATGTGCAGCCGGTCGATCCCCTGAACCTCTGGGAGACGCCGCCTTTCGAGCCCTCCCTCAGGGAGGTCGAGCCCGGCCGCAAGATCATTACCGGCCGGGGTACGGCCGACGACAAGGGCCAGTTGATGACCTTCGTCGAGGCAGTGCGCGCCTATAAGGAAGCCCGTGGTGTCTTGCCCTGCCGCATCACCATTCTCTTCGAGGGTGAAGAGGAATCCGGCTCTCCGTCGCTCAAGCCCTTCCTCGAAGCCAATGCCGGGGAACTCAAGGCCGACTACGCGCTTGTCTGCGACACCAGCATGTGGGACCGGGAGACGCCCGCGATTTCGGCAGGCTTGCGGGGCCTCGTCGGCGAGGAGGTCGTCGTCAAGGCGGCGGACCGCGACCTGCACTCCGGTTATTTCGGTGGCGCGGCGGCGAACCCGATCCACATCCTGGCCGAGATTCTCGCCGGCCTTCACGACGAGACCGGCCGCGTGACGCTCGACGATTTCTACGAAGGCGTCGAGGAGACGCCGGCGGAGATCAAGGCTACGTGGGAAACGCTCGGCCAGACCGCCGAGAAATTCCTCGGCGAGATCGGCCTCTCGATCCCTTCCGGCGAAAGGGGCCGCTCCGTGCTCGAACTCACCTGGGCGCGGCCGACCGCGGAGATCAACGGCATCACCGGCGGGTATACCGGCGAAGGATTCAAGACGGTGATCGCCGCGGAAGCCTCCGCCAAGGTTTCGTTCCGCCTCGTCGGCAAGCAGGACCCGGCCAGGATCCGCGAAAGCTTCCGCGCCTATGTGCGCTCGAAAATCCCGGCGGACTGCTCCATCGAATTTCATGCGCATGGCGGTTCGCCGGCTATTCATCTGCCCTATGATTCGGCGCTGCTGACCACGGCGAAGGCGGCACTTTCGGATGAATGGCCGAAGCCCGCCGTCGTGATCGGCATGGGCGGCTCCATACCGATCGTCGGCGATTTCCAGCGGATGCTCGGCATGGAATCGCTGCTCGTCGGGTTCGGTCTTTCCGACGACCGCATCCACTCGCCCAATGAGAAATACGAGCTCACGTCCTTCCACAAGGGCATCCGCTCGTGGGTCCGCATTCTCGACGCACTCGGCACGCGGTAAGGCATTGCAGGCGGGGGGCTATGGTGAACACCGTTCGGCCATTGTCCACCGCCGTCAGCCCTGAATGACAAATCGCACCCGCTCGACGGATATCAAGTCGACTTTGCTTGACCTGCCTGCCTTGGGATGCTTCCCTTTTTGAAAACAAATCAAAGTGGGAAATGGGCTGTTGGCAAGTGCAAGGATCGGGACGCGTCGTCCCGAGCATGTTTCTTTCAATACGCAGAATGGGCATCGCCACCTCGGCAGAACCGCGATGCGCTTGGCGTGCCTCCAACCGGCCGCTGCTGATGGACACGCGCATCGCCGCGACACTTCGCTTGTAAATCGATTTCCGCCGGGGAATCGCGCAGAAGCCCCGGTATGAAACGGCTCAAGGCATATTTCTGGCCCGTCGTCGGGCTGGCGGCGATTTTGATTTCGGTGCGCGCGCTCGTCGATGAACTGCGCGGCCTGTCTCTCAACGAATTCCTGGCGAGCTTCCAGGCCATATCGCTCGAAAGCTGGCTGCTCGCGATCGGTTCGACGCTTGTCGCCTATGCGGCGCTTGCCGCCTATGACCGGCTGGCGCTCGATCATCTCGGCCACCGCATCTCGCTGTGGTTCATCACCCTCTGCTCGTTCACCACCTATGCGCTTTCGCACAATCTCGGCGCCTCCGTTTTTTCCGGCGCGGTGGTGCGCTACCGCGCCTATCGGTCGAAGGGCCTGACGCCCGGAGAGGTGGGCGTGCTCGTCGCCTTCTGCTCCTTCACCTTCACGCTCGGCACGCTGATGCTCTCGGCCATCGTGCTGCTCCTGAGGCCGAATATCATCGAGAGATTTTCGGAGTTCCTGCCGATCGAAATGTCGTTGACGACGGGCTGCCTCATTCTCGCGCTCATCGCGCTCTACGTCCTCGGCAGCCTGGTCGGCATGCGGCCGCTGCGCACGCGCTGGTTTCAGCTACATTACCCGCGGCCCTCCATCGTGCTTAGGCAATTGATCATAGCCCCCGTCGAGCTCCTGGGCGCTGCCGGCATCATCTATTTCGCGCTGCCGGAAGCCGGCAATCCCGGCTATGTGGTCATTCTGGGCATCTTCCTCGCATCCTTCTCCGCTGCGCTGCTCTCCCATGCGCCGGGCGGAATCGGTGTGCTTGAGTTCGTCTTCATCGCGGCGCTGCCGGAAATGGATCCGGCCGACGTTCTGGCCGCGCTTGCCATTTTCCGGCTGCTCTACCTCCTCGTGCCTTTCGTGATGGCGCTCGTGGTCATCCTCGTCTTCGAGCATTCCCGCTTTCTGGCCGAGCGTGGCGCGAAGGAGCCGTAGGGTTTCGATTGTGCTAGAGCGCCTCCAGCAAACCGCTACGCACTCTTCCTGGAATTGCTCGAGGCATCAGGGGACGTTGCAGGTGGCGGGGATCGCCTCCTCGATGGGGCCTTCGGCTTCGTCGAGCCGCGCCGTCTCGATCTGATAGGGCGTGAAGGGCGGCACCTGCAGCGACGGATTGATGATCCTCGTCACGTAACAGCCGGAGAAGAAGCGGGCCTTTCCGCCTTCTTCGATGGATTTGATCGCGACCGGAACGGCAGAATAGATGCTGCCGGCAGCGCCCTCCGTGAGGACCTTGCCGAACTTCGCTTCCACTGACACCGTCTTCGCGTAACCGTCCGCGAAGGCTTTGAATTCGCCGACGGGCCTCGACGCGCCGAAGTAGCCGTAGGCTCTGGCATATTCCTTCCGATTGATCGCGTTGTAGAGCGAGCGGACGAGCGCCGCGCCGTCGGAGCGGTCGTCGACATAGGGGAATTCTTCCTGTGCCCTGGCCTCGATACCCTGCGCGGCAAGGGCGGCAAGGGCAATCAGCGCGGTGCAGCGAATCCTCATACTCTCTCCTTTCGAACGACGAGCCCGCCGGCCGAGAAGCCGGCGCGATCGCGAGTGTCCGGCACGAACCCGACGATTTTGAGTCGAAGGAGAAGACCTTACCGCGGCGGCAGGCGGGATTTCTGCCGGCCGACGACATGCTCGCGCCAGAGGGTGAAGATGCCGGCGGCGACCACCAGCACCGAGCCGATGATCATGCCAGTCGTCAGCGTCTCGCCGAAGATGGTCACCCCCATGATGGAGGCGAAGACGAGCTGCAGGTAGGTAAGCGGCTGAACCGCGGCGGCATCGAGCATGTCGTAGGCGCGGATCAGAAAATAATGGCTCGACGTGCCGGTGATGCAGAGCAGCACCATCCAGACCCAGTCCGCCCCCGAAAGCGTCGCCCAGAAGAAGGGCCCGACGAGACTGATCGCGAAGGCACCGACGATGCCGGTGTAGAAGAAGCTGGTCATCGCCGAGTCCTCACGGCTGGCAAGCCTGGTGGTGATGACATAGAAGGCGAACATCACGGCTGCGGCCAGCGGCAGCAGAAAGTTCAGGTCGAACGAGCCGTCTTCCGGCCTCAGGATCAGAAGAACGCCGAGGAGTCCGACGGCAATCGCCGACCAGCGCCGCCATCCGACCCGTTCGCCGAGCAGCGGCATCGACAGGAGCGCCACGAAGAGCGGGGTGGCGGCGAGGATCGCCTGCGAATGCGCCAGCCCGACGATGGTGAAGGACGTGATCACCACGACGATCTGCACGGGCAACAGGACGCCCCGCAGGAGCTGAATGAGCGGCTTTCTCGTCACCGCGGTCGCGGCAAAACCGCCTGGCGCCCGCGCCGCGATGGCCGCAGCGAACCCGGCAAAGGCCCAGTAGCGGATCATTGCCACGAAGACCGGCGGGTAGATGGCGCCCAGATGCTTCGAGATGCCGTCCTGGATCGAGAAGATGACGATCGCCAGAAGCGCGAAGACGTAACCGTTTGTCTTGGATCTCATGGGGTGGTGATACACGCGCTTTGCGGCCGCAGCCACGAGTTTTTCGCCCTATGCATCTCGCCTGACCCGAAGCGCGTCGCGCGAACGCCACGCGTTTTAGGCATCGCCAGATACAGAAAGACCCCGAGCCGGGAGGAGGTGGCTCGGGGTCTTAAACTTGATCGGTTCTGGGAGGAGGAGTGAACCGACCGAATGCCGGGCGCCGTGGGAGGAGGTACAGCGCTTCGACAAGGAGGAGGATAGATCATTCTCGCTGAGGTAATAGTGCGAATGTTGCATTGCAGCATTGCACCAGATGCAAGACGGCGTTCAGCCTTCCAAAGGTCCGGACCCGGGAAGCCAGCGCCGATGCAAGGTTTTGAACAATCTGCCTTTTTCGCAAGAGAGCTCTTAACTCCCCCTTAAATTGCCGCATTTAAAGTACAACGGATCGGCACCAGCGGAGGGGGTGGAGCCTCCCGCACGACAACGGCACGGCCGGGATCGCTTGCGGGCGATGGGCACCCGGTCCGGCCCCAAAGGGATATTTCCTTCCGGCATGGCGAGCGGCAAATCAGGACAGCGGATCGAGCCTTCCTTCGGCGGTAACGACGGCGACGGCGGCGACCTGCGCGTCGATGCGAGCGATCGCGTCGCGGGCGGCGGCAGCAAGCCGAGGCGCGCCAAGTCGCCCGAACGCGGCGCCAAGCGAGAAAAGCGCGGCAGGCGCGCCGGCGGCCGCGGCTCCGGGAGAAGTGGTTCCGGCGGCGGGTTCTTCGGCCTCGTCCGGCGGCTCGCCTATTGGTGCGTCGTGCTCGGCATATGGGGTGCGATCGGCGTCGGCGGGCTCGTGCTCTATTACGGCGCGCGCATGCCGAGCGCGACGAGCTGGTCGATCCCCGAACGGCCGCCCAACGTCAAGATTCTCGCGGCGAATGGCGACATAATCGCCAACAGGGGCGCGACCGGCGGCGAGGCGGTCGCTCTCGAAGACATGTCGCCCTATATCCCGCAGGCGGTGATCGCCATCGAGGATCGCCGCTTCTATTCGCACTTCGGAGTCGATCCGCTGGGGCTGGCGCGCGCCATGCTCACGAACGTCATGAGCGGCCGCATGGTCCAGGGCGGCTCCACGCTCACCCAGCAGCTTGCCAAGAACCTGTTTCTCTCGCCGGAGCGGACGCTGGAGCGCAAGGTGCAGGAGGTGCTGCTCGCCTTTTGGCTGGAGCAGAAATACACCAAGGACCAGATCCTGGCGATGTATCTCAACCGCGTCTTCTTCGGGTCGAACGCCTATGGCGTCGAGGCGGCCTCGCGGCGCTACTTCAACAAGTCGGCGCGCGACGTCAATCTCGGCGAAGCGGCGCTGCTCGCGGGCCTTCTGAAGGCTCCTTCACGGCTGTCGCCGGCCCGAGACCCCGAAGCGGCGGAGGAGCGCGCACAGCTCGTGCTCGGCGCAATGCGCGAGGAAGGCTTCATCAGCGATTCCGAGATCAAGACGGCCATGTCGCAGGCACCGACACGGGCAAAGAGCTTCTGGTCCGGCGCCGAGCACTATGTCGCCGACATGGTGATGGACCAGGTCCCCGGCATGATCGGCGAAGTCACGCAAGATCTCGTCATCGATACGACCATCGACCTTACGCTCGAGAAGAAGGCGGAGGAGGTGCTCGCCGAGAGGCTCGAGACCGAAGGCGGCAAGCTCAACGCCTCCCAGGCGGCGCTCGTCTCGATCGACGGCACAGGCGCCATCCGGGCGCTCGTCGGCGGCAGGGACTATGCCGAAAGCCAGTTCGACCGCGCCTCCAAGGCGAAGCGCCAGCCGGGCTCGGCCTTCAAGCCCTTCGTGTATGCGGCGGCGCTCGAGATCGGCCGCACGCCGATGTCCGTGCGCAACGACGCGCCGGTCCGGATCGGCAACTGGACACCTGAGAACTACGATCAGAAGTACCGCGGCGAGGTGACGCTCGCCGATGCGCTCGCCAATTCGCTGAACACCATCGCCGCCCAGCTCGTGATGGAGGTCGGGCCGCAGAACGTGGTCAAGCTCGCGCACCGGCTGGGCATAGATTCCGACATGCAGGCCAATGCATCGATCGCGCTCGGCACGTCGGAAGTGACGCTGGTGGAGCTGACGTCCTCCTATGCGCCCTTCATGAATGGCGGCTTCAAGGCGACGCCGCACGTCATCCGGCGCATCTCCACCGCCGATGGCACCGTGCTTTACGAAAACACCTACGACAACCCGCCGCGGGTGCTCGATCCGGCGATCGTCAGCGAGATGAACCGTATGATGGTGCGCGTGCTGACGGACGGCACCGGCAAAAATGCGCGCCTGCCGGGCTGGGAGGCGGCAGGGAAGACCGGAACGACGCAGTCCTTCCGCGACGCGCTGTTCGTCGGCTACACCTCCAACCTCGCGACCGGCATCTGGTTCGGCAACGACGACGGAAAATTTATGAAAAAGGTCACCGGCGGCGGCCTTCCCGCCAGGGCCTGGCACGATTTCATGGTTGCGGCGCATGAGGGCCTTTCGCCCTCGCCGCTCTTCGGCACGACGGGCGTGCAGCCGGTCTTTGACGAGGGCGGCATCGCTGCTGCCGGCGAAATGCCGGCCGATGGCTTCGACGCGGGTAGTCCCGATGTCTTCCCCGAGCGTCCGGCAGGCATGGACGGCGTCGAAAGCATGGACGGCATGGCCGCCGTCGATCAGGTCCGGCCTGCAGAACAGGCCGGAGGGCCAATCCCGCCGGCCGGCGTCGGAGAGACCACCGGTGGAACCCGCCGAACGACGCTGTTCGACCTGCTGACCGGCGGCTGAACCAGCGGCAGCGGGCCGCCGCCGGGTGTTTGTGGAAGACGGCTTGCATTTGCCGTCGATCCCCCCGCAGAATGCCTTGCAGTCCGAAACGCCGGTCCTTATATACGCCGCATCGATGCAGCCGCGGCTGCGATGAGACACAAAGACCATCCCGTTAGGGGCTGTCCCACGAATGCCTGACCGGGTTCCGACAGTCCGCTGCAAGGAGAGAACGACATGGCTAAAGTTATTGGTATTGACCTGGGAACGACCAACTCCTGCGTCTCCGTCATGGACGGCAAGGACGCGAAGGTGATCGAGAACGCGGAGGGCGCGCGCACGACCCCCTCCATGGTGGCATTCACCGAAGACGGCGAACGTCTCGTCGGCCAGCCGGCCAAGCGCCAGGCGGTGACCAATCCAGAAAACACGCTTTTTGCGATCAAGCGCCTGATCGGCCGCACCTTCGAGGATCCCACGACCCAGAAGGACAAGGGGATGGTCCCCTACAAGATCGTCAAGGCCGACAATGGCGACGCCTGGGTCGAAGCCCACGGCACCAGCTACTCTCCGTCGCAGATCTCCGCGATGATCCTTCAGAAGATGAAGGAAACGGCCGAGTCCTATCTCGGTGAAAAGGTCGAAAAGGCCGTCATCACCGTTCCGGCCTACTTCAACGACGCACAGCGCCAGGCCACGAAGGATGCCGGCAAGATCGCCGGTCTCGACGTGCTGCGCATCATCAACGAGCCGACCGCAGCGGCACTTGCCTACGGCCTCGACAAGAAGGAAGGCAAGACGATCGCCGTCTACGATCTTGGCGGCGGCACGTTCGACATCTCGGTTCTGGAAATCGGCGACGGCGTCTTCGAAGTGAAGTCGACCAACGGCGACACCTTCCTTGGCGGTGAAGACTTCGACATGCGCCTCGTCGAATATCTTGCCTCCGAGTTCAAGAAGGAGCAGGGCATCGACCTCAAGAACGACAAGCTCGCGCTGCAGCGCCTGAAGGAAGCTGCCGAAAAGGCGAAGATCGAGCTCTCGTCCTCGCAGCAGACCGAAATCAACCTGCCGTTCATCACGGCGGACGCTTCCGGTCCGAAGCACCTGACGATGAAGCTGTCCCGCGCCAAATTCGAGAGCCTGGTCGAAGACCTGATCCAGAAGACCATCGCGCCCTGCAAAGCCGCGCTCAAGGATGCCGGCGTTTCGGCTGCCGAGATCGACGAAGTCGTTCTCGTCGGCGGCATGACCCGCATGCCGAAGGTTCAGGAGACGGTGAAGCAGCTCTTCGGCAAGGAGCCGCACAAGGGTGTCAACCCGGATGAAGTGGTTGCCATGGGCGCCGCGATCCAGGCCGGCGTTCTGCAGGGCGACGTCAAGGACGTGTTGCTGCTGGACGTCACCCCGCTATCGCTCGGCATCGAAACGCTTGGCGGCGTCTTCACCCGCCTGATCGAGCGCAACACCACGATCCCGACGAAGAAGAGCCAGGTCTTCTCGACGGCCGACGACAACCAGTCCGCCGTGACGATCCGCGTCTCGCAGGGCGAGCGTGAAATGGCGGCCGACAACAAGCTGCTCGGCCAGTTCGATCTCGTCGGCATTCCGCCGGCACCGCGCGGCGTGCCGCAGATCGAGGTCACGTTCGACATCGATGCGAACGGCATCGTGCAGGTGTCCGCCAAGGACAAGGGCACAGGCAAGGAGCACCAGATCCGCATCCAGGCCTCCGGTGGTCTTTCCGACGCCGAGATCGAGAAGATGGTCAAGGATGCCGAAGCCAATGCGGAAGCCGACAAGAAGCGCCGCGAAGGCGTAGAGGCCAAGAACCAGGCCGAAAGCCTGGTCCATTCTTCGGAGAAGTCGCTCCAGGAACATGGCGACAAGGTTTCCGAGACGGACCGTAAGGCGATCGAGGATGCAATCGCAGCGCTCAAGAGCGCCGTCGAAGTTTCCGAGCCGGACGCCGAGGACATCAAGGCCAAGACCAATACCCTCATGGAAGTCTCCATGAAGCTCGGTCAGGCGATCTATGAGGCTCAGCAGACGGACGCCGCCCATGCGGATGCCGCCGCCGACGCCAAGCGCTCCGGCGATGACGTGGTCGACGCCGACTACGAGGAAGTCAAGGACGAAGACGACCGTAAGCGGTCGGCCTGACGGCTTCGCCTTTCGATGAACGGGCCCGGGAGCAATCCCGGGCTTTTTCATGGATGGTTCACCGGCTGCAGTCCCAAGGCGTGGAAGCGAACCGACCCTGCGGAGGAAAGTGGCTGCGAAACCGCCGTTTTCCGACAAAAAACCGCTTCCGCCCCGACTTGGCTATGGTATCGCGCTTAAAGGTTTACTAAATCCTGTGGCAAGATAATCAGGCAGCCGTCGGATCCTTCGCGCTGGCAAGCCCTGTCGCTGATAACAGGACGATCTTTGAAGCATGAAACGTGATCTTTACGAAACGCTTGGCGTTCAAAAAAACGCGGACGAAAAGGAGCTGAAGAGCGCCTTTCGCAAACTCGCGATGAAATATCACCCGGACAGGAATCCCGGCGACCAGGAGTCGGAAAAGTCCTTCAAGGAAATCAACGAAGCCTATGAGACGCTGAAGGATCCGCAGAAACGCGCGGCCTATGACCGCTACGGCCATGCGGCCTTCGAGCAGGGCGGCATGGGCGCAGGCTTCGGCAACGGCTTCGCCGGCGGCGGAGCGCACGGCTTCTCCGATATTTTCGAGGACATCTTCGGCGAGATGATGGGTGGCCGTCAGCGCCGCTCGTCAGGCGGACGCGAGCGCGGCGCGGACCTGCGCTATAACATGGAGATTTCGCTCGAGGAGGCCTATTCCGGCAAGACGGCGCAGATCCGCGTGCCGACGTCCATCACCTGCGACGTCTGCACCGGCACGGGCGCCAAGCCCGGTACCAGCCCGAAGACCTGCGGCACCTGTCAGGGCACCGGCCGCGTCCGCGCGGCCCAGGGCTTCTTCTCGATCGAGCGGACCTGCCCGACCTGCGGCGGCCGCGGCCAGACGATCGCCGACCCCTGCACCAAATGCCACGGCCAGGGCCGCGTCGTGGAGGAGCGGACGCTCTCGGTCAACATTCCGGCCGGTATCGAGGACGGCACGCGCATCCGGCTTTCCGGCGAGGGTGAGGCCGGCCTTCGCGGCGGCCCGGCGGGCGACCTCTACATCTTCCTCTCAGTGAAGCCGCACGAATTCTATCAGCGCGACGGCGCTGATCTCTATTGCGCCGTGCCGATCTCTATGACGACGGCGGCGCTCGGCGGCAAGTTCGACGTCACCACCCTCGACGGCACCAAATCGCGCGTCACCGTGCCGGAAGGCACGCAGGCCGGCAAGCAGTTCCGCCTCAAGGGCAAGGGCATGCCGGTGCTGCGCTCCAGCCAGACCGGCGATCTCTATATCCAGATTCAAATCGAGACGCCGCAGAAGCTCACCAAGCGCCAACGCGAGTTGCTGCAGGAATTTGAGCAGATCTCGTCCAAGGAGAACAATCCCGAATCGACGGGCTTCTTCTCCCGGATGAAGGATTTCTTCGACACGTTGAGCGAGTGAGCCAATGCTCTGGGCGATTACGCCGCGCGCAGCCCCTCATCCCGCTGCCGCGAACTTCTCCCCGTTCTGACGTGGAGAAGGGACAAGCGGCGGCGCTACCAGTCCCCTTCGCCCCGCTTGCGGGGAGAAGGTGCCGGCAGGCGGATGAGGGGCCAAGCCGCGGCGCCATCACTTAAATCGAAGCCGAAATGAGCTGCCAAAGGCCGAACGCCGCGAGCAGAGATCCGGCGACGCGTGAGAGAACGCGGCCGGTCGGTATCACCTTCTCCGCGAGCACGAAGATGGCGATTGCCGCAATCCAGAGCACATTCATGATGCCGCCGACGAAAAGAAGCGTCATCAGCGCCCAGCAGCAGCCGATGCAATAGACCCCGTGGCGCAGGCCCAGTCCGACGGCTCCCGCGGGATCGCGGCGAAAACCGCCGTGCCGCTGCAGGAAGACGATCGGCGTCTGACATTGGCTGAGGCAGGCATCCTTGAGCGACGTCCATTGGTAGAGACCCGCGATCACCAGCACGACACCGCTGAAGATGCGACTGGCGCTTGCCAGCGCCGGCGTCAGCAGGGTTCCCTCCATGAGCCATTGTCCAAGCGTCGCGACGAGCGCGAATCCCGCCCAGGCAAGGAGATAGCCGCCGGCGAAGAAACCGGTCGCGGCGAAGGGCTTGCCCGCTATCCGGCTTTGCCGGCCGACCCGGGCGTAGAGCAGGATCATCGGCGTTGCCGAAGGCAGCATCATGCCGACCATCATCACGATCCACATGGTCAGGGTGACGCCGGCTTCCACGGAACTCCAGGGACGCGGCGAGATGCCGAGGACGGTGCCGAGCGACAGGGCGCCACGGGATCCCATCTCCATGCCATCCATATCCATGGCAGGGTCCATCTTCATGTCCGCTTCCATGCCGGGGGCAGACATGCTCATGCCGTCGATGTTCATGGCTGCCGCCAGCCAGAGCGTGTATGTCCAGGCGACCACCGTCAATGCGACGAGCGACGCTGCCACGATTGCCCGATCCCGTCGCAGCAAGCTTTCAAGCGCGGTGTCGGGCGGCATGGCGTCAGTGAACCACGCCGCTTCCGGTCATGTGCAGTCTGGCGAAGTGGGCGTGCGAATCGGCGAGCGAAACTGCCAGCGGCCCGCTCGTCTCGGCCCAGCCGCGCCCCACCTCGCAGCGGTCATATTCGAACCCGTGCGGAAGGTTGATGCGCGCGTGATGCTCCTCACCGGTCACCGGATTGACGATGGGCTCGCCGCGAGCCTCCATCCATCCCGGAATATTGACCCGCGCCGAGCGTCTTTCGACGTCGATCTCGAAATCGATCGGCGCGAAAACCGGATCGTGGAAGGTCTCGAAAGTCGTCGCGAACACCTGGAAGAAGGTGGCGCCGGGCTCGGTGTCCTGGCCGCTCATGATCCGCAGCAGCGCCTCCCGCTGCTCGTCGGAGGCACGCTCGTCGATGATCGGAACCACCGCGCCCCTGCCCTCGTGAATGGCACCGGGCCAGGATACGATCATGCCGCACCTCAGGCCGTCGAGCCGGGTATCGCCATGGTGCCCCTCGTCGATGTCGACGATCCCGATCGCGCGGCAATGCCCCTCGGTGGGCAGTGCGTTGAACTGGCACGGGCAGCCATAGGCGCAATTGCAATGGATGAATTCGCGGCCCTTGATCGTCCACTCGACGTCCGTCATCGTTTCCTCCCCAGATACGATGGAAGTTCACTCTTCTCCGGATGCAATTCCATTAGATCGCGGAAATATACTCCCCGCCGCCGGCAATGCCAACGGGGTGCCCGGCGAAAGCGTCAGGCGACGAGGTCCGCGGCGAAATAGCAGAGCGCCGAGATCAACGCTGCCGCCGGCATGGTGATCACCCAGGCAACGACGATGTTGCCGGCAAGCCCCCACCGCACCGCCGATACGCGCCGCGCCGCGCCGACGCCGATGATCGCGCCGGTGATTGTGTGGGTGGTCGAAACCGGAATGCCGAGCCAGGTCGCGGCGAACAGCGTGATGGCGCCGCCCGTCTCGGCGCAGAATCCCTGCATCGGGTTGAGCTTGGTGATCTTCGAGCCCATCGTGTGGACGATTCTCCAGCCGCCGAAGAGCGTGCCGAGCGCGATCGCCGCCTGGCAGGTGATGACCACCCAGAAGGGCACGTAGAATTCCGAGCCGAGATAGCCCTGCGAGAAGAGAAGCACGGCAATGATGCCCATGGTCTTCTGCGCATCGTTGCCGCCATGGCCGAGCGAATAGAGGGAAGCCGAAACGAATTGCAGCACCCGGAAGGTGCTGTCGACGGCAAAGGGTGTCTGGCGAACGAACAGCCAGGAGACGATCAGCACCAACAGCAGCGCCAGAACGAAGCCGATGCCCGGCGACATGACGATGGCGCCGGCCGTCTTCAGCAGGCCTTGCCAGACGATGGAACTGAAACCGGTCTTGGCCAGGCCGGCGCCGACGAGACCGCCGATGAGCGCGTGCGAGGAACTCGATGGGATGCCGAAGACCCAGGTAACGATGTTCCAGGTGATGGCGCCCATCAGCGCCGCGAAGATCACCTGCGGCGTGACGATACCCGGATCGATGATGCCGGTTCCGAGCGTTTCGGCGACGTGCAGCCCGAAGAAGAGGAAGGCGATGAAGTTGAAGAACGCCGCCCAGAAGACCGCATATTGCGGCCGGAGCACGCGGGTCGATACGATGGTTGCGATGGAATTGGCCGCGTCGTGCAACCCGTTGAGGAAGTCGAAGAAAAGCGCGACGGCGATGAGCCCCACGAGCAGCGGGAAGGCGAGCGTCGCATCCATCAGACGTTCTCGATCACGATGCCGCTGATTTCGTTTGCCACATCCTCGAAGCGGTCGACGACCTTTTCCAGTTCGCCGTAGATCTCGCTGCCGATGATATAGGCCATGGGGTTGGAAGCGCCATGGCGCTGGAAGAGATCCTTCAGGCCCTGCTCGTGCAGCTGGTCGGATCTATCCTCGACATGCGTCACCTCCTCGGCGATGGCGCTGAGGCGATGAGCATTGGCACCGATCCGGCTGAGGAGCGGAATGGCCTCGGCGACGAGATGGGCGGCCTCGACGACCGCCGCACCCATGGCCTGCATGCCGGGATCGAAGCTCTTCTGCTCGTAGAGACGGATGGTCTTCACCGTCTTGTGCATCATGTCGATCGCATCGTCCATCGACTGGATGAGATCCTTGATGTCGCCGCGGTCGAAGGGGGTGATGAAGCTGCGGCGGACGGCCAGCAGAACCTCGCGGGTGATTTCGTCGGCCTCATTCTCGAGCGCGACGATGCGGTCGCAATGGCTTTCGATGTCCGGGCCGCCGGCAAGCAACGCGTTCAGTGCCTCCGCCGCACCCATGACGGTGCGCGAATGATCGGCGAAGAGGTCGAAGAAACGGTCTTCCCGGGGGAGGAGCTTGCGAAACAGGCCGAGCATCAGCGATCCATCCAACTGTCGATTGTCACGCAGTTGTCATATTGTACTTGCGCGCTCGGGGAAAGTTCCGATGCGGCCGAAAAAAACGGCTTTCCCACAGGCGATTGGGGCGGAAATGCGCAGCCCGGATACGGAATCGCCGCAGGCGGGGGAGAGGCGGACAGAACACCCTTTCCGCCTTGCCTTGGCCGGGCTTTCATCCTACCTGACAGCAACGTCGATATCGGACTTGCAATGCCCCACAAGGTCTTTCTCACACGCCTGAAACTGAGCGACTTCCGCAACTATGCAACGCTGGCGCTCGACCTCGACCAGCGCCATGTGGTGCTGACCGGCGAGAACGGTGCGGGCAAGACCAATCTGATGGAGGGGGTCTCCTTTCTTTCGCCCGGGCGCGGTTTGAGGCGCGCTGCCTATGCGGATGTCGCCCGCGTCGGCGCCCCCGATGGTTTCTCGGTCTTCGCCGCCGTCGACGGCATGGAAGGGTCGGTGGAGATCGGCACGGGCACTCAAGGGACCGAGGAGGGGCAATCACGGCGCCTCAGGATCAACGGCACTGCGGCCCGCACGGTCGACGAACTCACCGATCACCTCAGGGTGCTGTGGCTCACTCCGGCGATGGATGGCCTCTTCACCGGCCCTTCCGCCGACCGCAGGCGCTTTCTCGACCGGCTGGTCCTGTCGCTCGATCCCGAACACGGCCGCCGCGCCAGCGAGTTCGACCGCGCCATGCGCAGCCGCAACCGGCTTCTCTCGGAATTCCGGCCCGATCCCGCCTGGCTGTCGGCCATCGAGCGCGAAATGGCCGGGCTCGGCATCTCCATGGCGCTTGCCCGTCAGGAGATGCTCGGCCTGCTCTCGGCCCTCGTCGAGCGGAGCCGGAGCGATGGGACCTTTCCGTCCGCAAGCCTGTCGCTCGCCGGCTTTCTCGATGACTGTGCCGGCATTCCCGCCTTTGAACTCGAAGAGCGATATCTGGCAATGCTCGCCGAGGGCCGTGCCCGCGATGCGGCCGCGGGCCGCACGCTGGACGGGCCGCACCGCAGCGATCTCCTGATCCGCCACCGGGAAAAGGACATCGAGGCCGAGCGTTGCTCGACCGGCGAGCAGAAGGCGCTGCTCGTCGGCCTGGTGCTCGCGCATGCACGGCTCGTCGGGGATATGACCGGCCACGCCCCGGTGCTGCTGCTCGACGAAATCGCCGCCCATCTCGATCAGGGACGCCGCGCCGCCCTCTTCGATCTGGTCGATGGGCTCGGCGGCCAGTCCTTCATGACGGGCACCGACCGGGCGATGTTCGACGCCCTTGGCGAGCGCGCTCAATATCTGGCCGTTGCAAACGGCCGCGTTTCGGGGTGACATGCAGCGCCCTGCGCGAAAATTACATGGAGACGGACATGACGACCGATGCGACGCTCGCTCCTTCGGAGATTGCGCGCTACGCACGCCACATCGTGCTGCCGGAGATCGGCGGCCCGGGGCAGCAGAAACTCAAGGCCGCGCGCGTGCTCGTCATCGGCGCGGGCGGGCTCGGCGCGCCGGCTCTGCAATATCTGGCGGCCGCCGGGGTCGGCACGCTCGGGATCGTCGACGACGACGTCGTCTCGTTGTCGAACCTGCAGCGTCAGGTGATCCATGCCACCGCCGATATCGGGCGGCCGAAGGTCGAGAGCGCCGCAGCGGCGATCGACGCCCTCAACCCGCATGTGAAGGTCGTGGCGCACCCGGTCAGGCTCGGCCCCGCAAATGCCGATGCGCTCTTCCGGCAATACGATCTCGTCGTCGACGGGTCGGATAATTTCGATACGCGTTATCTCGCCGCCGATACGGCCGAGGCGGCAGGCGTGGCGCTCGTCACCGGTGCCGTTGGACGCTTCGACGGCTCCGTCACCGTGCTGAAGCCCTACGGGACCGATGCGGAGGGGCACCCGAACCCCTCCTACCGCGACCTCTTCCCGGAGCCGCCGCCGCCGGGCACCGTACCGACCTGCGCCGAAGCGGGCGTCTTAGGCGCGCTCACCGGCGTCATCGGCACGCTGCAGGCGATGGAAGCAATCAAGCTCGTCACCGGCATCGGCGAGCCGCTGATCGGCCGTCTGCTGCTCTACGATGCGCTCGCCGCCCAATTCAACACGATCCGCTATCGGCGCGGCACGCGCTGAGGACGGCATGGAGACCGTCCGCATCGACGAGGGCTTCGACCGTTACGAGGAGTTGCTGTCGCTGATCCGTGCGTCCTTCGCCTATATGGACGGCCGTATCGATCCGCCCTCGTCGGCCCATGCGCTGACGGCGGCGTCCCTCAACCGGAAAGCAAGAGACGAGATCGCCTTCGCGGCCGTCGCCGGGCGCGAGCTCCTGGGCTGCATCTTCTGCAAGCCGGAAGCGGATTGTCTCTATATCGGCAAACTCGCCGTCGCTCCCGGCCGCCAGGGAAAGGGAGTAGGGAGGATGCTCATCGCCGCCGCCGAGGAAACGGCGCGCGATCTGGGCCTGCCTGCGCTGAGGCTCCAGACACGCATCGAGCTCGCCGGAAACCAAGCCACTTTCGCGGCCTGGGGCTTCGTGGAGACGGCGCGAACCGCCCATCCCGGCTTCACCCGCCCGACCTCGGTCGAGATGCGCAAAGTGCTCAGTTAGGGCCGAGGCGGGAGGAGGTATCGCCGCGAGCCGGCACCCGCCGGAAGCCCGCAAAGAGAGACTGGAGTGCTTCGCTCCCCTGGGCCACGAGGTCGAAGCGGCGGCCGAAGAGCAGCCATTCGGTACAGAGCCCCATCATCATCCAGCGCAGGGCCCGCGCCGCAGTCGGCGGCGCCCAGTGCTCCTGCAACTGACCCCTTTCCAGTGCGCGGGCGAAGGCAAGCTCGAGAAGGGCATCGTGGCGCTCCTCGATTTCGCGCTGGCGCACGAGAACGGCGGACATGTCATTGTCGTAGTCGCAGCGCAGCATGATCGCGAGAATGCGCTGCCGCTGCTCGTCCGCGGCCAGGGTCGTCAGCCAGTCGCTGGTCGCGCTCTCGACGATGGCGAGCGTGTCGAAGGCTTCCGTTTCGATCTCGCGTGCGATCATGTCTTCGTGGGGCAGCGGCACGGCCTCGTAAAGGGCGAGGAAAAGATCCGTCTTGTTGGCGAAATGCCAGTAGATGGCGCCGCGGGTGACGCCAGCCTCCTTCGCCACTTCCTCGAGCGTCGTGTTGGGAACGCCCTTCTTGTAGAACATCCGCTCGGCGGCGCACAGGATCTTCTGTCTTGTAGCCTCGGCGTCGGCCTTGGTTCGGCGCATTTATTCAAATTCTCCTTGAGCGACGGCCCGCCCGCCGTAGGTGGGCGGGCCGTCTTCGATATTACTCGGCCGGGCTGGTGGTTTCGGATGCGGGCTTAGCCGCCTCCGGCGCCGCTCTTCCGCGTTCGAAGATCTTCATCACGAACACGAAGAAGACCGGGACGAAGAAGATCGCCAGCACCGTCGCCGAGATCATGCCGCCCATGACGCCCGTGCCGATGGCGCGCTGGCTGCCGGAACTTGCGCCCGTCGCGATCGCCAGCGGCAGAACGCCGAGGGTGAAGGCGAGCGAGGTCATCAGGATCGGCCGGAAGCGCAGATGCGCAGCCTCCAGCGTCGAGTCGATGAGCGATTTGCCCTGTTCGCGGAGTTCCTTGGCGAACTCGATGATCAGGATCGCGTTCTTCGCCGAAAGCCCGATGATCGCGATCAGGCCGACCTTGAAGTAGACGTCGTTCGGCATGTCGCGCATCGTCACGGCGAGCACGGCGCCGATGACGCCGAGCGGCACGACCATGATGACCGAGACCGGAATGGACCAGCTCTCATAGAGTGCCGCCAGGCAGAGGAAGACGAGCAGGCAGGAGAGTGCTATCAGGAGCGGCGCCTGCGAGCCCGACTGGATTTCCTGCAGCGACTGTCCCGTCCACTCATAGCCGAAGCCCGCGGGAAGCTCAGCCACCAGACGCTCCATCTCGGCGATCGCATCGCCGGAGGAGTAGCCGGGAGCGGCCTCGCCGCTGATGCGGACCGCCGGGTAACCGTTGTAGCCCACTGTCTGCGTCGGCGCCTTGACCCATTCCACGTCCGCGAAGGCCGAGAGCGGAACCATGCCGCCGTTGGAGTTGCGGACGTTCAGGTTCAGGAGGTCAGCGGTCTGCATGCGCTTCGTCTCGTCCGCCTGCACCGTCACGCGCTGCATGCGGCCGGCATTCGGGAAGTCGTTGACATAGGACGAACCGAGATTGGTCGAGATGGTCGAGTTGATGTCGGCAAAGGTCACGCCGAAGGTATTGGCCTTCTCGCGGTCGATATTGACGCTGACCTGCGCCGCGTCGGGCATGCCCTCGAAGCGGACCCCGGTCAGGACCTTGCTCTGGGAAGCGAGGTCGAGAAGCTGGTCGCGCGCTTCGGCGAGTGCCGCCTGGCCGAGACCCGCACGGTCCTGGAGGCGGAAGGAGAATCCGCCCGTCGTTCCGAGGCCCTGGATCGCCGGAGGCGACAGCGCGAAGCTGATCGCGTCCTTGATCTGGCTCATGGCCATGGTGGCGCGACCGGCGATCGACTGGGCGGAGTTGTCTGCATCGCGCTCGCTCCAGTCCTTGAGCGTCACGAAGGCGAGCCCCGCATTCTGCCCGCTTCCGAAGAAGGAGAAGCCATTGATCGCGACGATCGTGTCGACCGCCTTTTCTTGGCCGAAGATGGTCTCGGTCTGCTCGATCACCTCCGTGGTGCGGTTTGCAGTCGCTTCCGAAGGCAATTGCATCATGACGATGACGAAGCCCTGGTCCTCGTCCGGCAGAAAGGACGAAGGAAGCTGGAGAAAGGCCCAGCCGAGACCGGCAAGCAGCGCCAGATAGATGACCATGAAGCGGCCGGTCCGCCTGACGATGCCTCCGACGGCGCGCGTGTAGCCGTGCGACGTCCGGTCGAAACCGCGATTGAACCAGCCGAAGAAGCCGCGCTTGGCGTGATGGTGACCCTTCGGAACCTGTTTGAGGAAGCTCGCGCAGAGTGCCGGCGTCAGCGAGAGCGCAAGCAGCGCCGAGAACAGGATCGAAACGACCATGGTCAGGCTGAACTGGCGATAGATCACGCCGACGGCGCCCGGGAAGAAGGCCATCGGGATGAACACAGAAGCCAGCACCAGCGTGATGCCGATCACCGCACCGGTGATCTGCTTCATCGCCTTGCGGGTGGCATCCTTCGGCGTCAGGCCCTCTTCCGACATGATGCGCTCGACGTTCTCGACGACGATGATCGCATCGTCGACGAGGATGCCGATCGCCAGCACCATGCCGAACATCGTGAGCACGTTGATCGAGAAGCCCATCGCCAGCATGACCGCGCAGGTGCCGAGCAGGGCGACCGGCACGACGATGGTGGGAATGATCGTATAGCGGACGTTCTGCAGGAACAGGAACATCACCAGGAAGACGAGGCCGACGGCCTCGACGAGGGTGTGCAGCACCTTCTCGATCGACACCGCGACGAAGGGCGAGGTGTCGTAGGGGATCGAATATTCGAGCCCCTCCGGGAAGAACTCCGCGAGCTCGTCCATGCGGGCCTTGATCGCTGCCGAGGTCGACATCGCGTTGCCGCTCGGAGAGAGCTGCACGGCGATGGCCGCCGAGGGGCTGCCGTTGAGGCGGGTGGAGAAGGTGTAGCTTTCGCCGCCGATCTCGAGGCGCGCGACGTCGCGCAGCCGCACGGCAGAGCCGTCGGCATTCGCCCTGAGCACGATGGCACCGAATTCCTCCGGGCTCGAAAGCTGACCCTTGATGACGACCGGAGCGGTGACTTGCTGCGTGATCGGATTCGGCTGGGCGCCGATCGAGCCGGAGGCGATCTGCGCGTTCTGAGCCTGGATCGCCGCCGTGACGTCGGCCGCCGTCAGGTTGAGGCCGAGCATCTTGTCGGGATCGAGCCAGACGCGCATCGAGCGCTCGGTCGCGAAGAGCTGGGCGCGTCCGACGCCGGGCACGCGCTGGATTTCGCTGAGCACGTTGCGGCTGAGATAATCGCCAAGCCCGATCGCGTCCATCGAACCGTCGGTCGAGGTCAGCGAGATGATCAGCAGGAAGCCGGCGCCGGCCTCGTCCACCTGTACGCCTTGCTGCCTGACGGGATCGGGCAGGCGCGGTTCGACGCGCTGCACCCGGTTCTGGATGTCGACCGAGGCCTGGCTCGGATCGGTGCCCGGCTGGAAGGTGGCGTCGATCGAGACCGAGCCGGAGGAGCTGGTCGACGATTCGAAGTAAAGCAGCCCCTCGACGCCGTTCAACTCATCCTCGATCAGCCGCGTGACGCTCTGATAGGTGTCCTGCGACGAGGCGCCGGGATAGTTGGTATTGATCGATATCTGCGGCGGTGCGACATCCGGATACTGCGAAACCGGCAGGAGCGGGATAGCGATGATGCCGGCGATCATGATGAAGATCGCCACCACCCAGGCAAAGATCGGCCTGTCTATGAAAAAACTGGGCATGATATGGGTCTCACTTCACTTCGGTGGCGGGCTTTTCGCCGGCATCTGCCGAAGCGCTGGCCTGTTCGGGCGCGGGCTTTGCATTCGGGTCCCAGTCGGATGGCTGCACGGGCGCGCCCGGGCCGACCTTCTGGAAACCCTCGACAATGACCTTTTCGCCGGGCTTGAGGCCGGAGGTCACCTGCCAGCGCTCGCCGACGGTGCGTCCGAGCGTGACGTTGCGGAATTCAACCTTGTTGTCGGCATTCACCACATAGACCTGCGACTGGCCGGCATTGTTGCGCTGCACGGCCTGCTGCGGCACGGTGATCGCGTCCTTTTCCAAACCCTGCTGGATCTGGACGCGGACATACATGCCCGGCAGCAGATCGTTGTTCGGGTTGGGGAATTCGCCGCGCAGCGTCACCTGGCCCGTCGTCGCGTCGACGGCGGCTTCGGAGAAGAGCAGCCTGCCCTTGAGCGCGTAGGGCGTTCCGTCGTCGAGGATCAACTGAACCTCGGCCTCGTTCTTGGCACTCATCCACTGGCCGTCCTTCAGCGCCTTGCGCAGGCGGATCAGGTCGGTCGCCGACTGGGTGAAGTCGGCATAGATCGGGTCGAGCTGCTGGATCGTCGCAAGGTTCTGCGGATCGTTGGTGTTGACGAGCGCGCCTTCGGTGATCAGCGCCCGGCCGATCCGGCCGCTGATCGGAGCCGTGACGTTCGTATACTGCAGATTGAGCTTGGCCTCCGCGAGCCCTGCCTCGGCGATGCCGACATCGGCCTCGGCTTGGGCGAGGGCCGCGATGGCATCGTCGTACTGCTGCACCGCGGTGACCTGCGCCTCCTTCAGCCGCGACTGGCGGTCGGCCGTCCGCTTGGCCTGATCGACCACCGCCTGAGCGCGCTTCAGCGTCGCCTCGGCGCTGTCGACCTTGACCTGAAACGGTGCCGGGTCGATGCGGTAGAGCACGTCGCCTTCCTTGACCATGGTGCCCTGCTCGAACACCCGCTCGACGACGATGCCGGAGATGCGCGGGCGGACTTCGGCGATGCGGGTGGCGGTGATGCGGCCCGGCAGTTCGTTGGTGATCGGCAGCGGTTCCGCCTTCGTCGTGAAGACGGCGACCGGCGACGGCGGAGGGGCGGCAGCCGCTGCCTGCTGTTCTTCATTCTTCTGGCAGCCCGCGAGAAAAATCACGGATGCCAGCGCGGCGGCCAATATCGGTCGGTTCATGCGCATCGCAATGTCCATATTGTCAAAGGACCGGCCGCAGTCGCGGCGTTTCGCAAGCGCTGCGCGGTCCCAAAGTGAGGTGAAGCGGAGCCGGTATCGGCGTGGAAAATACCGGAAAGCTAATATACAGACGCCAATGTATGTTAATTTCTGCCGCAGTGCAACAGAGTTTCGACGCGCCGGCAGGGGAGGCAAAAAAGTGAAGATCACCAAGGCGTTCGGCCTCGCGGCTTGGCAGGGTCACGCAGATTTGATTTGGATTAGGACGCTCGGCGAGCGGCCCCTCATCCCGCTGCCGCGACCTTCTCCCCGCAGGCGGGGAGAAGGGGCAGGTGGGACCCGCCCGCGGCCCGATGCCTCGGCGTTCCACGTCGTAAGTCCCCTCTCCCCGCGCGCGGGGAGAGGGTCAGGGTGAGGGGCAATTCCCCGCGCCGGCAGGTGGCTGGTCCTCGGGGTTAAACCCGAGGAGGGCGCGCTCCGTCCGCTATTGTCCCGACTTGATCACCCGCCCGTCCGCATCGAAGCGGTGCATGCTGCCGATTACCGGCGTCGCGTGGACGATGTCGTCGGTAGCGTAGCGGTGTTCGCCGAAGAGGCGCACCGTCAGCAGGCCGACGGTCTCCGATTCGATGTAGATGATCGTGTCGGCGCCAAGATGCTCGACATGGATCACCTTGCCCTTCCAGTCGCCGCTTTCACGGGAGAGGCCGATATGCTCCGGACGGATACCGATCGTCTTTGCCTCTCCGTCGCCGAGCTTTGCGGCTTCGATGAAATTCATCTGCGGCGAGCCGATGAAGCCGGCGACGAAAAGGTTGGCCGGGCGATTGTAGAGCTCCATCGGCGAGCCGACCTGTTCGATCCGGCCGGCATTCAGCACGACGATCTTGTCGGCAAGCGTCATCGCCTCGACCTGATCGTGGGTGACGTAGATCATCGTCGCCTTGAGGCTGCGGTGAAGACGGGCGATCTCGAGCCGTGTGTTGACGCGCAGCGCCGCGTCGAGGTTCGACAGCGGCTCGTCGAAGAGGAAGAGCTTCGGCTCGCGCACGATCGCGCGGCCGATCGCCACGCGCTGGCGCTGGCCGCCGGATAGCTCGGCCGGACGGCGGGCGAGATAGGGTTCGAGCGACAGCATGCCGGCCGCCTTGGCGACCTTTTCTTCGATCTCGGCCTTCGGCACACCCGCCTGCTTCAGCCCGAGGCCCATATTGTCCTTGACGGTCAGGTGCGGATAGAGCGCATAGGACTGGAACACCATGGCGATGCCGCGCTTGGCCGGCGCCACATGGCCGACCTCGACACCGTCGATCTGTACGCTGCCCGAGGTCGCGTCCTCGAGGCCGGCGATGGTGCGCAGAAGCGTCGACTTTCCGCAACCGGACGGACCGACGAAGATGACGAACTCGCCGTCCTTCACGTCCAGGTCGATGCCCTTCAGCACCTCATGACTGCCGAAGGCCTTGCGGATGGTTTTGAGTTGAAGTGATCCCACGTGTCGCCCTCTTGGGTTAAAGCTTGACCGGCTTGCCGGTGCGCACACTGTCGTCGGCGGCGAGACAGATCTTCAGCGACTGCACCGCATCGTCCATGTGCCGGCCAAGATCGATGTCTTCTCGGATGGCCTTGAGCACGAAGGCCTGCTCGCGGTCGCAAAGCTCCTGGTGGCCGGGCTCGCCCTCCATCACCAGGTCCTCGTCGGATTTCAGGAACCGGCCGTCCGGTCCCGTAGCGGCGCTGTGCACGCGGATGACGGAGGTTTTCGTGTGCACGTCGATGTCGTCGGACTTGGCGTTCTGGTCCATGACGATCGACACGGAGCCGTTCGGAGACATCACGTCCTTCACGAAGAAGGCCGTCTCGGAGATCATCGGCCCCCAGCCCGCCTCGTACCAGCCCACCGAGCCGTCCTCGAAGATCACCTGCAGATGCCCGTAATTGTACATATCCGCGGCTATCTCGTTCGAGAGCCTCAAGCCCATGCCGCGCACCTCGACGGGGTTGGCATCGGTGATCTGGCACATGACGTCGACATAGTGGACGCCGCAATCGACGATCGGCGGTGTCGTCTGCATCAGCGACTTGTGCGTCGCCCAGGTCGGGCCGCTCGATTGCTGGTTCAGGTTCATGCGGAAGACGTAAGGCCCTCCGAGCTTGCGGGCTTCCGCGATCAGCCGCATCCAGGACGGGTGGTGGCGCAGGATATAGCCGACGACCAGCTTGCGGCCATTGGCCCGCGCACAGGCGACGACGCGCTCGGCATCGGCGACCGTCGTTGCCAGCGGCTTCTCCACGAAGACATGGGCTCCCGCCTCCATCGCCATCACGGCGTAGTCCGCATGCGTGTCCGAATAGGTGTTGATCGAGCAGAGCTCCGGCTCCAGTTCGGCGAGCGCCTCCGGAAAGGACGGCAGAATCTCGTATCCTGCAAGAGCCTCGGGCAGCGCCACCTTCGAGCGGTTGACCAGCCCGGCGATTTCGAAACCGGGGTTCTGATGATAGGCGAGCGCGTGGCTGCGGCCCATATTGCCGAGCCCGGCGCTGAGCACGCGGATCGGGGGTGCGGATGAATTCACTTGACTGCTCCTGCCGTGATGCCGCGGATCAGCTGCCGCGAGAAGATGACGTAGAGGACGAGGACCGGGAAGATCGCCAGCGACAGCGCCGAGAGGACCGCGTTCCAGTTGGTGACGAACTGGCCGATGAAGATCTGCGAGCCGAGGGTGACGGTCTTGGTCGCCTCGGCGGGTGCGAGGATCAGCGGGAACCAGAGATCGTTCCAGATGGGGATCATGGTGAAGACGGCGACCGTCGCCATGGCCGGGCGGATGAGCGGCAGCACCAGCCGCAGGAAGATCGCATATTCCGACAGGCCGTCGATGCGTCCGGCATTCTTCAGGTCGTCGGATACGGTGCGCATGAACTCGGACAGGATGAATACCGCCAGCGGCAGGCCTTGCGCCGTATAGACGAGGATCAGCGCGGTCAGCGTATTGACGAGACCGGTCGCCACCATGCCCTGCAGGATCGCCACCGTTCCGAGCCGGATCGGGATCATGATGCCAAGCGCCAGATAGAGCCCCATCAGCGTGTTGCCGCGGAAGCGGTATTCGGAAAGCGCGAAGGCGGCCATGGCGCCGAACAGCAGGACGAGCGCGATCGAGACGACGGTGACGATGATGCTGTTTTGGAAATAGCCGATGAAGTCGCCCTGCTTCAGCACCGTTTCGTAGCCGATCAGGCTGAAGGTCTCGGGTGTCGGGACCGCCAGAGGTTCCCGGAAGATCGCGTTGCGGCTCTTGAACGAATTGACGATCGTCAGGAACACCGGAAAGAGTGCGATAAGCGTGTAGGCGATCAGAGCCGCGTGAACGGCGCCCGTGCGCATGAAGGAGGCGCGTGCTTTCGACATCTTTTATCCTCCTTAGAACTGATAGCGGCGCATGCGGCGCTGTATGCCGAAGAGATAGAGCGCGACGCCGGCGAGAATGATCAGGAACATGATCGCGGCGATCGTCGCGCCCATCGAACGGTCGCCGAGCTGAAGCTGGAAACCGAAGAAGGTGCGATAGAGCAGGGTGCCCAGGATGTCGGTCGACTTGTCCGGGCCGGCCAGCGCCCCCTGCACCGTATAGATCAGGTCGAAGGCGTTGAAATTGCCGACGAAGGTGAGGATCGACACGATGCCGATGGCAGGCAGGATCAGCGGAAGCTTGATCTTCCAGAACTGGCTCCAGCCGGTGACGCCGTCGAGCTCCGCCGCCTCGGTCACCTCGTCGGGAATGTTGAGGAGCGCCGCATAGATCAGCATCATCGGGATGCCGATATATTGCCAGACGGAAATCAGCGAGACTGCGATGAGCGCGGTGTCCGGCTTGCCGAGCCAGGGCCCGAACAGCGATCGCAGGCCGACCGTGTCGAGAAGATAGGGTGCGACGCCCCAGATCGGCGACAGGATCAGCTTCCAGATGAAACCGACGATGACGAAGGAGAGCAGCGTCGGCAGAAAGATAGCCGTGCGGTAGAAGGCGCCGAAGCGCAGCTTCGGGACGGACAGCATGGCGGCGAGCGCGATGCCGATCGGGTTCTGCACGGCCATGTGGATCAGGAAGAAGACGAAATTGTTCTTGAGCGCGTTCCAGAAATCCGCCGCCCAGCGAGGGTCGCCGAACAGAACCTTGAAATTGCCCAGGCCCACGAAGGTCAACTGACCGTCGACCGTGTTGTAGAAGGACTGGCGCAGCGTCTCGAAAAGCGGAAGGATCATCACCGCCGTGTAGACGACGAGCGCCGGCAGCAGGAAGACGAGGATGTGCCAGCGCCGCGGGCGCTTGATCTCGGTGACGTAGGTCGTGATTTCACGTGGGTTCATCGGCCTCTGGCCCGTTCTCAAACCGGCTGGCCTTCAGGGCGCAGCCTCGATTTCGCTCGAAATGCGGCGCGGCTTCCTGCCGTGCACCGTGCTTCCGTCAGGCGTCCCGCGGGAGCGGAGAGCCGGCAAGCCGCTTCGATCCGCCCGTTACGGGCGCGCGGCGCCGTAGCGCCGGTGCCCGAGCAATCCATGACGCCGTCCCGCATGCGATACGTTTGCACATGTCGGGGAGGGTGCGCGGACAGCGTCCACACACCCCGGTTCGGTCTTATTTTACCGGCTTGAACCAGCTGTCGAGCCCGTCCTGGAGCTTCTTGGCGGCCGCCTCCGGCGTGTCCGTGCCGTTGATGACGTTGGCCGACATGACCCAGGTCTCGTTTTCGAGGTTAGGGGTTCCGCGCGACAGGATCTGATAGGTCGAGCGGATGGTCGGCTTGCATTTCTCCCGCCAGGAGACGAATTCCTGGGCGAGCGGATCGGACATCTTCACCGCCGTCGAGTTCAGGCTGAAGAAGCCGGGCAGGGCGTTCGCATAGATTTCCGCGAACTCCGGCGAGGCCACCCAGGTGAGGAAGGTCTTGGCGGCATCCGCATTCTTGCTCTTGGCGTTCAGTCCGATACCGATGTCGTTGTGGTCGGAGATATAGCAGGTATCGCCCGCCTTCTTCACCGGCGGCGGAAAGGCGCCCATCTTGAATTCGGCCTGCGTGTTGAAGCCGGAGATTTCCCAGGAGCCGGCCGGATAGATCGCCGCCCGGCCGAGCGTGAAGAGGTTCTGGCTGTCCGGATAGGTCTGTGCCTCGAAGCCGTCGCCGAGATAATCCTTCCACTTCGCCAGTACGCGGAAAGGCTCGACCCACGGCTCGTCGGTCAGTTTCTGCTCGCCTTTCAGAAGAGCCAGACGGCCTTCCTCGCCCTTCCAGTAGTTCGGGCCGATGTTCTGGTAGCCCATCGTCGCGGCTTCCCAGAGATCCTTGGTGCCCATCGCCATCGGGATGTAGTTGCCGTCCGCCTTGATCTTTTCGAGGACCGCGAAGAACTCCTCCTCGGTCGCCGGAACGGAAAGGCCGAGCTGGTCGAAGGCATCCTTGTTGTAGATGAAGCCGTGAATGACGGAAGCCATCGGCACGCAGAAGGTCGCCTTGCCGTCGTCGGTCGTCCAGGCGGATTTGGCGACGTCGGAGAAATTCTCCATGCCGGAAAGACCGGTCAGGTCGGCAAGATGCTTCTTGTTGTAGAGTTCGAGCGAGGCGTCGAAGGGGCGGCAGGTGATGAGGTCACCCGCGGAGCCGGCGTCGAGCTTGGCGTTGAGGGCGGCGTTATACTCGGTGGGGGCCGAGGGAGCGAATACCACCTTGATGCCCGGGTTCTTCGCCTCGAAGGCCGGGATCAGCTTTTCCTGCCAGATCGCCAGGTCGTCATTGCGCCAGCTTTCGATCGTCAGCGTTGCGTCCTGGGCTTGCGCAAGCCCGGCCGAGCCGAGAATGCTCGATGCGAGCAGCAAGCCTTTCATTGTAGTGCGGGTCATGCAGTTTCTCCCCTTTAGGCGCGTGTCGCGCGGTTTTGAATTCCCAGTTTATCCCTCACGTCCCGACGATGGCGATCGCCCGGCGCAAATTTTGATCGGCGCGCTCGAGCGCGTCTTCGGCATAGGCGATGTCCCTCGCTCCGGATGCGAGCAGGATCGCCAGCTTGACCGACCCGCCGGCAAGGCCGAGCAGCCTGTCCGCGTCGGCGGCGCCGATACCGGCTATGTCCGAGACGATCCGGATCGCCCGGCCGCGCAGTTTGATGTTGTCGGCACGCAGATTGACCATGTGACCATCGAGCACGTGGCCGAGATGGATGCCGACCATGGTCGAGAACATGTTGAAGGCGATCTTCTGAGCCGTCCCGGCACCCATTCGCGTCGACCCGGACACGACTTCCGGAGGCGTCTCCAGGAGGATGGAGACGTCGGCGTTCAGAAGGAGCGGTGCGCCGGCATTGTTGGCCATTCCGATGACGCGGGCGCCGCGTTTCCCCGCCTCGTCGGCAGCGGCGATGGCATAGGGCGTGGAGCCGCTGGCGGAAACCGAGATCAGGCAGTCGCCCGCCCCGATGCCGGCACTTCGCACATCGGCGCGCGCAAGTTCCATGTCGTCCTCATAGCCGCCGGCAAGATCGGTGAGGCTTGCGGCGCCGCCGGCAATGAGAATGACGACCTGCTCCCGAGCTATGCCGTAGGTGCCAGGCAGTTCGAGTGCGTCCGCCATCGCCATCAACCCGGAGCTTCCGGCGCCGGCATAGGCAAGCCGGCCGCCCGAGGCGAGGCTGTCCGCGGCAAGGCGGGCTGCCGCTGAAATCGGCTCGATCGCCTGTTCCACCGACTTTGCCGCCTCCTGCTGACCGGCTGCGAGCAAGCGAAGGGCGAGCTCCGGACGCATGACGTCCAGGCCCTTGGCATTGTCGCGGCGCTCTTCGGTCTTGGCTGGCGGCATGGCGTCGTTCTCCTCTTCTGGAATTAATGCCAAAAAAATACCACTTGTCTAGGAGAAATTTAACTTTTACCGCAAGAAACCGCTGCGTACAGAAATAAGTTCAGCCTTTTCAAGGAAATAGACTGGGGAATGATCTGTAGTCGGAAATCTCGCTTGGTTAATGGTATTTTTTTGGTATCTTGTGACGACGGAGGTGCCCATGACGTTTTACCTGATCGGAATTGATGGCGGCGGAACGAGCTGCCGTGCGGCTGTAGCAGCCCTCGACGGCCGTATTCTCGGCCGCGGCAAAGCGGGCGCCGCGAATATTCTTACCGATCCGGAAACGGCGCTGCAGAACATAACGGATGCGGCGCGCGACGCCTTCGGGGATGCGGGCCTCGACCCGGCCGGAATCGGGGCATCGCGCGCGATCGTCGGCGTCGCCGGCCACAATGTGGGCGATGCCGTTCATTACGTGAAGAGGCGGCTTCCCTTTGCTCAGGCCGATATCGAGTCCGATGGGCTGATCGCGCTGCAGGGCGCTCTCGGCGACGGGGACGGGGCCGTCGCGATACTCGGGACGGGCACGATCTATATCGCGCGCCGGGGCGATGAGGTCGGCTATGTCGGCGGCTGGGGGTTCACGATCGGAGATCACGGCAGCGGCGCACGCATCGGTCACGCGCTGCTGCAGGAGAGCTTGCTTGCCTATGACGGCATACATCAAGGCTCGGGCGTGACGGATGCCGTTCTTGCCGAGTTCAACGACGACCCGCGCGACATCGTCGATTTCGCACGGCTCGCCAAGCCCGGCGAGTTCGGCCGCTATGCGCCGCGCGTCTTCGAATTTGCCGAGCGCGGCGACCCTGTGGCGATCAGCCTGTTGAAGGCTGCCGCCGCGACGGTGGACGAGGCGCTCGACGTGGTGGTTTCGAGGGGGAGCGAGAAGCTGTGCCTGCTCGGAGGATTGGCGCCGCTTTATCGCCGCTGGCTCGCCGACCGGCATCAGCCGCGCTTCGTCGAGGCGCGGGCCGATGCTTTGACCGGCGCCGTCGCGCTCGCGGCGGCCCGTTTCGGCTCCCATTCCGGGGTATCGGCATGAACCAGCAGCTCGCCGCCATTCTGCCGCTCGAAACCCTGCAGTCCGGGGGCGCCGGTCCGCTCTATCTGAAGCTCAGGCAATCGCTCGAGGAGGCGATCCTGTCGGGCAAGCTCAATCACGGAGATGCGCTGCCGCCGGAGCGGGATCTCGCGGATTACGCCAATGTCAGCCGCGTCACCGTCCGCAAAGCCGTCGACGATCTCGTGCGTGACGGGCTCCTCGTGCGCCGCCACGGTTCCGGCACCTTCGTCGTCCGCCCGGTTTCGCGCGTCGAGCAGTCGCTCTCGCGCCTGACCTCCTTCACCGAGGACATGGCCCGGCGCGGACTCAACACGCGTGCGGAATGGCTGGAGCGCGGTCTCTTCCATCCCTCGCCCGACGAGATGATGACCCTCGGGCTTGCGGCCGACGCGCTTGTGGCGCGACTCGGGCGGCTCCGCATTGCCGACGACATGCCGCTTGCGATCGAGCGCGCCTGCGTTTCGGCGGAATTCGTCCCCGACCCGCTCGCCGTCACCTCCTCGCTCTATTCAGAGCTCGAGAAGAAGCAGGCTCGGCCGGTGCGCGCGGTGCAGCGGATCTCCGCCTGCAATATCAAGGAACCGGACGCGGCCATGCTCGGCGTCGCCGTCGGCGCCGCCGGTCTTTCGATCGAGCGCGTCTCCTATCTTGCCTCCGGGCGCGTGGTCGAATTCACCCGGTCGCTCTACCGCGGCGATGCCTATGATTTCGTTGCGGAGCTGACGATCCCGGAAAACTGAGCCGGCGTGGCCGGTCGAGGGAAGGGTGGGATGAGGAATAGTGTAAAGCGGTTCTCCGCCCGCATCTCGCCTATTTGATGAAAGGATATGACGATGCAGACCAACATGCGGCGAGAAATCGACGAGATTCCCGAGGCCGCAGCCCGGTTGCTGGAGCGCTCGGCCACGAGGCTGGCGCAAGCCGGCGCGGCGCTGCGCGCCAAGGATCCGGCCTTTCTGGTAACGATCGCCAGGGGCTCTTCCGACCATGCCGCGCTGTTCCTGAAATACGCGATCGAGCTCACGACCGGCCGTCCGGTCGCCTCGCTCGGACCCTCGCTGGCGTCGATATACGGTGCCGATCTGAAACTCGGCGGTGCGGCGGCGATTGCAATCTCGCAGTCCGGCAAGAGCCCGGACATCGTGGCCATGGCCGAAGCCGCGACGCGCGCCGGCGCCGTTTCGATCGCGCTGACGAACACGCTGCCGTCGCCGATTGCCGAGGCCTGCACCCACCCGCTCGACATTCTCGCCGGACCCGAAATTGCCGTGGCGGCGACCAAGTCCTATGTTAACTCGATCGTCGCGGGTCTTGCCGTGCTCGGCGAGTGGACCGGCGACGCGACGCTCAAGCACGCGGTCGCCGATCTGCCGAACCAGCTTGCCAAGGCCGTGAAGCTCGATTGGCAGGATTTCGCCGGCGATCTCGCAGAAGCCGAATCGCTCTATGTGCTGGGCCGCGGTCCGGCGCTGGCGATCGCCAGCGAAGCGGCGCTGAAGTTCAAGGAGACGTCCGGCATGCATGCCGAGGCCTATTCCGCGGCAGAGGTGCTGCACGGACCGGTGGCGCTGGTCGGGCACCGGTTCCCGGTGCTCGTGCTGGCCGCCCGCGATGCTGCCGAGGCCTCGGTCGCCGATATCGCGGACGGCATGAGCGCCAAGGGCGCGGTGGTGCACGTGACCTCGGCACGCGCGGGCAAGGCAAAGCGCCTGCCCTTCGTCGAGACCGGGCACCCGCTCACCGACGCCTTGGCGCTGATCCTGCCGTTCTATGGCTTCGTCGAGGCCTGGTCCCGCTCTCGCGGTCTGAACCCCGACGCACCGGAGAACCTCAAGAAGGTGACGGAGACACGATGACTGCGAAGAAGACGATCAGCGGAGCGCGGATTTTCGACGGCATCGACTGGCACGACGGGGCAGCCCTCGTGATCGAGGCAGGACACGTCAAGGCGATTGCGCCGGCGGGAAGCGTCCCCGCCGGTGGCGAGACCATCGACGCGCGTGGCCTGCTTCTCGTGCCCGGCTTCATCGATCTGCAGGTGAACGGCGGCGGCGGCGCGCTTCTGAACGAAAAGCCGTCCCTCGAAAGTATCCGGCAGATCTGCGCGGCGCATGCGCAATTCGGCACGACGGCGCTGCTGCCGACGCTGATCACCGACACGCGCGCGGTCAGGACCGCGGCCATCGCCGCAGGCATCGAGGCGAAAGCCGCGGCGGTTCCCGGCTTCCTAGGCCTGCATCTCGAAGGCCCGCATCTTTCCGTCGCGCGCAAGGGGGCTCACGATCCGGCGCTGATCCGTCCGATGGGCGATGACGATCTTGCCGAGATACTCGCCTGCGCAAAGGCGCTCAGCCGTCTGATGCTCACCGTGGCCCCGGAAAACGCCACCAAGGAGCAGGTGCGGGCGCTGGCCGATGCCGGCGTCGTGGTGAGCCTCGGCCATACCGACGTGGATTACGACACCGCCTGCGCCTATGCCAAAGCGGGTGCCCGGACCGTCACGCATCTCTTCAACGCCATGAGCGGACTCGGCCATCGCGAGCCTGGCGTGGTCGGCGCGGCGCTTTCGACCGGCACGCTCCACGCCGGCATGATCGCCGACGGTTTTCACGTTCACCCGGCCTCGATGGGCATCGCGCTGCGCGGCAAGAAAGGCCCGGGACAGATCTTTCTGGTCACCGACGCCATGTCGCCGATCGGCACCGATCAGACGAGCTTCTTCCTGAACGGACGGGAAATCCTGCGCCAGGGCGGGCGCCTGACGCTTGCCGACGGCACGCTTGCCGGCGCCGATATCGACATGCTTTCGTCTGTCCGCTTCGTCCACCAAAAGCTTGGCCTGCCGATCGAGGAGGCGGTCCGCATGGCCTCCGGCTATCCCGCCGACGCCATGGGGATCGCCTCGCACAAGGGCCGGCTCCTGCCGGGTACGGATGCGGATTTCGTGCTGCTCACGCCGGAACTCGCAATGAAATCGACCTGGATCGGCGGGGAGACGGTTTTTGCGGCTTGAGCTGTTTTGGCTCCTCGCAGGCGAGAGGACGTGCCCCTGGAACGCTGGCGGGATCCCTCGGGAACCCAACCGCCTCAACCCCGCTCGGTCGGGGTTGCCCCTCAACCGGCTGCCGCCACCTTCTCCCCGCAGGCGGGGAGAAGGGATATGCCGCGCCCACTCGCTCCCTCGGGCGGGC
>Ga0209281_1000567_pt1 | contig 44500 bp, 27 predicted proteins | sample MedtruBG_FD_187514 | JGI IMG/M metagenome (GOLD analysis project Ga0209281, IMG submission 187514) | Root nodule microbial communities of legume samples collected from California, USA - Medicago truncatula BG (SPAdes) (version 2) | ecosystem: Host-associated > Plants > Roots > Nodule | place... | reverse complement strand
CGAGAACGGTTCGATTTCGAAAATCCAGACGGATCATAGCCAAGGCACGCATGAGGTTCAGACCTTCACGCCCGAACAGCAGGATCATGCGACATCCACGACCCTCTATGATGCCTCATGGAAGCTCGTCAGCGTCAGCTACTTCGATGACCTCGGCCGGACGACGGTTGTGAACGTCGCTGGCGAGAACGGCCTCAACACCCTCACGAGTTTCGTTCCAGGTACAGACGACATCAGACAGGTCGAGGTCTATGTCGACTGGAAGCTGCAGTCCCGCACCGATTATGACGCGGATGGCAAGATTTCGAAGATCCAGACGGATAACGATGACGGAACCCACGAGGTTCAGGTCTTCACAGCCGAGCAGCAGGATCATCCGTCATCGACCAGCCTCTATGATGCATCCTGGAAGCTCGTCGCGTACACCACGTTCGACAGTCATTCCAATGACGGTTCCGATTCGATGAGCTTCCTCGTGGCCGGCGACAGCGTCGATGCCACCTATTTCGAAAGCACAGCGGCGGGCGGCGAAACCTCCCCCCACATGTATGCCTTTGCATTCGACGATCAGGCAGGGACGAATTTCGGCGACGAAACCTTCTCTTCCCCGGAAGCCGGTTATTCTGATGAGGCCTTTTCCACCGCTAACCATATATTTAACGCCTTCGATGACACTACTGTCGTATCCCCACATTATGATTTAGTGTAGTCGTGATATGTGAGCCTGAAGACTGAAGAGGGTGCTGCATCCTTCCGTGTTATTTTGGCCATTGAAATATATTCACGATTTTAATCTCGGGGCACGCCAAATATGACTGGCAGACTGCATCTTTCACCTGCGGAATGGCCAGCACGCTCCGGAAATGTCCCTTCTCTCGACGGCGTACGTGGATGCAGCATATTGCTGGTCCTGATTGGCCACATGCTGCTTCCCTCAAGCCTTGTCGGAATAAGCGCGATCGGTCTGAAGGTCTTCTTCGTACTCAGTGGCTTCCTGATCACAAGACTGTTGCTGGCCGAGAACAAGAATTCGGGCGGTATCAGCCTCAAAAACTTCTACATCCGCCGAGTGCTGCGCCTTTATCCGGTCCTCATCGTCTATGTCGGCGTCACCGCGACCACCATGATGCTTCGCGGACAGCCTGTCGTTCCGGTCGAAGTCGCGTCGGTCTTTTTCTACTTCGTGAATTATCTGATCATCCACTACGATCACATGGGTTACCCGCTGACGCTGCCCGTCGGGATACTCTGGTCGCTATCGGTGGAAGAGCATTTCTATCTTTTTGCTCCGCTCGCACTGGTTCTGATGCGGGGTGAGGCCAGGAAAATGCTGCTGCTGGCTTTGGCGATCTGCGTGATCGCGCTCTGCCTGCGGCTCATTTACGCCTATAACGAGCCGGGCATCGTCAATACGCTAGAACTCTACCAGCGCTCAGAAACAAGGTTCGATTCCATCGCCTTCGGCGCGATCCTTGCTTGTCTGCCGGAGTTTGACTGGGGCCGCCGCCTGATCACGTTCATGACCAGAAGGTCCGTGTTCTTCGTCTCGGTGGCCATCATGCTGGCAACCTTTGCCCTTCGCGACAGCTATTTCCAGAATACGTGGCGGTTTACTTTCCAGGGCCTTGCGCTCATGCCGATCCTGGCATCGGTTATCTTCGCCAAGCCGGTTCCACTTTTCAACCGCGTCCTAAATCTTCCGGTTATGATCTGGGTCGGGGCTTTGAGCTATTCGCTTTATGTGTGGCATGGAGCCGTCGTTTTCTTCTTTTCGGCCTGGCTCGAATTGCTACCCCACGCAATCATTTCTTGGGTTGAATTCGCGATCGCCTTCGTTTTTGCCATCCTGTCCTATTATCTGCTTGAGAAGCCCATCATGGGGCTTCGCAAGCGGTTCGGACATCGGATCACGCCGGTGGAGGCCACACCGACACGCCTCCAGACTTCCGTGCAGACGAGCTCGGCCGCGAGCCCGAGCTGATCAGGCGCCGCACGGGGTTCTCATTCCAACCCTGCCCTAATTTCAAGACATTGAAGATCGCAGCGATATAAACCCAAGTCTAATTGAACCCTATTGCCGAGGACCTGCATGCCTGAGATTTGCCTGATGACCAAGGCCTGGAGATCAGGTGCCGCATGGGTTGCCCAGATGCTGGCTCAAGCGATTGCCGAGCAAGGTGCAACCATCGCCTTCGTCGCGCCACTTGCAGATCCCGCTGAACGTGATCCCAGACATCCTAATCTTACCCGCATCGCCCAGCCGCGCGAACTTGTGGGAGACCACCCCAAGATCAAGAGGATCGTCGCTTCCCTCTCCCGCATCGGGCTCAGCGTCTTTTCCGTCCTGAAGCTCAGGTTCACCACACGCAATTTCATCTTCACGATTCCTGAGCCGTTGCTCTTCACGCTGCCAATGCTTGCCATCCTGCGCCTGACGGGCGCGAAGGTGATCTTCATTGTGCACGATGCGCAACCACACGCCTGGGCACTTCCCAAAGCACTTCGCGGGATCGAACGCGGCGCCCATGCGCTATCATATCGTCTGTCGACGATGCTGGTTACGCTGACGCCTGCGGCGAGAGACGCGCTGATCGAAGATTTCGGCATTCGTGACAGCAAAATTCACGTGATCCCACACGGTCCCTTTACGCTTGGCAAGGCAACCCCGCTTCCCGGCTCCGGCCGCCTGCTCATCTTCGGTTCGCTGAGGCGGAACAAAAGCGTGCTCGAGGTCATTCAGGGGGTCACTCTGGCGCGACGTGCCGGATCGGATGTGACACTTGTGCTTGCAGGCGAGCCGCTTAAACAGGAGCCTGGCTATTGGGATGAATGCCTTGCAGCCATTGCGGAAGACCCTGCCGGCTTCGATGTCAGAGAAGGCTTCCTGCCGGATGAAGCACTTCCCGACCTCATCGCGACAGTCGACTGTTTCATGCTCGCCTATCAGAATTTCAACTCCCAGAGCGGCGTCGGAGTTCTGGCCGCACTTGCGGCAAGGCCAGTGATTGGCACGAGATCAGGCGGTATTGATGAGCTTTTCGAGCGGGGGCTGGCTGGCCAGCTGATACAGGATGCTGTGACGCCCGAAAGTATCGCCGCAGCTATCATCGAGTTCCGCCGGGAAGACCTGAGCGCATGGCGACAAAAGGCCGAAGATGGTGCCATCAAGATCGCTGACACGCTTCGCTGGGATACTATCGCGGACGACTACATAGCACTCTGCCGCAAATCCTGAACGGGTTTTCCCGACGAGATGCCTGTCTCTGGCATACCATATATCGGGCCGGACAGGTCGTTGTTTACCATCAATATATTGCAAGTGCGGAAGAAACGCGCATCCATTGATTGTGACCGTCAATTACATTATTATTTACTAATAAAAATATTGGGAGGCATCAATGGCGGTGTTTCACCTCGAAAGAGCATCCGCTGACGGCAATAAAAAGAAGGCAGGATCGACTTTGCGCGGGTGGCCACAGCGGCTCGGTGCGGCGATCATGGTTCCCATTGTCCTTGGGCTTATCGTATTGAAGCCGACATGGTTTGAGCCGGACGAGTAGTATCTCGCAAATTCGGTTCCACGTATTGGCCCGGTCCGAATTGATACGATTAGCAACCGTTCGCTAAAATTCGAGCATTGCACTTAAACAGACAGAAAATCGCAGGTGGTACACCCTTGAGAAGGCGGGATCACATAACGATCCTAGGTACTTTTCGTCGGAGAGCATCATGCTTGCCAAGACTGTTCTGGCTGCTTTGCTGATATCATCAGCCCTCGGTGTGGGTAGCGCTTTCGCCGGCCCTGCCGCGGGACTTGCGCGCCCTTTGCGCAGCGCGCCTCCCAGCCAGTTTATCACGGCGACAAAGTTTACCCTGGCACCCTTCGCTTTTGTGCGCTTCTGCAAGGACAATAGCGGAAGCTGCGATGCTGGCCGCGGCGATGCGGAAGTCACAATGACCCCTGCGCTACGGGCCGAACTGCTGCGCATCAACTCCACGGTGAACAGAACGATCATCGCGCAGAATGACGATGACGGCGACGATGTTTGGGCACAGGACGTCACGTCGGGCGACTGTGAAGACTTTGCGCTGACAAAACGTCATCAACTGATCAAGGCCGGATGGCCGACCAGAAGCCTTCGCATCGCAGTTGCGAAAACCCGCGCCGGCGAAGGCCATGCCGTACTTGTCGTTCGCACATCAGAGGGAGATCTGGTGCTGGACAACAGGACCTCGGCGGTCAGGACCTGGAACCAGACGGATCTGAAATGGATCAAGATCCAGTCCGGTGACAATCCTCGCCTGTGGTACGACATCTAACGACTCTTAACGCCCGTTCGGATTAGCTCGCAGCAGTTTTGGCGGACTGTTTTCGCGCTAGCATCTATCCTGAAACCGATTTCAAGCTTCGGGTAGGCCTGTAAGTTTTGACCCGGTGGCGCCTGCCAACTTGGCTTCAGACCGGTTTCCTTGGAATAACGCACTGGGGCTGCACGTCGTTGATGACGCGCTGAACGGCCTGCGAAGGCGGATCCAGAAAACGACGCATATCGTTGCCACTGGCGGAACATATCGCCCGGACATCATTGGCAATAATTTCGCCGACGAGTTGCAGGCTTGCCTCCGTAAGATGTCCATAGAAAGCGTAACGCGCAGCCAGAACCTGGGGCTCCGCCGGTGCGTAGAGCTGGGAATTATTCAGAAACTGAAGCATCTCGCTCGGCTGTTCGCCGGTCGCCTGATGCAATCTGGCCAATTTAAGCCACAAGTCCCCATTCGTGGGCAAACAACCCAGTGCGTGGCGACCAAAGGCTTCGGCTCGCTCCATGGCCATTACCCAGCTATCATAACCGGCATCTTGGTTTTCAGTCTCCAGCTCCGCCAGCAAAATGGTGTAACCGCTTTTGACGAATATCCCCTGACAGATGCCGGCTTCCCGTACACCCTCTGCAACAGGAACCAGCCCCCTGACCGCCTGCGTTGCCGTTGGCGTGCCGCTTTCAAGGCGGTGAGCCATCGGTAAAAGAGCACCGAAGCGGACAAAACGTGCGATTTGTGTCGCGGAAAGCCACAAGACAAAGATCGACAGCGCGAGGAGGATGCCGACAAGCGCAGGGCTTCTTCCACGATGCATGTGGTTTAACTAGACTCGTGATAATAGCGGGAGTAGCGGGAGTAGTAATAATCGTTGGAGCCATAGTCGTGGTACAGCTTCAATCGATCCTGATCGACTTTGTTGAGGATCACACCGATGCATTTGTCCCGCACCTGCGGATTTGCATTGAGGACTTCGATCGCAACCCGTCGCGCTGTCGCACCCCACTCCGCCACAAAGATGAAGCCATCGACGCGATCCGCAATTGCGCGCGCATCCACGACAGGGCCGAGCGGCGGCAAATCGACAACGATATAATCGTACTGTTCGCTCACCTTCTTCAGCAGCCCTCGCATGCCTGACGAGGCCAGCAGTTCGGAAGAGTGCGGCGTTCTCTGGCGCACTACGGCCGGCAATACCGACAAGCCGGTTGCATCGTCGCTCAAGAGCAGGCGATCCAAATCCTGACCGTCCAGCAGCGCTTCCAGCAAGCCTGCATCGGCATGCCGTGCAATGGCTCGCGTAGTACCCGGATTGCGAAGATCAGCATCGATCAGAAGCGTCTTGCTGCCCTGGCGAGCAAGAAGTTCGGCGAAGTTGATCGAGATCGCAGACTTTCCTTCGGCCGGCAGTGACGACACGACGCCGATCACCTTGCAGGGCTTATCCGAGAAACGAAGATCTGCCGCAATCTTTGCGCTTCTGAGAGTTTCGGCAAACGGTGACAACGGGTGCTCAACCACATAAGTCACAAGCGGGCTTGTCTTTTGAATGAGCCCCGGCTTCTGCTGGACATCGCTCTTGGCACGACCTGCAGCATTCACAACAAGCGGCGTCATGCCGAGGAATTCAAGGCCCAGGTAATCCTGGACCTGTTTTCCGGTGCGGAAGAACCGGTCCCGATATTCCCTCCAGCCTCCAACGCTCGCACCCGCAGCAGCCCCCAGAAGGAAGAAAAGTGCAAGAGTGAGAGGCTTTTTCGGATGGCTGGGGCCTGCAGGCGGAACTGCATTGGTAATAATGCGCGCTTCGGTAACAGGGAAAGACTGTTGCTGGATTGCTTCCTGATATCGCTGCAGGAAAGTCTGATACAGGTTCTTGTAGGTCTCGGCCTCGCGCTCAAGTTCACGCAACTGAACCTGGGTCAGGTTGGCGGTTGCGCTCACGCCCGTCGCCTGACTAACAGATTGCGTCAGGTTCTTCTCGCGGGCAATGGCAACATCGAGATCGCTCTTGTAGCTTTCAGCGATACGATTGAGTTCAGCGAACATCTGCCTCTGATACTCGGCCATTTCGCTACGCAGGCGAGCAGCCTGAATGTGGCTCGAGCCCAGCCGGTCGGAAATCTCCGTCTCACGCTTGGATGCAGCAAGATATTTCTGCCGCAATTCATTGGCGACAGGGTTGTCGAGCAGATCAGTCACCATTGCATCGGACTGGCCCGATGCAATGATATTTTCGATGCGCTCAAGACGTGCCTGAGCCTTCGACGTATCGGACTGAGCGACGATCAGCGCGCTGTTCAGTTCCGACAACTGCTGATCAGACATCAGCACGCTGCCAGCAGCAACGAGCCCATGCTCGCCGCGAAATTTCTGAACCGCGAGATCGGAGTCCAGCGCCTTCTGGCGCAGTTCCGCAATGCGATCCTGCAACCAATCACTTGCACGACGCGTTGCATCATATTTCGAATTCAGCTTGTCGACGAGATAAGAGTCACCGATCGCGTTCGCGACGCGCGCTGCCATATCCGCAGATGGAGACCTGTAGCTTACTTCGAGAACGTAGGTGCGATCGACCCTCATCACACTCATATTGGCAAGGACTGCATCAGCGGCCGCGCGGCGCTTTTCCTCGCTTGTCGGGATTTCAGCCGGTTTGGACCCAAGCCAACCGGTCACGGTTACCAGCGACCGCACGGTTCCCATGATCGTCTGTATCAACGAGGGTCTTGCCGTCATGAATGTCGGATCATTCGACAGGTCGAGCTTGTCCACCACGGTCAGAGCCACGGTATCCGACATCAGCAACTCAACTTGGCTGAGGACAGTCGACTCGTCATCGGTAACACCGCCGATGGTGGAAAGCTGCTGGACGACCTCGCTGTTACCGCGGTCGATCAGGATCTTCGTGCTCGCAGTGTAAAGCGGCACGGCGGTGATGATGTTCACGACGCCGAGAGCAAGCGCCACAGCAATGCAAACGGCAACAACCAACCATTGCCGGCGGACTATTGCGAAAATCGCCTCGAAGTCTATGCCACGGGGCGAATTATCGTCATCCGTGTCGTCAACCCGCCAGTTTCTCTGAAAGTCCCGGTTATGGAGCTGCAATTGACGACCTCGATATGGGATGGCTTAGCAGTTCGGAGTGGAGCAGCTTATGTCGCCGCTATAAGTAACGTTTCGCAGACTGAAGGTCTGCACGCTCGTCGGCGTTGAAGTCGAGCCGTCACCGGAAGTGCCGGCACCACCATCGGAGGCCCCTCCTCCGCCGATCGCAGATGCGCCGCCAGCCGCCGCAGCTCCACCACCAGCGCCTCCACCGAGCGCCGCGGTCTGTGTTTCATTCAGACCTGAAGTAAATGCCGTCTCAAGCCCGGCCACTTCGACATCAGCAATTGCGGCCTGGATCTGGGCAACATATTCAGGATCGGCTGCAACGCATGAGCGAGCCACGCGCGCGAGACCGGCGCCGATCGCGGCTGCCTGGGATGGGCTGGCCTGCTTGGCGAGAGCCAGAAGCGGCGCAAGCGCATCGACGCTGGAACCGGCAAGAGAGCGCACTTGGCTGGAAAGAGTGAGGCCACCGGATGGAAACTGGGTCAGCAATGCATCAGGAGCATCGAGAAAGGCCTGAATATCGGCGTTCGGCAGCTTGGCCGGCTCAACGAAACAACCTGCAGCCGGAGCGCTTGTCTGAGCACTGGCGCCGGCAATTCCAAATACTGCTGAGATAATCGCACCTGCAGCGGCGACTTTAGTGATGTTATTGATATAACGAGCACGCATTATACTTCTCCACCTTGGGCACTTCGACTGCAGCTTTTGCACGGATACATGCCACGATCAAGTTAAAGGTTAAGCCAAAGTTAATAACGATAGAAACCCAATATTTACGTCAGTTTAAGTCCCGAATAGCATCACGCGTAGATACTGCGTCGGACGTTACGCCGGAAGCAGTCGACGTGACAGCATTCAGAATCTCCAGGAACTTCAGGACTTCCACGGAGTCGGAATTCGATACGTAGATGACGTCCTTGTCCTGCATCGGGAACTTCTGTACCGCGAAGAACGCACCGGGATCACGAAGATTGGCTCGGAAGATAACGGGGACGGTATTTCCGGTAAACTTCGCCGTATCGACACCAAGCTTGGACAGGAAGCTCTTTTCCACTGTGCGATAGAGCATCAACTGAGCCGGGTTAGCCCGGGCATCAAGAAGCCCACCAGCCTTGCCGAGGGCTTCACCCAAAGTCAGGTTCGACTCCTCGAAATCGAAGCGACCATTCAGGCCGGATGCGCCGAAGGCCAGATAAGTACGGCGCTCGCGATCAACGAGGATCGTGTCGCCGGGAGCAACATAGATATTTTCAGACGGCGTCGCCACGAGATGATCGTATTGTACGGTCGCAGATTTGCCGCGACGCTGCAGCGTCACATAAGTTTCCACGCCCGGCGCGCTCAGGCCACCGGCTTCCGACAGGACATCAAGAATGCGTTCGCCGGCTTCCGTAAGCTCGATCTTTGACGGAGTGCGAACGTCGCCGAGAACGGAGACCTGCGCCGAACGGCTTTCAACCTTCGTTATGACTACCTGTGGCTCGATCGCGCGGTTAGCGAGAACGTCTTCAATGTCACGCTGGACATCTTCAACAGCGCGACCAGCAGCACGAACACGGCCGGCATAAGGAACGCTCAACGTGCCATCGCGGTCGATCGTCTGCTGCGGAAGAGTTACATAATTGCCGGGACGGCTGCCTGCATCGTTGGGGATGAACAAACCGCCAGATTGCGATTCAAAAATGGAAACCTGAACGATGTCACCGACACCGAGAGGCAGGCTCGGGGCACCACCACGCCCACCACCGAAACCACCAACGAGCGAGGTGGCGGTTGCCGACTGGACAAAATTCAGGACGGTCTTGTTGAGATCGACCAAAGCATAGTCGATGCCAACAGCCTGCGGTTTTTTCGCAGAGGTTACCCTCGCCGTCGCCTGTGACTCGACATCTTTCACTGCCGGGCCGGAGCTCGGCAAGGATGTGCAACTCGTCAATGCCGTCGTCGACATGATTAGGAAAGTAGCGGCGGCTTTGATCTTCACTTTTTATCCCCTGAAACCCGCCGCCAATATGCATGAACCAGCCGCTCTGGCCAGACCAGTTGCCCCGACCAATTTGAAACAAGTAGTTCTTGCCGACGAGCTGTTGCGCCCTCGCAACATATTACAAATACACGAATAACGAATGGTTACGCTTAAGTTAATCCCGCACAATAACTGGGCGATGAAATGTTCAGAAGATTAGTTAACAGGCATCCTCTTTATTCCTGATCGCAGCGGCAACAGATTTTCTGTCAGTAACTCAATAGGAAAACACCGCAAAATAACAGTCCTCAATTCTCGACAAGAAAAACTAAGGATTGATATTGCCGCTCTTCACAACCATCACGGACGTCGTGCCGACGATGATTTGCCTGGCGGGTTCAGGCTGATTGTTACAAGTGGCGCCAGCAGGACCGCGACGATGACAGCCATCCCCGAGATCTGCAGTGAAAAGTCGAAGGCCGAATGGATGGCGACAAGCAAAAGGGCAGAAAGGCCTATCTCTGGCCCAAAGCGCAGCCCACGCCGCTGTCGCAAGCCGATCCAGAAAAAGCGGAGCAACATCAGAAATGCTACCATCGCCATCATCACAAACATCAGGCCGAATGTAAAAATTCCCTCCAGATAGAAGTTATGCGCCCGGCCCCAGATACCATAGAGGCCACAAGCCGGATCGCGGTAACCGGGAAAAACATCCTCGAAGCTTGCAAGACCCACCCCCCACGGAAACTGATTGGCGACCGCAGACAAGATGCCCGGCATGACACAGTAACGACTATCGCCCATCCCCTGCGTCTCGGCCCGCAACAATGTTCTGCCGCCGAAAATCTGAAGCACCAGGAACAAGATCAGCACGATGGCGACCAATTGAAGGCTGCGCTTCAGCCATGGCGCAATGCGCGGTGCAGAAGACGGCCGTCCTGCTCTTTGTCTTTTAGATCGGCGGAACAGCCGGAGTACAAGGAGGCAGGTTATTGCAAAGAGGCAGGAAAGAAGACCAGCGCGAGATTTAGTCAGCATGAGCGCAATCAGCGAGGTCGAAAACCACAGCCCATAACCAAGCGCTCGCCACTTGCTGTCGCGGTACCACCAGCGCCGCAAATCGGCAAAACCGATCCCCGGATCACCTAGCGCATGAAGAAGCAAGGCGAGGTTCAGCAGGAGGATCAGACCAAAGTAGGTGGCTGCGGTATTTCGATTGACGAAAAAGCCGGTGAGGCTATCCAGATAGGCAATCTTGGGCCAGAAGAGCAAGGCATCCGGCGCAATCTCGAATTGGAGGATAGACAAGACAGAAACGATCCCACCCGATACCGCAAGGGCTTTGACAGCTCCAACTGCACGATCATCAGTGTCGAACAACAGCAAGGCGAGCATAAATATTCCGAGCGGCAGGGCGATCCGCAAGGCTGAGGGCCAATCGTCTCCGGGCGTAAGCGATATGCTCGCGCTGCCGGAGGAGGAAATGCCGGCAACATCCTGCCAAGCAGGCTGTGCGAACAGAGCTGAAGGCAGGGGCATCACCTGCAGCGCAACCCACGCAAAAGCCATGATGATCAGAACCAGAGCCGAAACCAAGGCAACCCTGGTTCGCTCCGATATGCCGTTTAAGATCGACACAACGGCTATCATCGAGAAGACCGGCACGACCATCAGTGCGACCGTCTGGATCTCGACGGCACCGTAATTCAGGAGCCCGATCACGATCGGCCCCCAGAATAGCAGAACCAGCATGTAGCGCAGCCCCTTGCTGCCGGTGCGTTCCAGCGAAAGTTCCGACATCATCCCCTTCAGGCCCCTTAGCCATGCGCCCGGTCTCTGTCGCAATAGACATCAAGACAGCTCATAAGCTCCCGCGCCCGCCAGCAAGATCGAAATCAGCATTCATACAGTCGGCCACGAGGTTTGCAGACGTGAGCTTGTATCGAATACGCTGATGTAACGAAAGCATAGACGACAGTAGAGCAAAGCATTTTTTGTATACACTTAAAAAACCCGTGCGCATCACCATGCAAGCCGAAAGCAGCTGCAACGAACCATCTTGGCGATCGTGATAAAAGCACCACGCCGTCCTTTGCGATCCTCACCTTCTGCAAGAAATCGGCCAGCCAATTGAGACTGCCCGATCTGCTCCGCCTCAGTAAGTCGCCCCGCCCCCCCCCAGAACTGCCAGTCGAAAAGGCGATCAGGAACGCTCATCCACAGGCATGTCGTATTGTTTCAATGCACATTCCCGAAACAGCGCGTTCGGCGCCAGCTGAAATTAAAGAAGCATAAACCATATGCTTTGACAGCGTTTTAACCATCGCCAAAGCCGAGGCATGATCAGAATCATGACACGGCGTTTTAAAAATTATCTCCTGGTTTTCAGTATCTCGCTGGCGATGTGGGCACTCGTCATCGGGTTCATATTTTACATGTGGTAACGGACCACCTTCCGAACAATAACGCCTAAGTTGCACCATTTCTCGTCCAGCGTTAATGCAAATTCGCACAACAACTCCCGCAAATAAAGGCGTACGGACGGTACAGGCGCACGCAAACCGCGCATCTCGGAGAGAGATGGATGCGCCTTAACCCACTATAAACAGGCACGAATCGACCGGCATTACTTGGGATTGTTCACTTAAGTGCAGCCCACATGCGTGCATATACATCGCAACGGGCATCGTATTTAACCTTTTTTTAATTTCTTCGCTGACAGCGCGATAGTTGTGCGCTATTAGATCAATATAAAGTTGATCCATAATATACTTGTGCGGTGAATCCGGTGAATATCCTACAGTTGGACGGACCCGAAACATTATCTCCCAATAGCGCGGCATCGCAATTGGGGTTGAACCAGCTGCGGACCAGGATTTACTGGCATTTCGTGGCCAAAAGGTTCATCGACATCATAATTTCGGCAAGTGCCCTTGTAATTCTGGCACCGGTGCTGCTGACTGTCTGCCTACTCATCAAGATTGAGAGTAAAGGTCCGGTTTCCTTCAGGCAGAACCGATGGGGCAAAGATTGCAAGCTTATCAGGATCTATAAATTCCGCTCCATGTATGTCGAACAATGCGACCACTCCGGAGTTGCTCAGACCGTTCGGGACGATCCACGCATCACCAGAGTGGGGCGGGTCATACGGCGCCTGAATATCGACGAACTGCCACAATTGCTGAACGTGCTGAAGGGCGACATGTCACTTGTCGGCCCTCGCTGCCACGCTGTCGGGATGCTTGCGGCAGGCATACCCTATGAAGAACTCGTGCCGGACTATCACGATCGGCACACAATGCGCCCCGGCATGACTGGCCTTGCCCAGATGCGCGGCCTCCGAGGACCGACCGATCGTGCCTCCAAGGCAAGGGCACGCATTGCCTGCGACCTCCACTATGTCCAAAACTTCTCTCTGTGGATGGATATTTCAATCATGGCGGGAACCGTCTACTCCGAAATCAAGGGTGGCAACGGGTTTTGAGCATGGCCTGGCATCCAACTGTCCCAAGCCTTAATAATCGCGCCAAGCACATTATTATCCGCTTTGCGAAGCAGGTTTCAGGCTGAATCGGCTGACGGCGGGTATTCTGCCGATAACTGTCGCCGAGTTCGGGCGTTAAATATATTTTCTGAAAGTCGGGCAAAATCTGAGCGTATCGTCTAAGTAGACGAGGCTTACAATATAATGGATTGGCGATGAAATTCGGCACGAGCGGACTGAGAGGCCTGGTTACCGATCTCGAAGGTCGTGCATCAGCACTTTATGCACAGGCATTCGCGACCCACCTGATTCGAAGCGGTCTTGCAAAGACCGGAGATCATATTCTGGTCGGACGTGACTTCCGCCCTTCCAGCCCATCCATCGCCGCAACCTGCATAGGTGCGCTGGAGCGCGCGGGATTGGTCCCGCTCGATTGCGGAGCGCTACCGACACCGGCGCTTGCACTTTATGGGCTGGAGACCGGTGCTGCTTCGCTGATGATCACCGGTTCCCATATTCCGGCCGATCGTAACGGCATCAAGTTCTATCGCGCGGACGGCGAAATCGACAAACCGGACGAATTGCAGATTTCGGCGATCGCCGCCGAACTGGGTGATGCCGAGATCGATGCAACGCCTGGCATGGCACCCGACAAAAGCGATGCTGCGAATGCGCTGTTTGCCAAGCGTGTTTTATCCATCCTGCCGGCCGGCGCGCTCACCGGACTGAAAATCGGCGTCTATCAGCATTCGACCGTCGCACGCGACCTGCTGGTCGAAGCGATCCGGCACTACGGGGCCGAGGTTGTCGAACTCGGATTTTCGGAGGATTTTATTCCGGTCGATACGGAGGCGGTTTCACCGGAGACGATCGCGTCGCTGCGCCAATGGGTTCGTGAACACGGTCTGGACGCTATCGTTTCAGCCGATGGCGACGGAGACCGCCCTCTCCTGTCCGATGAAACCGGCGAGCCGGTACGCGGCGACCTGCTCGGACTGATCTCCTCCCTCTTCCTCGGCGCAGACGTGGTGGTGACACCGGTCACATCCAATTCCGGGATCGAGGCGAATGGCAGCTTTCGCGTGGTTCGCACGCGGGTGGGCTCTCCCTTCGTCATTGCCGGCATGAGCGAGGCACTGGCAGCGGGGCATGAGAAGGTCATGGGGTTCGAGGCCAATGGCGGCCTGCTGACCGCCTCCACCTTCTCCCTGTCGAGCGGATCGATCCGCCCGCTGCCGACACGCGACAGCTTTCTTCCCGTATTGGCGCCTCTCTGGCTTGCCGCGCAAAAGAAACTGCGCCTTTCGCAACTGGCAGAAGATTTCCGGATGCCGGTTGCCATGGCGGACCGGCTGGAAAATTTTCCGATCGAGACGAGTTCCGCACTGATGAAATATCTCAGGCAATCGGACAAGAACCTCGAGACGTTCCTGTCGCCGATCGGCAAAGTTTCAAAGCAAAGCGATATCGACGGTTTGAGGGTCACCCTTGAGGACGGTCGCATCATCCATCTGCGTCCATCGGGCAATGCACCCGAAATGCGCTGCTATGTCGAGGCACCGACGGAAGAGGCTGCTGCGGCGCTGCTTGAAGATGGTCTGGCGCTGATCCGGCGCTTTGCGACCGAACGCAATATCTAAAGACAATTCCGGCACTGAACACAGAACGGCACAAGGCGGGGCAAGCATGACTGACAAGATCATTCCGGTAATCATGGCGGGTGGCAAGGGAACGCGTCTTTGGCCGCTTTCGCGTGCGAGCGCGCCAAAACAGTTCATCCAGTTCACCGATGATCTCAGCCTGTTCCAGAAGACGCTGGAGCGCATTTCCGACAGCAGCCACTACGAGGCGCCTGTCGTCATCACCAATGAGGATTTCCGCTTTCTCGTTGCCGAGCAGGCCCGCGAACTGGACATCAAGCTCTCCGGCGTGCTGCTGGAGCCGACCGCGCGCAATACTGCGCCGGCCGTCGCGGCTGCCGCCGCCTTCGTGATGAAGAAATTCGGCGATGACGCCATCATCCAGGTTCTCGCTTCCGATCATGAGATCGTCTCCGGCCAAAGCTATCAGGAAGCCATCGACATCGCATTCAAGACTGCCAAGGCTGGCAAGCTCGTCACCTTCGGTATCATGCCGACCGAAGCGGCAACCGGTTACGGTTATATAGAAGTTGGCAAAGATCTCGGTGACGGTGCCAAGGCTGTGAAACGTTTCGTCGAGAAGCCGGATGCCGACAAGGCCGCTGCCATGCTGGGTGCCGGCGGCTTCCTGTGGAACTCGGGCATCTTCATGTTTGGCGCCGCACAGGTTCTCTCCGAAATGCAGAAATATGCGCCCGCCGTTGCCGATGCGGCGGCTGCATCCGTTGCCAAGGCGCAGAACGATCTCGACTTCGTGCGGCTCGATGCAGAGGCGTTCAGCAAGGCCACCGACATTTCCATCGATTATGCGATCATGGAAAAGACCGCCAATGCTGCGGTCGTCCCCTCCTCCTTCTCCTGGTCCGACATGGGAAGCTGGGATGCCGTATGGAAGCTCGGCAAGCAGGATACCGACGGCAACGTCGCGCTCGGAAATGCTACGGTCGTCAACACCCGCAATTCGCTCGTCATGTCACGCACCAGCCATCTCGCAGTTCAGGGATTGGATGGCGTTGCCGTCATCGCCAGCGAGGACGCCGTCTATGTCGGCAAGCTCGATGAGAGCCAAAGTGTCGGTTCTCTGGTCAAGCTGCTCGGATCAACCAAAGGCACCGCAGCACTGACCCAGACCCATCCGACCTCCTATCGCCCCTGGGGCGGATATACGTCGATCCTCAACGGTGACCGGTTCCAGGTGAAGCGGCTGTTCGTGACGCCGGGCAAGAAGCTGTCGTTGCAGAAGCATCATCACCGGTCCGAACACTGGATCTGCGTCAAGGGTACGGCGGAAGTCACGGTTGGCGACGAGATCAAGATCGTGCGCGAAAACGAGTCGGTCTACATTCCGCAGGGCGAAGTCCACCGCCTCGCCAATCCCGGCAAGATCATGCTCGAAATGATTGAGGTACAGACCGGTTCCTATCTCGGGGAAGACGACATCATCCGCATTGTCGATGAGTTCGGACGAGGGTAATAACTGCCCTGACAAAAAGCGTAGCCGGTACTTATGTTGCCGGCTACGGTGTCATCGATCTGTCGGCGAAAAGTCTTATCGGTCGATTGGCATGATTTGATAGGAAGGCAGCTTTATGCGCATCGTCATGGTTGGCTCGGGATATGTCGGGCTTGTGTCTGGGGCATGTTTTGCCGATTTCGGTCACAAGGTGATCTGCGTCGACAAGGCGGAAGAGAAGATCGAGGCGTTGAGGCAAGGCATCATCCCGATCTTCGAACCGGGCCTCGATGCGCTGGTCGAAACCAACGTCAAGGCGGGCCGCCTCTCCTTCACCACCGAGCTTGCGCCGGCTGTGGCCGAAGCTGATGTCGTGTTCATCGCTGTCGGCACGCCTTCCCGCCGCGGCGACGGTCATGCCGACCTTGGTTATGTCTATGCCGCTTCGAAGGAAATCGCCGAGGCGATGAAAGGCTTTACCGTTGTCGTCACCAAATCGACCGTGCCGGTCGGCACCGGTGACGAGGTGGAGCGGATCATTCGCGAGAGTAATCCGGATGCGGATTTTGCCGTGGTCTCGAACCCCGAGTTCCTGCGAGAGGGTGCTGCCATCGAGGACTTCAAGCGGCCGGACCGTATCGTCGTCGGCATCTCCGACGAGCGTGCCCGTCCGGTGATGAACGAAGTCTATCGGCCGCTTTACCTTAACCAGGCGCCAATTCTCTACACCAGCCGCCGCACGTCCGAGCTGATCAAGTACGCGGCCAATGCCTTCCTCGCCATGAAGATCACCTTCATCAACGAGATTGCGGATCTGTGCGAGCGGGTCGGAGCCGATGTGCAGGACGTATCGCGCGGCATCGGGCTTGATGGCCGTATCGGCTCGAAATTCCTGCATGCCGGCCCCGGTTATGGCGGCTCCTGCTTCCCGAAGGATACGCTGGCTCTCGCCAAGACCGCACAGGACTACGAAAGCCCGGTCCGCCTGATCGAAACGACGATCGCCATCAACGACAACCGCAAGCGGGCCATGGGCCGCAAGGTGATTGCAGCTGCAGGCGGCGATGTACGCGGCAAGAAGGTGGCCGTCTTCGGCCTGACCTTCAAGCCGAATACCGACGACATGCGCGACAGTCCGGCAATTGCCATCGTCCAGACGCTGAAGGATGCCGGTGCGATCGTTGCCGGTTACGATCCGGAGGGCATGGACAACGCACGTCAGATGATGGAGATCGATTTTGCGACCGATCCTTACGAGGCGGCCGAAGGCGCGGATGTCGCGGTTCTCGTGACCGAATGGAACGAGTTCCGGGCGCTCGATCTAGACCGACTGAAGACGATCATGGCGACACCGGTGTTCGTCGACCTGCGCAATGTCTATCGCGCTCATGAGGTCGAGCCGCATGGCTTTACCTATCACAGCATCGGCAAAAACAGCGGCTGAGAAGGTTCATATCGGCGGAAATTATGACGGTCGGAATGCGGTTTCCTGAAATTGTCAGCATTTTCGTCGGCTATTGCTAACCATTTCGGTTCACGTCGCGCAAACTTTCAAATGGCACATTGAGCCTTCATTCAAGAGGTTCGAATGTCGTCTCGTCTTCGCAATATGATCGTGGTGTTTGCCGTATCGATTCTGATGTGGGCAGGCATGCTGCATGGAACTCTGGCGCTTTATGCCGGCCTAACCGGCGCGTCGACGGATGACATGACGACGGCAAGCGTCCGCTAGGAATTCTCAGCTTAAAAACCGTGGGCGCTCGGGTGCGCGAAAACACCGGGCGAGAAATCTCGCCCGGCGATAATCTTATGATCAAACCAGATCGAAACGGTCTGCGTTCATGACCTTTACCCAAGCGGTCACGAAGTCTCTGACGAACTTCTCCTTTGCGTCCGACTGGGCGTAGACTTCCGCGATAGCGCGAAGCTGCGAATGCGAACCGAAGATGAGGTCGACGCGCGTGCCGGTCCATTTCAGTTCGTTCGAATGACGATCGCGCCCTTCGTAAACGCCGGTCTCGCCAGCCTTTGGAGTCCAGACTGTCGCCATATCCAGAAGATTGACGAAGAAATCATTCGTCAGTGCTTCCGGCTTGTCGGTTAAGACACCATGGGTTGGTGCACCGGCGTTCAATACGCGCAGACCACCGAGCAGAACGGTCATCTGCGGTGCTGTCAGGGTCAGCAACTGCGCCCGGTCGACGAGAGCTTCCTCAGCCTTGAGGAACTGAATGCGCCCGGTGTTGACGTAGTTGCGGAACCCGTCAGCACGCGGCTCCAGTGCGGCGAAGGACGCAACGTCGGTCTGCTCCTGCGAGGCATCCGCGCGACCAGGCGTCACCGGAACGACGATGCTGTGGCCTGCTGCCTTGGCGGCCTTTTCCACACCGGCAGCACCAGCCAGCACGATCAAGTCAGCCATAGAGATCTTCTTGCCCGCCGTATTGGCGGAATTGAAGCTCTGCTGGATGCCTTCGAGCACGCCAAGTATCTTGGCGAGCTGTTCTGGCTGGTTGGCTTCCCAGTTCTTCTGCGGCTCTAGACGGATACGAGCACCGTTTGCGCCGCCGCGCTTATCGGAGCCACGGAAGCTCGAAGCAGAGGCCCAGGCGGTCGAGACCAGTTCCTGAACGGAAAGCCCGGTCGCCAGAACCTTTTCCTTCAGGCTGGCGATATCGGCATCATCGACCAGTGGATGGTCGACGGCCGGAATGACATCCTGCCAGATCAGATCTTCGGCCGGCACTTCCGGACCGAGATACCGGACCTTCGGTCCCATGTCGCGATGGGTCAGCTTGAACCAGGCGCGGGCAAAGGCGTCAGCGAACTCGGCCGGATTTTCGAAGAACCGGCGCGAGATCTTTTCGTAGATCGGGTCGAAACGCAACGCGAGGTCGGAGGTCAGCATGGTCGGGCGATGCTTCTTTGCACCGTCGAACGCGTCCGGCACGGAGGCATCCGCGTCCTTGGCGACCCACTGATGGGCACCGGCTGGGCTCTTTGTCAGCTCCCACTCGAAACCGAAGAGGTTTTCAAAGAAGTAGTTGCTCCACTGCGTCGGCGTCTGGGACCAGGTGACTTCAAGACCGCTGCCGATGGCATCGCGGCCAACGCCACTGTTGAACTTGCTCGACCAGCCGAGGCCCTGGGCCTCCAGTTCGCCGCCCTCGGGATCGATGCCGACAAAGGATGCGTCACCGGCACCATGCGTCTTGCCGAAAGTGTGACCGCCGGCGATCAACGCGACCGTTTCCTCGTCATTCATCGCCATGCGGGCGAAGGTATCGCGGATATCGCGCGCCGATGCGAGCGGATCGGGATTGCCGTTCGGGCCTTCCGGATTGACATAGATGAGACCCATCTGCACGGCGCCGAGCGGCTCTGCCAGTTCACGCTCGCCGCTATAGCGCTCGTCGCCCAGCCAGGTGCCTTCCGGCCCCCAATAGAGTTCTTCCGGCTCCCAGACGTCGGCGCGGCCGCCGGCAAAACCGAAGGTCTTGAAGCCCATCGATTCCAACGCGACATTGCCGGTCAGGATCATCAGGTCGGCCCAGGAAATCTTGTTGCCGTATTTCTGCTTGATCGGCCACAGGAGACGGCGAGCCTTATCGAGGTTGACGTTATCGGGCCAGCTGTTGAGCGGAGCAAAACGCTGTTGGCCCATGCCGGCGCCGCCACGACCGTCGGTGATGCGGTAGGTGCCGGCGCTGTGCCAGGCCATACGGATGAAGAGACCACCGTAATGGCCGAAATCGGCCGGCCACCAATCCTGGCTATCGGTAATCAGCGCGTGGAGATCCTGCTTCAGCGCGTCGAGATCGAGCTTCTTGAACTCCTCGGCATAGTCGAAGGACTTGCCCATCGGATCGGCAAGCGACGAGTGGGTGTGAAGGATCTGTACGTTCAGATGGCTGGGCCACCAGTCGCGGTTCGAATGTCCGCGCGGCGTGCTGCCGTGAGCGACGGGACACTTACCACTGTTTTCACTAGACTTAGCATCCATGACTATCTCCTTCCGGTCATTGTTATATCTCGGCGAAGGACGGGTTCGGGTGAGATCGTCCTCGCGCCTCCATCGTGTTGCATGAGGTTAAGCTGGTGCAGATCCTCTCTTGGGCAAATCAAATAAACGGATTTACCGATAGTTTTAAGTTGGATTTAAATATAACGTCGATAGGAAAAAGATATCGAAGTGCAGGATTGCCGATATGCGAGATGGACGAATTGCGCACTTTGAACTTACTGAAATTCAATGATATAAATATGGAGAGGAGATTTTCGTGGCAAACGTCTCAGCCGCGTCGGATCCGAAAACGCAAATTAACCCCGAGCCATGGATCCAATGGCCCCTCGCCCTTACTCCCGGATGGCCGCTTTACCACCTAGACCGGCGAAACGCTGGCCGCTGATCGTGTTGATCCTTGCGGTTATCACCGCGGTTGCAGCGACTGTGTTGTTTGCCAACGATCAACGAAACCTCAAGACGTTTTCTTTGTTTCTCGGCATTCCCCTTCCGGTACCCGCAACAAGCGTAGCGACCGTACCAGCCTCGAGTGATACGGCGAAGATTTCGAAACCCATCTCCCGGTGGCCTTGGCCCGGTTTCACTACAACGCCTGGCCTGATCGAGGCCAATCCTACCCCGGCGGATATGTGCAGCAGACAGGCGGCAGGCGCGCAGGAAATACCAGCCTTTGCCGAATCGGAGCAACGCGGTTGGGAGTGCTCGATGCTGCGGGATGGTCTCGGAGCGAACCGCTCTGCCTCACTTTTCCTGCAGGCCCGTGGCTCTATGCATGAACCAGCAGATAATATTCGCGTGAAATTCAATCTCGCCAGCGGCAAACTGGATGGCGAGCTTGCGACGCAGGCTCTAGCCTTTTTCCGTCTGGCTACTGCCATGCCGCGCGATCCGGCTCTTTCCGAAGTCCTGGCGAAAATGCTCACGACCCAGGCGGACTTCTACTTCTACGCAGGTTACCAAGGCCTGACATTTCGACAGGAGCTCGGCGACCCCGGTCGATATAATCTGATCGGCACAGACCGGACATCGAAAATCCCGGGGGATCATCCTAGACTTTGGCCGACAGAACAAAAAATGGGTATGCCCACACAGGCAACGAAGACGGCAAGGATCCCGCGTCTCTTAACCCTGCCTGCAGTAAACGATTGAAGACTGCCTGATTTGCGAATATCGACAGTATGTTAACCCTCCTTTAGGGGCGGGTTCCCATTGTCTATGGGACTTTCCTGTCTGTGATTGGCGGCACTGAATGCGCAAACTCATTGGCTGGATGAAGGGTCGCCCGATGGGTCAGCCCTCTCCGCCTTCTCGACGCCGGATAGATTTGGGTGACGAACCCGCAAGCTATCCGATCTACGCGATCGGCGATGTGCATGGCTGTCTGAAAGAACTCCAGGATGCCGAAGCCCGCATTGCAGCAGACATAGCCAGAACGGGCCGCCCCGGCCTGATCGTATTGCTTGGTGACTATGTGGACCGCGGACCAAGCTCCTACCAGGTGATCGAGCATCTGCAGAAACCCAGTGATCTGGGCCTGCGCAGGCTTGCGCTCTGCGGCAATCACGACGACATCTTCAGCAAGTTCATCGAAGAACCCGAGCTTTATAGCGACTGGCTCAGCCTTGGCGGCGAACAGACATTGATCTCCTACGGTATCGATATCCATCACCTTACCGCCAGGAGAAAAGGGCGGTTGACCGATCTTAAAGGGGTACTTGCCGAGGCCATTCCGGTAAACCACAAACAGTTCCTGGCCAACCTGCCCATATGCCTGAAGATCGGCAATATCGTTTTCGTCCATGCGGGCCTGCGGCCGAGGGTCGGCATGGAGAAACAGACCGATGAAGACCTGATGTGGATCCGTGAGCCGTTTCTGAGCCAAGGCCCGGGTCAGCCGTTGCTGGTCGTTCACGGACACACGCCGCAACCGACGCCAGATATCGGCATGGGCCGCATCGGCATCGACACGGGCGCCTATTACTCGGGCAAATTGACCGTACTCAAGATCGATGGCAGCCAAAAGGCTTTCGTTTGAGGGTGACGGCTCTTTGTCCTATCTACCCAATTTCAGCCGATACCAGATCTCGACAAACGGTCTTGCGAGAGCGCCAAACATGCCAAGCGCCGAGATCGACGCCGTGAAATAAACATGAGCACTGCGTCGATCGATGCCGGAAACGAGTCTTTCCGCAATCTCTTGCGGGCGTCTCGGCTTGATACGACCCATCAGCAATTCAGCCTCCTGCGGCCGGCTTTCAAGCTCACGGGAAAGCTGAGGCGTGTCGGTATCAGGAGGGAAGCATACGCCGACCGTTACACCCTTCGGCATTGCTTCCAGTCTGAGGGAATCCGCAAACCCCACCAGGGCTGATTTTGAACTGCAATAGGCGGCGTAGGCAGGGATGCCGATAAAGGCAGCAGCGGAGGAAACGATCATGATGCGCCCTGCCCCGCGGCTTCTCATGCCCGCATAGACGGCTCTCACGGCGTTGACCACACCCACGAAGTTAGTCTGCCATTGGCTCTCGAACAGGTCAGGCGCCTGTTCGTGGAACCAGCCTGGCTCCACCACGCCAGCCGAGGCGACAAGAATATCGCATGGCCCATGGGCTGCCTCGCAGGCCATGATTGCAGACGACATCTCAGTGCAGACAGCTGCGTCGGCGGTCGCGAAAAAGACCTTTGTCCTTCCCCCGGAAGATTTCTCTATCTCGCTGCACGCCTTTTCCAGACGATCAAGGTTGCGGGCGATCAATGAAACGGACGCACCACGCAGAGCGTAGACCTTCGCAACTTCAAGTCCGATGCCGCTAGATCCTCCGGTTACGACGACATGCATGGCCGTGCGCCCCCGAGGTCAGCTGTTGGGCGATTGAAGCAGTGGTGAAAGCTGCATCATCTGCTCCATGTTCAGCGATGCCAGACCAAAATTACGTTCCTGCAAGGCCTTCAGCCGACGCGCGGTTGCTTCAACGGCGTGTCTAATCTGATCGTCAGTGTGGTTGCAGGTAATGAAGAAACGCAGGCGTGCCTGCCCTTCCGGTACGGCCGGATGGATGATCGGCAGTGCGTTGACGCCATCTTCCAGAAGTTCGTTAGACAATTGCACGGCCCTAAGCGAGTCGCCCACGAGAACCGGAACAACCGAAAACCCGACGCTGAGGCCTGTGTCGAGGCCAGCCTTCCTGGCTTCTTGCAGAAACAGCGCGCCGTTGCGGTGAAGCTTTTCAGTTCGTTCCGGCTCGCTGCGCAGAATGTCGAGACCGGCCTTTGCTGCTGCTGCCAGGACAGGTGCGAGCCCGACGCTATAGACGAATCCGCCTGCCTCGGCCTTGAGGATATCCGCAAGTGCCTGCGAGCCGGCAATATAGCCGCCGCAGCTGGACGTCGTCTTGGACAGCGTTCCCATCCAGATATCGATTTCCTGCGGATCGACGTCGAAATGCTCGAACGTGCCCCTGCCCGTCTTGCCCAGAACGCCTAGCGCATGGGCCTCGTCGACCATCAGCCAGAAACCGTACCGACTGCGCAGTTCCAATAGTCTCGGCAGGTCGGCAATGTCGCCGTCCATCGAATAGACGCCCTCGACGATGACGAGGACCCGGCGGAACTCCGACGACAAAGTCTTCAGCACGGTCTCGAGATTATCAACATCGTTGTGGCGGAAGAGCCGGCGCGTCGCGCCCGACTGCTTGATACCCGCAAGCGCACTATTATGGATGAACTCGTCATGCACGACGAGATCCTGCGGGCCAACGATGCAGCTGATGGCTGCAACATTGGTCAGATAGCCGCTGACGAAGCAAACCGCTGCCTCGACGCCATAAACCTCGGCCAGGGTTGCCTCAAGTTCCGTGTGGACGGGACGCTCGCCGGCAACGAGGCGGCTGGCGGAAGCCGAAATGCCGTAACGATCGATCGCTTCCTTGGCTCGGCTCGTGACCTTCGGATCCGTATTCGTCCCGAGATAGTCGTAAGAGGCGAAGTTGGCAAAGTTCCTGCCAGCCATGACGGTGGTGGCACCAGCCGCCACGTCGTGGGACCGATAGAAGGGATTGTCCACCCCGATCACTTCCCCGACCTTCCGTTGGGTCAATACCCGCTGGTATTCGGGAAGCTGATCGAATTTCAGGCTCTGGCGAAGCGGAGCCTGTGGTTGACGGTTCAGGCGCGCTTCGCGATTTCGGCCGGACACTTCACTGGTCTGCCGCATTTTTTCCAGAAAACCAAGCTTCGCGCCCCCCGCGGGAGGTACTGTCGTTTCCGGCTTGTCTTTCTCTGTCACTGAGCAGCTGCTTTCTGGCTTTGGGTCGAGTGGCTCTTGACCAGACGGTCGAGCACCTCGTCCTGCGGAGCCTCCTCCTCCCCGCCACTACGTTTCGAAACCCTTTCGCGCAGGCGCGTGACCACGTCACTCACCGTGGTATCCTCACCTACACCGCTCAAGGGAATATCAAATCCGGTCTTCTGCTGGAAGCTCATACCCAGTTCCATCGCCATCAGGCTGTCGAGGCCGACATCCTTGAGGACCTTTTCCGGCGTGATACTATCTTCGGTGACACGCAGGATCGCAGCGATCTCAGCAGCCACGATCTTGTGCAGGATAGACTGAGCCTCATCGGCAGACTTGCCGTGGATCAGAGCTTCGAGATCTATCTGGTCGCCATCGGCAGATGATTGCGCATTGCCAGCAGCCCGCATTGCGGTCTCGAACACGCTTGCCGTCGCGATCGGCAGCATGCGGACTGCGTTCCAGTCCACTTCGGCGATCATTACCGCCGCACCATCGATACTGCCGGTCTCGCTCACCAGATAATTCTCGACCTGCTCGAGCGCATCGCGCGCCTTCATTGCGGTCTTGCCTATCCTCTTCGAAAGAAGCTCGTTGACCTCGGCGTTGCGAGCAAGGAAACCCGTATCGGCAATCGCACCGAAACCGACGGCCAGAGCCGGACGGCCGGCCGCGCGGCGCATGCGTGCAAGCCCTTCGAGGTAGCCGTTGGCGATAACATAGTTGGCCTGTCCGGGGTTACCGAGCATGGTCGTGGCAGACGAGAACAACAGGAAAAGCTCAAGGTCATCGTCGCGAGTCAGCTTATCCAGCAGTTCAGCACCGCGAACCTTGACGTCCACGACCGGTCGATTGCGATCATCGGTCAGGTTCGACAGCAAAGCATCGTCCAGCACCATGGCGGCGTGTATGATACCCTTGATCGGAGCCGCGGCGCGCAATTCGGACAGAAGAGCGGAGAGAGCCTGCTCATTGGTGATGTCGCAGGCATGCAGGGTTGCGACGACGCCGAGGCCAGCCCATTTCTCAATTGCCTTTATCGTCGCCTCATCGGCGATACCACGGCGGGAGCAGAGCGCGATGCGGCGCGCGCCCCTGGTGACGAGCCAATCGGCTGCAACGAGGCCGAAACCACCGATGCCACCAGCAACGAGGAAGCCACCCTCCTCACTGAAGCGCAATGTCCGGTTGCTGGCGACAACCACCCGATCCTTGCCGCGAACTGGCGGACGGATGACGATCTTGCCGATCTGGCCGGCATTCTGCATCAGCCGGAAGGCACTGCCGATCTCGTCGTAACCGAAGGCACGATAAGGCAGAGGCACAAGTTCGCCGCTCTGGAACAGTTCACCGATCTCGGCGAAGATCCGCTTGGTGATCTTCGGCAGATTGACCAGCAGCTGGTCGGCGTCGATGCCGAAATAGCTGATGTTGCGGCGGAACGGACGAAGGCCGATCTTGCGGTCGGAATAATAGTCGCGCTTGCCGAGTTCAAGGAAGCGGCCGAAGGGCTTTACCAGCTCCAAGCTTCGCTCCATCGCTTCGGAGAAGAGCGAGTTCAAGACGAGATCGACGCCCTCGCCATTCGTGACTGCGCGAACGCGCGAGACGAAATCCAACGAGCGGCTGTCAAAGATATGATCTGCGCCGAGCGCTTCGAGAAAGCGGCGTTTTTCGACCGTACCGGCCGTGGCGATGACCTTTGCACCTTTCAGCTTAGCGATCTGCAGCGCGGCAAGACCGACACCGCCGGCGGCACCGTGAATGAGGATCGTCTCGCCGAGCTCGATATGGCCGAGCTGGACCATGGCATAATAAGCTGTCAGGAACGCGACCGGTACCGTTGCGGCAGCGGCGAAATCGAGCCGATCCGGGAATTTCGTAACCCCATCACGGCGGACACGAACATGGGTCGAGAAAGCGGCCGGGCCGATGCCCATTACGCGATCGCCGGGCTTCAAGTCCGCGACGGCTGAGCCCACGCGCTCGACGCGACCGGCCATTTCCATCCCGATCGTCGCGCCGGCAAAACCGTCTTCAAGAGCCTCTTCAGGCAGCAGGCCCATGGACCACATGACATCTCGGAAGTTGAGACCAGCAGCCTCAACAGCGATGATGACCTCATCCGCACCGGGTTCCTGAAGCGCACAGCTTTGCCAGATGATGCTATCGACGCGACCGCTGGTGAGCTGGTGGATGGTCGCAGCCTCGAAATCGGACGTGGTTCCATCTCGGCCAGCAGACGGGCCGGACGCCGCGCGGATTTCCAGGAGGCCATGTTCACCCAAAAGCCACTCGCGATTGGCGCTTGTGAGCGCCGCGACTCGATCAACAAGGGCAACCGCTTCATCGCCTTCGGCATCGATCATGTGAATGTCGACGGCATCATATTCGTTCTGCAGAACACGAGCAAATGTCCACAACCCGGCGTTAGCCGCATCACTGTTTTCTCCCGCAAGCGGAGAGCCACCCGGTGCGAGCACGATAAGCCGTGGCCTGCCCGTCGAACCATTTGCCTGCCGCGTCATCCCCTCGGCAAGAGCCTTGAAGCGCGACAGTCTTGCAATCTCAAGTGCCGAAACGGCCTGTTCGATGCCGCGATCGGCAAGATAAACGATGCAAACGGGTGATTTCGAGTCTTCCGGTACCAGTTCCAGCGCACGTTCAGCCTCGGTCGCCTGAACGATAGCGGCATCGACAAAGGAAGACGCCAACATCTGTTCGGATGCCTGTTCGGCAACAACGATCAGCCTGCCCCTATCCGCTTCCGTCAGCACAGCCTCGGTTTTGGCGCGGGATTGGGCAATGGCGAGGACAAGAGTCCCCTCGTCCACCTGTACATCCTTCACCGACGCAGCCTCAAAGCCGAGATCAGACAGAAGTGTCTCGACCTGCGCTGCGGTGGCAAGTTGACCAACGGGAAAATCCGCAGACTGGCTTGCCGCGAACCATCCGTCCGACAACCCGAATGCGAAGTCGTTGAACGCCGAGGGAGCGCGATCGGCGAAAACGATCGCTGCTCCTTTTGCTGCAGCGGACCGAAGAGCTTGGCGAACATCTTCGTCACCGGTCAGCATAAGCTGGCTGGACAAGCCGCCGGCAACGATCAGATCAACACGCTCGAGGCTGGCAAGAGCCCGAGGTTCAACAACGGAAACATGCACATTCCGCTCGAACGCCAGTTCCAGCATGCGACGCGCATTTTCCTTCGGTTCGGCGATTACCAGCGTCGCGCCAATGGATGCCGCCAGACCGGCAAGCCGTGTGCTGGCAGACTGGCTGGTTGTACCGAGTTCGACGATAAAGCTGATTTTTCCGGGGTTCTCATCACAGAAACGCTGCGTCAGATCGAAGCCGGCTTCTGCACGGCGATGACCGAGCGGAGAGTGGACGAGAACGTGATCCAATGTTGCTTCGCTGACATTGTTCGCATGTTCGCCTTCAGCATCGACGGGTTTTCCGGACAGGGAGAGACGTTCGAGCGCGTCACGGTAGACGTCGTTGACCAGGACGGCCTCAGCGACACGCGAGGAGTCCTCACGGTAGATTTCCTGGATCAGTTCTTCGATACTCGGGAAAGAGAACTCCCTGGGGACTGTCCAGCCGTCTCCGGAGGAGACCGCGATACCCGCATCCTCCAATGTGAAGAGGCAGGATGTCAGGAATGCACGGAAATCCGTGTCTCCCGGCAAAGTCGCAGAAAGGAGTACCGCACTGTCACCGGCGAGCGACAAGGCGATCTCGTGGCATGCCCGATAGATGGCTGCATCGATCATCAACGATGCATTGTCCTTCGCATCCGAGGATGCAAAATCGGTCAGGGCCGGCAATTTTGTAGCTGGCGGTTCGGATATTGCCAGAAGCGCACTCGGGACGGCGTCGAAATGGAAAGCGACGGTATCCAAAGTATGGTGGCGACGCAGAGACGTGCGGCGGAAACGGCAATCCGAGAGGATGGCAATCTGTTTACCGGCAGAATCGAACAGGCGGAAATTGACCTTGATCGAGAAGCTGCTGAACCGTTCGATCTCTATCCTTGCCCTGGCAATCGCACGTCCCCTGCCCGTGACCCGGATGGAGCCGAAGCGAACCGGAATATAGGGAGAGCCAGCCTCCGTACCGGAAAGCCGGTCAAACAGTGCGACAAGGCCATGGAAGGCGGCATCGACCGAGAATGGATTGAGGTTGTAGCCGACATATGGATGCGCAGGTTCCGCGGCCTGTCTGAGCTCAACGTCGACAACGTTATCGCCCAAAGCCACAGCTTTCGAAAGTAGCTGGAAGCGAGGCCCATATTGCAGGCCGAAGCGTTCGGCTGTTTCATAAACCTGGACAGACGAGAGGCTATCACCGCCTTCGGCAGACGTCGCGATTTCCACCTGATGGATTTCTTCATCCACCGGCCGCCGACAACGACCGACCGCATGAATGGTCCAGTCATCACTGCTCAAGCGTTCGCGGGAGCGGATCTCGATATTACCGGTTTCCGGAGAAAGAAGCGTCGAAAGCTCCAGTATCCGATCGGGTCGCAATTCCAGTGGCCGAACGATCTCCATGTTGGAGATCTCTACCTCGTCCGTGCCGAAATGCGCTTGGGCGGCGGTGACCGCAATTTCCAGGAAACCGGCTCCCGGAAGGATCGCGCGACCATCGACCACATGTTCGGCCAGATCCGGAAAGAGCAAGGCATCGATATGGTTCTTCCAATGAGAACCGTTCGGATCATTCCGCCAGCCCAGCAGCGTGTAGCTGTTCTTGAAATCGCGACCGAACATATCGATCTCATCCGTGGTGGCCGGCACTTTCAGCTCGGTCGGTTCGAATGGCAATGGCGGTAGATCGATGACGGGGCTGCGTTTCCCCGAATGCCTGGATGGTACAGGAACCGCGCCGTGGGCGATGGCGCGGGCAAACGCGCGAGCGACCGGATCCCGCCCCGCAACAACTGTTTCGCGCTGAAGCGAACCGATTACCGTGGCTGGCTGAGCCCTACTCTTGGCGATTTCCAAGACGTAGTTCGACAGGATCGTGCGCGGTGAAATCTCGATGAATAGATTACAACCGAGATCGAGCGCAGCTTCTGTCGCCGAGCGGAAAAGCACCGGTTCGCGCACATTGTGCCACCAGTACTCGGCATCAAGGCCACGGCCGTCATATATTGCACCGGTAACGGTGGAAATGAATGTGCAGCCGGCGGCCTGCGGCTCAATCGCCGGAAGTTCCGAGAGGAATCCGTCACGGGCGCTGTCGATGATCGGATGGTGGAACGGATAATTGATATCAAGAATATGAACGACAGTCTGAGACTTGCGGGCAGCATCCCGAAAAGCCTGAATTTCCGCGGCCGGACCAGAAATCGTAACCGAATTCGGCGCATTTATCGCCGCCACATGAATGCCGTCCAACCCGTGATTCTTGGCGAAGGCTACGGCCGCCTCTTCGCCCATTACGGCCGCAGCCATCTTGCCCTGCCCGGCAAACAGATGCTGTGAGTGCGAACGCTTGGCGACGATCGCAACGGCTTCGGCAGCCGTCAACGCCTTGGAAGCATAGGCCGCGGCAATCTCGCCAACGGAGTGACCGAACACAACATCGGGCCTGATACCGTAGGCGCTGAGGCTGTCTGAGAGCGAAGCCTGCACGGCAAACAGCAGCGGCTGCGCAATCGTCGCATCAGCCAAACGAAACCCGAGATTGTCCGCGACGATGAGGTCCGTCAGCTTTTCACCGAGGTGGTACTCGAATAATGCGCTAAAGGATTGGAAGTACTGGCGGAAATGAGGGTTTGCGCGGTAGGCTTCTACACCCATCCCGGCCCATTGCGCACCGTTTCCGGAAAACACGAAGGCTATTTTTCCAAGCACGGATGGAGCTTCGCCACGTTCCCCATCGGAAGCATCGCCGGCAAGATGCGTCTTGATCGCATCGAGAACGCCGCGCTCGCCTCGAGTATCGACTGCAAACCGATATTTCAACGCATCACGGTTCGTCGTCGTCGCGGCGATGATGCGGCGCGCTTTTTCGGGCGTAGCGGCGGAAAGACGTGCTTGGTAATCCTTTAACAGGCTTTCGAGCGCACCTGCGCTGTGCGCGCTCGCCAAGAACAGGAGATTGTCGCCCTTGGCCGGCGAGTCCGCCTGTGTTGCCGGCTCCGGATCACCAATCACAACGTGAGCATTGGTGCCGCCGAAACCGAAGGAATTGATCCCCACGAGCCGCGCTTCCTTTGCCGGAAGCAGTTTGATGGCGGATGTATTGACCCTTACATTGAGTGCATCGAAATCGATGTCTTCATTCGCCGTTTCAATATGTAGCGTGGCAGGAAGATAGTCGTTCTCCAGAGCCAGCATGGCCTTGAACAGACCAAACAAACCGGAAACCGGCTCAGTATGACCGATATTCGACTTGATTGAGCCGATCGGCAGCGGAGCCCGACGTCTCTGGCCGATGACATTACCGATTGCCCAGACCTCAGCGGGATCGCCGACACGCGTTCCGGTTCCGTGACCTTCGATGAAGGCCACGCGGTTCACATCGATGCCGTGGCCCTTGTAGATGGAATTGAGCAGATCGGCCTGTGCCTCACGCGACGGAAGGCTGATGCCGTTGGTGCGGCCGGAAGAATTGACGCCGGTCGCATGGATTCGGGCATAACTGCGATCATGCTGCTGACGCGCGACATCGCTGCGGCGAAGAACGATTGCAGCGCCGCCTTCGGCACGTACATAACCTTGACCGTTAGTGTCGTAAGCACGGCAGAGGCCTTCCGGCGACAACATGCGTGCCTGAGCGAAGCCGACGAAGGAAAGCGGGTGGACGAGAAGGTTAACGCCGCCAACAATTGCGGTGTCGATATCGCCACGTTCCAGCGCACGTGCCGCCTGGTCCAACGCGACCAGCGAGGAGGAACAGGCCGTATCGATCGTCATGCTTGGGCCGTTCAAGCCAAAAACGTGAGAGATGCGGTTGGATACAATCGAAAGCGTATTGCCCGTCATGAAATACGGGCTGCCGGAAGCAGGATCTTCCGCCGAAAGGTTACCACTGTCCAGGCTTGAGGCCCCGATATAGACCCCAACCTTCTGCTTCGAGAGCGTGCTTACCGGCAGGTTGGCATCCTCAAGTGCCTTCCAAACAAGCGTCAGCAGGATGCGCTGCTGAGGATCCATCTGCATGGCTTCACGCTGCGAAAGACCAAAGACAGCGGGATCGAAATCATAGACCGCGTCGATGACACCGGCTGCAAAGGTGTAGGTCTTGCCGGGTGTCCCTTGAGTAGGATGCCAGAAACGAGCGAGTTCCCACCGATCGGCTGGGATTTGCGTGACGGTGCAACGACCGGTTCGGAGAACTTGCTGCAACTCTTCGATGGAGTTGGCACCGGGCGCAACGCAGGCTCGGCCAATTACTTCTATCGTCATCGTCACTCTTACGTTCGTCATAGCTATAATAGCTAATGCAGATTAAGCCGACACCGACTTTAACAACATACTTGCCCGCGCTTGTCACCAAAAAAGCAGAACAAACCACTACTTATAGATGATAACACGAGGTTGAAAACAATCAAAAGTCCCGTACGGATGCGGCAGACCGCAACGTCAATCACTCAAATTATTTGAAATCGAGGCACCTTGGACGGCAATTCCCACTGGTGCGCCAATAACGCGAAGGAATTTCGTCAGGTCGACGGCCGGATGGCGAGACGCGTAAATCACGTCACGGCTTTTAACAGGAAAGGTCTGGCCGACAAGCATGCTGTCCGGATGGCTCATATCGAACCTGTAGACGATCGGATAACGTCCTTCCTTATCAGCCTGCAATCCCTTCCGGGTGAGTTCGTCGAAACGGCGCTTACCCAGGAGACCGACGACCACTTCCGGATCCTCGTAGCGGAAAAGGAAAAAGCCCTTTGCATTGACGGTTTCGTCATTGCCGCCGCGGCCGAGTGCTACTGCTTCCAGAAGGTTCAGATCGTTCGCACCGAAATCAATGCGAGAATTGCTTTTGACGGCACCTAGGAGCGTAAAGGTTCGAGGATCCTTGGTAACGAAAATCTGGTCACCGGGCTGAACGTAGATGTTCTCTGACGGGTTCTCTACGATCGACTTCAGGAGCGCCGTGCCGGTCCGTTTGCCGCGTACGAGAGTCACGTAGGATTCGTATGGCTGTGATGTCGGGCCACCCGCCTTGGCGATTACGTCGGTGATCTGCTCACCGCTCAGATTAAGCGAAATCTGCGCCGAACGATTTACCGCGCCGGCGACCGTTACCGAGCGGGATGGCGTATCTCCCATAGCTATGATGACGTCGGGCTCGACAGCCTTGCTCTTCAGAGATGACAGAATTTGCTGGCGCGCCTCTTCAAGAGTGCGGCCGGCAAATCGCACGGTACCCACATATGGAATGGCGGCTGTGCCATCGGGCTGCACAACGATTTCAATCGGAGTCTGCTTTTGCTCACTGGTCGAGAACAGTCCGTCGGCACCGGCTTCGAAGATGGTGACCTTCAACTGGTCACCGATACCGATAACAGCCCTGCCCGGACCTCCTCCGATACCGAATCGGCGCTTCAACGCCGTCGAAACATAATCCGAAACCAGTCTTGCCGTGTGATTGTCGACATCAACGACGTCGAAAACCGCTGCGTTCACGCGCCCGATGTCTGCCGGAGAACGGCCGGCGTCTTCATTGATCGCGGAAGCAAGTGGACCTTCACCGGGCACCGCCTGACACCCGGCCAAAGCGGCACAAATCACGATCGCAGCTACTCGAACCAAATCTCGATACTCCAGTCAGGACCGCACGAGGCCAGAGCCGCCCCAGCTTGATCCGAAATTTGATGACCTTGAAAGCACACCGGACGACGAACGACAAGCTTCATGGCTTGAGCTCCCCGGAAAATAAAATCCGGTGCGGTTTTAAGGCCATAGTCACCAGCGAACTGATATTCAAAAGTGAAACTAAAAAAGTTGACTTAAATGCTTACTAATTAATGTGGTTAACGGCGCTTCCGAATTTGTGTGACAGATGTGAGGATGGCGCTCCCCGTTCACCATTATCGCGAATCATACTTGGACACGAACCTGTCCAATATGCCAAAGCTTGTCGGCATATCGACCTGAAACGGAGCTATTTCCTTGGCGGACAAGGCGGAACTTTTGACGCCTCTGATGCGCCTTCGAAGACGGCGGCGAGCAGCAAAGGCATTCGGCGCCTTGCTGGCCGTTGGCCTTGCGCTGCTGTTTGGTATCGTTCTTTCCGTCAATAACGGACGCAACTACCAACGGCTGGTGACATGGCTTGGAATGGACGAATACCTTGCGCGGCCTTTTGCCGCTTCACCGCCGCCGGCTTTGCGTGCGCGCCGCACGACGCTGCTCATCAATGCGCCGCCGCGACTCATCCGGCCCGCTGCCGGCCTGCACGACCGGCTGAGTGTGCTCCCGCATCTGACAGCCCACGAGCGATGCGAGCGCCTGGGTGAGGATGGCCCCGCCTCCAGTTTCCAGGCAGCCGGAGGAGAATGGGAATGCCTTTTTTCCAAGGAACTCGGCACAACGCCGGAGCCTTCGGTGATATTCATCCAGATCAAGGGAGCATCGTCCAGCACGTTCCGCACGTTTCGTCTCAAGCTTAGTCTACTCGACTCAGCAGAGGACGGTGAAATGTTCAAGCTGGTGGCCCGATCAATCGATCGTTTCGGGCTCGAAATGGCGCCCGAAAACCTGCATTACCTTTATGAGCGGATCAGAACGGGACGTAGCTTTTCGTCGCGATTCTACAGCTACCGTGTCAGCTACGAGCGTGAGAAGGACGATGATCGTCGTTTCAACCTGATGATCACGCAGTTGCCCGAGACCTCGACATGTGGCCAATCGACAGGGGCGCCGAACGGGGCCTCGATGCATTCCTCGATCGTGCGCTTTCCGCTCGAATGCCTGCCTTTGCGGCAACGAGCCTTGTCACACCCGATCCAGCCTAACTAGATCAACATCATCGCCCAGTTCACGCTGCGCGGTATCCATCAAACTCATCTGGTGGGTGAATAGGATCGGCTGGAACGCGCCGCTCGATTCTGCCAGCGTCCGAAGGCCAGCTGCCGTACGTTCGTCATCGAATGTCTGGAAGATATCATCCAGTACGAGCGGAGCCGGTTCATTGCGAGCGCAATAGTCCTGGAGGAACGCAAGCCGAAGCGCCAGATACAGTTGATCACCGGTTCCCTCACTCAACCCGGAAAGCGGCACCTGCTCGCCGGTCTTGCGCTCGACAGCCAGTTGCAGCTCATCGTTATCATCATAGACCTGAATAAGGCGAGCGAACCGGCCGCCCGTCAAATCGGAAAACACCTCCCCCGCGCGCGTCATGACCGGATCGGCCTGTTGCTGGCGATAGGTTTCCATCGAATGGGACAGCAGCGAACCGGCAAGCTTCAGCACGACCCAGCGACGGGCGAGTTCCTTTGCTTCGTGCTCGGCGGCCAGTTTCTCGAAGACGGCGCGTTCGGCGCCGGTGCCCTTTTCCAACTCCTGTCTGCGCCGCAGATTGTCCGCTTCGCCGGCACGCAGATCGGCAAGGCGATTGACCTGCCTGCTGTCTTCCGCCTCCAGCCGCTCGATTTCAACACCGGCCGAGATCCTGTCAAAATCGACCAGTGCTGCCCTCACCGCCTCTTCGTCCAGACCATCCGCCTGCTCGATGAAGCGATTGCGGCACAGTTCCTCGCTGGCAAGCAGTCTCTTGCGCTCCACGAGGTCAGCAAGGACGGCTGCGAGTTGATCCGGCGGAACGGCAGCGGCATTTGCCAATTTCTGCCGTTGGGCGTCGAGCCCGACTGCCTCGGTGACGTGACGGGCATGGGCGAGCTCGTTGCGTTCCAGGGCGGTCGCAAGCGCCTTGCGCTGATTGTCGGCAGCACGCGCCTGGGTCACGCGGTCGTTCAGCATACCAGCCGCAACATCTGCCGGAATAGAGCCGAGATCCGGCGCAAGCGAACGGGACAGGGTGGCAACCTCACCCTCGAAGGCTTCCATGTCCCGGGCCATGCCGCGCACGCGCCGGTCACGGTTCTGTCGCTCGGAAAGAAGGTCAGGCAGCGTGCGCCAGATATCCAGAGCAGCATTGGCCATATCGATCGTCGCATCCTCGGCAAGCCCGGCGGACGCAGCCGCAGCGGCAAAGCCGGATCGCCAGAGATCGGCCTTGCCGCGCAGATCCGCCTCGTCGGCTTCCAGTCGCTTCAACGTCTGGCCTGCCGTATCGCGCATCCGCTCGATGGTGCGACCCTCGCTCCACTGACGGGTGATTTCCTCCAGGCGAGTCGAGATTTCTCGCGCAAGGCTGCGCGGCGGCAGGATACCGGTGGACGCGCCCGTGGCGTCGGCGAGTGCCGCCAATGCCGGCCGCAACACCTCCTCCCTTGAACGCAGGATCTCGTATTCGTCTTCCGCGGCATTCAGGGTGGAGGAAAGCGCCATCAAGCCATCGACCATGCGACGCCATTCTATCATGCGCTCAGGTGCGCCGGGCGTTACCGGGACGGCGTGGAAGAGATCCTCGAATTCGGTCACCGCATCGGAAGCGGCAATAGCGGCCTCCCTGGCGGCACGTTCCGCAGCGACAATCGCATCGGCAATTTTTCGCTGTTGCAGTGTCAGTTGTGCGTGGCGCGAGACGCGCTCGGCATCGGCAAGCGCCATGTCGGCCAGCCGATCCGCTTCCTGCACGGAAGACCTTGCGGCCTGCAAAGCCCCGTTTGAAGGGGTGGAGGCCAGAGCCTCGATGAGGCCGTCCCGTTCGTGACGCGCAAGCTCGATCGTGTCGCGCGAGACAATCCTGCCCTCGCCTTCCAGAAACGACAGCTGGGCCTGGAGCTCTTCCGCGTCATCCTTCAGCGCCGCCAGCTTTTGCACTGCCTGCGCATTTTCCTGCCTTGCAGCCTCGATCAGGCGGCGGTGATGGACAAGTGTCTCCATATCCGGCAGCGACACAGAGAGAAGAAGGCCAAAATCCCGGACCGGAGGATCGAGGCGGGCTGACGCCGCATCGAGATCGCTCCTGGCGCGGGCAGCGCGGATCTTCAGCGTCTCGAGATTGGCGAGTTCCTCGATCTCGGGCCGCAGGGCCGCGAGTTGGTCGCTCAGCGGCTTGGGGTCGACGATCCGCGACAAGGGAACATCGGCTTCGAGTTTCCGCAACTCATTGGCTTCCTCGTCGATCCGCTTGCGAAGCTGACGCATCTCACGGTCGAGCTCGCCGCCCTCCTCCACCAACTGGCGAAGGCGGACAAGGTCGGCATCGGCGGGCTGCATGCGCTCAAGATCGGAAAATTCCCTGAAACCGAGGCGGCGCGAGGCCTGCAGGAGCTTCTGATCGAAATCGTCCACTTCGGCTCGAACCCGCGCGATATCTTCCCTCGCCTTGAGATAGACGCCGCTGCGGCCATAGGCTGCCAGAATGTCCGGTGCCGCCAAAAGCAGCGCGTCATCCACCTTGATGGTCTCGATCTCTTCGCGAATCCTTGTCAGCTCGTTTTCGGAGGCGACAAGCGCTGCGGCATTTTCCCGTCCAGCCTGGAGCGTCGCTGCAAGCTTTACATCGAAACCGTCCGGCAGGCCCGCCAGTGCCTCATGATGGACCAGAAGCGCACGTTCGCGGTCCAGTTCGCGCAGCAGGGGCTCAAGGGCTATCTGCCGGCGCAGGCGGTCGAGAGCGCGTTTGGTTTCCTCACGGCCCTGCTGGAGTGTGTGAATTTCTGCGCCGAGTTCGGCCTCTTCCTTCAGCAGCGCCTTCCAGTCACCGGCTTTCAGCTCGTTGTCGCGCTCCGCCTTGCGGGCTGCATCATGGCTATCGAGAGCCTGATAAAAGCTGCGATCCTTCGACCGGCGCTGGGAGTAAATGGCGTCGGCATCCGCATCCAGCGACTTGCGCAGGCTGGACAAGCCCGTCAGGCCCGACGCGGCGGAGAAAAGCAGGCTACCGATCTCGCCGCCGCTTTTCAGCATGGTCTCACCCCCGGCCCGAAGCGAATCCGAATTCAGGCCGAAGGCGCGTTCGAACACATCGCGGGAGAGATTTCCGAGATAGGGTGCGAGCGCATCGTCGGCCAGGTTTTCTTCCGCATCGGAGTGCCCGAGCAGCGTGTTCTTGCGCCCCTTGCGGCGGCGGAAGGAGAGTTCCTGCCCGTCGCGTGCCGTCAGCTGTGCACCGATGCGCAAGACCCCGACATCATGCAGGAAACCATAGGCCGAGCGTTCCGGAAACCCGAACAACAGATCCGAAATAGCCGAGAGCGCGGAGGATTTCCCCGCTTCGTTCGGGCCATAGACGATATGCAGTTTCGCATCCGGCCGGAAGACGAGCTGGCGGTCGGTGAGCGCGCCGTAACGCAGGATGTCGAGACGATCGAAACGCATGGTCAGCCGGCCTCCGCCGCACGGGAAACGAGCAAGTCACGCGCCTCGACGAGAAGCACATCGATATCGTCGCCAAGCGGCAATTCCCCTGCCCCGCTACCGCCCGGCAGTCTGGCGGCGATTTCCGCAATACGGGCAGCAGCTTCCTCCAGCAATTCGGGTGGAAACCCTTCCATGTCCAGCAGGCCATCAAGGCCAAGCGTTCCGGAACTGCGATGGGACACTCCGTCATCGGGTTCAAGCCGCAGATCGAGCTTTTCGAGCCAGATATCGGCATGGCCGCGGTGGCAGGCGGCCTGCACCTCATCGCGGAAATCCTCAGCCTTCGACAGAAGCTGATTGCGAACGCGGCTCTTGCCGGTCATGCGGACACGCAGCGCTAGCGGACGCCCTTCCATGACATCGACCAGCGGTTCGAGTGCATCCTCTACGTGGCGCAGCAGGGCGGCGGGCGTATCGTCGCTCTCCACTGCGATCGACAGTTCGGCGAAACGGGCGCTATCGGTGATCAGGCGCTCATAGGCGATGCGGCCATCCTCGACTGTCACCAGCACGGCACCCTTGGCTCCGGTCTCACGTATCGAGCGGCCCTGCAGGTTACCCGGAAAAACCACCAGCGGGTCTTGCGCGACGATCTCGAAATCATGGACATGGCCGAGCGCCCAGTAGTCATAACCACGCGAGCGCAGGTCCTCGACGGAGCAAGGCGCATAAGGCGCGTGCGGCTCGCGACCGGTCAGCGACGTATGCAGCACACCGATATTGAACCAACCGGCCTCGGGCCTGGGATAATTGAGTGCAAGGTTTTCATTCGCCGAGCGTTCAGCAAAACCCTGTCCGTGCAGCGCAACCTTCAAGTTCTCAAGCCGGAACGTGCCGGGTTTGCTGGTCGGGAACTCGCTGACATTCTTCGGCAGCGTGATGGTTCTGGTAATGACGCTTTCGGCGTCGTGATTGCCCTTGAGCAGGAAGACCGGGATGCCAGCGCGGTCCAGCCTCGCCACTTCGCGGTTGAAAAACAGGCCGATCTTGTTGTCCTTCCAGTCGCCGTCATAAACGTCGCCGGCAACGATGAAGAAATCGACCTTGCGCTCCACCGCTTCATCGACAAGCGCCGAAAAGGCCTTGCGGCTTGCCTCGACAAAAAGCTCGGCGAGATCGGCATCCTTAAGGGCCAGTCCCTGGAAAGGGCTGCCGAGATGCAGGTCTGCGGCATGGATGAAGCGGAAGGAACTCATCGAATCGTCTCATGCGAACACATCGGGAACGCCAGACTTAAGGTAGCAGGCCCCAAGAAAAAAGGCCGGGTGCGCAAACACCCGGCCTTTTCCTGTTGAAGATAAGGATTCGATCAGTTGGTGACCTTGAGGGTGACCGGCAGGAACAGGGTCTCGCCGGATGAGTCGTCAACGCCGTCATTGTCGGTGACCATGAAGGCCTTGCCGGACTTGTCGAAGGCAAAACCTTCCAGCTTGTCGAGAACGTAGCCATTGGTGGCGCTCTTCAGATCGGGAAGGAAGTCATGAACTTCTTCCTTGGTGACGAGCTGCAGTTCGCCGCCGAGCTTGGCCGGCTTCAGATCCTTGATCGAGACGCGGTAGAGCTTCTTCAGCTTGGCGGCGTCACCGACCTGATTGTCGCGTTCGACGATGTAGAGATAATCGCCATTGGCGGTGATCTCAGACAGGCCGACCCAGCCCTTTTCAGCCTTTTCGAGCGGATAACGGACGGCTGCCCATTCCTTCGACTTCGGCTTGTAGGAAAGAAGCTTCACCTGTCCCTTGGGATCATCCTTCCATTCGCGCTGGATTGCCATCCAGAGCGTCAGGTCGTCGCCCGAACCGGTGGTGGTGATGCCTTCGAGGCCGTAACGGCTCTCGCCGGCGAGCAGTTCTGCCGGAAGACCGATCTCGCTCTTGATCTCGCCCTTGGCATTGACGTTGTAGAGGCCGTGGCCGACGAGCTTGGCGCTGTCGCCTTCCGAAGCCAGCCAGAAGCCGCCCTTGCTATCCAGCGCGATGCCCTCGATGTCGAGCTTCTGCGCTGGCTGACCGTTGCGGGTGATACCGACGACGTTGGTGATCTCGGCCGGCTTCTTCGTCGTGTCGATGGTGAAGATCGACGGCTGCATGGCGTAAACCGAGTCGTTCACCGCATAGAGGATGCCGTCTTTCTCGGCGTCACCGACGAGACCCGACAAAGCGCCCCAGCCGATCAGCTTGCCATCGACATCCTTGGAAACGATGGTCGGATAGGCTTTTTCGCCTTCGGCAAGCTCATAGATCATGACGTGCGAGCGCGGGCCGCCGTCTTCGCCGAGATCGGCTTCGTTAGCCGAGGCAAGCAGGTTACGGCCCGGGATGGCGACAGCGCCTTCCGGGGATACGCCCGACGGCAGAAGCTGGACGAGTTCCGGCTCGCCACCGGTATCCTTGTAGACGGCGATCATCGAACCGCGCTCGGAGAGCACGAAGAAATACTGCTGGCCGTTGAAGACAGCGGCTTCCATGCCTTCCGGCTCGATGCCCTTATTCTTGGCGCGCTTTTCCGGGAAGTGACCGTGGCGGGCGATTTCGTGCTCGAGCGTCATGCCGGCATCGTAGAGAACCTTGCCGGAGCGGTCGAAGATCGTGAAGCCGCGCGAACCGCCCTTGTAGTCGCCCTCGTTGGCGATGACGAGACGGTCGGTGCCGAGCCACTTGACGGCATCCGGCTCACGCGGAACGGCGGTCAGCTTGCCGGAGAAATTCAGCGAGCCATCGGTCTTGGCATCGACGCCATCGAGATCGACCGTGCCGGCGGTAAAGTGGCCGGTGACCTTGGCGGTCTTGCTATCGATGATGATGACGTGGTTGTTTTCCTGCAGCGTCAGGGCGATTTCGCCATTAGCATTGATGTTGACGAATTCCGGCTCCGGATCTTCCGGGGCGACCGTCGCCAGACCAGTGACGTCAACGCGCTTGATACTGTCGCAGGCCGGAACGCCGTTGTTCAGGGATACGATCAGCAGTTCGCCAGCTGGCAACTGCGGCAGGGCGCCGTCGTTCAGGTCTTCGTCGCGCTGGTTTTCGATGGCGATGGCTGCAAATGTGCCATCGGGAGCCACAACGACGCTATCCGGCTGGCCGCCGAGATCGCAGGTGTTTTCGAGTTTCTTCGACGCGATATCGACAACGCCGAGCCGACCGGCCGGCTTGGTCAGATCCTTGGTGTCGTCGATGGTCACGAGGACTTTCGTGCCAGCAGCGGCAACCGAATTCGGCTCACCGTCGATCTTCAGGGATCCGCCGGCCTTCGGAGCCTTCGCGTCGGTAATGTCGATAAAACCGATCGTGCCGCCCGGCGCGTCGGAATAGATGAGCGTATTGCCATCGGCCGTCGCGGTGATGATTTCCGACGACGTCGCCTTGTCCTCGCCCTGGGGCAGGTTCTGGGCAACGGGGAAAGAAGCGATGCGGTTGAAGACCTGTTCGGCGCTGGCGGGTGCCGCCACCGAAGCAAGCAGGAATGCCGTCAAGGCGGCGCGTGTCGAGAATGTCATGGGAAGCCCCTCTTTAAAACCACGGGTGGTTTTCTGAGCCAGAGGCATGACACGACAATGACAATTTGATGATCATGAGTTGCATTCGCAGTCGACACGGCATGCCACATCGATTGCAGCAAAAAAGGCCGGGCAAGCCCGGCCTTCCGATAGGTTCAATCGAGGTGACCGAAGGATCACTTCTTCTTGGCAGCATAAGCCTTGATGGCTGCGGATACTTCGCCTTCAGCATGGGCAGCGTTGTCGAAACCGTTCAGTTCGACTGCCTTGCGGCCGGCCGGAAGCTGCTTGTAGACGCGGAAGAAGGCCTGAAGGCGTTCCTGTTCGATCTGCGGGAGATCGGTGATTTCCTTGATGTTGTCGTAGGTCGGGTCGATCTTGCTGGTCGGTACGGCAACAATCTTGTCGTCGACTTCACCGCCGTCGATCATCTTCAGAACGCCGATCGGGCGAACCTTGATGATGGCGCCCGGAACGATCGGCTCGCGGGTGTAGACGAGCGCGTCGAGCGGATCGTTGTCGCCACCGAGCGAGCTGGTGATCGAACCATAGTTGGCCGGGTAGATAACCGGCATGGACTGGTAGCGGTCGACAACGATGTGGCCGGTGTCGGCGTCGATTTCATACTTGGTGAAGCTGCCCTGCGGGATTTCGATGGCAACGTTGAATTCCTTGCCGTCATCCTTCTTCTGCGGAACGTCGAGATAGGAAACATATTCAGCGGAAGCAACGCCGGCAGTTACGAGAAGCGCGGCGGCGGCAGTCAAAAGCGATTTCATGGGGAGCCCTTCAGTATGATGAGGCCCCTCACCTAGGCAGGCGACATGACAGCGCTATGACAATATCCACACTTGCCGGACGTTCCCGGGAGAAACGAAAAAGGCCTGGCAAAGCCAGGCCTTTCAATTTCGCCGCCGGGATTACCGAAGGCCAATTCTGCAATAATCGATCAGAATTTGACCGTATAATTGCTGCGCAGCCAGACCGTCGGGTCCTGGCCCTTGGTCGTAGCATTGACCATGAACGAGGCGACGCCCTTGCCGAGATCGAATTCGGCGCCGAGACCACCGCGCGCCCAGAACTGCTGCAGATCCTGGCCTTCGAGACTGAAGTCGCTGATGCCGGTCAGCGTGCCGCTCGTAGCTGTCGCACGGTTTTCGAACTGGTAGTCCAGCTCGGCCTTGGCCAGCAGACGAACGGTGTCGTTCAACGGACGAACGAAATCGGCGCCGAGACGAGCGATCGTGGAGTGATCGCTGCTGCCGTCAAATTCGACCGGGAAGGAACCGCCGGTTTCGGTGAAGGCATCGACCTTGGTGTGTGCGTAGGAAAGGCCGATATAGGGGGTGATCGCCGTCTCGTTGATCGTTGCCGCATTCAGCCAGTCGAAGCGGATTTTCGCTCCCCAGGTCTCGGCATTTGTGTCACCGTCGGAATAGTCGGTCCCGGCTCCGGCCAGATAACCGCGGCGGCTGTCGATGCTGCTGCGTCCCCAGTAGCCGCCGACCGTCACATAGACGTTCTTGCCGAGATCGGCCGAGACTTCCGGCGAAAGGTAGAAGCCGCGCTGGCGCACGTCGCCGCCAGCATCGAGATCCTGATCGGTATAGGTGACACCGGCAGAGATGCGTGCCGTGACGCCGTCGGCAATGCCGTAACCGAAGCCGAAGTCGCCGAGAGCAAGGCCACCATCGGCATGATCGCCGTTGTCATAACCGCCGTCGATAGTACCCCAGACGGAGCGCTGGCCGACATCAAGCAGGTTGCGCATCGGCGCGCCCTGGGCACCGAACATGATAGTGTCGGCGCTGCCGACGCCGCTCTGGACGATGACGTTGCTTGCTGCAACGACGGTCGGGAAAAACTCGGCCGTGTCGATGATGCTGGTCCGTGCGATATAGGTCGTTCCGCTTGCCGTCTGGCCTACAATGACATTGCCGTCATCGGAAATAAAGTCGGCGGTCTGGGTCGTAACCTCACCCATCGTGCCGCCCTGGTTCGCCACCCATTCCTCGACCGTCTCCATACCGGTCGCCTCGGTCCAGACAAAACCGTGATAAACAGCTTCGGCATCGTTCGACGTGCCGATGACGACGGAACCATCGGCACTCAAGTCGCGGGCATAGGAATAGTCACCGCCGAGCGTACCGAGATCCGTCATTGTCGATGTGGCCGCAGTGTAACGATAGGCATGACGTTCAGTGTTGCCCGTAAGATGAGCGGACCCCACCAGCACGCTGCCGTCGCCGTTCATCGCAGAAAAGCTGGTCCAGCTTCCACCGAGTGACCCAATGTCCACCATGCCCGTTGCCTCGGTCCAGCGAAACACGCCGCTCGTCAGGTTATCGCCACCGGAACCGGCGACAACCGAGCCGTCGTTGCTGACCGCACTGGCAGCGGAGTATTCATAAAGCGTATCGATGTTGACCATCGTCTGGGTAGCCGCTTTCCAGACGAAAGCATGATAATGCTGATCGGCTGTGAAGGCTTGGCCGACAACGGTAGTGCTATCGTCGCTAATATCACTGGCATATGAATAATCTCCGCCCAAAGTTCCGAGGCCGATCATCCCGGTCGTTGATGTCCAGTAAAAAGCCTGGCTATACGTGTTCGGGCTATAGGCGCTTCCTACTACGGCAGTTCCATCACCGCTGACAGCCCGAGCCAAAACCTCGGTGGTATTTGCATCAATGGCGCCAAGATCGACGAAACCATTCGCGGCGGTCCATACGTAAGACGAGATCCGACCGGTCGTGCCGTCCTGATAGTAGCCCGTCACAGTCTTGCCGTCGGAGCTTAGATCGCTCGCATAGATATAACTCGCGGCGGACGGCGATGCGATCTCCTGAATTTCGCCGGTTACAGTGTTCGTAAGCTGTATGACGTAATTTCCCGTGTTGGGATCATAGACTTCATCAAGCATGACGGATCCGTCACTGCTCAGACCGGTAATACTCGATCCCGACGCTGCCTGCGCGAGCGGAACAATACCGAAAAGGCCCGCGAGCGCCGAGCTCGCAAGTAGAAAAATAGTTTTATGCTTCAGAAACATTTTCAAAACACTCGCTGATCACTCGAAATGGATGCCGACAGCGATGCCGAGATATGAAATGCCCCAGAAAAATCAGAACCAATCATATTTCAAAATTTAGAATCGCTTGCCCCCAACAACAAAAGAGCAGCGATGCACTTGAGCTGACAAGTAGTTGGAAAACCACCTAAAGCACTTTCCTGACGAACGCCAATAAA
>Ga0209281_1000565_pt1 | contig 44528 bp, 64 predicted proteins | sample MedtruBG_FD_187514 | JGI IMG/M metagenome (GOLD analysis project Ga0209281, IMG submission 187514) | Root nodule microbial communities of legume samples collected from California, USA - Medicago truncatula BG (SPAdes) (version 2) | ecosystem: Host-associated > Plants > Roots > Nodule | place... | reverse complement strand
CTCCAGGGTAGGAATAACGAAGCGTTATCTTTGCTGAATCAGATTGGTGTTCAGATTGCCAAAAATAAAGACGGTACGGCCGATCTGGTTGGAACAATGCGGAATCTTTCTAAAGTATTCCCGTCTTTGAGTTCTCAAAACCAGAAAAAAGTATCTGATTTACTGGGGTTAGATGCCAATAGTTTACGGCTCCTTAGAACGGGTAAATTTGATGAACTGATGAATAAATCTCAACAGTTTGGTTTAACCGTACCTGATGGGCTTAACGAGGATCTCACCGGCATTAACGGGGCTATTAACGAGATGGGGGCTGCGTGGGATGGTTTGAAACAAAAGACCAAAGGCGGTTTTTACGGTCTGTTGTTGTCTGATGGCTCTGTAAAAGACGGTATCGAGGGGATCACTGATTTACTCACTCACGGCCCTGATAACGTGGCAATCATGCACGCGTTAGGGGTGACGAGAGGCGATGAGCCCGAACAACTCAGAAAGGGATTTAACGACCCAGAATTTACCAAAACGCTAACCGTAACTGAAAAAACAGCTCTCGATTTTGGAACCATGACGGATGGGCTACGCCAGAAATTTCAGGCTTATTACGGTCCCATTGATGCCGCTAACCAGTTGGCCAACGATCTTAATGTTGCTAAGCAACGAGCCAGCGCTACAGGCCCTAACAGTTACCAGGGCGTCAATATTGGTCAGCCCAGCGCCGGGGTTAACCCGCGTGCGCGTTCTGTGCGGAATAATAACCCGTGGAATATTAATTATGCTGGCCAGCAAGGCGCAGTTATGGAGCCTAGCGCCGGTGGCGCTTCTCGATTTGCAAAATTTGAGACCCCAGAAGCCGGTATAGCCGCCGCCGATCGTCAGCTGATGCTTTATTACACTGGGCAAAGCAAGGCCGCAGGGAATCGCCCATTGACGACGATAGAGCAGATCATCAGTAAAGCCTCTCCCCCTACTGATGGCAACGATACGCGCGGGATGATTGACCGTGCAAGTAAAGAGCTCGGGGTAAATCCTGGCGAACAATTGAACCTGAATGATCCGGCATTTAGGGCCCGTGTTCTTACCGCGCTATTTAATCAGGAGGGTAACAATCCGTGGTCCTCTGAGCAGGTAAAAGCGGTGATCGGTGGTGCGCCGGTGAGTCAGATTCAGAACAAAACTGAAAACAACAACGTTTCTAACACTTCCACTGTAAACAACTCCACGCAAACGCAGGAGAAAAGCCAGGGCATTTCTGATGCTGTCCGGGAGGGGCTTTCTAACACCAAATTACAGGTTGAGGTAACGATGGTTGACCCTCGCACTAATCAGCAAACTCAGGCAACAGGGACGACCGGCGGCCGCGTGGCCGTCTCAATGCCATTTACGGGGTGATTATGAGCCTGATTGATACAGTGACTGATTTTTTTGATCCAGAAGGGTCTAAAAATTGGTTCGAAACGCTCCAGAAAGCACAATTTAGAGGGGTCCCGTTTGCCGTTCTGGGAGGGCAAAGCTCTTTTGGCCGTAAAACGGCCGTCCATGAGTACCCTTATAGGGATAAACCGTGGGTGGAGGATTTGGGGCGAGCCACCCGTAAATTCACTATTAAGGGTTTTTTGGTTGAAAACAGCGTTGTTTATGGTGGTGGTGCGGTAATTGACCAGCGCTCTAACCTTATTGCCGCATGTGAAACCGCTGGGGCCGGTACTCTGATCCACCCTACCTATGGTGAATTAACGGTAAGTATTCCTGCTGGAGGTCTCCAGATTGTCGAACAGTGGGACAACGGCCGTTACTTTGAATTTACACTCAATGCGATCGAGTCCGGGTTAAAGGTCTTTCCCGTCACCACATCAACGCCACTCCCGGATGAGGAGTCCTGGTTAAAGTCCATTGCGACAACGACGCTCCAGTTTGTCACGACGATCAACAGCATACTCAGAAAAAGTACGGCGCTTATTCAGACGTTACAGAATACCGCCGTTTTTTGGGTCAGTGAGATCACCGGTACAGTGAATGAGGCCAATAACCTCAAAAACACCATTACCAATATCTTTGATAGTGACAATTACGGACGGTTTCAGCCGTCGAGTAATAGTGGGCTGGCCAGCAATCAAACTTACCCGGTTCAGATGGAAAAACAGAAGTCAGCCAGCGCGCAGAATCGCGGGAAAGTGACAGCGGCCGGTGATGAGCTCGTTAAGTCGGTTGATGCTGCAATTTACGCAGACAAGGCCAATGAGCTGTTATCAGCGACTGTTTTAACGGTTAGCCAGCCACAGGACCAAATCCGAATTTTTGTGAATCTTTCGGTATTTGAAACAGGGGAATACGTACCTGGTCTTGATGGAGATGTACAAGCCGCCGCTACGTTATTTTTCCAGCGCCTGGCTCTGGCCTATTTGGGGCGCGCTGCGCTCAGCTATCAGCCTGTTTCGCATGATGATGCGTGGGAGGTCATGACGCTCGCTGGTGAGGTTCTGGAATCTGGCGCGATTAATGCCGCTGATATGGGCCATGATGAAACCTACCGAGATTTGATCGCATTACATAACACGATTGTTTCAACGCTGACCGAGCGTGGCGCGAGTCTGGCCCGATTTACCGAGTATCAGTTTAATAACTCGCTTCCCTCGCTTGTTCTCTCCGAACGTATCTATCAGGACCCGGCGCGTAACAATGAACTGGTGAGGTGCGTTAACCCTGTTCACCCGGCATTTATGCCACTTGATTTCAAGGCGCTCAGCAAATGACGACCAAAACGGAAAACACAGATGAGTTATATCTGGAGGTCCGGGGCCGCGCCTTGCATGGTTGGGACCGAATACGCATCACGCGTGGCATCGAGAGAATGCCATCAGATTTTGATATTTCCATAATGGACTACTACCCAGGCGACGACAAACAGCAGCTTGTTAGCCCTGGTGATCCATGCGTGGTTAAGCTCGGGGAGGATGTTGTTATTACCGGCTATGTTGATCGCTGGTGTCCATCAATCCGCCCCAATCAACATCAGATTCGTGTGACCGGTCGCGGTAAATGCCAGGACCTGGTTGATTGTTCGGCGGAGTGGGAAAGTAATGTAATGACTGGGCTCGATGCGCTGGCCATGTCTCAGCGTCTCGCTGCACCTTATGGAATTGACGTTACATCCGACGCCACCGGGCTACAGGCCGCCCCCCAGTTTACGATCAATTGGGGGGAGAGCTCACAGGAAATTATTGATCGTGTATGCCGGTGGAGTGCGTTACTCGCGTATGACCTCCCGGACGGAAATTTATACCTGACCCGTGTTGGCACGAAAAAAGCCGCATCCGGTGTGGTTCAGGGTGAAAACATCCAGGCGGCGGACTATCAGGACAGCATAGATCAGAGGTTTTCCGACTATGTAGGGTTGTCCATGTCGGTTACGCCGCTGTATGAGGTGGGGTCCTCTGTCGAGTATGGCGGGACGTTTCTGGCCAGCGCGCAGGACCCCGAGAAAATGCGCCACCGAAAAAAAATAGACATCATCGAAAGTACGATGATCGCGAACGGTGTGGCCCAACAGTATATCGACTGGGAAATGAACCGCCGTTACGGCCGCTCAAAAGCGCTCCGTGTTGTAGTGGATAGCTGGCGCGATAAGTCCGGCGCGCTTTGGGAAATAAACACCCAGATTCCGATCAGTATCCCCGTATTTAACATCACTGATATGTATTGGTTGCTTGCTGAGGTGACGTTTACGCGTGATCAACGTGGGACGACGGCTGAGCTTATTTTAATGCCTCCAGAAGCCTTTACCGTGGAGCCATACCAGTTCTATCAACAGGTCAGGGAGCTCAATTATTAATGGATATCAGCGCTCTTTACCGCCAGCTTTTACGCCGTATTCAAATGGCGGTGTCTATTGGCCGCATAACGGCGACCAGCGATAGCGGCCCCATCCAAAAACTACAGGTGCAGACCCCTTTAGAGGTCCGGGGCGATACCCCGCGCATGAGTGATTTTGGTTTCTCCTCAGGCTTGCCGGTGGGGTCTGATGTGGTAGTGGCTTTTTTAGGCGGCGATCGCTCGTCAGGCGTCATTATTGCGTCAAATCACCAGTCTCACCGGCAATCGGGCCTGAATCCAGGAGAGACGATCATTTATAGCCAGTGGGGCCAGCTCGTAAAGCTTACCGAAACCGGCATAACAATAGACGCCGCTGGCCAGCCGGTGGACGTCGTTAATTCTACGGTGGTGACGATTACGGCCAGTGAGGAGGTTATGGCCAAAACGCCAGTCCTGAAATGCACTGGGGACATTATTGATAACTGCGAAAGCAACACAGCGACGCTTAAGCAGCTCCGGGATGCGTACAACGACCATGATCACCAGGTCAAAAACGTTCAGGGCGGTAACAGCACAATTGACAGTGAAAAACCGTCTAATCCGGTGGGAGGGTAGCCAGTGAGTGATATCAAAACAGTCTGGAAAATAGATTCCGGTGGCTGGGTATCAGAAACCGGCGATCTGGCCAGCGGTGACGATCTCGATACCGCCGTTTTAATTTCCCTGTTCACTGACCAGCAAGCCCGCACCGATGACACCTATGACGGAGACGATCGGCGGGGCTGGTGGGGGGATTTAGGCGAAGATTACCGCATTGGGTCCCGGTTATGGCTGATTTACCGTCAGCGCTTATCACGCGATACGGCAGAAAAGGCCAAAGATTATGCCCGTGAGGCGCTGCAATGGATGCTTGACGACCTTATAGCTGAGACGGTGGAGGTGACTTACCGGATTGTCTATCCGTCATCGCTCTATCTGTATGTTGAAATTAAGCAGCCTGACGGGACAAAACGAAGTTTTGAATTTGACTGGGCATGGGGAGAAATAGCGAATGCCGTATAAGCACCCGACATTAACGGATCTGAGGGGGCAGGTTCAAAGCGATATCCAGAGTGCGCTACCCAAAACAGGTGGCCTCCTCCGGTTCTCTAATCTGAAAATCACCGGCGATGTTCAGGCGGGTTTGTCTTATGGCCACTACGGTTATCTCGACTGGATCGCCCAGCAATCAACGCCTTTTACCGCAACAGATGAGTATTTAGAAGCTTGGGCGGCGCTGGTGATGGTATACCGAAAGCCCGCAACGGCGGCGAAAAGCCCAACGGCAAAAGCCACGGGAACGGGCGGGACGGTTCCGGCCGGTGCAATTGTTAACCGCAAAGACGGCATTCAATACACGCTCGATAAAGCCTTAACTATTGGGGCTGATGGCACCGCGTTAACGTCAGTCACGGCCGTGCTTCTCTCTCCTCTCGATGATCCCACCGCTGGTGGCGCATTAGGTAACGCGCCAGCCGGTACAATTCTGACGCTGGATAATAGTTATTCCGGGGTTGATTCCCAGATAACCCTTGTTGACCCGGCCACCGGTGGGACAAACGTAGAAAAAGATGAGCCTTTACGTACCCGTATGCTCCTGGAGTACCAGGCATTACCGCAGGGCGGAAGCGAAACTGATTACGTTAACTGGGCGCTGGCGGTGTCTGGTGTTACGCGTGCGTGGTGTGTGCGCCGCCTGATGGGCGTGGGAACGGTCGGGATATACATCATGTGTGATGGTGACGATCAGACCAACCACGGCTTTCCTGTGGGCTCTGATGGCCTCTCACAGTATGAGAACTGGGGTTATTACGCGAAAGCTACCGGCGATCAGTTGCGTGTTGCTGATGCTATTTACCCAAAACAAACCGTCACAGCCCTAGTTTACATTGCTTCTCCGATCGCAAAGGTCATTAATTTTACAATTACCGGTATTATTCAGCAGGACGAGGACCTGACAGCGGCCATTAGCGCCGCTATCAACGAGGTGTTTTTTACTCGTGGCGATCCTACTGGTGAGGGCATTATAACGCTCTCATCAATCAACGGCGCGATCGCGGCTATACCGGGGACCGATGGTTTTTTAATTGAGTCTCCGACGCAAAATATCCCGCTGGCCGTTGGCGAGCTCCCTCAACTCGGAACGGTGACAATCACATGACCAGCCTGTATACCTCCGCCGACTATCAATCGGCTTTGCTGGCTCACTTTCCGCGCGGTAGAGCCTGGCAATCGGGGCCAGATAACCCACAAACGAATCTGGCTAAAGCACTGGCCAAATCTTTTCAGCGCGTAGACGCCAGCGCGATTAGTTTATTGGCTGGTGGATTTCCGGCGACGGCGTTGGAGCTTTTACCCGAGTGGGAGGAGTCATTGGGCCTCCCGGATAACTGCACTATAGGCGAAACATACACGATTGAGCGCCGCCGTCAGGCGGTTGTATCGCGTCTTGTTGGTAAAGGATCTCTGTCAAAACAGTTCTATATCAATGTGGCCAAAACGTTGGGCTATGACATAACCATTGATGAGTTTCGCCAGGCGCGCGCCGGGTTCAGTGTATGCGGAGAAGCGATAAATGGTGAGGATTGGCCGTTTGTCTGGCGTGTTAATGCACAACAAACAACATACGTTCCCGCCCGTTGTGGCATCACTTATTGTGGCGAGCCATTAGCCACATGGGGTAATAAAATTCTTGAATGTACTCTTAACCAATTAGCTCCGCCGTTTACCGTATTGTTATTTGGTTATTATTAATTAAATAAATCCAATTCTGAATTAATCAAATTAAGTTTTGAGGGTTTCTCATGCAAAAAATAGGTGATATTACAAACACCGCCACGCCTGATGGAGAATTTACAGACGGTAGTGTAGCTGGTGGGGTAAGTCCTACATTATTACCCGCCGAATGGTTTAACACCATTCAAAGAGAGTTGTGTAATATAATTACAAAAAATGGCGGTGCTTTAGATCCAGATGATGACTCTCAGTTATTCGATATATTAAACACTGTCTATCTGGCTAAGTCAGATGCTGTTAGTTTTGGTAATCCAATCGGTTCACCTATTCCGTGGCCAACGGCTACGGCCCCTGATGGCTATGCATTGATGCAAGGTCAGACATTTGACACAGCCAAGTACCCTAAATTAGCGCTCGCATATCCAACAGGCGTTATTCCTGATATGCGCGGTTGGACAATTAAAGGAAATCCAGCAAGCGGAAGGAATTTGTTATCTCAGGAGCAAGATGGTATAAAGTCCCACAATCATACGGCTACAGCCACATCAACAGATCTCGGTACTAAAACATCATCGTCTTTTGACTATTCAACAAAAACAACCAATGCGCCAGATTTAGGGTCGAAAACTACGTCCTCATTTGACTACGGTACGAAAACCACAAACTCAGCCGGTGCACACACACATACTTACAACGATAACTATGTTGCGGGTTCTGCGGGTCCTGATGGAGCCGGGGATAAAAAAGGGCCTACAAACACTAGTTCTGCTGGAGCACATACACACACAGTCGCTATTGGTGCTCACACACATACTGTTGCTTTAGGGACTCATAGTCATACCGTGGCTCTCGGAGCTCACACACATACGGTTGCTATTGGCGCACATACACACACAGTTACTATAGCCGCAGCTGGTAATACCGAAAACACCGTGAAAAATATCACATTTAACTATTTAGTGAGGCTTGCATAATGACGTTTAAAATGAGTGAAGAAGCACAGACCATTACAGTTTTTAACCTACGCGCCGATACCAATGAATTTATTGGTTCAGGCGACGCCTGGATTCCACCACATACAGGATTACCAGCAAATTGTACTAATATTAAGCCACCCGAAACTAAAAGTGGCAATGTGGCAGTTTTTGATAATAACAAGAATAAATGGAGCATTGTTGAGGATCACAGGGGAGTAGTGGTTTTCAATATCAATACAACGGAAGCAATTTATCTAACTGATCTTGGTCCGTTGCCTGAAAATGTAACCCTCATCTCACCGTCTTGTGAATACCCAAAATGGAATGGAGAAGAATGGATTCAGGATACGGATGCGTTAAAAAATGCTATGCAGGAAAAGGCCGAATCAAAACGGCAGGAACTGCTTACCACTGCGAATGAAACCATTGCCGACTGGAGAACGGAGTTGCAGCTTGACGTCATAAGTGACGATGATAAGGCGAGTCTGATTAAGTGGATGGCGTATATCAAAGCGCTTAAGGCGTTGGATCTGTCTAACGTAACAGATGACGATAGTTTTGAATCCATAGAGTGGCCGGAATCCCCGTAGAAATTCCGGCGTATTCATATATTAATTCCCGCTAAATGGATTGCCAACAGTGCGTAGGTATTCTTGACCAAAAATGGATGAAGCGTAATCTGTTAAATGACCGACATCACGATAGACAGGGATTCCATTGATATCAGTCTTACAAAAATCACCTTCGCACTGTACATATTTTGGGTCGATGATAATTAATGTTGGATACTCTTTTTTCATTTTTATGAAAAGTTGACTAAACCACTGATTTTCATCACCGTGAAAATTATTAGACGAGCATGAATTAGTGACCAATTCATTTCTTAGCTTTATATGTTGGTAAAAGCAAGTCATGTAATGTTGTGGCATCGAGTATATTGTTTTTATTATGACGGGTTTTGCCCCTGAATTTACTATGATATTTATGGCGTTTCTCATTGCAATTTCGATTCTTTCTCTCGATAAGTTAGTTGAGCGCTTGTCTCCAACATTATTTATGACATTGTCGCCTGCGTAGTTGTTCCATACCTCACCGATTATCACGTAATCAAAATTCCCTCTTTTGATATTCTCGTAATACTTTTTAGTATTTTCTTGGCATTCATCATAAGTAGTGTTTTTGAAATACCACCAGTCAAACAGGTAGATGCCAGGTAGTGTTAGGCATGAAGATGTACCCTGAACAGCAACGGACATATGAGCATTTTTGGCCAGTATATCAATGAAGCTCCAAAAATGGTTAGAATTAGAATCACCAATTAACAATGCACGCTTTTCAGCATTTGCATTCCCTACAATGCAATTCTTATCAGTGCCATCAGTATTTCCGTTAAGGCATGACTCTCTGTAAGGTGAAGAATATTTTTGTAAGGTGGATTCAATTCGTGCATACTCAGAACCAAAGCGGAAGTTAAATCCATCATACTTTGAGCTGATAGGGTATAAAATCAAGAAAAACACTCCCGGAATTAACACGAGTAGTGAAAATGATTTGCTTAACGATAACCTAATCTTCCTGCATGGGTTTTCTATAAAAATATAGGTGAGATATGAAGCAATGAAAGTTAATACGTAACAGGAAATCTTAAAGAGAATGTTTTCTGTTAGACCTAAATATCGGCCAGTGGCGAAGATAGGCCAGTGCCAAAGGTATAAAGAGTAAGATATTGAACCTATGAATACCAATGGATAAAAAGATAATATACGTGATGCGATACCACTATTCGATGCGCCTACTAAAATTAGTAATGCGCTGGCTATACTAACAATCACTGCGTGATAATCAGGATACCCAAGTACAATGTTTGCTTTGGTTGCGCAATATATTATTGCAAGTAAAGACAGAACCCCTAATGCTGAAGAGGTGCTTTGTTTTAATTTTAACTTTTCACAGCTAAATACAACAAGACAGCTCCCGGCCATAAATTCAAAAACACGAGAGGTTAAGAAGTAATAACTTTTGTTTGGGTATTTATCAGAAAGATAGATTGATAATCCCAGCATGCACATGGTAATGGTAACTGTTGCTATTTTTAATGTTTTATCTGATAAATAGCGATTCAGAAGTAATAATCCCGCAGGTAACAATAGATACCATTGCCATTCAATGGATAGTGACCAGGTATGCAGCAGTAACAGATTTGCAGTATCTGGTGCTGCATAACCAGTAGTTGATCGTGCAAAGTACTGATTCGAAGTGAATAAGGTAGTGTATTTTGCACTCCTTATATAATCAATGAAATCGGCTGGTAAGTAGAATATCGTTGCCAGCACTAAAGTGAAAATCACAACAGTAATTAATGCTGGTTGCAGTCTCCACAAACGGCGAACATAAAAATCAGATATAGAAAATGATTGGTTTTTTAATGATGTGCTAATTATTGATGTTATTAAAAATCCAGAAATAACAAAAAACACATCTACACCAATGAAACCAGAAGGGAATAAACTCAACCCACCATGAAACATTAAAACAAGGATAATAGCTATCGCTCTTAACCCATCAATATCCGAACGGTACTTAGTCATATCCATTTTTTCTATATTATTAATTACAGAGCAAGAACTTACTTTAACAGATAAAATGTCGGTTTGTTAATATGGGAAATGTTAATATCTGATTCTTAGGAGGCTGAAGCCCAACCGTACGAAAACGTACGCTTCTGTTTGACGTATCGCTGCGGTGGAGTAGAATCTTGATCGTTTTGCGATCCTTTCTGGATCTTTAACAAGGAGTTGGGTAATTTGAACCCACTCAGTACGGGATCAGGTGCATAACGCTGGGTCATGTGCTAGAGTTCCCCTGTTGACTACAAAACGTAGCAAAACATGCAGTATGGGATTTAGGGCGCTTTCGCGGGGTTTCGCGGGAGTCTAGAAGAACAAAGGCCCGCTAACGAATTAGCGGGCCTCTGCGGTTCAAATCTTTGTCAGCCAAAAGAGCCACACAAATCATCGAGCCTCGACAACTCCGATTATAGTGTGACCCTGGCTGACAATGCAAGCGAATCGCAAGCATTAGGTCAGGAATAATGGATAATCACACACCCACGCTACGGCCGGGGACTATCAACCCCGATCCGCGCTACAAACGGCCAGACAGATACAAGCGGAAAATGCCCGCTTTTCTCGCGCGCTTGCTCGAAAGTATGGGTGAAACTGACCTCACTGCTCATCCCGCGTTTTACATGCCGTCAACCGGCCGTAAACGTACAATTCGAAAGCATGGCCGTAACAGCCTTAACGCTACTCTCCGCACGCTGATCGCCAATGCCGACGTTATAACTGCGTCAACTACGATCAGTTGTACCAGTATGGCCGCCCAGTGTGGGCTACAGACTAAATCCGCAGCCGGTAACAAGGGGATCACCCGCTTTACCCGAGCTCTCAAAGTTCTGGACGCAGCTGGGGCCACACAAAGCCGGATTGAACGCGATCCATCTTCTGGCCAGTTCTTATCAGCTGTGGTTGTGATCACCGCCGTTGGTATGGCCATTTGTGGGACGACGGAAAAAGCCTGGCGCGCGGCCGCGCGTATGCGAGCTAATTTCAGCGGTAAGCCGCTGGCATACGGTGACGAAGAAGAAACCGATCTCAAGCAACGTCTGGCTGAACGTATAGCCGCGTGGCGTGCCATGCAACGCGAACGCCGCGCAGAGAAAGCCAGGCGTAAGCGTGAAGAGACGTTAGCGCGCCGTGCAGCTCGTAAGGACGAGGAACGACAGTTACACTCCCTTATGCGCTCCCTTACCCAATCATTACCATTGTCCGAGCTAAAAGAGCTCGGGCTTGATGGCCTTAAAAAACGTGCGCTTTCATTATTGCGCCGCGTAAGTTCTCCCCCCGTACCTGAATAGCTCCCCTCTCAGTTAACCGCATTGGCTTGCGGTGATTCCGCACGTCCATAGCAAATATTTGCTTGTTTTTTGTTCTCATCTTCGATGTTTCACGCCGGTTCCTCCTCCTTTTTGCCCTGTTTTGAAAAGTTACTCACATTATCCGCAAATGGTTTTTGATTTTTAATTGCTAATGGTTTGGCGATTTATCCGCTATGTTTCTTTGTCTTTTTTCTTTTATTTATTATCAGTAAAAGATCTACTTATTATCGCATTCTGCGAATGTGGACAAATGACCGCCCTTGCAGCGGCGCAAGCGCCGCGCCGGTTCGGAAGGTCAACAGCATGAGGTAGCACCCGGCATAGCCGGGCAACCCGCTACAGGGCCCCCACGTCTACGACCGGAAACCACAGCATCGCGATCATTTCCGTGGAATTAAAAAACCGTCTGGCAGGATCGGGGGGAGCGATTTGTGGCCTGAATGGAAAATCCCCGCCCTCCTCTCCAGCTGGTGGCCATAAACTGGAAATGACCGCTCATTGTTCGCCTGAAAGTAAAGATTGCTTAAAACGGCCGTTTGGGGCCTTAAATCGGGTCAAATCAGAAAGGTGTTTTTGATAACAAATTAGCAACATTCAAAACGGTCATTTTCAGTGGGGTAAACGTGTTCTTTTGGCCGGTTCGACTCAATATCATCATGAGTGGTCCCGCAGTGGTTCCGGTAACGTCCATTATGTTAAATAGGGCCTGTTTTCGGTAAATTTCCCCGATTTATACCCACGGTGGTTATTGGTGTTGACGGTGGGTATAAAATAGCTTACTATTGTCTCGGTTTTGAAAAAGAGAGGGATAATGTCAAGCGATGAACTAATCAAAAAAATCAAAGCGGTCGGCTGGGAATTTGTGCGAGCTAACGGTTCGCATCATGTTTTCGAGAAATCAGGGGAACCCAGACCGATAGTAATTCCGCATCCGCGCAAAGATATGGCGGTCGGAACGCTCAACAGCATACTAAAACAAGCAGGTCTGAAATAACGTAATACAAGCGGTCTCCGGGCCGCTCTTTAAGCAAAAGAGAAGGTATAAGCATGAGATATCCCATTTATCTACATCAGGCAGACGACGGATCGTTTTCCGGTTTCGTGCCAGACGTGATCGGGTGCTACTTTGCTGGCGATACCATCGATGACGCGATCAGTGATGCACAGAACGCGCTAGATACGTACTTTGAATATATGAGCGAAAAGGGTAATGCGCCTGACCAGGCCAAGACCGTCGCTGACCATTTGAACAATGAAGATTGCACTGGCGGAAGCTGGGCATATGTTGATATTGATTTAACCAAATACGACGGAAAAGCCACAAAATTAAACATCACAATGCCGCAATTTTTGCTGGCGCGAATTGATGACTACGTGAACTCACATCGTGAGTACCATAGCCGCAGCGGCTTTTTAGCTGAGCTGGCTCGGCGTGAACTGGCGAAACACTCGTAAGATAATCTCTCTCCATCAAAACCATTAAAAACCCGCCTTGTGCGGGTTTTTTCTGTCACTCGATATCCTCAATCCGTTTCTGGTATATCACCTGGGCTATCTCGCTGCCGGTGGCCGTGAGGCTGAACGCGAGTTTTAGCGACTGGCGATCGCGGTATTTGTTGAGTAAGCCATTTTGCGCCAGCGTATGGCATGAGCGCCGAAAATTGGTATCGGCTACCTGGTTAAGCCGCCCACGGTTGAGCAGCTCCAGAATTGTCATGGCCGGTAGCGGGCCATCGATGTTCTTACGTTCGGTCAGGCCATACAGTACAAACAGAATATCTTTCTGCACCCCTGAGAGGCGCGTTGATGTTTGGTTATTCATGTGTCACATCATTATGGTTGTTTTCGTGAATGCTATCGTTAAAGATGTGACACATCAATAGTGACGAGTAAAGCACTTACGGTAAGTGGCAAGATATAAAGATATATTTATATAAATATATCAAAAAGAGCTTGCGTGATAGGACTAAAAGTCCTATTATCTCCTCATCGGCCGGACATACTGTCAAGGCCACATGAAGAGATAGAAACCATGACCTCAATCGAAATTGCAAACACCATTCTTTCCCAGCTGGGCGGCAACCGTTTTACTGTGATGACCGGCGCTAAAAATTACATGGCCCTGAAATCTGGTTTACAGCTGGATTTACCGAAAAAAGCGCATTACGTGAAAAACGGAATCTCCCGCCTCTGGATCGAACTGACCCCGGCTGATACCTATACGATCAAAGCGTGGAAAATTCGTGGGATGAATGCTCAGCTGGTGGACACCATAGAGAATGTGTATTGCGATGAGTTACAGTCCACCTTTACCGAACTGACAGGCCTGGACACTCATTTATAAAATCAGGCCCCTCCGGGGGCCTTTTTTGCAAAAGGACCCGATATGACTACTCCTGATATTATGGCCGCTCAGGCGCGCGCCATCGAGCAAGGGTTAAACCCCGCGACTCTGGCCCCATTCTCTAAGGGGTGGGTACGCCCTTCCCCTGATGATGTGCGTTTAGTTCTACAGCTGGCAGGTTTTACTGATTCTCAGGCTGGCCAGTATGTAGGCGTGGACCCACGAAATATACGTAAATGGAAAGTGGGCGCACCGGCTCCGACTTATGGCGGCTGGTGTCTGCTGGTTTATGCTGCGGGGCTGGGGATAATCCCTGACAACACTGCTTTCGACATGGTTAAGATATAAAGATATATTTATATAAATATATCAAAAAGAGCTTGCGCATTAGGACTAAAAGTCCTATTATCTGTTCATCGGCCGGACACACCGTCAAGGCCACCTGAAGAGATAAACGACATGACTAAGAAAGCCGCTCCAGTGATTACCCTCCAGAACGATGGCTCTTACTACCTGGAAGCCCGTGGAAACAAGATGACTCTGCGTTACCATGCTAACTGGGACCAGTGGGAAATGTTCTGCGATAACGCCGCGCGCCGTGCCTACAATGGGCCTGGTGTTACGATGTTCAATAGCCTGAAAGAAGTTGAGAAAAAATATAAGACCTGGGCGGGGATCTGTCAGGTGGTGGCGATGAACGAAGCCGGAACGGTACATTGATTCCAGGGCCCGCAAAGCGCGGGCCTTTTCTTTGAATTATATAAAGATATATTTATATAAATATATCAAAAAAACTTGCAGAATAGGACTAAAAGTCCTATTATCTACTCATCGGCCGGACACAACGTCAAGGCCACATGAGGAGATAAATCAATGAGCTATGTAACCATCCGTCGTAACGCGTTCAAAAAAATTGCTTCTGTTCTTTCTCAGGCTAAAGGCATTATTCATTGTTCTTCTGTAATGCGTATCGATGATGCTTATGACTCATCAAGCCGTCGCTCTGACGCTGAGACCGCGTTAACCTGGCTGAAAGAGAATCAGGAAGGTGCATCCGTATACATGGATGAAAACCGTATGGTAATCAGCGGCCCTTACTACTTTTGCGACTCCTTTACTGTTTATCTCGATGAGGCCGATTTTGCTACGGCTCTCAGTGAAATGAATTAATAATAAAACGGGCCGCAAAGAGCGGCCCTTGTTGCTTCTGTGACGCGTCACAGCGTGTTTATTTTTCCGATTTTCTCTCTCTATCCAGTCTGACCAATCCCTCACTCATCATCCCCATAAGCGTCTCTGTACTGACTACCCTGGAGACCAGACCTCTCATAGCCTCATCACTACCCGGAGACAGGTAGAGGGCCCCAGCTGGCAGAACTTTAATCACCGGCCGCAAGAATGAATCAAAAGACAGCTCCGCGCGCGTATGGCGCAGGAGGTCAGCTAAAAGGCCGCTGGCGGCCAGCTGGTGATCTACCGGGTCCCATTGTTTCACGTCAAACCCGTTATCCGTTGCAAAGTCATTACAGCACGTTAAAACGTCATCGATGTAATCAAGAGCCCGTGTCCGGTAGGTGCTATCAGTTAATAACATAACGTTATCTACCGATTCCCGGTCAACAGCTGGTGGCCGGTCCCCGGCCAGTGGAATCCGCAGAACGAGCGCCAGCGCCTCGCTATACTGGTTAGCGTCGATCTCTTTGTAGGAGCGGCCAAAATGGCTTTTCAGGGCAGACCAAAGGGTAATTGCGGCGCGTGGCTGGTGTTCTGGTGGCACGCTCTTAGAGCGCGTCAGGACCAGCTGTTTTAGTGCTTCCTGTTGTTCTGGAGTTATACGGCCGTTGATCAGCTGTGTGACGGCCGGTTGCTGGTTAAAATAGGTATCTTCCAGTTTTTCGAAAACTTCCCATGCTCGGTCAGTCTCCAGCATTTTGGCGTGACGAGCTGCGCCACGTTCAGTCCAAAGAATAAGAGTGCGAGCCATTGGCGACACTGGGGTTTGTGACTCGCTTAAAGCTAGTCGCAATTTTTTTAGCTCGTTACCAGCCAGCTTAAAAAAATGAGTTCCAGCAACAAAGCGATTTTTGTTTGCGCTGTGGTTTTGCTGGATGCGTATTTCGCTTGTTTCATATAGTTTGGCTAGAAGTTCTGTCGTTACGACAGGGATATTTTTGAAGGTAATCGGGGATAGGGTTTCAGTAGCAATGTGAGTGGTCATAGTGACGCCCTCTTGTGATGATGAATCATAATGCTCACCCTCATAGAGTCCAAACTATGGTGGTGAACTGTGCGGGGTTGGACTACCGGTCATCACAGAACCCGGCGCGGATTGCTCCGCCCCCACACAGCCCACCATAAATCGCGAATGTGGCCGTGCTTAACGCATAAAAAAACCGCTCACGCGGTATGCGCTGTAATGAATTCCGGGAGTCCAAGCCCGATCGCTGATTTTGCAGCGATGGCGGAACGATAGCGCCCGGATATCATTGAAGCAAGTAGTTTTGTACGTGCCCTTAAAATTCAGGGCATGATAAATGCTGCTTTTATCATCAGCTGATTTTTCAGCTCATGATCGAGATATTTTTAATGAGCCGAAAATTCGGCTCATGTTCAGGTTAAGCGCTGGCGCGCATCAGGCTTTTAATAACAGCGTTACGGACCCACTCCGGGCGGGTAGATAGCAGGGCCATCAATCGCCCAGCAGGTAGGCGGTTGAGGTCTTTTAGACGTGTACGGAATAACCTAGTATATTGCTGTTCAGACATAACAAACTCCCCTTTGTTGTGTCGAGGTGGCTACCGCTCCAACGGTGGCCACCTCACATAGCTGTTAGTGATGTGCTTTATAAAAACTAAACATCTTTTCAAACAGCTCTTTCATTGGAATATCGTTAGATGACGCGTAAGTTTTAAACTCGCGGTGCAGCTCAGGATCGAGCCTTAACAGCAGTTGTTTACCGCCGTCCGCCTCTCTCCCTGCTTTAGCCGTTGTCTCAATACCGGCCGCTGTATCTTCCAGCTTTGGCGGCTCGCCTTTATTCGTCGCTTTACGTGCTGGTGGTTTGACTGATGGTCCGGCCATGTTCGGTTTACTCCTTATGCGGTTAATTCTTCTACGCGGTCAATAATGCCCTGAATCACATGCTCAGCGCGTTGGCGCGGTGCGGCATACTGACATTCAATAATGCTCCGCCCAGTGTCCTGGGCTTTGCTGAGGGCTGGTTTACGCGGGATAAAGCCATCAATGATGGTGTATGGGGTTTTTTCAAGATAAGCCCGCGCGCCCTCATAATCTGATTCGTTCTCTGATACGCCGCTAAAGACGATGGCCAGCTTTTGGGCTGGTACGCCGGTGCGAACCAGACTGTTAGCGGTATTTACCGTTGACTCCAGATCATCGAGGCTAAACGAGGTTGGAATAACAGTCAGGTCACATAAGTTGGCTATCTCAACGGTGGACTTTGACGCAAAAGCGGCACAGTCCACGACAACAAGATCGTATTGCTCGCTGTCCAGGTGTTTTTTCAGCTGGGTTATAGTTCCCATCGATAGCACATCAAATATAGGTTCAAGTAGAGAGCTTATTCTGCGACGCATCCAGTTTGAAAACGTGGCTTGGCCGATATCCAGATCGCCGCCCAATACTTTCCAGTCTGCCTTGGCGTATGAGACCGAGACGGCGCGCGCAAGCGTTGATTTTGTTACCCCACCTTTACCGGATGCAAAGGCAATAGAAATGGTCATTTGTCGAGACTCCTTTTCTGAGAAAGAAGATATAAAGATATATTTATATCTTGTTGTGAGGAGCGTACATCAGGAGGGGCGCGGGTGCAAGAGGAAATGATATAAATATATAAAGATATATTTATATCATGTCATAAGGCGGGCCGAGACCCGCAAGCATTACATTTTAGTCAAGTTGCAACGTATTGTTTTTATGGATAAAATGCAGGCTCGGATCATGGTCAGTATTGCTTCTGGCAACTCTCCGCTTGATTCTGTTGCCTCTCCTGTATCGAGCATTTCCGCAAGTGAGGAAACCATAAGCGATACCCCGATAGAGCGGGCTGCTAGTTTTATGATCTCCGGGTCTGGTTCTGAAATGTCTCTGATGTTACTTACAACGGTGACTTGTTCACTGGCAATACAAAACGCTGATTCCAGAAAGTCCGTTTCTTGTTCGTCTATATACGCTTTGATCATGCACTCAAGCGCAACGGCATTAGAGAGAGCTGAATTGGTAAGCATGGTATACGCGGGGTATTGATCCTGTTTCATATAGCGTTTCTCAATATGTAGTTTCTGACCCGCCGTGTGGTTATTTTAAGCAACAAAAAGCACGGCGCGCGTGCTTCCTGTTAACGCCACATAACGATCGTGACAACTCGACCAACAATCTCAACCTTTTCTGATTCAGTGATCCGAATAGGCGGAAAATGAGTGTCATTTGTAGCGTAGATAAGACATTCATTTTTACCGATCTCTTTTCGCCCCCACAGGCACATTATGCGACCGGAAATGTCTTTTATTGCGTAAATGTCAGTTTTATCTATGGACTTTACCGATGTATCTATCAGGACCTCAGAGCCTTTTTTAAGGTCTGGGGCCAATAAATCATCCTCAACTTTCATCGTTACCAGCTCACTCACGTTCAGGCGTTTGGTTTCAATAAATGCCGTATTAAAGGCTACTGAGGTTAACGCCTCAGGGGAGCCAATGCGCGGTAGTGGCGAGAACGCGAGGGAATCGCTTTCCCCTTCCATATCACTGAGCGTGGCCAGCCATGCCGGAGACACTTTCAGCGCTGCGCCCAGAACCTTCATACTCTTAAGCGGAGCAAGCCTTATCCCCGCCTCATAGTTCTGTAGGGTGCTTCTTGGGATGCCGGTTCGGTCCTCAAGATCCTGGACTGAGAGTTTCGCCTCATGTCGTTTTTGCCTAATCCGGTTTCCTACCTGGATGGCCATCGTCGTTTTTTCGTTGTTCATGTCAGTAGAGCCCCGCCTCAAATTGTAGTCAGCGTAACACAATTTGTAGTCATTTGGTTGAATGACTACAAAAAGTCGTTTTTCGTCTTGATAAATCCCGTGGCGTGGTTGAATATGATCTCATTATGTAGTTTTTGAGGGCGTAATGTGACGCTACAGGATTGGGTAAAACAGCACGGCGGCCAGCGGGCGTGTGCAGCCAAATTTAAATTTTCGGTCTCCTCTCTGGGGGCCTGGTGTCGTTCTGCACGTTACCCAACGCCCGCAAGCCAGAAACGTTTAATTGATTGCTCAGATAATCAGATTGATTTTCAGGATTTATTGCAGACGTTTGTTACGAAAAAGCATGAGGGTACGCCAGACCAATCGGCGGTTGTCCGTCGCTTAACTGGCTCTGTTTTTGTCCGGGATGTTCCCCGCCTCAAGCGCCTGTTTATCGAGCTGGAGTTACCGCCTGAGCGCTGCAATCTCCTCGGAGAGAAAATTACCGCACGCTGGGCCCATACACATGTAACGGTCCGTGAGGTGCGATCAGCTGTCGCTAAGTTGGCTGATGAAGGGAAAGACTCAGGCGATCTCCAGCTGATACACCGGACGATAGCTGAGGCGCGTAATGCGGCTCTGGGGAGCCTTACACAATGATGATCCTCGTTCTGCTGGGGTCCTCCCGGCTACAGCAACAAACGATAGTTGATACGCTGGCTTATGAATTATCCAGCTACTCAGTCCGCCATATTGATAACGGCTCTGATGTTTGTGATGCCAACAAAAAACATCGCAACTTAACCGCTGCGCTTTTGGGGCGTAATTATGGTGACACTGTAACGATTGTGACCGGCGTTGATTCCGTAACTGAATATAACTATTTGACTCAATACGGCGCTGTTTTTTGCCTGTTACCTGGCATTCTCCCGAGGATTTTCGGCAGCGGCGAAATCCCGATCACCGATGACTTTCTCTATGTTTCGCTGGCCCCCTCAAAAATGGCCACTCTCGAAAAACGCCGCGTCTATATGTCTCCGCTGGAGGCTTTCTCTGAGTGCTATCAACGGCAGCGGGGAGGGCGTGAACGTGGCTGATCCATTTGTTCTCGGGGCGGTTCGATTTTGCCAGAACCCTAAATTTTTCCTGTTTCTTGAAAGCAAGCAATGCGGCCCGGTGACGGACAAAGAGTCCGCTGCGGATGGTTTGCGCCGGTTGTGTGGGATTACCTCCCGCGCGGAGCTGGCGACGAACGCCCGCGCGCGTGACGTATACAAGGCGCTTATTGGTGAGTTTAACCAGTACATCAAGGGGGCCCGCGCATGAATGGCCGCAAGCCCACGAAAAAGGAAAAACTCTATATAGAGTCCTGTATTCAGGATGTTGGCTGTATTCCATGCATCCTCGATGGCAGGGAAATAGATAACCCGGCCGCATGGACGGAATTTCATCATGATCCCGATTACGGAAGCACTGAGCCATGTTGTCATTTTCATGGTTTCGGGATCTGTAGCGCACATCACCGGGGCGTAACACCTGATAGCCGTTCTATTGAGATAGCTGTTCGCCATCCCGTAGCCAGCAACGGCCCCCGCTTTGCGACAGTCTACGGCCCGGACGCGTTGTTATGCGCTATGGCATGGGAGCGAATCCCTGATTCGATAAAAGCCGCCATAGGTTTTGATCTCAGTACCGGAGAAATCCCGGCCAATTTTAAGTAAGGCCAGACATGCGCCAGATGAGAGGGATGACCCTGGAGCGCCGGTTAGAGCTCTGGGCGCGCTGGATTATTACCGGTTGCAACTCCTCCCGTGGTGGCTTTGCCTCGATGCTGGAAATGATGATGGTGACGCGCTGTCAGTTTTCCGGTGGTGGTGGGGAACCCCGAGACGAGATAGAGACGGCGGTAGAGGCGGCGGTTATGTCGCTGACGTCCGTGGATGAATCAGCCGCGTTAATTCTACGGGTTGAGTACGGAGCGTGGGCCCCAAAGAGCCTCGACGGTGCTACAAAACAGCTGGATAAGGCCCACGCTCTCGGACTCTCCTTACGGACCTATAAACGGAAGTTGGCCAAAGCGCGAAAGCATGTGGCGGACTATCTGGGGATAGGGAGCTAGTAAAAAGATATCAATATATATTGATATAAATATATCACGCAATAGTTGAGACCTCGACAATGGATAACAACGAATTGTATTACCTCCAGGACTCCCGGAAATTTTTGGGTAATGACCTGTTGTGGTGGGGTAAAAACGGTGCGGGCTATGTGACCGATCTCCGAAAAGCCCAGACCTTTACCCGACTTGAAGCGTTGCAGCATAACACCGCGCGTGAGACCGATATTCCGTGGCCGAAAGACTACGCTGACGCCCATGTTAAATACGCTGTAGACAGCCAGGACGTAAACCTGAGTACGGCGCTGGAGGGGAAAAACATCACTCTCCGTAAGACTACCAAAGAGCGCAATATTTCCCCGCGTTACCAGTGCCCGGACTGCGGCCGGTTCATTACTGAGGCTGAGTATTACGCTGGGCCTTACAGCGGCGGGACCTGTACCCGTTGCGAGGGGGACCGCTAATGAGAGTCCGTAACGCATACACAGAGAAACGCCGCCAGATGCGGTTTACTCATCGCCAGTTACCCGACGCGCTCAGAAAGAACCTTAAGGAGCTCATTAAGCTGGATTCCGGCATTTACTACGGTAACACCGGCAAGAACGCCCGTCCGGTTGAGGTGATGCCAAAATGAAAAACTCTCTGGCCGATCTCAATAACCATTTGTTTGCTCAAATGGAACGCCTCAGTGATGAATCATTGAAGGGCGAACAACTCCAGGAAGAGATAAACAGGGCTAAAGCCGTTACAGGCATATCTACGCAAATTATCAGCAATGCGCGTCTTGTGCTCGATGCCGAAGAGTACCGGCGCGGTTTGAAACCGGAAGATACACCGGAAGTCCTGCGCGTAGGTAAATCCAATGGCGCATAAATATAGTCCTGTCGAGCTCAATTGGGTTAAGTGGCACGCCACGCTGGAACGCCAGGAGCTGGCCGATCGTTTTAATGAGCGCTTTGGTACGAATCAAACGGCCATGCAGCTGGTATCACTGCGAAAGCGTAAAGGCTGGTTAACTGGCCGTGATGGCCGCTTTAAAAAGGGCCAGGCAAAGGTTCCCGGCTCAGGGGCAAAAGTACCAAACGCCACCTCATTTAAAAAAGGTAATAGACCGGCCAATCATGTCCCGATCGGGACTGAGATTACTGACGGTGATGGTTATCGGCGGGTGAAGGTTGGAGAGCCTAATGTCTGGGCGTTTGTTCACCTGCTAACCTGGGAAAAACATCACGGGCCAATCCCTCCCGGTGCGGTCATTCGTTTTCTCGATGGCGACAAGCAAAACACCGATATCAGCAACCTCACGAAGATCAGCAGGGCGGAGCACATGCACCTCAACCGCAGGGGCTACAGCTCAGCGCCAGAGGCTATCAAACCCGCCTTGCTCAATCTCTCAAAGTTAGAGGTGAAAATCTTTGAGATTCAGCGGAATGGAGAGGACAAGCCATGACGTTTGCCGTGTGGGCTTATGTGGCCATCGTTTGTTTTATCGCGTGGCTGCTTTATGGGGTGATAACGCTGGTGGCCGGTGGCTTTCTCTGGCCGTTCGATAGCAATGATGAGGACGTTACGTGAAACGGAAAGAGCGGAAGTGTTGCAAGGAATGCCAAGAATTGGCGATATCGCGCGGATTATGCCGCCGTCATTACGATCAGTGGCGGAGAACCGACCCCGCCCAGGTAGAGAAATTCAACGCGGCGAACCGCCGTTACATGGCGCGCAAACGGAGCCAGCATAATGAGCAATAAGCTAACCTCGGACCAATCATCAAACGCGTTAGAGTTTGATCTCTTTCAGGGGGACTTTGGCTCTCCTGACGACTGTGAGTTAACCAATAAGATCGTTATTAGCCGTGGTGACTATACCTGTCACATTTGCGCCGGTTCGATCGTCAAAGGTGAGGAGCACCGGTCAGCCCGCTATAAATTTGACGGTGAAATCATGGGTTATCGCTGCTGTAACACCTGCTGTATAGCGATGGCCAGTAGCGTCAGTTGTGACTACATCGGGGATGAAGATGACGGCGACTCAGACGACGTTGATCCGATTGACGCGCGTTATTCATTAGGTGACAAGCGCCGGAACCACGGAGAGGGTGACTGTGAGAACGTCGCAGGATCGCATTAATAACCCGCCCGGACACCATTACCAACGCGACGGCTCAATTTACGTGTGCGCGATTTGTGGCACGGCAGAACATCAGAACGGTAATTACTGGTGGGCTGGGCGTTATTCAAAGATTGAGCCGCCATGTGCCAATAACAGCGCTGGTCAGCATGATTGGCATATTGCAGCAAATGAGAGCTAACCCATGAGTAAAGATAAAATCCCTCCACGTCTGACACACCCAGAAATGCAAGCTCAGGCGGTTAAGGCGGTGCAAGACTTTGTTAATGCCTGTAACTGTAAAAGCCGTGACGATATTTTGTTGGCGCTGAGTTTTCTGTTGGCCGTTGGCCTTGATGCTGGCGAGACGGTTAAGCACGGTAGAGCGGAGATAATCCAATGATCAATAACCGACTAACGGATGAGCAGGTTCACGAAATGATTGCTGCATTATCTATCGTGCCAATGTCAAAAGTGAACGGTGACATTGTTGCTGCACTGAGAGAGCTACAGGAACGCCGAAAGGCTGATAGCGCTGAGCTGGTAGCTATGACGGCCGTTCCTGTTGCCCCTCCCTTAACGCCAGAGGCTGGAGCCGCCATTAATACCCTTAAACACCTCCATTACACCTGGACTGGTGGAGAGCATTGGCGGCCACCGCTTGGACTTCCCCCTGAATCCGTTACCGGCATTGATTATAAAAAGCTGGTGGAGGAGATATCCCGCATTGTCTTTGGCAACCTTGACTATGTTGAGCATTTACCAATCGTAATCCGTGCAACTTTTGGGAGATATCAATCATGTCCATGAGTCCCGCTAAACTCCAGCTGGGTTACTCCCCGCTGACCAAAACCATACAGCTGGCCAAAATGCGCGACACTGGCCCCGGACAGCGCTTGCGCGTGGGTAATGATCCCGGCCGCGATGTTACCAACGAAGCCGCCCAACTGGTTTGGCAGTTGGTCATTGATGAAGGTGGCGAAATAGGCTGGGAGCTGGACGACGGAACCCGGATGATTTTAAAGGCTGAGAAGGTAGCGCCAGCCTTTGCTAATGCTGGTGGTGAATCATGAGCAAGTCACTTTATGCACGTTGTATCCGTCGCTGGAAGGTCGAATTTAAAAGCCGCTGCGACTCGAAATATAGCCCGCACTGGCGAAAGCGCGACCTGCGCGGGTATATCCGGGAGTGCGCCTTAACTACGGCCGAAAGCATGGTTGACCGTTTGGCATATAACAATGCCATGCAAGATTTTTTTTCCGAGAATGGCGATGACAGTGGTTGGGCCCCTGAGTTTGTGGATTGGTACGACAGCAGAAAACGCAAAAAATACCTCAAAGAGGCGCGGGACTATCTGAACGAAGACGCCACCAATGACGAAATCGACGAAGAGATAGAGAACGAGCTGGAGGCCTGGAATGACTGATATACAGGCGCTGCGCGATGAGTTATCTAACCAGGCAATCGGTAGCAACGCCCATCTACGAAAACTAGCGCTGTCGCTGCTGGACGAGTTGGAGGGCGTAAAAAGTACCTTATTTTCAGCTCAGCAACGCATATTTGAACTGGAAGCCCGAACCCTCAGCGTTAAGTTGCCGGACCCGAGCAGTAAAGCATTCTGGGGCGGTTCTGGTAAGAATGAGACTTTCTATCCCTCCACGTACAAAATCTGGGTTAAAGAGTCCATCGAGCGCGCCGGTGCTATCGCTCAGGTTGCCGTTAAGGTGGTGTGAGCCATGCGTATTAATTGCAGCATAACCCTAACCGAACGCGCCCAGCTGAGTTACATGATCGACGCGGTAAACGTCCAGCGCGCCGCGTTGAGTTTGCCACCGGTGAACCAGGCTGACGTAATCCAGGAGATCATTCACCGCGTATCAGAAATGAGCTCTGTTAACCTGTGCAACGTGTTTATATCGAGAGCCCCAAAAGGAGACCAGATGACGGACTATCACGCTCGTATGACTGAGCAGGTGAGGGAACTGTTCCCTGAATTGCATGACCGGCAGGTAACTAATATGGCCAACAGTATTGGGAGTGAGTTGCGCAAGCGCCATAACGATCAATACCGTGTTGAGTTGAGCCGCCAACCATATGATCCTGACAGCGGTTCTCATGGTGAGTTTATGATTGTGGCGTGTGGCCATATGGTTTACGTGCGAATCCTTATGGACTAACCCTCATGAGAACCCCAGACGTCGAACGTAAGCGCGCCCAGCGCGAGCGGGACAAGGAACGCGGATTAACTGAGCTGAGAATTAAGCTGGAGCCGGACGAGTTGGCCATGTTGCAGGATAGCGCCGCTGGCCGTCGTCTGTGTCGGTCTCCTTACGATCTCAGTGAATACATATCCCTGTTAATCCGGGAGGACCACGCCCGGTTAAAGCGTCAGCTGGCGCGAATTAAGACCCAGCATTGTCAGAAGTGCGGAGCCACTGCACCGGGGGACCTCTCTGGGTGTATCTGCGCCGGTGATTCTGAATGCTGGCAGACTACCGGCCGCAATAAGTTACTCCTCAAAACCAAATAGCTGTGACGCGTCACAGGTGGTTATCTGTCATAGATAATCACGATCTGATTTTTGACGCCGCACACGAATTGTAGTTTTAATTGTTTAAATTGAATCAAAAACTACAATTCGTGTTGTGTAATGTGGCCCTTTGGTATAGTCTTTTTCATAACGTGGCGTTGGTGCGTTGAGCAAAGCGCACATGAGCATTGATAACCGTCCTCGGGGGCGAGGTTTGTTAGGTTCATGTGGTTAATCAGTGTTCAGGTGGGTTTGCTCCAGGACTGTTGTTGCGCCGCTGTAGTAGTGAATGACCGCAGGGAAAGACCGCCAGACGTTTAACTGTAAAAACGGTGAGATGCCAGCACTCTCGACGGCAGTGACAGCCGGAAGTAGACGGCCGCTGGGCGACTTGAGCGTAATCGAGTAGGGGACGCGTCACCCGCAGTTTAGGCGCTGACAGCTGGAAAGACAGCGCCACAATCAAAGAGCGCGGGCGTGAAAAAAAGCATTCTGCGACCGGCATTAAAACCGAAACCCAGTCGAGCCGGGCATGTATGGTGTAGAAGGGCCGCTCTTTTTGATTGTGGTGACTAAAGCCCGGTGATCCTGTTTTCAGAGTTCAGGATCATGCAGGGGGAACCGTCAGAATGGGGACGGGAGGGAAACGCCATTACAGCCGCATGAAAGGGCGGCCACCACAACCTAACACAAGCCCGAGGGAGTGCGACGAGTAGTAACCGGATTCGGTGAACGCCTATATACACTCGCCCGGTAAGTGTGCCGAGGACGGAAGGCATAGGCCGTGACAGCTGGCAGAGACCGCAGCCCTGACTATATCTGAGTGGCTTAAAAAACTGATGGGAGCTGGTGGAAGCCCAGCACACAACGATAAGAGCGCTCCGCGTTGGGATGCGATACCCAGCGGTATCAGGAAGCTTAGAAAGGCAACTCAAATCCGAGGTTATTCATAGTATGTGCGTTTGCATCTGTGGAGGCCCTTCCCAATATCGGGACCTGTTGCCATTGAGCGCTCTTTTCGTTGCGTGCTGTGGACTCCGCGAAATGGCGCGGCGGTAAGTATGGCTGGTGGGAGTCTGACACCATGAAAGGACACCGGATCACCAGGTTGACCATACGCCTGAGTGGTGATCCCGAACAGCGCAACGGCAAGAGCACTACACCGGATATATGGCCAGCACCTGTGTAACCTCCCCTGGCGGCGTGGTAGTTAGGTCGCAAAGGCAGCGTTACGGGCAACGCGGCGTAAGGTGGTCAAAGGTAGTGTTCTTACCGTTGTGATGTGTACAAGCGTACTGCACCGCAGGCGGGAGGAAGAACGGGAATCGGCTGGGCCGTAGTTACTGGCGGCCAATACAATAAACCGAGCGGCCGTAAGTAAGCAGGGGTAGCGCCCTGGTGTCACAGCGTTATAACAGAATTACGCTATCAGCGCCCTAAAGTGACGCTGATGGGTAATAGCGGTACGGTTAAAGACCAAACCCGCTCTCCCGGCTAGTTAGCGTGTGGCGAACCGGGCAGTAAAAATCACGCCGCATTGGCAGCCAAGCCAACGAAGTTAGAAATAAAAACCGTCGCGCCAGATAACGTTACCTGGCCCCGGTGGGAGAGCGTATACCGGTTATCAAAACGCACACCGAATTTTAAAGGCTGTTGCAGTGGTGGATTCATAGAGCAATAGGGGTGTAATGCCACACAAGCCCCTCTGTCACGGCAGGAGAACGCGGTTGAACCGTCCGCCCGCGTCTAAAGAATGCCCCGTGAGGCTTAAAAACAGGTCGATTGATCCCCGTTACAGGATCACATAACCGCATGAGTCCTGAATTTCATTTCAATTATCAGTTATGGAACTCAGTAGAGGTCAGGGCTCAGCCGGTTATGTCGATTTGAAACGATGGCGCGGTTTATATCCATTTCCCGCGAGTTTTCCCAGGTGATTCCATCTTAAGCCGGGCCGTCCGATGCGCGTAAACGGGGTAAGCCTAATCCCTCGATAGACACGGATAAAATAGAGCCGGGGCCACTCGCGTTAAGTGGCAGCCTTAATCCCTCCTTACTCAAAGCCCACTGGTTAACGCTGGTGGGCTTTTTATTTGGTCGTCAGACAGGAACAGCAATGGAAAAACTGACTCACACTCAGCTTTTGAACCGGTTGGCCCAATTCAGCGGGGCTCACTATGAGGCGGCCGCTATTGAGGATCATGATTTCGCGCGTGAGTGCGCCGACATGGTGAGCGTCATAACCGAAGTTCTGGAAGCTCGTGGAAACCAAGCCGCATCCGGGGCGACGTTTATTGATATTCCGATGATGGCGCGTACATGCGTAACAACCACTGCCATTTCTATCCTAACGGCCGCTCATAAATCTGGAGCGTTGGCGCTACTCGCAACGACTGAGGCTCAGGGCCAGTGGTTAATGAAAGAACGTGGGCTTACCCATCATTCCATCGTTCGTCTCGGGGACCTTGATAGATTACGCCGTGCAAGAGTGATTGTCGTCGATGATGCCCAGTATATGGAGGCTCAGTTTGCGAAAATTTACCCTAATGCTGCTGGTGGCTTGCGCGCGCACCTTGCTCAACTGACGGGCGTTCGCGTGTACTGGCTCACGTCGAAAGACTAAACCGGATAGTTACAACATTCTATTTGTCGCGGGGCTGGCTGGAGCCGCCCGCAACATCATCCCCACCCAGGGCAAAAGGTCCAAAAATCACAGGTTGTGAGATTGCCGTAATTTTCGGACCTTTTGCCCTGTGCGGTGATTTTCCCTGAATTTGCCAGTACACCGCCTGGCACTTAACGAGGGCTCAGCTATGAAACGTTAAGCGGTCAGACCGTCCTTACATGCCACAGTCATTATGTGGCCCCGAGTCTCCACGTAGAGAGCCAGCTTTGCACCTGGTGAGGGTTAACGAGAAAAGAGCACCGGTGACGCAGCGTGATCGCCAATTACGCACTGGTTAGAGCCAACGGGGAGTAGAGACGAACCGGGGTAAGGAGCTCAAGGGCATGAGCGCGCCCACTGCGAGAGTGTGGGAATTGATATAAATATATAAAGATATATTTACCCTATTACCATGACCTGCTTACGTAGCGGGTTTTTTATTATCCAAATTTCAGGAGGCCATGTGGGAATATCTACGGCCACAGCCTCAGCGACGGCTAACAGTGTGGCAATTACAAGTATGTCATTTGCTACGTTGCTGGCCAGTACGCCAGCTGGCGTTTATATCGGCGCATTCTCGGGCGCTGCTGTTTATGTCATTTTCTCCCCGGACTTGAACCGGTTTAAACAGGTAACGACGTTCTTTATCTCGTTTCTTCTGGGGATTCTGGGGGCCAATCTGGCGACCGGCATTCTATCCCAGGCTCTGGGTCAGTACCTCCCTGATGGTGTGACTGTTGAGCCCTGGCTGGGGGCGGCCGTAACAGCCACTATTGGCGTCACTCTCCTGATCTCCCTGACGAAAATCAGCCCTACCACTTTCTTAACTCGCTTACTCCAGATGATGACCGGGGGCAGCAATGACGGAACTAAATGAATTTGTCGTGTTTGTGAAGGGACTTCCCTGGAATGCGGGCATTTTGTGGACTGACGCCATTGCTTGCGCCATCAGCGCCATGATGCTGGGAACATACCAGCGGAAGGGGGCAAAACATCGGATCGTTGGTGGGATTATGGCGCTGGTTCTGCTGGTGGCGTGTGGGTCAGTCACCATTCTCATAGCCACCGGCCGTTACACACAGGCGAACCTGTCAGAGACGATTATTAACGTGATGCTCTGTATTTCGCTTATCTACTCGCACGGAAACGTAATGAAGATTTTCAGAAGAGACGACAAAGGCGGCAATGTATGAGCATTAGCAAAAATCTCCAGGCATTTTTAGATGCGCTGGCGTGGTCTGAGGGAACATCAACGAACCCAGTGACGAAGCGCAATGGCTACGATGTGATCGTTACAGGAATTGATGGGAAACCAGAAATTTTCTCTGACTTTTCAGATCACCCTTTCAATAAAGGGCGTCCGTCAAAAAAGATTAATAGCAAAGGGTTAACGTCTAATGCCTCCGGGCGTTACCAATTCATGCTTAAGGATTGGGCTCATTACAAGGCACAGCTGGCGCTACCTGATTTTGGTCCCGATTCGCAAGATAAATGGGCCATTCAGCTTATCAAGGAGCGTAGGGCACTTCCTGACATTGAAGCCGGCAACATTGAATCAGCTTTCACTAAATGTCGAAATATCTGGGCGTCACTGCCCGGAGCGGGATATGGGCAAAAAGAGCATGGCATGGATACCCTGATCGCGAAGTATAAAGCGTTTGGCGGTACGGTGGCGTGATATGAATGCCGCGTTAATTGCCCTTCTAAAAAAGACCTGTAAGCCACTGGCGCTAATTGTGCTGGTGGCTTTGTCGTTATGGGGATTTGGCCACTGGCGTTACACCGCTGGTCAGACTGCTGAAAGGCTTGTCTGGTCAGATAAATGGTCAAAGCGGGATAAGGCAGACGCCGAAGTGAAAGCGGCCCGAGAGGCCAGCGAACGCGAAGAGGAACAGCGCCGCCAGCTGGAAAACAACAGGATCAGAGAGGATGGAGAGAAACAACTTGCTCAGGTTAGCGCCGCTGCTGCTGATGCTGAGTCTGTCAATAAGCGGCTGCAACTCGCCATCGAGCGTACAAAGCAACAGCTCGCCAGAAGTGAAACCGGCCGCCTATCCGCGATTGCCTCAGAACGGCAGACAAGAGCCGATACCGCCGTTTTGCTTGCCGAGCTGTACCGAAAATCTGACGAAAGAGCGGGCCAGCTCGCTCAATATGCTGACCGGGCAAGAATCAGAGGGCTGACCTGTGAGAAAGCCTATGACTCTATAGCGGCAGGGAGGAAATGATGGTCACGATCTCCGGCGTATTTCTCGATCCTGATGGTGCGGCCGTTGCCGGTGCGGTTATCACGTTTACCCAGCTGAAAAACACCCCGGATTCATTTTTAAGGCGTGAGGCGACCATGACCACGGCCGAAGATGGTTCCTATAGCGTACAGCTGTACAACGGCCGCTATAAGGTCATGGCGAAGTATCAGAACAACTCTGAGGCTAAGTTAGGGGAAATCAACGTGTCTGACGCCACCGGCCCCGGCTCGTTGAATGATTATCTGTTGGTGGGCGCGGCTGATGACACACCCAGCGCGCTCTTTCTGGCTATTGAGAAAATGTATTTCGAGATGCTGGCCATGAGCCGGGAAAGCCGTAATAACTGATGAACGGGAGTGTTTATGTCTTATACAGATTACAAAATTGTAATTGGTGCTAATGCTGAGGATCTGTCAACTCAGATGGCCGAAGCCATTGCTGATGGATATCAGCCGTTGGGCCAGCCTCTTTTGCAGTGGGGATCGTTTAATCTCGCCCAGGCTGTTGTAAAAGGCACAGCTGATGGTGGTGATGCTGGTGGTTCTTATACGTTGCCAGCGGCATCGGCGGCCGCTTTGGGTGGTGTTAAGTTGGCAGCCCATCAGGCCCCGTCAACCGCTACTGACGCGGCTGGTTTGGTTACTGACTTCAACGCACTGTTAACCAAGCTCCAGGGCTCTGGCGCGATGGCTGGCAGCTAATTAGCTGGTGGACGCATGATTGAATTTTTCTTTTTGGTTCTGATGTTTGTGCTCGTTTGTGTGGTGGTGTGCCTACCTCGCATCAATTACGGCATCCCAACGTGTCACCGGTGCGGGATTATGGTTGAGCGTCCCGCTAAGTTTTGTGACCGATGCAGACCGAAGCCGCATAACCACACCGGCGCGACTTAGATACAAGTTGTAGTCACATCAATACATGTTGTAGTCACCTCATAGCCCGACTACAAAAACGGGCTATCAAATGACTATAAGGATCGCGTATGGCGAGTTTAAAAGACCTTGAACGCCAGTTGCTGGCCCTCAAAAAACAGATCCCTTTTGCGACAGCTCGCGCCCTGACCAGTACGGCCCGTAAGATTCAGGAAGCGCAAAAGAACAATTTAGAGAGCAAACTGGATAACCCAACGCCCTTTACCGTCAACTCTGTAGCGTCTACAGCGGCCCGTAAAACCAATCTCACAGCAAAGGTATTCATCAGGCCAACAGCGGCTGAGTATCTTGCTCCCGAGGAGTTTGGCGGTACACGCCACCTAAGCGGTAAGGCATTGCTTAACCCGAAAGGTGTCAGGCTCAACAAATACGGGAACCTGCCTAAAGGTAAGCTGGCCAGCCTAAAAGCAAACCCGAATGTGTTTGTTGGGAGTGTCAACGGTGCGTCAGGCTTTTGGCAGCGCAAGAAGTACAAGCCTGTAACGGGCAAGAAGAAAGGCAAGCGATCAAAGAATGGTACTCGTAAGCCTCGCCCGAAACAGCCAAAGCTAAAGCTACTGGTGAGGTTTGGTGACGCTCAGGAGGCATCGCCAACGCTGGGTTATTTCGAACTTGCTAACCAGATGGCGACGGACCTGTTGCCCGGTGAAATGAGTGCGGCGATCTCTGAGGCATTGAGGACGGCCAAGTAAGTAGGGTGAAAAAGTGATTGAAAAAGAAACAAAAACATTGACATGCCAGACGGCATCCCCCCTGACCATTTTGGGTCCTTCCAGTGGGGGTCCTGTTCCACGGGCATTGCGCGCGCGCGGTGTTTCACCAGCTACAAAATTTTGAGTTTGTGTCCCATGTCCCACACTGCATAAGTATGCACAACGAAACCTAAGGCCGCGCCAGCGCTGGAATCGCGATCCTTTTCTCGTGGGACATTTGCAAAAAAGATCCTCTAAAAATGTCCCATTAATGTCCCAGTGAGAATGTCCCATGACGACGATGACCCGGATCGACTATGCAAAACATGCTGGCGTTGATCGTAAAACGATTAGCCGTTGGATTAAGGCTGGGCGCTATATCGTTCTTGATGGCGATGATATCAACGTAGAGGAAAGCGATAAGGCGTTGGCGCTGTTGCGTAACAGCAAAGACGGCCGGACAACCAACGCCGCGAAAAGCAAGAAACCAGCCAGCGCCCCGGTTATTGATCCTGCCGATAACGGAACGGCTGCGGCGGTTACGGCGATCATGATGGCCACCGGCGCGGAGATGTCGAAAGAGGAAGCCAGTAGGGTCAAAGAGAACTATTTGGCCCTACTGGCCAAACTCGACTACGAAAAACAGAGTGAGCAGGTCATAGAAATGGCAGTAGCCGAAACCGCATTTTTTGAGGAGTTTCGGGCTCAGCGTGATTCCTGGCTTAATTGGCCACAAAAGGTAGCTCCGCTGATGGCGGCTGATCTGGATATTCCCGCTGACAGAATGACCGAGGTGTTAATAGCACATGTCCATAAACATATTGCCGGACTCGGAGAGCCCGAATTTAACACCGAGCAAGATTGAGAGGCTTAAGAGGAGCGCGCGGCTGGGGTGGACACCTCCGCCCAGAATTAGCGTCCCTGACTGGGCTGACAAATTCCGAAAGCTGGCCCGTGAGGCTGGTAGTACCTCCGGTGACTGGGACACCGCTACTGTAGAAGTTGCGCGCGGGCCAATGATGGCCGTTACAGAATCCGGTGTTCATATCATTACTGTGATGTGTTGTACGCAGTTGATGAAAACAGCTCTGTTAGAGAACGTGTTTGGCTATTTCGCCCACCTCGATCCGTGTCCAATGTTGCTCTTACAACCTAAAGAGGATGCGGCTGAGCAGTTTTCCAAGGAGCGTATTACTCCAATGCTGCGCGTAACGCCTGTTCTGAGAAAGCTGGTGGGCGCGGGTAAGCAGAAAAATTCAAAAGAGACTTTGCTCTATAAATCGTTTACCGGTGGATTTCTGGCGTTGGCCGGTGCTGGTAGCCCTGATAACCTCGCGCGCCGTCCTATTCGTGTACTTCTTGCCGATGAGGTGGATAAATACCCAATAACCCGCGAAGGGGACCCGATTACTCTGGCGGAGGAGCGAACAGCGACATTTGGTCTTAACTGGCTTTCTATTCGTGCCTGTTCCCCAACTATCGAAGATGAGAGCAGGATAGAGGCAAGCTATGCGGATTCAGATCAGCGGCGAGCCTCGATTGCATGTCCCGTTTGTGGCCATCGCCAATTCCCCGATTTTTTTAAACATGTCCACTGGGATAAAGAAGGGGATGAGCACAAGGTAAATGGGGCAATGCTCCATTGTGAGTCCTGCGGTGTGGGCTGGTCGGAGGGGCAGCGCCTGAGGGCTTTAAATACTATCCGGTGGCATCAAACAAAAACGTTTGAATGTTGCGACAGCGTTCATATCCCGTTGAATGATTACGATCAGGAATGGCGTATTAATGATGAAACGGCGGTTGATAAGGTCTGGGAGTGGTCCGAGTCCGATCGTCATGCCGTGTATCGGGCAAAATGCCCGACGTGTGGCCGTCTGGGCGTTGATAATATTCACGCTGGATTTCAGGCCGGTAAGCTCTTTAGTCCGTGGCAAAAAGATAAACCCTCAGATATCGCGAAAAAATATCTCAAAGCCAAAGGCGACCCGGATAAAGAATTAGCCTGGTGGAATACCCAAATGGGCCTCCCTCACCGGCCGAATCACGGTAAAAAACTGGCCACCGATATTCTGTTGGCCAGACGCGAAGTATTTGAGGCTGAGGTTCCTGACGGTGTGGCAGTGCTAACCGTTGGTATAGATACACAGGATGATCGCTTTGAGCTGGAGGTTATTGGCTGGGGACGTGATGAGGAGTCCTGGTCTATAGCCTTTGACATTATTGAGGGCGATTTAGAAACCCCTGACCCGTGGTTACGTCTTGATGCATATCTAAAGCAAGTCTGGCGGCGTGCGGATGGGCGCGGGTTTACCATTATGGCCGCGTGTATGGACTCAGGTGGCCACCATACCCAGAAGGTTTACGAGTTTTGCAAAGAGCGTCTGGGCCGTCGTATCTGGGCGATTAAAGGTGAGTCCGCTGTTGGTGGTAAACGCTCGCCAGTGTGGCCAAATAAAAAAACCTCCGCTCGTACCAGGCGAACATTCCGCCCGATCATTATCGGGGTCAATGCGGCGAAAGACTCTATCCGGTCCCGTCTCCACATTGAAAAGTCTGGTCCGGGTTATATGCATTTTTCTGTAGATCGTGATCTGGTTTATTTCTCCCAGCTTACAGCTGAGCGGTTGGTTATTAAGGAGTCTGGCGGCCAGCGCTACAGCACATGGGAGCTTCCAAAAGGCAAGGCTAACGAAGCGTTAGACTGTAGGGTTTATGGGTATGCGGCGCTGTGTGGTCTTTTCCACATGGGGTTAAAACTCAACACTCGCGCCAGCATTATCGAAGCCGAGCCGTCACGGGTGTTACTTGACCCCTCAACTCAGCCAGTAGAAAAACCGTCCCTACAGTTCCCCGGTTCCGGGGTTCTTATTCAGGTTGAAGGTGAAGAAAAGCCGAAAGGGCGTGTTTCACAACGTTTAGCCTAAAGGAATCTTATGTTTAGACCCAATAACAGCGTATTGGCTGGGATGACCCGCGCCCAAGTACAAGAGGCGTTGAATGCAGCTCAGGCGGCATACGTTAATTTAATGACCGGTCAACAGGGCGTTTCGTTCTCTTATGCTCAAGGCGATGGGACCCGATCGGTTACATATCAACAAACGTCATTACCCCAGCTGATGGCCTTTATTCAGTTATTACAGGCTCAGTTGGGGATCGTTCCTCGGCCGCGTAGGCCGATAAGGTTTCGTTACTGATGGTGCAGATACTCGACCAATACGGTAAGCCGATGGCCCCATTACCCAGGGGGCGTAGACAGGCGTTAAATGGTTACAGTGAAACCCCCTATGATGCGGCTAGCTCATACAGTTCTGAGCTGGCTAACTGGGTCCCATATCTGGGCTCTCCCGATAACGAAATTAACAATTATCGTGACAGGATTGTTTCCCGTGTCCGTGATCTCGTTCGTAATGACGGCTGGGCCAGCGGTGGTGTTACCAGGATTCTTGATAATGCTGTTGGTGCTGTATTCCGGCCAATCGTAAAACCAGACTATCGCGCGCTGGCATTCTATACGGGCAATAAATCGTTTGACGCTACGTGGGCTGATGAGTACGGGCGAGCTGTTGAGGCGGCGTTTCGTACCTGGTCAACAGCGGAGGGGCGCTATTGCGACGTTGAGAGAAAATTGACTGTTTCTCAAATGTTCCGGTTAGCGTTCCGTCATAAGTTAATTGACGGTGACGCGTTGGCCATTCTCCAGTTTCGTGAGGATCGCGTTGGCCGTGGCCGTGCGCATTTTGCTACAGCTATTCAGATTGTTGACCCCGATCGACTAAGTAACCCACAACAACAATTTGATTTAGAGCACATCCGGGGCGGCGTTGAGCTCGATGACGATGGCGCGCCGGTGGCGTACCACATCCGTAAAGCCCACGTTGGGGACTGGTGGTCCGCTGCTGATTCCGTGACATGGGAAAGAGTAGCCCGTGAAACGTCCTGGGGCCGTCCTGTGGTGGTTCATGATTTTGACCATGACCGGGCATCGCAACACAGGGGAACCGGTATTTTTACCCCTGTTGTCCAGCGGTTAAAAATGTTGGTTAAGTACGATGCTACAGAATTAGAGTCCGCTGTTCTTAATGCAATTTTTGGGGCCTACATTGAGTCTCCCTATGATCCACAGCTGGTGGAGCAAGCTATGGGGACATCTGTTGAAGATATCGCCAGTTACCAGGATCAGAGAAAAGAATTTCATGATGACCGCCGGTTAACCCTCGGGAACGGGGCTCGAATGCCCATTATGTTCCCAGGTGAAAAGGTGGTGACAGTTAACGCGGCTAGACCAAGTAGTAATTTCCCCGCATTTGAGTCCGCCGTTTTACGTAACACCTCCTCCGCGCTGGGTATCTCTGAATCACAGCTAACCCAGGACTGGTCAAAAGTTAATTACAGTTCCGCCCGTTCTGCGCTTCTTGAGGCGTGGAAAACACTTACCCGCCGTCGCATTGATTTTGCCACCGGCTTTGCTCAACCAATATTAGGGGCATTTATCGAGGAGCTACACGACACGGTAGATCTCCCGCTTCCTGCTGGCGCGCCGGAGTTTTTGGAGTGTAGAACCGCGTATAGCCGTTCTCAGTGGATGGGCCCCGGCCGTGGCTGGGTCGATCCCGTTGCAGAGAAGAAAGGCGCGATTTTGGGTATGGATGCTGGATTGTCCACGCTTGAAATTGAGTGTTCTGAAAATGTGGGTGAGGACTGGGAGGACCTTCTTGATCAGCGTCAGCGCGAGATCGAAGCATTGAAAGAACGTGGTTTGCCATTGCCCGCGTGGGCGATCAGCCAGGACGCAGAGGACACAATTAAGGAACCGGAGGAACAGTGAAACAACTCCCTCATATAGCCCAGCATTTGTTTAATACACCACTCATTATCCACCCCAAAAAAGCCGAAGTGATTATAGCCGCACTGACCGAACGGCTGGGGATTACACGCATTGATGGGGCGTCAGCCTGGTATGACGATGATGATGATTCGTTTACCAGAAAAGGGCGGAAAGCCGATACAGGCTATGACCTTGTTGACGGGATAGCGATCATTTCGATTCAGGGAACATTAGTCCAAAAGTTAGGCTCGTTGCGGCCGTGGTCCGGGATGACAGGTTATGACGGCATCCGGCAAAGCTTTATCACGGCCATAAATGACCCGGAGGTAAAGGGGATTTGCCTGGATATAGATTCCCCTGGCGGTGAGGTGGCTGGTTGCTTTGACCTTGCTGACGAAATTTACGCGGCGCGCGGGGTAAAGCCAATCCGCGCGATCTTATCTGAGTCCGCTTATTCCGCCGCATACGCTATAGCCAGTGCGGCGGACCATATTTCCGTCCCTCGTACCGGTGGTGTGGGCTCGATTGGCGTTATTTTGATGCATGTCGATTGGTCTCAAAAGCTGGAAAAAGACGGGGTGAAAGTAACCATTGTGACCTTTGGTGATCGCAAAGGTGAGACAAGCCCAATGATTCCGCTAAGCGATCAGGCCCGTGACGGTCTCCAGGCTGAGATAGATGATATTGGGGCCTTGTTCGTCGATACCGTAGCCCGTAACCGGGGGATTTCAGCGGATACCGTGCGCAATACACAGGCGGCGGTTTATCTGGCGGCCGAAGGTGTTTCCCTCGGTCTGGCTGATGTAGTAACGCCGCCTGATGCGGCTTTTCGTGATTTTCTCAACTTAATTAAGGATTAACTATGAATAAGTTTTCATTCGCCCATTTGCTGGGTCTGAATAAAGCGGCCAAAGCCTATCGCGCAGCGGACGATGATGATAAGGACGATGACGATACAAATGCAGTAGACGATGATGATAACGACGGTGATAACGGCGATTCGTCCAAAAAAGGTAAGAAGGGCAAAAAGGCCAATGATAACGACGATGACGCGGACGCGGACGCGGACGACGATGATGACGACGCTGATGCAGACGATGACGATACGGATGCTGACGCCGATGACGATGATGCTGATGCTGAGGAGGACGAAAACAAAGACGTCAAGAAAGGCCGTAAGGCCGAGCGTCAACGTTGCGCGGCTATTTTCAGTAGTAAATATGCCGCTGGCCGTCCAGATTTAGCGGCAACACTGGCATTTACAACGAAGCTTTCAGCGAATGAAGCGATCAGGGTTATGCGAGCCAACGGCCGAACCGTTATGGGGGCTGCTGTTCAACTGGGTCAGCCTAAACGCCAAACGCTCCAGGACCGTATGGCCAACGAACCGCAACCAAAAGTAGGAGTTACTGGCGGTAAAAAAGGTAACTCTACAGCCGAAAGAATGATGAGCCTTTATAACCGAACTGGTGGGAGTGATAAAAAATGACAGTTAATCAAATTGGTAATAATCCGTGGCGTCCGGGAGTTGTACAGGATGTTTACGTACCCGATCAGCTTGTTAGCGGCCCGCTCCAGCTCGTTACCGATACTGTGACCATTACTGGTGGCAAGGTGCTTAAACGCGGTGCGGTGCTGGGTGTCGTGACCGCCAGTGGTGGCTATCAACTCAGTGTCAAAACGGCAACGGATGGTAGCGAAGTTCCGAGCGCCATTTTGGTTGATGATGTTGATGCAACAGCTGGTGATGTACAGGGCGGCGTTTATCTTATGGGCGAGTTTAACGGCCATCGAATTATTATTGATGATTCCTGGACTGTTGACACTATCGCTCCAGCGTTACGCCCTTCAAGTATTTTCATTCGGGACGTTGTTAAAAACGACTAATTTAAATACGGCTAGTTAATCTTTAATCCGCTAAATAATTTATTTGGCGGCGGCATCCTATTATTTAAAAAGGTATATATCGTGAGTGATATGACTGTTTTTGACACGGCGACTTTAATTCAGGTAGTCCCGAATTTAAAAGTTGCGCAAAATTTCTTACTCGACCGATTTTTTCCAAATGTCGTAACGTCTGACACGGAAGAGGTTGCCATTGATGTTGATGTTGGCTTGCGTCGTATGGCTCCATTCTGTTCCCCGCTCGTTGAGGGGAAAATGGTTGAAAGCCGTCGTTACCAGACCAACAAATTTAAACCGGCCTATATCAAAGACAAACGCGCTCCCGATTTACGTAAACCGATTCGCCGCCAAATTGGTGAGCGTATTGGCGGTGAATTTACTGCTGCTGAGCGCGCCATGCTCAATATTCAGTTTGAAATGGCTGATCAAATCGACATGTTAAACCGCCGTCTGGAATGGATGGCATCGTCTGCGCTGCAAACCGGTCGCGTAACGATTGCCGGTGAAGGGTTCCCGACAACGGTAGTCGATTTTGGGCGAGACCCCGCTCTAACCGTGGCGCTGACCGGTTCGAGTGCCTGGCCATTAGTTGTAGCGGCTGGCGCTGAAAATACGATCCCAAGTGATTGTATCGAAGAATGGCAAGCGACTGTTTTACAAAAATCAGGGGTTGTTTGTACAGATATTGTATTTACAAACAAGTCATGGGCGGCGTTTAAAAAGGATACCACGCTAAAAAACAGCGCGATCATTCTTCCAGCTCAAAACCCGTCAGGAAATATCATTAACCCAGGCGCACAGATTATGCCGGGTGCTATTCATAAAGGTACATGGGGTAACTATAACCTCTGGCTTTATAACGACTGGTTTATTGATGACCTGAATGGCGTAGAAATGCCAATGATTACTGACGGCATGGTCTTAATGAGTGGGCCACAAATGCAGGGTACTCGCGCATTTGGTGCAATTCTGGATGACTCGTTTAACTATGGCCCGATGGCATATGCGCCAAAAACTTGGGTTCCATTTGATCCTCCTCAACGCCAGCTGTTGATGCAGTCCGCGCCGATCGTCATTCCAAGTCAGGTTAATGGCTGTATGGCGGCAATGGTTATTGATGAGAGCTGAGGTGAATAACGATGGCTCGAAATAATAAAGAGCAAAAACCGGCTGAATCTGGGTCTATTAATGATCTCAAAGAGGGAGATTTTTTAGATCCAGATTTGGGACTGGACCCGGACCTTACGGCCGGTGCTGGCGTTGACCCTGCGGCCGGTGCTGATGCTGCCGCTGGCGCTGACCCTGTGGCCGGTGCTGATGCTGCCGCTGGCGCTGACCCTGTGGCCGGTGCTGATGCTGCCGCTGGCGCTGACCCTGCGGCCGGTGCTGATGCTGCCGCTGGCGCTGACCCTGCGGCCGATGCTGATGCTGCTGCTGGCGCTGACCCTGCGGCCGATGCTGATGCTGATCCCGCTGGTTATATCGCTGTGGTGGTTACGGGAGCTACGTTGAAGTTTAACGGTAAGCCGTACTCGCATTCACAAACAGTGAAACTCCCGTTAAAAACGGCGGAGCGTCTGACGGCAATTGGGTTAGTTAAACCATTATCCGTAGTACGTCAGGAGCTTGAGGCTAAAGCTAGAGTTGGTCTATCCATAACGGCTGATGCCGGTGGCGTGGAGTTCATCACAGGGGAGGGGGTTAACCCGTGATTAATTGGGATGAAAAACTACTGGCCCCACTGCAAAAAGTATTTGGTCAGCCTATAAATTATCGGCCTAAGCGTGGTGTTGCTTTTGATACGGAAGGGATATTTGATCGCCCTTACTCAAAAGAATTTGAAACACTAGATGGTTCCTCCGAAATAAATACAACCTCTCCTGTTATTGGTGTGAGAGCTAGTGCGTTTTTGACGGAACCTGCACAGGGTGATCGTTTGTATATATATTCAGATAAAACAACTTATGTTGTATCTGATGTTCAACCAGATTCTCATGGTGGGTTAAAGTTAATACTAAACGTGAGCAAATAATATGAACTCTACTGAGGTCAGAAATTTGGCTGTTCTCGCGTTAAAAGATAATACGGACGCAGAGGAGAGGGTTTACTCTCCTCGCGACTGGTCTACCCGTAGCGATCTTTTTCCGTTAATTCTCATTCAGACTCATTCCGAAGATAAAAAAGGTATTGATAAAAACGCCCCTAAATTCAATACAACCACAACCTTACGTATAACGGCAAGGATTGAGGAGTTTGACGGGGAGTCGAATGAAGATGGCGCGATGAATGCTGAGATTAAATTAGAGGAGTTACAGGAGCAAATAGAAAAATCATTGATTAATAGTTATGAATTAACCCGGCGTATTCAGCGTTACTCCTCCGTTTCATCAAGAATAGACGTTGATTCCAGCGGGGCGGGTCATATAGGTCAGCTTTTAATGTTGGTCTCTGTTGAGTATTTTCAGGGGCCTGATGATTTTTACCCTGTTGTTTCTGATGAGCTAAAAGAGGTAGATATTTCTTTAGCCATGCCTGATGGGACTACGCGACCACAGGTCCAAATAAAGTTTGAGGGTTAAACTATGTTCGTCAAACCAAATGAAGGTTGCGAAATTCGCGATCCGTTTAAGCGTACACTACTACCAAAGGAAGGGGCGGAAGTTGCAGATAATGACCCTTTCTGGAAACGTCGCGTCCGTGATAAAGACGTTGTTGTAATTATTAAAAAGGCTGACGTTAAACAAAAAGGAGAGAATAAATGATTCCTTTTAATAACGTTCCTAGTAACTTACGAACTCCGTTATTTTACGCTGAGGTAGATAATTCTCAGGCCAACACCGCCTCTGTAAATCAGAATACGTTGATTATTGGGCAGATGTTAGATGCTGGTACGGCGCCCGCCGATGTGCCTGTAATATGTGCCAGCACGCCAAATGCTACCGTTCTGGCCGGTCAGGGGTCTATGCTTGCGTCAATGATGGATGTTTATCTACAAAATGACAGTAGCGGGACTATTTATTTGTTGCCAGTGATGGATGCAGAAACCGGAATGACCGGCGCTAGTGGTGCATTAGTGGTAACAGGCGTCCCCACGGCGAACGGTGTTATCTCTCTGTATGTTGCTGGTGTACGCGTACAAGTGGCTGTTGTTCCAACTGATACCTCTGATGTTATTTCCGGCGCGATCATTACAGCGGTTAACGCAAATGCTGACCTTCCTGTTATTGCTGAGTTGGTTGCGGCCACAGAAGATGATCCGGCTCAGGTTAAATTGACCGCTAAAAATAAAGGAGCTCTGGGTAACTCCATTGATATTCGTCTTAATTATCTGGGGGCCAGTGGCGGGGAATACATGCCACCCGGCGTCGATATTGCGATAACTAAAATGGCTGGCGGTGCTGGGACCCCTGATTTATCAAACGCGCTAGCCAACCTCCATGACACGAATTATGACTTTATCGTTTTTCCGTATGACGATACGACGGCGCTCGATGCTATGCGGGACTTTCTCAACGACCAAACAGGGCGCTGGAGCTACAGTCAGCAGACTTACGGTCACGTCTTTGGTGCAACGGCCGGGACTTACGGCGCACTGACTGCTAAAGGTGAAGGGCGCAACGATCAACACGCGTCATTGATGGGGGTCAATGACTCTCCGTCTCCATCATACTTATGGGCCGCAGGATATGCGGGGGCATCTGCCGTAAGTTTACGTAATGATCCGGGGCGGCCGCTGCAAACTTTGGTTGTTCGTGGTGTTCTGGCTCCGCCTATGACGTCGCGCTTCTCTCTTACAGAGCGAAATACGTTGCTGTATAGCGGCATTTCTACGTTTACGGTACAGCCTGATAACACAGTTCAAATTGAAAACGTGATCACTACGTATCAATTGAATGGGTATGGCCAGCCAGATGACAGCTATTTGCAGGTTGAGACGTTATTCCTCCTGATGTTCTGTATGCGTGATATGCGCTCGATCGTAACGTCAAAATTTGGGCGCGTGAAACTGGCTAAAGATGGTACGCGTTTCGCCCCTGGTTCTGCGCTGGTGACGCCATCAACTATCAAGGCTGAATTGATAGCGGAATATCAGTCTCTCGAATGGCAGGGTTACGTTCAGGACAGCAAAGGGTTTGCGGCCGGTTTGATTGTTGAACAGAACGCGAGTAACCCAAACCGTGTGGACGTCTTGTGGACTGGCATCCTAATCAACCAGCTCCGCATTTTTGCTGTTCTGGCTCAATTCCGCTTACAACCAACCTCATAATATTTAAGGGTCTGTTATGACTGATACAACCGGGTTACTCGCGGGGACTGCTTACGTAACTGTTGATGGATTAACTGTTATGGTCGAGGGGTCATTTAAATATAAGCCCACACGCGTTAAGCGTGAAACATTAACCGGAATGGATGGCGTTCACGGTTATAAAGAAAAACCCTCCGCAGGGTCTATTTCTATGTCATTGCGTGATAGCCGTGGAACGTCGGTTATTGGGTTTAACAATCAAACTAATGTCACGGTGGTTGCTCAGTTGGCTAATGGTAAAACCATTATCGGGAGTAATATGTGGACCGTCGATGAGCAGGAAGTAGATTCCGAAGATGCGAAGTTTGATGTTAAGTGGGAAGGTCTTTCCGTTACGGAGAATTAATTGTGGCTACTGTCGTAAACGATTTGTCATTTCTTGATGCATTGGAACCATCATTTACGTTGACTCTTATTAAGCCATTGAAGTCAGCTGACGGTAAAGAAACTTATAATAGTTTCGTAATCAATGAGCCGTCTTTTTCTCAAATTGAACAGTTCTATCATGAGCAGTCTAAAAACGGAAATATGTCCGCTATGGGGCTTTTGATTTCTCTGCTAAGTGATCCACTTGTTCCACATAATATAATTCAGGGGATGAATTATCGTGATTATAGAAAAGCGGAGCGATATCTTTTGGATTTTTTGAAATATCCTCAATAGCTTGGGGGAACGCAGTAGCAGAGGTCACTAAATTTTATCATTGGGGTCCTTTTGAGGCTGGCAACTTACCCGCCAGCCGTTTTTTATTCTGGTATTTGCAAATGAAACGAATGCTTAGAGGGTGAGTCAATGGGTGAGCAATTCGATTTTGATTTAGTAGCCAATGATGATGCATCAAAGCAAATTGATAATATTGTTCGCTCAGTTCAATCACTCTACCCACCGTTGGATAAGTTAAAAGGAGGGTTGAAATTAGGTGGGCAAGAAACATTAAATGGCCTTGATTCGATAATAGGGCAATTTAAAGTTTTAAATGTATTTGCTAAAGATGGCGTTCAATTAATTGGCGATATGGTCCCCCCGCTGAAAATGGTGGGGGGGATTACTCTAGGGATGGGAGCGGCGGCCGCTGGTATTTATAAAACAGTAACCGGTATGAGAGAGGCAGGAAAAAGCGCTCAGGAGTTGTCTACATCTGCTAAAAACGCTGGTTTAAGCGTAGAGCAGTTTACTCAATTATCGGGGGCTATGCGTATTCTGGGGACTGATGCAGATTCTGCTAAACAGTCTGTCGAGGGGCTGTATAGCGTATTTAATGAAGCTCTCCAGGGTAGGAATAACGAAGCGTTATCTTTGCTGAATCAGATTGGTGTTCAGATTGCCAAAAATAAAGACGGTACGGCCGATCTGGTTGGAACAATGCGGAATCTTTCTAAAGTATTCCCGTCTT